>ERZ780178.1825-NODE-1825-length-13006-cov-5.235426_pt1 | contig 13006 bp, 22 predicted proteins | sample MGYA00511018_ERZ780178 | MGnify/ENA primary metagenome ERZ780178 (study PRJEB29588, sample SAMEA2151439) | human gut metagenome | biome: human gut; feature: human-associated habitat; material: faeces | place: Denmark | collected 2008/2010 ...
ACCTGAACATGACCGACCTGAACTGTCAGGCGGTGGTGGCCATGTGCCAGCTGACGGCGCCCTACATGCCCTCCGGCAGCCAGATCATCAACATCGCATCGGTGGCGGCGTTCCAGCCTATCCCCTATATCGACATCTACGGCGCCACGAAAGCCTTTGTCCTCAGCTTCAGCCGCGCCCTGAACCGGGAGCTGCGCAGCCGCGGCATCGGTGTGATGGCGGTGTGCCCCTTCTGGACAAAGACCGCCTTCTTCGACCGCGCCATCCGGGAGGGCGAACAGCCCATCGTGAAAAAGTACGTGGCCATGTATGACGTGGAGGATATCGTCACCCGGACGTGGCGGGACGCCAAGCGGGGCAAGGACGTGTGCAAATACGGCTTTATCGCCCGCGCACAGGCGGGGCTGGCCAAAATACTGCCTCACAGCCTGGTCATGGACGTGTGGATGAAGCAGCAGGAGCTTCGCTGACAGCACGCGCCGCAAGGCTGTAGAAAACGCAAAGCAGCACCACCGTTTGGTGGTGCTGCTTTGCGTGCTGTTCCAAGGAGGGAACGCGGAACAACATATATGGCCATGTCTCTGAAAAAATGAAACAAGACAGCGCAAACCGCATGGAAGCCTATATGCGGGGCACTGTCTATGGAAAGACCCAAAACGGTTAAAGGGTCAAATAAAGGGTCAAAAAACAGGCAGTTTTGACCCTCTTTTTCTGCAATATAAACCCACTTTTCTAATAAGCCATGCACGTCTTTTCGTCCAGATCACAGACACAAGAAAAGAGGTCTGAAACCCATTGGTTTCAGACCTCTTGCTGGCAGCGGGAGAAGGATTCGAATTTGTGGGGACGTGTTTTCCCTTGTAGAATACAGCGCAGCCAAGTTCGAAAAATCCTTGAAAATACAAGGCTTTCCGCGTCTATGGTATAATCATGCACAACCATACAAAATCGTGTTAGGGGTATTTGTAGGGGTAAAAATAGGGGTATGGCTTTTTCCAACAAATGCCTTTTCGGAACATGGGCGGCTCGTGGACTCCTCTCCCATACCCCTTTCCCGCATATATTCCGCTGTATGGTAAAGTACATAGGATGATATGATAGAGAAGCATACTGAACCACGCGCGCAAATAACGCGCGCACGCGAGGAAGGCCAGGAGAAACACCGACGGAATCTCTGTGTCCAGTCGGAAAGGAAGAGGGCAAAAATAGGGGCGAAAAAAGTCCGTTATGATATTTATTTTTCGCAGACCGCTACGAGGCCATCGTGTGGAGCTGCAAAAACCAGCTGGGGCGTCGCAACCTGACGGATGCACAGAAAACGTATCTGATCGGACGGCAGTACGAGGCCCAGAAGATGACGCAAGGGGGCGACAGAAAATCAAGTTCCCAAAATGGGAACTTGAAAAATGCCAGAACATCAGAACTTGTCGCAAAAGAGCATCGTATGGGGAAGAGGAGTGTACTCCGAGCCGCCAAGTTCTCCAAGGGTGTCGATGCCGCCGAGAAAATCGAGAGCAGCACACGGAAAAAATATTCTTATTGATGAAGGTAAGGTGACACATGTAATAAGAATAGCTTACCTATGAAGCAAAAAATAATCATAAATGTTAGTGGGTTTATTGGCGAATTTGTTATTGACTGTAGAAATGCAGGACGATATAATAAGACATAAATATATTTTGTTGCATATGCTCTAATGATTGGCTGGCGTTAATATTGCATTCTGTGTGAAGGGACAGTATAAAATGTCGGAACTGCGTCTTGAAGTTATGCAAGGGGATATTTCACCCTCGCTTTCTTGCGGAGAGAAGAGTATTGATGCGTTAATGGGATTAGCATACAGTAAGACTGTTTCTAAACAGGCACTGGCATATAATATCCTTGTTGATGAACATTTGGTTGGCAATTGTATGTTAAAGCTTGTGCGGCTCTGTGATGAAATCGCTGACTACTATGTTTCGGATAATGAGTTTATTGCATTAGAGTTATCATATCTCGCAATTGATCGTAGATTACAGGGGCAAGGTATCGGTACATTGGTGCTAAAAAAATTGATTCAGTGGGCGCGAATGAAGTCGGAAGAATTGCCCATTAGATATTTTGTGCTTGATGCGTTTGAAGCAAGAAAAGGATGGTATAGAGGTGTAGGATTTGGGGAATATCCTAAAAAGATGGATCCGCGTTGCCCAGGAACGGTGGCAATGAGAATGGATTTTATAAACTTAGAGTTAGCAAGCAAGGATATAGATTTGCCTGTATAAATGGAGGTTCGTTATGGCTGATCACGGATGTACGATTTTGCTAAACCATAATCAGATAGAGGCGTTTTATGAAAGCGTAAGAAATCCTGACATCGAAGAACTGAGTCGAAGAGATCGTTTTTTTGAGGAAATTGAAAGAGAGGCCCCACTTCACATCGAAGGGGCGAACATTGTATCCACCATACCCGATATTGATATTAATGCCTTGATGAGTGAGACAGAAGCCTATGCACCGGTTAGGAATATTCCAATGGTGTTTTCTTTTTCAGAGGTCGCTGGGCAGGTGTTTGGTGCCTTGTACTCTGTGGAATTGATGAAGAATATTGCGGCATAATTTGGGTGAGTGCTATGATTAATGAAAATAAATGCGTATTAAAGCTCGAACATTTAGTGTTTGATGAGTTACATTTTCAACGTAAAGGTTTCCCAAACGAGAATGAGGTAACGTTTAGTCTTGGCTTTAATGTTGAGACGCGCGAAGATAGAGAACTCATTGTCCACATTTCACTTAAAGGCTCCAAGGAAAATGAATATGATATTTTAGTCGCAGCGACAGGGTATTTTGCTTTAGATGAAGAGTCGCCTTATGAGCGTTTGGCTTTGAGACAAAATGCGGTTGCGATTATATTTCCATATATTAGAGCGCAAATGTCACTTTTGACGGCGCAGCCCGAAATGCCACCAATTGTAATACCTCCTATGAATGTAGCACAAATGGTTGAAGATGCGGAGAAAGCCAAGGGAAGTGACAGTTAAATTTGCAAAGTATGAAGAGATGACCTATGTACAGCAGGTAGTCTCTTTTGGAAAGCATCATACGCAAAGTTCATGAATGGCATTTCCCTTTATCCGTTTATAAAGTGGGATATATCACCATCGAGGTGAGCGCCGGAGTATGGCATTTTACAGCGTGTGACATACATGAACGTGTGTTTGTCGCTCAAGATTGAAGCACACATAAAAGACTATCAAATGTGTGATTGCATAACCAAAAGGCCCACCCTCAGCGGGGTGGGCCTTTTCCTGTACTTCTACATATTTGCAGGGACGTGCACAGAGCAGAGTTGTCCGCCGAGCATGAGACCGACGGCCAGACCATACACGTCACTGTCAATGTGCTCGTAAAGGCAGACCTTCATATCATCCTGCAGCGCGGTACCCGCTTGCATCAACGCGCATTTTACCTGCGTCTCCAGTGCCGAGATGTCCTGCTCAAGGCCGCTGAATCGTCCTATCAATTTGGATGCCATGGCAGCCCACCTCCTTCACTTGCGCTTGCCGCCGGCATCGGGGCCGCCAGAGCGCACCTGATACGGATCAGTCCCATACCGGAAGGCATGCAGAGGACATTCCGACTCCTGACAGGCGTCCACACGGTGCGGCTTGCCCAAACAACATTCCGCCAGACAGTAGGCGGAGATCGCCCGCAGGGGCGTTTCGGGCCGCCGCATTACTGTACCCCCCAGCGTTCCAGTTGCTTTTCCAACTCGCTGCGCTGGTTCTGGAGGGAGCAATACCGGGTGGTACGCTGTGAGTTGCTCAGCGCATTGACTGCCACGCCGTGTCGTTTGCGGCGCGCAGCTTCTTCCTCCGCGTCCGCCTTTGCCCGGCAGAACTCCGATTCGTTGGGACAAAGCACGTTGATCCATATCCTCGTGCCGTATCCGGGAATATCCTCCACGAGAAAGGCGGGATTGCCGGAAAAGGAATACCCTACACCGCCAAAGAAAGCGAGTCCTCCGTAGATGTCTTTTCCTTTAATCGCGCCCAGCTTGGCGCGCTCCGCCTCCGCTTTCCACGCTTCCCATGCGGAGAAGATGCGGGCATCTACATATACCCGTATCACGGGACAGTAATCCAAGCCACGGCGCTGCACATCCTCTTCAAAGTACGGCTCGTTTCCATCTTCTCCGCCGGCATCGCGCCACGCCTGAAGTGAATAGCTTTTGATAGAGTTGCGATAGTCGTCACCGCGATTCTGACCCAAGAAATAATCTATTCTCATATTCTCTTGCTCCTTTCAGCCCTGACGGGGCATTTTTGTTTCTCAACGGGTTTCCTCAGCCTCTCGCTTTTCCATCTCGGTCATCTCGGCATATCGCCGTGCCCAAAAATCAATATTGGCCTGCCGCTTTCGCTCCCGTACCTCGGGACGCTGGGAGTACTTCCGCATATACGCCCTCTGCGCGGCCTTCGCCTTCTCCTCGCGGGTCAGTTCTGCCATCAGCACACACTCTCCTCTCCTGCAAAATTAAACCGGCTGACGGGCATAAAAAGACGCACGAAATCCCTGCGCACGCTCCGCTGGGTTCTGTGGCGTTTGCCTTTTCCCCGTTTGGAGCTTACGGCCACCCTGTTATGGCCATGCGCTGTCGGTTTTCGCACGTTTCCGCTTCCTGTCCGTCAGCCGGTATTCAGTTGCCGCCTGCTTATATCCCGCCGGCGGTCGCGGGTAGGAATGAACTCACAAACAAAAGTTTGGAGCATGGGGGACGATGCAGTTATCCCCATGCGTAGTATATCAGAGACAAAGGCGAAATACAAGATATAGACTAATCTCATGCAACAAAACAATATGTTGCGATTTGGATATTTTTTGCATACTTTGGCGAAGAAAGGGAGGGGGTATTTGCCCTCTCCCTTTTTCGGAATCATCGATTGTCCAACGGAACTGCCGCCAGAGTTTTACCAAGCGGAGCCAGTACCTTCAGGATCGTGTCGATCTGCGGGCTGGTGACGCCGGCCTCCATCCTTGCGATCACCGGCTGCTTGACGCCGCTCAATTCCTCCAGACGCTTCTGGCTGATGCCCTGTTCCTGCCGCGCTTTGATAAGTTCACCAATCAAGGCAACGCGCAGGTTGCTCTCGGAGATCTCCTCCGGCGTATAAAGCTCCGTCCGTACATCCTCCCAGCTTCTTCCAATGGCCGGATTACTCATAATCAGCACCCCTTTCTAACAGGTCTAAAAGCTCTCTTTTTGCCTTCTCGATCTCTCGTGCCGGAGTTTTCTGCGTTTTCTTGATGAAGTGATGCAAAAGCACATATCCGTCGCCCGTCCATGCAACGAACAAAATGCGGTTTCGCAGTGGGCGCAGTTCCCATATCTCGCCGTCGAGATGCTTGATATAGGGTTCTCCGGCCTGCGTGCCGTACACGCGCAGAATTTCAATATAATCGTTGATCTTATTGGCGTTGATACGGCTGTTTTTTATCTGTTTTTGCCGTTAATTCTTTCAAATATTCGAAGACAGGTTCATTTCCGTTGCGGTCACGGTAAAAGAATATCTTGTGCATAGGTATCCTGCCTCCTTTCACTTACAGTATACGTAAAAGTTATTGCAGTGTCAAGTACTTTTGAGTTATTGCCTTGTGAGAGCTTGAAGCAATAGGGCTGCCGTAGTCCTTGCACCCTCTCTGAATCGGAACATCCGTCCGACGGGGAGAGTTTCGAGGAGGGGGACTTACTTTTTTCATCTCCGCATTGTAAACCACCCCCTCTCTTTCGCTGCGTACACCCTGCATACTACAGAAACGTTGGTATGGCTGGCCGCGTTCGCCTGGTGTGAGATTAGTCTATGTCGTACAAGCCGCGCATAATGGCATGATAAAGGGTCGGACTTCAAGTCCGACCCACGCTTATGTCCCTTTCACTGCTCGAATTTCAAATCCAAGCAATGGGGTGAGAGTGAGCGCTGCGGTGGTCTTGCGTGTCATTTTCCGCGCAGTGTGCCGTGTGTTTTCCGTGTTATGTGGCTCTTTGCTGAGAGAGCGGATATGCTTGCTTGTGGGCAGAAGAAAGAGAGTACCCGCCGCATGGCAGGTACTCTCTGTGTGCATTGCGTGCGGTTGGTTACTCTGCTCGGCTGCTGACCCTGTCCTTGACCTCGGCGGTGAACTCTTCCAAAGCCTGCATAATGTCCTTATCACGCATAGCCATAATCTCGTTGTTCAGTCGCCCAAGAAAGGCGTCGCGCTCTGCTGTGGAGAGCGTGTGGGACTGACATATCATCTTCCGCACCGTGTCGATGCAATCATCGATGCGGCGGGACTTCTCTACGCGCTGGGCCTCCTCCAGATAAGCGCCGCAGGGATCGCGGTCACCTTCAAACTCGCCGCCGGTCATCAGACGGTAGGATGTCAGTGCATCTCCCAATGCATTCACGATGGTCAGAAGCAGATCGCCGATGGCCTCCGCATCGTTCTGTACCCACTCCTGATAGTCCGTGGGGTGTTCACCCCAGTACTGCATCCAGAGGTGCAGCAGCATACGCCAGGGACGCTCGAAGTCGGCCATGGTCTCGTAAAGACCTTCGCGGATGGTATGCCGCTCGGCGGCGGTGAGTTCGTAAGCACAGATCATAATTTCCTCCTTGTTTCATCGGCGGAAGGCTGGTACAATAGCTGTACCGGCCTCCCTGTGGTGGTTGGTACTCAGAGTCCTCTGTGTCGTGCTTTGGTCGGCGTAGGCACAGGGGGCTTTTCTATTGCGTCCAGCAGCGTCAGCGCCCAGCGGGTAAGCTGGATCGCTCCGGCGATTGTGACAAGGTACAGCATCGGCGGCACCTCCACAGTCGCACTTTTCACCGGGATCGAGGTTGGCTCCGCAGTGGGGGCATGGGCGGTAGAGGCTCATAACACACCGCCCTTCAGCCACGGCGCGGGTGATACCGTGATGGGAGACACACCGGCCTCTCGCATCCGCGTCAGGGCTTCCTCCGGTGTTTCGCCGGTGACATGGCACAGGTCATCAACGGAGAAAAGCTCCTCGCGGTGAAACTCGTGACCCAACCCCAGCCGGATACCAATCAGCTTGGCGCGGTCATCCAAATCAGCTTTCTTGTCCATTAAATTGCGGATGATTTCCTCAGTGATGCCGCAGTCTTCATATCGCTCGGCGAGGAGCTTGATTTCGCGGTCAGTCTCCTTCTTTGCCTTCAGTCGCTTAGCACTACATGCCGGGCAATAGATTGAGGATGCGTAGATGTCGCAGCCGTTGCGTATGGCCTCTACAAGATCGACCTCGAACTCCGTACCGCAATCTCCACATCGTGTGAATACGTTGCCGCCCTCACCGTCCTCAATGGGGATTTGGCGACCTTGATCCTTGATGTAAAACAATTTCAAAATCCTTTCCGCGGCCACGCAAGGCCGCTTTCCTGTTTTTCGCTTTGTAGACGGAGGCTTTTTCGCGCCCTGTATGGTGGGGGGTATATACTTACCCTCGGTTGGGTTTGCACAGTCTTGAAACACTGCACACAGAGGCGTTACACGGAGGTATTGGCCTTTTCCCGTGCTCTTGCGAGTGCCGCTTTCTGCGCGTCGCTCATCGCACGCGGCGGTTTGACCCGCAGCCATGCCTTTGGCACGATGTACTCGGCGGCCTTGCCGTCATGGGACTTTCGGACAAGTCGGCAATCCGTGGGCCTGTCCAGCGCCCACATTTCCAGCTTTTGACGCAGCGACTTGTTGTGCGTGTAGACGTCGGCGGTCGGCTCAGCTTCGTTGAAGGTGATGACCGTCTCCATTTCATGGCGTGATAGCACCATAGCTTTTCACCTCCTTCCAAATTTTTCAGACCGTGCGGCTCAAGCAACGCTGAACCGCCGGACGGTGCTGGTCTTGGTGAACTGCGCCGCGCGGCTGCTGGTGATGGGCTTCCATACGGCTTTCCAGTCGCTGCCGGTCAGAACGTCCACGCCGGCGGCGGTCATTTCGGCCTTGATGGCATCCTGAATGGTGTCGATCGCGGCGGCCAGCTCGTCGGCCATGCGGCGCAGTTCCCGCAGCTCGTGGATCTGGGAATCAAGATTTTTGGTAAGCATAGTGTGTACCTCCGTTCATTTTGTTGGGGTCGGGCAGCGTCGGAAATGTATTGCGCCCACTGTTCCAGGGCTTTTCGCCCGTATGTCTGCCGTCCGCTTATGGCTTGTTTAAGGCCGCCCCTGTTGCCTTTCGGTGATTAAAATATACACCATATTTCTGTGTATGTCCATTGGCAATATGCACAAGATTTAAGTGCTTACTTCGCACAAATTATACACTTGACGTCTGTGCATATTTGGTGATAGAATAAGGGGTGATAAAGGAGGTGGACAAATGCCTGTCCGTTTTAAAATCGATGTATTGGCTGAGTTGAAAAAGAAAGGTTTTTCCAGCTACAAAATGCGGCAAGAAAAGCTCATGGGCGAGGCCACAATTCAACAGTTACGCAAAGGTGAACTTGTCTCTTGGGAAAACATAGGCCGCATTTGTGCTATGCTTGACTGCCAACCAGGGGACATTTTGGAATACGCTGAAAGCTGAATACTTTCCCGCCCTTGACCCCAGCGGTCAGGGGCGGCTTTTCATCCTCTCCAGCAGAAGGGCATTTTGCCGTGCCTGACGAGTGCGGGCCTCCGACAAGGCCGCCGACTCGGCCTGAGCCGCAGCATGACGCAACTCCTCGCAGCGCACACCACGAACGAAGGCCACGGCGCTGACGTGACGCTCCACCAATGTGGAGAGCCACTGGCGAGAGCCTTGCTGCCACTCACGGCTTTCATCGCCGGTACGAGGGCCAAATGAACCCTTGGGCGCGGTGTTCCCAAACAAGGGCGCGGTATCGGGTAGATCCTGCGGGCGAATGCCGCTGGCCAGGTAGAGCTGCACGGCGGACTGGGCAAGGTCTGAAAACGCCACCCGCCGGACTTCGCCGGCATGACCATCCCGGACAATGATCGCATTGTCCGACCAATGCAGGTCAGCCGGCGTCAGGCGCAGTAACTCTACGCTGCGGAGTTCGGTGGTAAGCAGGAAAATGACGATGGCGTAGTTGCGTGGGTAGGTGGCAGCCTTGGCGTTTTGGGGACGTTCGTATGTATAAAGCCGCCGGAGTTTCCAGTCGTGGAGCGTGATATATTCCGCCGGCGGCAGGTCGCTCACCGTTGGGATCAGGCGCTTCAAGACTGGATTTGCCTGATACCATCCATGCTCGCACGCCCAGTCGAAGAAGGCGCGGAGCTGACGCAGGTACTGAGCGATTGTCCGCTCCCTGCAGCCGCGGGATTCAAGATTGCCCCGCCAAAGGAGCACCTCAGCGTAAGACGGAATATCAGACTTGTCCTCATTCGCGCCAAAGAAGCTGGTAAAGTCTGCCAGTGTGCTGGCGTATGCCTCGACGGTGCGAGATAATCGTCCCTGCTCCTCCAGATCGCGTAGCCACGCGGCGCTGGCCGCCTCCAGTCGTTCAACGGGTGTGGCGTATGTAGAGTTGTGCACAACAAGCCCTCCTTTATTTTTTGTTTATGAATTGGAGTGGAAATGCTCCCAAGTTATAGTCTACCGGCAACAGGTTATTTTGTGCGTGACTACGACAAAATTTTATAACTTTATTGAGTTGAAGCGCGTAGTCCGCACCCCATTTTGGGGTACCCCCGCTCTCACTGGTGCCCCAAAACGGGGTACCCCTCCTCACCGTTTCACAGATGCCCTACCCCAAAACAGGGTACCAGTGAGCAAATAGCCGCCGTAGACCCTACCCCAAAATGGGGCAGTATACCTACAATATAGCCATGTGTGGGGCATGAAAGAATTGTCCTTCCTATGGACATTACGGCGGGGAAAGATCACGAAGCATCCCGCTACGCCAGTTCTCGAAGCTGAAGCGAAAGCGGTTGGCGGCAAATTGCGCTTTTGGCTCAAAATCAGACGGACTGTTTAAGGACGAGATAAAGCCGGCACGCTCCAGCTCTCGGCGGTGGCGTTCAAACGAAGTTGCGGCGATTCCGTATTTCCGCACAGCGGTCCCTTTGGAAAACGCGAAATCATTTTTGGAGCCCGCTTCCATCGCCATGCACAAATATAAGTACTTTGCGCCGGTGCTTAGTTCCTGAAATTGCGTGTTCATCAGCAGAGAGTTACCCACCTGAATGAAACGGCCGTTTGTTTTGCTGCCTGGTGCCTTGTTGGTAAGCCACGGCTTAAGGTCTGCTTCGCCGCTGAATCGCTTTTTCCTGGCCACGGCTTGTCCTCCTTACATATTGGCCACCATTTTGGCCGGATTATCCGAATCCATCCACCTGTCATCCATCCTTCTTCCCGCCGCCGGACTGCTCCTCCAGCCACCGCTGCAAGCCGTCCACAGGGATGATGATCCGCCGGGGTGTGACGCGGATCGCTGGGAAGTCCTCCCGGTTGCAGAGTTCATAAGCCGTGGGCTTGCTGATGCCCAAAGCCTCCGCCAATTCATCGACGTCAATAGCGCGCTTCTGAAATCCAATATTTTCCATATTCTTCCTCCTTTTAAAAATTCTTTCCCTTCGGTATTTCGTATTCTAATCGCCGTGTCAAGGGACTTTAGTGCGCCTGAGAAAAATTTTTTGCTGCTGAGTGCAACAGCAAGAAAGCGTTTTCCCTCTCGACAAAACAAGTATACCGTGATATAATGGAATTGTAAATTACTTCAAAATTCTTTTTGCGAGGTTATTTTCGAATGAACGGAATTTATAATTCTAAAATGTACAAAAAAGAGATGGCAGGCCGCATAATGACCGCACGAGAAGCCGCTGGGCTGACCCGACAGCAAGTGGCCGATGCCATAGGAAAGCGCATGGATGGGACATTTTCAGTTGATGTTCTGAAGCAATGGGAATACGGAACGAACCGCGTTCGTGTTGATTTGATCCCGCTACTCTGTGAGATACTCCATGTGGACACCGGGTATTTGTTCGGAGAGTATCCGCAGTTCACCCGACAGCTTTGTGATGTGCAGAGTGTCACTGGACTTTCAAAGAACGTTGCAGAAAAGCTCATTGGACATAGATACCACGACGGCGATGACGAATGGCCCGATGAAGTACCGAAGGATGCCATGTTTCTTTCCGAAACGACAGAGGCGTTAAATATTTTGTTTGAAACAAAATCATTTGCGGCCTTGTTGTCCAGAGCAAAGGAGTGTCGGAAGTTGGGGCAATCCCCAACGATGGCGGAAAGCGTATCTCAGACGGTTGGGTCGATCTGGCCGTATATGTCGCCTTTATTTCAGGAAGCGACCGCCCAAAAAATGGGCGTAGATGTGGTGGAGTTGGATGATAGCTTTAGGCGGATTGACGAAAAGCAGAAAGACTTTTTTGATGGCTTGTCGGAGGACTCGAGGCGTGAACAGCGTGACCTGGCCATATTTAATTTTCAACGTGCAGCTACACGAGTGGCTGAAGAACTTATTGAGATTCGTGAGGTAGAGCAGCATGCCGAGAAAGCGTAATGCCAGCGGAGCCGGAAGCATCCGGCAGCGGTCGGATGGTCGATGGGAAGCACGGATCACCGTGGGCACCGACCCGGGTACAGGCAAGCCCATCCGCCGGAGCATTTACGGCAATACACAGAAAGAAGTGCTCGTGGCCATGCGCGATGCGCAGAAGAGTGTTGATGATGGGCTTTACATAGAACCAACGCGCCTGACACTCACGCAATGGTTGGACATTTGGCAGCGCGACTATCTTCTGTCGCAGAAGTACGGCACGGTCAAGACCTACCGAGCACAAATCGCGACGCACATCAAGCCTGCCCTCGGCGCTGTGAAGCTGGGCAAACTCACGCCCCATCTTGTCCAGGGCTTTTATAATGACCTGCTGGCCCGTGGCCGTACCGTTCCCAAGCGGGATGAAGCGGGAAAGATCATCAAAAAGAATGGTGAGATCGTCACAGAGCAGGCCCCGCTCAATGCAAAAACTGTGAGGAACGTCCACGGTGTCCTCACAAAGGCCCTTTCGCAAGCCGTGAAGCTGGGCTACATCGCACGAAATCCCTGCGACATGGTAGACTTGCCCCGCGTAGAAAAGACGGAGATCGTCCCGCTCACGGATGCACAGGTGAAGGCGTATCTTGCCGCCACAGACGGTGATACGGATTACGGAGATATGCTGAAGGTGATCCTGTTCACCGGCCTGCGCGAGGCGGAGGCTTTGGGCTTGACATGGGATTGTGTGGACTTTGAAAGGGGAACGCTCAAGATCTGCAAGCAGCTTCAGAAGCGTCCGGCGGAGGCGGGAGGTTTTCAATTCGCCTCGTTGAAGAATGACAGGACGCGCATCTTGCATCCAGCTCCATTCGTGATGGAGACATTCTTCGCGTCGTCAGAAAAAAGCAGGCGGCGCGTCGATTGCTGGCTGGAGGCGCATGGCAGGACTGGCAGGACGCAGCCAAGCAGTATGCGTCCTGCCGGCTGGTGTTCACCAATGCATTGGGCGACCACCTCCACCCGCAGAGGCTCTATGACCATCACAAAAAGATCGCAAGGGCGACAGGCGCTCCAAATGCCCGCGTTCACGATCTGCGCCATACCTTCGCAGTCCTTTCCCTCCAGAATGGCGATGATGTGAAAACCGTGCAGGAAAACCTGGTCCATGCCACAGCGGCATTTACGCTGGATGTGTACGGCCATGTTTCGGAGCGTATGAAAGAAGATAGCGCAGCCCGAATGCAAGGGTATTTTGAGAAGCTGGAGCGTGCATAAAAAGAACTCCGTCGACTTAATGGATCGGCGGAGTTCTTATGTCATTTACGTTTTAACGCGATAAAGCGCCCAGCGTGATTGGGGTAAACTTAGGGGTAAAACAGCTTCTCAGAAAATTATATTCAACTTTTCTACTACAAAAAACCTGTAAAAACAAGAAAAGCCATCGAAAGCAATACACTTTCGGTGGCTTTCTTTGGCAGCGGGAGAAGGATTCGAACCCTCACATACGGAGTCAGAGTCCGCTGTGCT
>ERZ780178.1833-NODE-1833-length-12949-cov-4.727005_pt1 | contig 12949 bp, 10 predicted proteins | sample MGYA00511018_ERZ780178 | MGnify/ENA primary metagenome ERZ780178 (study PRJEB29588, sample SAMEA2151439) | human gut metagenome | biome: human gut; feature: human-associated habitat; material: faeces | place: Denmark | collected 2008/2010 ...
AAAAGCACCGCGGAAAAGGCCGGGGAACGCCAGAACGTTGTTGATCTGGTTGGGATAGTCGCTGCGGCCGGTGGAAACCACTCTCGCGCCGCCTGCCTTCGCTTCGTCCGGGAAAATCTCCGGGGTGGGGTTGGCACAGGCAAAGATGATGGCGTCCTTGTTCATGGTCTGCACCATTTCCTTCGTCACCATGCCGGGGGCGGACACGCCGATGAACACGTCGGCGCCTACCAGCATATCGGCAAGAGAACCGGCCTTTTTGTCCAGATTCGTGACCTGCGCCATCTCTTCCTTGATCCAGTTCAGGCCGTCACGACCCGCGTAGATCGCGCCCTTCCGGTCGCACATGGTCACGTTCCTGAAGCCGGAGGACAGCAGCAGCTTGACAATGGCGATAGCAGCCGCACCAGCGCCGGAGGTGACGATCTTCACGTCTTCCTTCTTCTTGCCGACGACCTTCAGTGCGTTGGTCAGACCGGCGAGAGTGATGACGGCGGTGCCGTGCTGGTCGTCGTGGAAGATGGGAATGTCGCACTTTTCCTTCAGCTTCCGCTCGATCTCAAAGCACCGGGGAGCGGAGATGTCCTCCAGATTGATTCCGCCGAAGGAGCCGCTCATCAGATACACGGCGTTGACGAACTCATCCACATCGTGGGTCTTGACGCACAGGGGGAAGGCGTCCACGTCGGCAAAAGCCTTGAACAGGGCGCACTTGCCCTCCATAACGGGCATACCGGCCTCGGGGCCGATGTCCCCCAGACCCAGAACGGCGGTGCCGTCGGTGATCACGGCGCACAGATTATGGCGGCGGGTCAGCTCATAGGACTTGCTGATGTCCTTCTGGATTTCCAGGCAGGGCTGGGCGACGCCGGGGGTGTAGGCCAGGGACAGGTCGTCCTTGGTTTTGCAGGGTACCTTGCAGATGACCTCGATCTTGCCGCCCCACTCCTTGTGGAGCCGCAGGGACTCTTTTGCGTAATCCATAGTTTTTCTCCTTTTTGTTAATGCAATAGTTTATGATTTTACCATCACGGAAATGCCGTTGGGGATCAGGGTGACGGAGGCGTTTTCGCCCTTGTCCTGTTTCGCCATGGCCATGGCGGTTTCCAGATCAGGGGCGTAGTCCAGCTTCATCTCCCGGAGGGTCTTCTCCATTTCCGGACGGGAAACGAAGATCACCCGGTGCTTCATGAGGATTCTCGCCAGAATCTGGCTCTCCCACTGGTCGGGAATGGTCTCCGACTGGGGGGTATTGACGCACTGCTCAAAATGCGCCGCAGGGGTTTCGCAGTCCCGGAGGGAGGTATAAAAGCCCTCGCCGCCGGTGCCGTCGGCCAGCTCGGCGCACATGATCAGCACCGCGCCCTCCTTGGCGGAAGCCTCCGCCGCGGTCAGCCCCTTGACGCTCTGGTAGATGTTCTGATCCAGCGGCGCGCCGCCGTTGGAGGTGACGACGATGTCTCCGGGGACGGCCTGCACCTCGCAGTACTGCCGCAGAAACGCCACACCGGCTTCATGCGCCTTCCGGAAGTCTCCCGCGAAGGCCGCAACCGTCTTTTTCTCCTCGTCGATGACCACATTGACGATGTACGCCAGCTTTGCCATCTCCGCCGCCGCTACCATGTCCCGGTGAAGGGGGTTGCCCTCCAGAATGCCCGTGCGGGCATAAGGGGAGGCGATAAACGCGCCGCAGTGGTTGCCCAGCACCGTCGTCTTATCGCAGACGCCGGGCAGGATGCTCTTCCGCCCGCCGGAGAAACCGGCGAAGAAGTGCGGCTCAATGAAACCCTCCGCAATGAGCAGGTCGGTGTCCACCGCCGTCCGGTCGATGACCAGCGGTGCGCCGGAGGGCAGAACGCCGATCTGAACATTGGATTCCGGGTCAAAGGCGTCGTGAACGACGATTTTCTCGGAACCCGCAATTTCCTTCCCCAGCTTTGCTTCCAGCTCGGCGGTCGTTGTGAGCCGGTGGAAACCGGTGGCTACCAGCAGCGTCACCCGAATCTCCGGATTCCCCTGCCGGAGCTGCGCCAGCATGGGGGGCAGGATGTCCCGGCTGGGCACGGGGCGGGTGTGGTCGGAAATGATGATGGTACAGCGTTTCTTCCCCGCCGCGAGAGCGGCCAGGGTGGGCGTTCCGATGGGCGACGCCATGGCTTCCTCCACCAGCTCCCGGCCGGTGCGGTCGCTTTTCAGCTCGTCCACACGGGAGGTCAGCAGACCGTTATAGGGAAATGCAACATCCAGATGGCTTTTGCCGTAAGGAATCGCGATCATAAAGAATCCTCCCACACGTTTGTCATCGGGAACCGGCGGTTGGCCGGTTCCCAATTATGTTTTTTAATAGTTGCCCTTGAAAACGTCCTTCTTGACAGGGGGACGATAGTCGCCAAAGTAAGAACCAAAGTCCATGCCCAGATAATTGCACAGGTCAAGGACTTCCACCATGGTGTTGTCGTTGACGGGGATGCCGTTTTCCATGATGCGCTTCACCGCGGCAACTTCCTTCTCGCCGTGGGTGTAGATGCGCTCCTGACCGTCGGCCTTGGGCGCGTCCCGCAGCTCCTGCAGGTACTTGGAGAAATGCTCCTTGATGGCGGCGGGGTCGCCGAAGTAGGCGGGGTTGATAGCCATAAAGCCATGGCAGATCTGACCCTTTCCGCCGGTCATGCAGTAATTGGAGGTCGCGCCCATGGACAGAATGGAGGAGAAGATCTCACACAGCATACCGTAGCCATAGCCCTTGTGGCTGCCCAGCTGCTCCGTGGAGCCGCCCAGAGGCATGATGCCGCCGCCCTTTTTCGCCACGATATTCGCCAGCACGTCAGGAGCGTTGGTGGAGGGATGACCGTCCTTGTCCAGCGCCCAGCCTTCGGGCAGGGGCTTTTCCATCTTGTTGTACATTTCCAGCTTGCCGCGGGTGACGACCGTGGTGGAAGCGTCGAAGAAGAAATCATAGGGCTCGGCGGGGAACGCGCAGGCGATGGGGTTGGAGCCCAGCATGGCCTTCCGGGCAAAGGTGGGAACCATGATGGCTTCGCTGTTGGTGCAGGAGAAACCCATCAGACCTTCCTTGCAGGCCATCTTGGCATAGTAACCCGCGATGCCATAGTGGTTGGAGTTCCGGACGGAGACGATGCCCACGCCAGTCGTCTTGGCCTTCTCGATGGCCATTTCCATGGCCTTATGGGAAACCAACTGTCCCATGGCCTCGTGGGCGTCGATGACGGCGGAGATGGGGGTCTCGAACACCACTTCGGGCTTGGCATGGACGTCGATCATGCCTTTTTCGATGCACTTGTGGTAGCGGACCATCCGCTGCATACCGTGGGACTCAATGCCGTACAGGTCGGCAGTCAGCAGAACGTCCTGAATGATATCGGCCTCCGCTTCGGTGAAGCCGAACTTCTGGAACGCTTCCATGCACAGCCGGTGCAGGGTGTCATAGGACCAGTGTTGATATGCCATAAGAGTACCTCATTTCTTAAATTTTTTTGTTGTTTTCCGGTGTTCCGCGGGAAGCCGAACCTCCGGAATGCTTTCCTGCACAGCCGGTGCAGGGTATCATAGAACCAGTGTCTGTACTTTATAAGAATACATTATTTGGGGAGCTTTTTCAATTATAATTTTTGGATTCACTTATAATTTCCCAATATTCAGCTCCCGCTCGTGGAGGATCACGCCGCTATTCTTCAGCGTCTGCTGCAGCTGCCGGATATCCATTGCGGAAAAATCCTCCGTCAGCGCGGCCGCGGTACCGGCAGCCTGTCCGGTGACAGCGCAGCAGGGGATCACCCGCATGATATCCCACATGGCGTCCGTCACGGAGGTACACCGCCCCGCCATGATCAGATTCTTCACCTTGGCGGAATACAGCGTGGAAAACGGGACCTCGTAAATCGGCCCCCGCTTTCTCCAGTCGGAGACCATGCCGACGGAATCGGCGAAATATTTGTGCATTTCCCCTTTGTCCAGCGTATATTCCCCCTGAATCCGTCGGGTCATACGCAGCTGGGGCATGGTCGCAATGGCGGTAGGCACCCACGAAGGGTCGCTGCGGCGCTTCTTCCGGATGTCATTCAGGGTCGATGCGTGGGAATACTGCATCATTTCCGACACTTCCCCGCAGCCCAGTCCGCCGAACCGGCGGTCAAGCAGGGGACGCGCCGTCCGTCCGGCGTCTTCCTCCGCCGGAACGTCTGAAAAGCCCAGCATGTTGAGCCGGTAACCCTCGCTGCCCTGAGAGTAGTACCACGCCGCCAGAATGTTGCCCTGCTGATGGGTTTCCGTCGGCGCGCCGGCAAGATACGCAATGCAGGCGTCTCCCGTGGCGTCCACCACGGTGCGGGTGCATATCCTCTGCCTGCCGGAGATGCTTTCCACAATAACCGAATGAATGCGGTCTTCCCGCACCTCCGCGTCCACAGCGTAACAGCCGTAGAGAATCTTCACCCCCGCCTTTACCAGTTCCTGCTCGGCCAGAATGGCAAAGAGCCATGGGTTATAGCGCACACGGAAGCGGTGATCCTTTTCCGTCCGCCCCGCCGGGTCTGCGCTGTCCAGCCAGTTGGCGGGGTATTCGTCCTCCGCGCCCATGGAAATGGACAGCCTGAGCAGTTCCTCCGCCAGTCCGAAGGAAACCTGATGGCCGACGCCGTCACACAGCGGGAGATAAATAGTGACCAGTCCCGCCGTCCCCAGACCGCCCAGAACGTACTGCTTTTCCAGCAGAATCACCCGTTTCCCCAGCCTTGCCGCCGCCAATGCAGCGGAAATTCCGCCGAACCCGCCGCCGCAGACCAGCACGTCGCAGCTGTCCAGAATCGGTATTTCCTTTGTCATGGCTCACCCCCGGTAAATGGGCGCCAGCGCGTCATGCACCGCCTTGTATTTCAGGAACAGCTTCTCGTAAAGTTCGTGGGTCGCCGGGTCGGGCCTGGAAACGGAGTCGATCTCCACGCAGGTTTCCGCCGCGTGGGCGAAGCTGTCAAACCAGCCGATGCCTACGGCGGTCAGCATGGCCGTGCCGAAGGAGGAATCGTCCACCTTGACCTTCTGCAGCTCCAGTCCCAGAATATCCGCCACGATCTGACGCCAGAGCATTCCCTTCGCGCCGCCGCCGATGATGCGCACCCGCTTCATTTCCACGCCCAGTCCGTTCAGGGTGTTCAGGCAGTCCTTCAGGCTCATGGCGACGCCCTCCAGGGTTGCCCGGGTGAAGTGGGCGGTGGTGTGGCTGGAGCTGATGCCGGTGTAGCTGCCCTTTAAGTCCGGGTCGTTATAGGGCGTCAGCTCGCCGTTTAAGTAGGGGTGGAACATCAGGCCGTCGCTGCCCGGAGCGATCTTCTCCGCCGGAACGTTCAGCTCAGCAAACGGCTCCCGGCCGATGGTGTCCCGGTACCAGCGGTAGCTGGCGGCGCAGCTGGCCGTGGCCGTGCCGGGATACCACAGCCCCGGCACCACATGGCGATAGTTGAAAATAAATTTGGAGTCCAGCGCATGGTCGGTCACGATGCAGATACGCCCGGCGGTGGCCAGCTTCACCGTGGCGTGACCCGGCTCCACATTGCCCGCCGCGAAAAGCTCCATCACCGTGTCCGTAGTGCCTACCAGCACCCGGGTTCCCTCCGCAAGGCCGAACTCCGCTGCCCGTTCTCCGGTCATGGTGCCCGCCACATCCGTGGGTCTGCACAGACGGGGCAGCCATTCCTTCCGGATGCCGCCCACCGCGCACAGTTCCTCCGACCAGCGTTCCCGCCTGGTGTCGTAGAACATGGAGCCCTCCGCGTCGATGGTATCCGTCTCCATGGTGCCGGTCATGCGAAAGCGCAGATAGTCCTTGGCAAAAAGAAGGTAGCGGATCTGTCCCCAGATGTCCGGCTCGTGCTTACGCAGCCACATCAGCTGAGGCAGCGTCCAGACCGTGGTGGGGGCATTCACCGCCTGATCCATAATGGTATCCAGGCAGGTATCCTTCAGCTCCTGCACCTCATCCTTGCTGCGCTGGTCCGTCCAGAGGATCGCCCGGCGCAGTACCTGCTTCTGCTCGCCCAGCAGCACCGCCGTGTGGGTGGCCGCGTCAAAGGACAGAGCCTTGATCCGCTCCGCCCCGACGCCCGCCGTTTTCAGAATGTCCCCGAAGGCGGTCTTGAACGCCCGGCACCAGTCCTCCGGGTCCTGCTCACACCAGCCGACGTGAGGATAATAGGTGGGATACTCACAGCCGGCGGTGGCAGCGATCTTCCCTTCCCGGCTCAGCAGCGTCAGCTTCACGCTGCCGCTGCCGATATCCACACCCAAAACGTAATCTGTCATATACGCACCATCCTATTGAAGATGCCCCGGATGAACCTATGCAGCTGTTCATCCGGGGATAAAAGGAAATTATTTGACCCAGTCGTGCTCCGGGTCGTTGCTGCGGTTGAAGCCCTGATAGTCGCCCGCCATCAGCCACAGGAAGTAGGTCTGGTAGCCGGGAGTAGAAACGGTGGTGTGGTAGCCGTAGGGGAACTCCACCAGCTCGTCGTTCTTCACCCGGTAGGCCTCGTCCAGAGCGCCGTCGGCGGTGTACAGACACTGCACGGCAAAGCCCTGCCTGGGGTCAAACAGGAAGTAGTAAATTTCCTCGGCGATGCACTCGGCGGGCATATTGTCCTCGTCGTGCTTGTGGGGCGGGAAGCCCGCCCAGTTGCCCTCGGTGCAGTAGGCCTCGCCGATGGTCAGAACCTTGGCGTTGGAATTGCCGTCGATGATGAAGCTGGTCTCTCTCTGGAAGGGAACGCGGCCCAGCAGCTTCAGCACCACATGGTCTTCCCGAAGCACCTGCGGGGCAGTCTTTTCCTTCACGGGTGTGCCGCAGACGGCGATCTTGATATGGTCGATGGCTTCGATCTCCAGATGCTGCTCACGGGGCATATAGAAGCTCTCGGCCTTGCGGTTTTCAAATACGTTGGCGCGGTTTCCCACGTTCTCATAGCGCTCACCGTCGAAGGAAACGTTGCAGTGGCCCTCCAGCATGATGAAGGCGACTTCCCGGTCTTCGGTGTCAAAAGGCAGCTTCTCCCCGGCGTCCAGCTCAATGATGCCGAACTCCAGCTTTTTCAGGCTGCACTGCCCGATCTTGCAGATGGGCGTGTAGCCCTTGGCAGGAACGTAGGTTTTCTTGTAATTCATAAATTCTCCTCCTTAAGAAGTTTATCTACAACGGTCTCCCAATCTCCGACGATGCCATAGTCGGCATAGTCGAAAATCGGTGCCTTCGGGTCCGAATTGATGGCGACGACCTTCCCGGAGCCGGACATACCGGCCAAGTGCTGCACCGCGCCGCTGATTCCCACGGCGATGTACAGCTTCGGGCAGACCGTAATGCCCGTCATGCCCACCTGACAGCGGTAGGGTACGAACCCCGCCTCCACAGCCGTGCGGGACGCACCCAGACTGCCCCCCAGCTTTTTTGCCAGCGCTTCCAGCTTTTCAAAGCCCGCCTTGGAGCCGACGCCCATGCCCCCTGCTACGATAATCTCCGCCTGAGACAGGGGCTTTCCCTGCGCAAAGCTTCCGAAGGAACGGAGCTTCACCCGCTCGTCTGGGGTATAGGTGATGGTTTGCACGTCCGGCGTTTTGGCCGCCTGCTTTTCCGGTCGGAACGTTCCCGGTCGGACAGTGGCCATCTGAATCTCACTCAAAGAGCGGATGTCCGCCATCAGGGAATTTCCAAATGCCGGACGGGTCTGAATCAGCTGCTCCCCCTCCATACGCAGAGCGGTGCAGTCCGCCGTCAGTCCCGCGTCCAGCTGCCACGCAAGCATGGGCATAATATTCCGCATCCGCACCGTCGCCGGAGCCAGAAGGATCTGGCTACCCCATCGGCGGATCGTCTCCGACAGAAAGACGGCAAAAGCGCTTTCGTCCCCAATTTCCGGGGCGTTGAGTTCAAAAATGCGGCCTGCGCCATATTCCGCGGCGGTTTCAGCCTCCCCCGCCGGAACCAAAGCCCGCAGTTCGTCGCCGGAAAGCTGGGCGGCCTTGCTGAGCAGGCCCTTATCCACGCCGAAGGGGCATAACACCAGAATCTCCTTCATGGCCGCACCTCCCGCAGAAGCACGCGCAGATTCTGCACACCCGCGTCCAAATCCGTTTCCTTTGGCCCCCGGCGCAAACCGGGGAAGCGGGATTCCATTGCCACGACCTTGGTCAGCGACCCTTTCAGGCCGCAGTCCTCCGGGGTCAAACCCAGATCGGCGGCTGTCAGAATTTCCACCGGGGTTTTCCTCGCCCGGCGCATTCCCAGGATTCCGGCAAGACGCAGCGGATAGGAATAGCTGCTGAAGCTGACCGTCGCTGACCCGGAAACGGTCAGGTTCTGAACGCCGTCCTCCAGCCGCCGGGTGACCAGCAGTCCGTCCCCCGCCATCTCCACCTTTTCCGCATCGGAGATGCAGGGAAGCCCCAGCGCCGCCGCCAGTTCGCCGGGAACCTGCCCGGTCTCCCCGTCGATGGCCTTGCAGCCGCAGAAAACGGCATCAAACGGCCCCAGCTTTTCCGCCGCCGAAGCCAGCGCCCGGGCGGTCGCCCGGGTGTCCGCCCCGGCCATGAGACGGTCGGTAATGAGTACCGCCCGATTGGCCCCTCTTGCCAGCAATTCCAGCAATGGGCCCTCCAGTTTTGGAGGGCCCATGGTCAGGACTGTGACACTGCCATCCCTGTCCGCCAGACGGAAAGCGGCCTCCAGCGCGGACTCATCCGCAATATTCCATTGCAAACTGGCCCCATCCCGCTTTAACCGGTGCTGACCGTCCACCTCAACAGAGGAGGAAACGGGTACCGCCTTTACACAGACAAGAATGTGTTTCATATTCGTTTTACAGCAGCGCGCCGAACAGGTCTACCAGCTGATAGCCCTCGGGAACGCACAGGCTGAAGCACAGCCATGTTTCGGGACACGCCACCAGCATTGCCTTGGCATCGGTGCGGGTCAGATCGTCCCAGCGGCCGCCCGCAATGCGGGTCACCAGCTCGGGCATATAGCCGTAGGCAACGGCGGTGCCGCAGGACTTCGCCAGCTTCTCGTGATTGAACATCTCCGTCAGCTCGTAGCCCGCGGCTTTGGCCATGGCGCGCACGGGGGCGAACTCGTGGAAAGTACGCGCCAGGCGGTCGTCATCGTGGCAGGCGCCCAGCGTGCCCAGCGTGGCCTTGGCGGCCAGCTTCTTCTCTTCCAGCAGCTTTGCGACGAAAGCGGTGGCGGTGGTGACACCGGCGGTGATCTCGCAGCCCCACTCAGGGTACTTCTGGGTCATGATCTCGGCGTCGTAGCTGTCCAGAACCACGACGGGAAGACCCGTTTCGTTCAGCGCCTTGGCGCACACTTCGGCCTGCTTGCGGACTTCCTCGGTGTAGCCCATCAGGTCGCCCAGCATCACGCCGGAGGCAGGCTCATTGGCAAGAACCTTGGCGGAAACGCCCGCCTTTGCCAGCAGCGCCAGCAGATGCTTCGCCATTTCCGGAACCTTGATGGCGGCGACTTCGCCGATGTACACCAGAACGTCAGTGCCGTCCTGACCGTAGGAGGGCTTCTCCACACCGTAGATGTTGCCGGTGGTCTCCACGTTTTCGATCAGATTCATGACGCTCTCCGGAGCGACCTCGCTGACCACGGCTTCGGTGCGGGCTTCCCGGATGAACAGCGGCGGCTGATAGCCGGTGGCGCAGTCATTGGTGCAGGCGTCGCACAGCAGGCACTCGTACATGGCCTGACCCATATCCTTGTCAAACTCCTGTGCCTTCTTGTTGACCATGCTCAGCAGCAGGCCCTTGGCGCGGGGGGTGTTCAGTTCCTTACCGGTCTGGTGCTGGACAGGGCACAGATGGCGGCACATCCAGCAGAAGCGGCACTTTTCCGCATGATGCAGGGCATTCTGACTAATCATATTGTTACCTCCTATCCTTTCCTTACAGACCCAGCTTGTAGGGGTTCATGATACCGTTGGGGTCAAGCTCCTTCTTCAGCGCCTGGAGCACCTGAATGGCGGGACCGTACTGCTCCTTCACCAGACGGGACAGCTTCAGGCCGACGCCGTGGTGATCGTTCAGCACGCCGCCGTTGGCCAGCGCCGCACGGACGCCGCAGTTCCAGACCTGATTGTGCAGGCGGAGGGCTTCCTCGGGGTCCTTGGGGGGATTGTCGATGATGAAGCGGGAATAGTTCATGGCGCCCCAGTCGTACCAGTGGGAGCTGTGGGAGATGAAGCGGACGCCGTAATCCTTGAAGTTATCCTCCACGGCGGCCTTCATTGCCCGGTAGATCTTCTCAATATTGTCGTGGGTCGCCACGGTATCCAGCGTGCCGAACATCTGGGGCAGATCCATGATATTGTCGGGATAGAAGAAGGTAATGCGGTTCTGGAACCACTTTTCGCCGTATTCCGTGCCCAGATCTTCCGCGCCGTACTTCTTGGCGATGTCCAGAACGATCTCCAGCTCAGCGGCAACGACCTTCTCGTAGCCTTCCAGCGTCAGGTTCAGGAAGGAGCCGCGCTTCTCGAAGCCGATGATCTTCTTGATGATGGAAACGGTCTCCGCCTCGTCGAACAGACGCACGATGGAGGGCTTCACCGCCTGGACGATGTCCCGGCAGGCCTGATAGCCCACATGGATGTCGGAGAACAGGAACGCATGGTGGATGCGGGTCTCGGGCTGCTTGACGATCTTGAACTTGGCCTTGGTCATGATGCCCAGCGTACCCTCGGAGCCGACGAAGAAGGGGATCAGGTTGGGGCCGGAGGAATGCTTCGGCACGGGCAGGGTATTGATGATATCGCCGTTGGGCAGAACCACTTCCAGAGACAGGCACATATCGTCCATCTTGCCGTACTTGGTGGAGAGAATACCGATGCCGTTGTGCGCCAGCGCGCCGCCCACGGTGCAGCAGGTCATGCAGGAGGGCAGGTGCATCACGGAATAGCCCTTTTCGTTGACCAGATCTTCCAGCGTGGCGAAAATCATGCCGGTCTCGCAGGTGACGAAGCCCGCCTCGGTGTTCAGCTCGATGAGCTTGTCCAGGCGCTTGATGTCCAGCAGAATGCCGCCGGCCACCGGCAGAGCGCCGCCCTGACTTCCGGAGCCGCCGCCCCATGTGGTGACGGGAATTTTATAGTAGTTGGCGATCTTCATGACCTTGGATACTTCCTCGGTGGTGCCGGGGCGAACGATGATATCAGGCATGGGACCCTGCTCACCGGCATCCTGCCATTTCCGGCTGAGCCAGAAATAGTCCACGGAATATACCGCACGTTCAATTTCCTTGGTGGATACGTTTTCTACACCGACCGCGTCCTCCAACTCGGAACGGATCATGTAGAACATCAAAGACTTGTCTTGCATGGTGCTTCTCCCTTTCTGATTTTGTAATGAAATTTCACATTTGAGAATCATTTTTCGCTTAGAATTGTATTCGCATTACATCCTCGTCATAAATATAGCACATTGTAATCAGATTTTCAAGCACCGGCAAGAATAATTGTAACGAAATTACACCTCCAGATTTAGGCATTTCGCCAATTCTGTCAAGAACCTCCTCAGTATTTCAGGCTTTCCATACTCTTTTCGATTTGCAGGGACTTTGCCCCATCCGTCCGCATGGCGATATAAGTGTAGATGGAGTCCGCGATGGTCAGCGCCGCCACCCGGGAGGCGATGGACACGACCCGGTATTTTGTCTCCTTGGAGTTCGTGTTCAGGCTGATGTCCGCCAGCTTGGACAGGGGATTTTTGCCCGCGCTGGTCAGGGAGATGACCTTTGCCCCCCGATGCTTTGCGGTTTGGGTGCTGTCCACCACGCAGCGGGAGCTGCCGGAATGGCTGACGGCGAACACCGCGTCCCGCTCGTCCAAATAATTGCAGGCGATCACCTGCAAATGGGGATCGGTGTAGACCGCGGCGTTCAGGCCAAGCCGCAGCAGCTTGTGGTGCAAATCCATTGCCACAGGCGCAGAGCCTCCCAGACCGAAGATCACGATTTTCCGGGCGTTCATCAGCAGCTGCGCCGCCGCTGCCAGGGTTTCCGGCTCCAGCATGTCCCGGGTGAACTGCAAGGCCAGCACGGCGCTCTGGAACACCTTGTCCCGCACCGCCTGCACGGAATCCTCGGCGCTGATCTCCTCGTGGATGATCTCGTCCGGAGAAACCGTCGCCTGAGCCAGCGTCAGCTTCAGGTCCTCATAGCCGCTGAAGCCCAGCTTCTTGTAAGCCCGAACAACCGTGGGGTCCGAAACGCCGCAGGCATCCGCCAGCGCCGCCACCGACAGGTCGATGATCCCCCGGGGATTTCCCCGGATATACTCCGCCACTTTCCGCTCGGATTTGCTGAGGTTTGGAAGGGAATTTTCGATTCTCAGCAGCAGCGCCGCCAGAGAGGTATTCTGTACCGCCATGCCCGTTACCGTCCTTCTCAATGTAGTATAAAAACAGTATAACATAGTCTTTTCCAAAAGGAAAGCGTACAGAAAAAAGAAATTCCCAAGGTTTTGAAGCCTTGGGAATTTCACACTTATTTGTACTCAGCCGTGACGCCGGGGTTGCAGAGGATGATGGAAAAATCCCCCTCGAAAACGGCGTCCCTGACCTGACAGGGGAAGAACACCTCGCTGCCCTGTTTCACAGGGAGCGCGTTCTCTCCACAGCGGATGCACCCTTCCCCGGACACGACAATGCCGATCTGCACGTCGCCGGTATTTTTCCTCGCCATAGCGCCGGAAACCGTCACCATGGTGCAGGAGAAATAGGAGGTATCCCGGTCGCCGAAGATCTCGATCTCCCGGCCGCCCGGCTCCTGCCGCAGTACCGGTTCCTTGCTCTTGAGCCGGTCAAGCAGCTTGTCCAGCGGGAGTCCCTCATAGTGGAAGCTGTTCAGCATCCGGCTTTCGTACAGCTGCTCGTCCTCCGGCTCAAA
>ERZ780178.1840-NODE-1840-length-12929-cov-15.139739_pt1 | contig 12929 bp, 6 predicted proteins | sample MGYA00511018_ERZ780178 | MGnify/ENA primary metagenome ERZ780178 (study PRJEB29588, sample SAMEA2151439) | human gut metagenome | biome: human gut; feature: human-associated habitat; material: faeces | place: Denmark | collected 2008/2010 ...
GGAACCCGCCGCTGTCTGTCAGCATAGGACGGTCAAAGCCGTTGAACTTATGCAGTCCACCGGCTTTCTCTATCACTTCCAGTCCCGGACGCAGATAAAGATGATAGGTATTACCCAATATAATCTGCGCCTTTATATCCTCTTTCAGCTCAGGCAGATGCACGCCTTTCACTGTTCCCACTGTACCTACCGGCATAAAGATAGGTGTCTCAATCTGCCCGTGGTCAGTAGTAATCAGTCCGGCACGTGCATTGGTCTTGCTGTCTGTATATTGTAACTCGAATGTCATTCCTCTTTCTTTTCGGTCTTTTCTTTCTTTACGGACAAGTCGATGGCATCGGCTACTTTTTCATCAGTCAGCGCAATGGCAAACACTTCCTTAATATCTTTCACATAGTGGAAAGTCAGTCCTTTCAGATATATATCCTGTATCTCTTCTATATTCTTGCGGTTCTCGTCGCTCAAGATAATCTCCTTGATACCGGCACGCTTGGCAGCCAGTATCTTCTCCTTGATGCCTCCTACCGGAAGTACCTTACCGCGAAGTGTTATCTCTCCCGTCATGGCAAGATTGGCCTTCACCTTTTTCTGGGTGAGGGCAGAAGCGAGGGAGGTAGCCATCGTGATACCGGCAGACGGACCGTCTTTCGGAATGGCGCCTTCGGGCACATGGACATGGATGTTCCAGTTATCAAAAATCTCTTCGTCAAGATTCAGCAGGGAGGCATGCGCCTTGATGTATTCCAATGCCAGCATGGCCGACTCTTTCATTACATCACCCAAATTGCCGGTCAATGTCAAACGTCCACCCTTGCCACGGCTCAGGCTGGTTTCCACGAAAAGTATTTCACCACCTACGGCAGTCCACGCCAGACCGGTCACCACCCCTGCATACTCATTACCCTGATACTTGTCCCGGGTATATTCGGGTGCACCCAGGAATTCATACAAGTCTCCCGGTTTTATTTCGGTCTTCGCAAAATAACCGTCCGTAGCATATTGGCGTGCAGATTTACGGAGTATCTTTCCGATTTTCTTTTCCAGTTCGCGCACGCCGCTCTCACGGGTATAATTCTCTATAATGGTTTCCAGTGTGTTCTTCGGAATCTTGATATCATTCTTTTTCATACCGTTTGCCTCCAATTCCTTCGGAACCAGATGGCGGCGGGCAATCTCAATCTTTTCTTCCGTGATATAGCCGCTTACCTCAATCAGCTCCATACGGTCCAGCAACGGTCCGGGGATGGTATTCAGATTATTGGCAGTAGCGATGAACATCACTTTGGACAAATCATAGTCCACATCCAGAAAATTATCATGGAATGTAGTGTTCTGTTCCGGGTCGAGCACTTCGAGGAGGGCAGAGGAGGGGTCTCCCTGGCGGTCGGCACTCACCTTGTCTATTTCATCCAGAATAAATACCGGATGGGAGGAGCCTGCCTTTATCAGATTCTTGATAATCCGTCCCGGCATGGCACCGATATAGGTTTTACGATGACCGCGAATCTCAGCTTCATCATGCACGCCTCCCAGCGACATACGGATATACTTACGCTTCAAGGCTGCAGCAATGGAACGCCCCAAAGAGGTTTTTCCCACACCCGGAGGGCCATACAGGCAGATGATGGGTGATTTCATATCGCCTTTCAGCTTTAATACAGCAAGATGTTCCAGAATGCGTTCCTTCACCTTCTCCAAACCATAATGGTCTTTGTTCAGTGTCTTTTCTGCATTGACAAGGCTCAGATTATCCGTCGTATAAATGCCCCACGGCAAACTAAGCATCGTCTGCAGATAGTTCAGCTGCACGCTATAGTCGGGAGACTGAGGATGGGTACGTTCCAACTTATCCACCTCTTTCAGGAACGTAGCCTTCACCTCATCATTCCATTTGATGGTCTCCGCCTTCTTACGCATCTCCTCTATTTCCTGCTCTTGACCGCCGCCACCCAGCTCATCCTGAATGGTTTTAATCTGCTGCTGCAGGAAATACTCGCGCTGCTGCTGGTCGATGTTCTGCTTCACCTTACCCTGGATTTCGTTTTTCAGCTCGGCGATCTGCTGCTCCCGCACCAGGATCTCATCGTTTTCCGAAATGCCTACGGCGTTCATGCTGTCGCCCCGGACACGGAGCCAGAAGTACCGTGCCCCGTCCTTCCGGGTGATGGGGATGTAGCCCTCAATGTTTTCTTCCGCATACATGGGCAGGCCTGCACGCACCGTGCCCAGCAGCGGAGCCGTGAGAGCGGGATCGAACGGGACAGCTCCTTCGGGCAGCTTCCGCTCCTCCTGCACCGATGGGAAGGCTTCGCCCAGCAGCTCCCCCACCGGCACACCGAAATAGGCAGATACTCTGGCCAGCGTCTCGCCCGAGGGGGTCGCCCCGGTGTTTTTCCATTTGGTCACTGTGGAGTTGCTCAGGCCCATCTCCTGCGCTGCCCGGCTGCGGCTGATGCCTCTGGCCTGACACAGGGCCGTGTAGCAGTCATAAAACACAAATTTTGCACTCCTTCTTGTGCAGAACGCCAGTTTTCTAACTGGATTCAGATTTTCCCTTGACTTTCTGAATTTAATCAGATATCATAGCCTCACAAGCTGATTTTGGTTAGATTTTATCCACCAAACCTTCTGCGGTCTTTTCACAATCTTACCGGAAACTCTAACCAAAGTCAAGCTTTTTGAACGCGAAAACCACGACAAAAGGAGTGAAACTGTATGATTGAACGTCAGATCCATTTATCCTCGGGCGGCGGGGCTGCTTTGCAGGGGTACGATGGCCTGCTCCGCTTCGGCTACACCAAAAACCGGGGCATCTACGCCCTGCGGGTGGAAGCCGACGGCGAGTGGCAGGGCATGACCCTGCGGGCCTTCTGGCACCTGCCGGATGGGAACGCTGCCCCCTCCACGCTGGTGGCAGACGGCCTTGTGGAGGTACCCGCCCTCATCACGGCTGTGCCCGGGGAGGGGCGCATCACCTTTGAGGGCACCGATGGCACCCGCACCCTGACCAGCGCGGACGTGTGCTACTGCGTGGCCGAAAATTCCGGCACGGAGGACAGCACCCTGCCCCAGCCCGGCACGCCCGCCTGGCAGGCCCTGCTCGACCGGCTGAAAGCAGCTGTGGAAAGCGGTGCATTCCGGGGCGAAAAGGGTGACCCCGGACCGCAGGGAGAACCCGGTGCCGCAGGACCCACCGGCCCCAAAGGAGAGCCCGGCCCGCAAGGCCCGCAGGGAGAACCCGGCCCCCAGGGCCCAAAGGGTGACCCCAGCGATCCCGGCCAGTGGGAGCTGCTGGAAAAGGTGTCCCTGAACGCCGCTGCTGCCAGCTTTGAGCGCACCTTTCCCACCGAACTGCAGGCGCTGAAGGTGCTGTTTCAGGCAGGCAGCAGCCAATCCAAGGGCACGCTGCACTGGGTGTGCAGCACCAGCGATGGTGCTCAGCTGCTCAGTGCTTCTGCGCCCTGTGCTGCCAGCAGCTCGATGTCCAGCCCGCCCACCCGCACCTTTGCCAGCTTTCAGGCACTTCCCTGCTTCGGGCAGTATCTCTGTTTTGCCGCATCCGGCACCACGGGTGCACCGCCTGCGGTCGTTTTGCCTGCCGGAAGCGGCGGCCAGAATGTGGATGCCAGCCAGAAGCTCGGCAGGCTGACCCTGACCGTGGACACCAACGTCCGGCTTGCCGCCGGTGCCACGATCGAGCTGTGGGGCGTTCCGGCCTGAGCGGGAGCACCGAAACCGTTTCCGACAGAGCTTTCGGTAAAATTTCTTTCGCTTTCCATGAAATTTTTGTGTTTTGCCTTGATGCATCTTCCATATTTTGTTATACTGGTTAAAAAGCGGAAAGTGGGGAATCGGCCATGGATGTCCCTGTTCGGTTTATCGATTCGATCATCAACAACCCCCTGCTGATGCAGTTTCTTGTGCATCGGTGGTTTTTCCTGCTGGAATATGACCCCCGTCCGGATCAGCTGCGGGTCTACGATACCCGGAGCCGCACGCTGGAGACACTGGATGCCTACCTTGGCTCCGAGAAGCCGGAGCACGCCACGATCTTCGCGGAGGACCGCTGGAAGATGCGTGCCCTGCTCACCGGCGAGCTGTACGGCCCGCTGGAGATGCGCTTTGTCTCGCCGGAGGGAGTGTATTATTCCCGGGAGGTGGATGCCCGCCCGGTCGAGGACCCCGCCCGCGGCACGCTCTATGTGGGCTACGCAAAAGACATCACCGACCAGAAGAATCAGACCCAGGAGCTGCTGGAGCAGGCCCGCCACGATTCCCTGACCCAGCTGTATAACAACCGCACCGGCAAGGAGCTCATTGACCGCTATCTGCAGTCCAAAGATCCCTATGCCTCCTGCGGAATGCTGGTCATCGACCTGGATTTTTTCAAGAACGTCAACGACTGCTATGGTCATCTGTTCGGCGACAAGGTCCTGCAGGAGTTTGCCCGGCTGCTGCGCACTCTGTTCCGCTCCAGCGACATTCTGGTGCGGTTCGGCGGCGATGAGTTCGTGGTGTTTCTGAAGGATATCCCCAACACCACCCTGCTCCAGAAGACCCGCCAGCTTTCGGAATCCGTGCAGCAGGTGAAGTTCTGGGAAAACGATTACCGGATGACCTGCAGCATCGGTGCCTGCTTCCTGCCCGAAAACACAGCGGGCTATTCCTTTGACCAGCTGTTCGAAAACGCGGACTGGGCCCTGTATCAGGCCAAACAGAACGGCCGCAACCAGTATGTGTTCTGCGATAATCTGCGGCGCTATGCCCAGGCGGTTCCTGCCGCCCCGGAAACGGCTGATATCGATGCACGCTACCTGCACAACGACCTGATTTCCACCGCCTTTGAACTTTTCGAGAAGAACAATAGCTTTGAGACCGCCATTCCCCTCTTCCTGAAGATCGTCGGCATCCGGCTGCAACTGGACCGCATCACCATTGTGGACACCCGCATCCGGGAACGCAGCATCTCCCGGCAGTTCCAGTGGACCTCTCCCCGCGCGGAGCCGGTGCCTCTGAACGGTGAATCCTATACCAAGGAGGACTTCCTGACCCTGTTCCACAGCTATGATGAATACGGTACCACCGTGCTGCAGGCCGACAACATGGGGATGTACTCGCCGCAGGGGCGCGCGCTGCTGATGCAGGGCGGGGCCCAGACAGTGGTCTACGCTGCCATGTACGGCGAGGGCGAGTATCAGGGTGCCATTGCCTATGTGGTGTGCGGCAGCAAGCGGTACTGGACTCCCCAGAACCGCCGGGAGCTGGGCGAGATCACCAAGATCATCAACGCCTACCTGAGCAAGCATCTGGCCGTGAACGCCGTGAGCCGCGGCATGTCCTCTGCCCCCGAGTTTGACCGGCTGACCGGCCTGCTGGCCTTTTCCCGTTTCAAGGAGGAGGTCTTCCACAAGATCATCGGCGGCTACGCCGAGGGCTTCCAGATCTTCTACTGTGACTTCGAGAACTTCAAATACTTCAACGAAAAATACAGCTACGCCACCGGTGATCAGCTGCTGAAAGAATTCAGCAATTTCCTCATCGAGGCGGCCCGCCACTGGGGCGAGTGCTTCCTGTGCCGGGTGGTGGGCGACCAGTTCGTGCTCTACCTCTCCTGCCGCGACGAGAAAGGCCCGCTCCACTATGCAGACACGCTCTGCCGCCAGTTTGAGCAGTATCAGGCCCAGCATTACCCGGAGGTGCGCCTGCGGGTACGGATGGGTGTGTATGCCATTGAGCCCGGCTGCCTGAGTGCATCTGCCGCCATCGACAAGGCAAACTTTGCCCGCAAGCAGGTACACAGCAACACCCGCGTGTCTGCTGTCCAATTTGACAAAAAGCTGGAGGTCAAGCAGACCCTGACCGGTGAGCTGCTGAGCGGCCTGTCGCAGGCGCTTGAGAACGGTGAGTTCAAGTTGTACCTCCAGCCCAAGTTCTCGCCCAAGGATCTCTCTGTCATTGGAGCCGAGGCGCTGACCCGCTGGATCAAGCCGGACGGCACCATGGTCTACCCCGACCAGTTCATTCCCATTCTGGAATCCACAGGCCACATCGTGGAGCTGGATCTGTACATCTTCGAGCAGGTGGCCCAGTTCCTGCAGCGCAATGCACAGGCCGGGCACCGGCTGCTGCCCATTGCGGTGAATGCCTCGGCGGTGCTGGCTCGGGAGGATGCCCCCACCCAGGAGTACAGCGAAATTCTGGAAAAGCACAACATCAGCGCCCGGATGTTGGAGATCGAGCTGACCGAGACGGCGGTGGTCTCGGAGTACGACCGGGTGAAGCGCCTGCTTTCCTCCTTCCAAAGCGATGGAATGCAGACCTCGCTGGACGATTTCGGCGCGGGCGGTTCCCTGCTGAACAACATGGTGGATATCCCCGTGAACACCATCAAACTGGACAAACTCTTCCTGACCCGGTGCAGTTCCAACACGCGGGGCACCGATTTTCTGCGGGAGATCGTGCATCTGGTCAAACGGCTGGGCTACAACGTCATCTGCGAGGGCATCGAGACCGAGGAGCAGGTGCAGCTCCTCCGCTCGCTGGACTGCGACGGCGCGCAGGGCTTCTGGTTTTCCAAGGCCATCCCGGCTGAGGAGTTCGAGCGGCGGTATCTCTGCAGCTGAGACAAAAAACACTCCCCTTCGGGCGGAGCCGTGCGGCACACGGTCCTGCCCGAAGGGGAGTGTTGCTGTTTAGAAAGAATTATACCGTGGTCTCGACCCGGGGAGCCCCACCGGCGATTTCTTCTGCCGTCAGGGGGGCGGCCTGCGCCGGGGCGTTCAGGCGCTCCTTGGCGACTGCCAGCATCAGCTTGATGCGGTTTTCCTGGTTGACGCGGGTGGCGCTGGGGTCATAGTCCACGGGGGTGATGTTGGCCTGCGGGTAGCGGGCGCGGATCTGGTTGATCATGCCCTTGCCTACAATGTGGTTCGGCAGGCAGCCAAAGGGCTGAGCACAAACGATGTTTTCGTATCCGCCCTCCACCAGCTCGATCATTTCGGCGGTCAGCAGCCAGCCTTCGCCCATCTTGGCCCCCAGGGAGATAATGCCCTTGGGTTTTTCCATCAGTTCACGGAAAGAGCCGGGCGCATAGAAGCCGCTTTTGCGCATGGCATCGTTCATAGCGCAGCCGATGGAATCCATCCAGTCCAGCAGCTTATCCGTCGCCATTGCCTTGACCTTGCTGCCGCCGTACAGCTCCACGTCCAGCGTCATGTTGGCAACACAGTATTCCACAAAGCCCATCAGGCCGGGCAGGTTCACTTCGCAGTCCTGGCTTTCCAGGAATTTTTCCAGATCGTTGTTGCCCAGGGGCGAATACTTGACGTAAATTTCGCCCACAACGCCAACCTTGACTTTCGGCACGCGGGTAACAGGCACCGAAGCGTAAGAAGCGCAGATGACGGCGAACTGGCGTTTCATATCATGCACATTGTAGTTGATGCTCTTGTGCATCCAGCTCTGGATGGTGGCGATCCACTTTTCGGTCAGGGCATCAGCGGAGCCGGGCTTGTTCTCATAGGGCTTGGTCTGGCTGCGCAGGGCCACCAACAGGTCGCCGTAATAGATGCAGGCAATGACCTTGCGGATCAGCGGCAGGGTCAGCGGCAGGCCGCTGCCTTTTTCCAGGCCGGAAAAGTTCAGCGATGCCACCGGGATATTACCGTACCCGGCCTTGACCAGCGCTTTGCGCAGCAGCTTGATGTAGTTGGATGCACGGCAGCCGCCGCCCGTCTGGGTAATGAGCAGCGCGGTATGGTCCAGATCATACTTGCCGGAGTTCAGCGCGTCAATAAACTGACCGATGACCAGCAGCGCCGGGTAGCAGGTATCGTTGTGAACATATTTCAGGCCAAGCTGGGCGACCTCGCTGCCGCAGTTGCCCAGAACTTCCACATTATAGCCCTCGCACTCCAGCGCAGCCTGCAGCAGCCGGAACTGGGTAACGGCCATATTGGGGATCAAAATCTTGTGGGTCTTGACCATATCCTTGGTAAAATTGGGGGTCATGTATTCCATAAAGTGCCTCGCTTGTTTAGGTAGGGGTTAGGAAGTAGGAGTTAGGAGTTGACGGTATGGGAAAGCTGCGCTTAAGTGCTTTTGGCAGCCGCTCTTTTCAAGCGCTTTTCCCTGCTTACGCTATCAAATTTTGCCGCAGGCTTTGCGGCGTGCTTTAACTCCTCACTCCTACCTTCTAACTCATCATTGGTCTTCTTTCCGTTCTTCCAGTGCGGCAAACAGGCTGCGCAGGCGGATGTTGACGGCGCCAAGGTTGGTGATCTCGTCAATTTTCAGCTGGGTGTACAGCTTGCCGCCTTCCTGCAAAATTTCGCGGGTCTCGTCGGTGGTAATGGCATCCAGGCCGCAGCCGAAGGATACCAGCTGCACCAGGTCCATATCCGGCTGGGTGGTGCAGTACTTGGCGGCCGCATACAGGCGGCTGTGGTAGGTCCACTGGTTTAGCACGGCGGTATCAAACTTTTCTTCATAGCAGCTAACGGAATCTTCCGTTACCACGGCAGCGCCCTGGCGGATGATCAACTTATCAATGCCATGGTTGACCTCCGGATCCACATGGTAGGGGCGGCCGGCCAGCACAATAATGTGGCGGTGCTCCGCGCGGGCGCGGGCAATGATCTCGGCTCCCTTGGCGCGCACCTGGGTCATGTGGTGCTCGTACTCATCATACGCGGCATCAATGGCGGCATGTACTTCCTTAACAGGGATACCGGGGAAATACTGATCCAGAATGGCCGGGAAGCGCTTGGTAAAGTCCTTGCGGCGGGCCAGGTTGATGTAATCATAAATGAACTTGGTATTTTCCAGTTCCGGGCAGTTGCCAACCAGAACTTCGGGATAATAAGCAACCACGGGGCAGTTATAATGGTTATCGCCCAGGTGTTCGTCCACATTGTAGCTCATGCAGGGGTAGAACACAGCGTCCACGCCCATCTTGCACAGTTCGGCAATATGGCCGTGGCTGAGCTTTGCAGGGAAGCAGGCGGTATCGCTGGGGATGGTGGCCTGGCCTTCCTGGTACAGCTTGCGGCTGGAAACCGGGCTGACCTTGACGGTAAAGCCCAGCTTGGTAAAGAAGGTATGCCAGAACGGCAGCAGCTCATACATGTTCAGGCAGAGCGGAATGCCGATGACCCCGCGGGAATTGCCCTCGTTTTCCGGCTTATAATCCAGCAGCAGCTTGAGCTTGTAGGCGTACAGGTTCAGATCATCGTTGGTTGCTTTGCCGGTCACCGGCTTATCGCAGCGGTTGCCGGAAATATAGCGCTTGCCATCGGCAAACACATTGATGGTCAGCTGGCAGTGGTTGCCGCAGCCGCCGCACTGGACGGTGCTGACCTTCTGTTCAAAGTGTTCCAGCTCGTCCTGGGTCAGCACGGTGCTCATCTGGCCCGCTGCGGCGCGGGCTTTGCCGTACAGCGCAGCGCCGTAAGCGCCCATCAGGCCCGCAATGTCCGGGCGGATAACATTGACGCCCATCTCTTTTTCAAAGGCGCGCAGAACCGCTTCATTATAGAATGTACCGCCCTGCACCACAATGTTGCAGCCCAGTTCTTCCGGGCTGGAAGCACGGATCACCTTATACAGTGCGTTCTTGACCACCGAGATGGACAGGCCAGCGCTGATGTTTTCAATGGAAGCGCCGTCCTTCTGGGCCTGCTTGACACTGGAGTTCATGAACACCGTGCAGCGGCTGCCAAGGTCAACGGGCTTATCGGCAAACAGGCCAAGGGCGGCAAACTCCTTGACATCATAGCCCAGTGCCTGGGCAAAGGTCTGCAAAAAGCTGCCGCAGCCAGAGGAACAGGCTTCGTTCAGGAAGATATTGCTGATGGCCCCGTCCTCGATCTTAAAGCACTTCATATCCTGGCCACCGATATCAATGATGAAATCAACGTTGGGCATAAAGTGCTTGGCGGCAGTAAAGTGGGCCACAGTTTCTACCAGGCCGCGGTCACAATGGAACGCATTCTTGACCAGCTCTTCGCCGTAACCGGTGGTGGTCACGCTGGCGATCTGCAAACCGGGGTGCCGCTGGTACAGTTTCAGCAGCGTTTCCCGCACCAGGGGCAGCGGGTTGCCCAGGTTGGGCTGGTAGCTGGTGAACAGGATATTATCATTCTGGTCGATCACCACCAGCTTGATGGTGGTGGAACCGGAGTCAATACCGATATGCACCGGGCCGCAGTCCGCGCCAAAAGGCATACAAGGCACCGAGGCTTTCAGGTGGCGGGCATGGAAGTCCTCATATTCCTGCTTATCCTTGAACAGGGGCGGCAGGCTGATATAAGTTGCGGTGGCGCTGTATTCATCCAGGCGGCTGGCAACCTCATTCAGATCAAACTCCTGGTCTGCATAGAACGCAGCTCCCAGCGCCACGTACAGCAGGCTGTTTTCCGGGCAGGTACCGGTCACATGCAGGGTTTCGTCAAAGCTTTTGCGCAGCACGGTGGAGAAAGTCAGCGGCCCACCCAGGTACAAAATATTGCCCTTGATGGGGCGGCCCTGTGCCAGGCCGGCAATGGTCTGGTTGACCACAGCCTGATAAATGGAAGCCGCAATATCCCCCGCCTGTGCGCCCTGGTTGATCAGGGGCTGGATGTCGCTTTTGGCAAACACACCGCAGCGGGATGCAATGGTGTACGTACGGGTGGATTTCTGCGCCGCCTTATCCATCTCATCTGCGCTCATCTTCAGCAGGGTGGCCATCTGGTCAATAAATGCGCCGGTGCCGCCTGCGCAGCTGCCGTTCATGCGCACTTCGGTACCGTTGGTCAGGAACAAGATCTTGGCATCCTCGCCGCCCAGCTCAATGATGCAGTCGGTACCCGGCGCCAGCTTGTTGGCGGCCACGCGGGTGGCAAACACTTCCTGCACAAAGGGCACCTTGCAGCTGTCGGCAAGGCCCATACCGGCGGAACCGGAGATTGCCAGCTTTGCTCTGCCATCCGGCAGATAGTTCTGCGCGGCGCGGTGCAGCAACTCCTTGCCTTTTTCCAGAATATGGCTGTAGTGGCGCTCATAGGTGGAATATACGATCTGCTCTGCATCGTTCAGCACGACACATTTAATGGTAGTTGAACCGATGTCCAAACCAACTCTCATGGGGTTGACCTCCTAGGGGTATGAAAACGTTCTCCGTTTTTGAACTCTGAAAGCGGCATTCTGCACGCGGGGCTACGCCTTTTTGGAACAAGGCGAAATTCATATTATTGTACCGCTTTTCGGCAAATGATGCAAGATAAAATGCTCCCTTTGCCCTGTATTCTGGATGCAAGAATGCAGTATATAAAATAAAGATACCATAAAGTTTTGAACGTTTTTTGAACAAATTCTTTTTGTAAACGGCATTTCTTGACTTTTTTCATGGTATAATGCTGTCAAAACCATCTCTGGGCAATACCGCATAATTCTAAGTGCCGATACGGCGAGCGAGGTGCGGCAGATGCCAAGCCAAAAGCGCAGATAATACTTTGTGTATTATCGAGCATTTTGGCAACGCAGATGCCGTGCCGCAGCTGTCGGAGCGGTGCTTAAGCCGCAAGGCGGGAATTGTGCGGTGTTGCCTATGATTATTTTCAAAAGGAGTATCAATCCATGGCATCTTTGCTTTTGCCAATCATTTATCTGGCGTTTATCAGCCTTGGTCTGCCGGACGCCCTGCTGGGCGCGGCATGGCCCACCATGTACCCGCAGCTGGGGGCGCAGGTTTCCTGGGCGGGCGGCGTTTCGATGATCATTTCCGCCTGCACCATCCTTTCCGCCCTGGCGAGCGACCGCCTGAACGAGCGCCTTGGCACCGGGCGGGTCACCGCCATCAGCGTTGCCGCCACGGCAGCGGCGCTGTTCGGGTTTTCCTTCTGCCATGCGTTCTGGCAGCTCTGCCTGTGGGCTATCCCCTATGGGCTGGGCGCGGGCAGCGTGGATGCAGCCTTAAACAACTATGTTGCCCTGCACTACAAAAGCCGCCATATGAGCTGGCTGCACTGCATGTGGGGTGTGGGTGCCAGCCTTGGCCCCGTTATTATGGGGCAGGCACTGGCCGGTTCCGGCTGGCAGGGCGGCTACCGCATCATTGGCATTTTGCAGGTGGTGCTGACAGTGGTGCTGCTGTTCAGCCTGCCGCTGTGGAAGCTGCCGCAGGACGCTATGGGTGGCGAGCCATTCACCCCGCAGCACCGCAGCTTTCCGGAGCTGCTGAAAATCACCGGTGTGCCGGAAGTTCTGGTCTGCTTTTTGTGTTACTGCGCACTGGAATCCACCGCCGGGATGTGGGCCTCCAGCTACTGCACCCTGGTGCGCGGTTTGGATGCCCAGACCGCTGCCAGCTGGGCCAGCCTGTTCTATTTGGGCATTACCGCCGGGCGGTTTGTTTCCGGCTTTTTGACGATGAAGATGAGCGACCGCAACATGATCCGGCTGGGGCAGGTGTTAATTGCCTTGGGCATTCTGCTGGTTCTGCTGCCTGCCGGGAACAACGTGCTGTTTGTGGGCCTGATTTTGATCGGCTTGGGCTGCGCCCCTGTTTACCCCTGCATCATCCACGAAACGCCGGTCAATTTTGGCCGGGAGCTGAGCATGTCGATGACGGGGTTACAGATGGCCTTTGCCTATGTGGGCTCCTGCCTGGCCCCGCCGCTGTTCGGCCTGCTGGCACAGAACGTTACCCCCAGGCTGTACCCCTGGTACCTAGCCGTTGGGCTGGTGGTCATGGTCATCATGTCTGAAAGTCTGCACGCCAAAAAGGCCGCCAAGCACCGTTAAGCATGCTTAGCGCAGCAAAACCGCATAAACTGTCGCAAAACGCTGCGCAGACCCTTGCCTTTTGCTTTGCCGGGATTGTATAATAAAAACAAAGGCAATACCGCATAATTCTAAGTGCCGATACGGCGAGCGAGGTACGGCAGATG
>ERZ780178.1843-NODE-1843-length-12922-cov-17.460092_pt1 | contig 12922 bp, 16 predicted proteins | sample MGYA00511018_ERZ780178 | MGnify/ENA primary metagenome ERZ780178 (study PRJEB29588, sample SAMEA2151439) | human gut metagenome | biome: human gut; feature: human-associated habitat; material: faeces | place: Denmark | collected 2008/2010 ...
AGCTGCCGCACCTCGCTCGCCGTATCGGCACTTAGAATTATGCGGTATTGCCTTAGGAGTTGAAGAACGACTGCTGGTTTTATTGTCTTCCGCAAACGATAAAGAGTTTCGCAGGGAACGGCTTTGAATGTTCTGAGACATTTACCTTGCCCAGGTTTCAAAACTCCTAACTCCTACCTGAGTATATACGTTTAAAATGTTACACTTTCAAAAAGAACGTGTCCGGTTTGGCGGGGTCAAACGGTTCGTTGGCCCACATCAGGGTCACAAGGTTTTCAGTATCGCTTAAGTTGATGATGTTGTGGGTGCAGCCGGGCAGCATCTGCACGGCGGTGGGCTTATCGCCCCACACCTCAAACTCCATCACTTCGTCACAGCCAACTTTGCGCTCCTGGATCAGCCCGTGGCCGGAAACCACAATAAAAAATTCCCACTTGGTGTTGTGCCAGTGCTGGCCCTTGGTAATGCCGGGCTTGGAAATGTTCACGCTGAACTGGCCGCAGTTTTCGGTTTTCAGCAGCTCGGTAAAGCTGCCGCGCTCGTCTGCGTTGACTTTTAAGGGGAAGGCAATCCGCTCTTTGGGCAGGTAGGAAAGATAGGTGGAATACAGCTTTTTGGCAAAGCTGCCCGCCGGGATCTCCGGCACCACCAGCGTGGCGGGCTGGGCGTGGAACTGTTCCAACAGATCCACAATCTCCCCAAGGGTCACTTTGTGGGTGACGGGAGCAAAGCAGTAACGGCCATCCACGGCAGGCACCGGGGTAAGGCCGTCATAATTGCAGCGGTGGGGCGCAGCTTCCAGCGCATCCAGCATCTCTTCTACCAGATCGTCAATGTACAGCAGTTCCAGCTCAGTTGCGCGGTCATTGACGGTGATGGGCAGGCCGTTGGCAATGTTGTGGCAGAAAGTAGCCACGGCACTGTTGTAGTTGGGGCGGCACCATTTGCCAAACAGGTTGGGAAAGCGGTAAACCAGCACCGGGGCGCCGGTGGTTTTGCTGTATTCAAAGAACAGTTCTTCTCCGGCCAGCTTGCTTTTGCCGTAATCGCTTTTGCCATAGCGGCCGATCAGCGTGGCCTGAATGGAGCTGGACAGCATCACCGGGCAGGTGTTGCCGTGGGCTTTCAGCGTATCCAGCAGGGTGGAGGCAAAGCCGAAATTGCCCGCCATGAACTCGCTTTCCACTTTGGGGCGGTTGACCCCGGCCAGGTTGAATACAAAGTCTGCCTTGGCGCAGTATTCATCCAGCAGCGCCGGAGCCGTGTCCAGGTCATACTCAAAAATATCAGTAATGTTCAGGGCCGGGCGGGTGCGGTTTTTGCCATCGCGGATATTTTTCAGGTTTTCACACAGATTGCGCCCGACAAACCCCTTTGCCCCGGTGACAAGAATGTTCATGCCTTGCCTGCCTCTTTCAGTGCTTCCTGGATGTACTCGGTGGTCATGATCTTTTTGATGGTGCCCTCCACATCCAGGCGGCGGGTGTTGTGGCTGGTATAATCTTCATCGGCCTGGGTGTGAACCTGGCCCTTGATGAAGTACTTGTCATAGTTCAAGTCGCGGTTGTCGGCGGCAACGCGGTAATAGTTGCCCATGTCCTCGCTGCGCATCCGCTCTTCCTTGGTCATCAGGGTCTCGTACAGCTTTTCGCCGTGGCGGGTGCCGATCACGCGGGTGCCGGTGTCGCCAAACAGCTGCTGCACGGCTTTGGCCAGATCGCCAATGGTGGAAGCATCGGATTTCTGGATGAACAGATCGCCCGGATTGGCGTGCTCAAAGGCAAACATGACAAGGTCAACGGCCTCATCCAGGTTCATCAAAAAGCGGGTCATGTTGGGATCGGTGATGGTAATGGGGTTGCCGGCCTTGATCTGCTCCACAAACAGCGGAATCACGCTGCCGCGGCTGCACATCACGTTGCCATAACGGGTGCAGCAGATGACCGGGCCGCCGCGCTGTGCGCTGACACGCGCGTTGGCAGTGATAACATGCTCCATCATGGCCTTGGAGATGCCCATGGCATTGATGGGGTAAGCGGCTTTATCGGTAGAAAGGCAGACCACGCGCTCCACGCCTGCTTCAATGGCGGCATGCAGCATGTTGTCGGTGCCCTCAATGTTGGTGCGCACGGCCTCCATGGGGAAAAACTCGCAGGAAGGAACCTGCTTGAGCGCAGCGGCATGGAAGATAAAGTTGACGCCGGGCATCACATCGCGCAGGCTCTGGATGTTGCGCACATCGCCGATGTAGAACTTGACTTTATTGTAATAGTCAGGATAGTTGGCCTGCAGCTCATGACGCATGTCGTCCTGCTTTTTCTCGTCACGGCTGAAAATGCGGATCTCGCCGATATCAGTCGTCAAAAAATGCTTGAGCACGGTGTGGCCAAAGCTGCCGGTGCCGCCGGTGATCAACAAGGTTTTATCTTTGAAAATGGTATTTGCCATGGTTTCCTCCTGTCAGGGGACGAACTTTTGGTGGTAGGCGCAGCAGCGTCGGGCATCTTCCAATGCCCATAAAGCCAACACTTCCCCTATATACAACCAATTCTAACATAAAAGTTACAGATTGAAAAGGGCCTGACCTTGGAAAATGCTGTTTTTTGTGGTACAATACCTCCAGTGCAACCATTATACAATAAAGGAGAATCAGATTTTATGCGCGCTTATGAACGTTTGCTGAATTACGTTAAGGTGTATACCACCTCGGACCCCGTAAGCGATACCCACCCCACCACCGCCCGCCAGTTTGACCTGGCCCGCATGCTGGTCAAGGAGCTGCAGGACCTTGGCCTTGCGGATGCCCATGTGGATGAGCACTGCTATGTTTACGCCACGCTGCCCGCCACCCCCGGCCACGAAGCTGCCAAGGGCCTTGGATTTATTGCCCATATGGATACTTCCCCCGATGCACCGGGCGAGAATGTGAAGCCCCAGATCCATGAAAATTATGACGGCGGCGATGTTGTCCTGCCCGGTACCGGCGCAGTTCTCAGCACCAAGCAGTTCCCATTCCTGGCAAAGCTCAAGGGCCAAACCCTGATCACTACCGATGGCACCACCCTGCTGGGTGCGGACGACAAAGCCGGTGTGGCCGAGATTATGACCATGCTGGAGATCCTGCAGAAAGAAAACCGCCCCCACGGCAAGATCTGCGTGGGCTTTACCCCCGATGAGGAGGTTGGCCAGGGTGCTGACCTGTTTGATGTGGAGCATTTTGGCGCAGCCTATGCCTACACGGTGGACGGCGACGAAGCGGGCGAAATCAGCTATGAAAACTTTAACGCTGCCGCTGCTTTTGTCACGGTACACGGCTTCTCGGTCCATCCGGGCAGCGCAAAGAACGCCATGAAGAATGCGCAGAACATTGCCATTGAGTTCCACAACGCCCTGCCGTATTACGACCGCCCCGAATACACTGAGAACCGCGAGGGTTTCTACCACCTGTGCAGCATGGAAGGCGATGTGACCGGCGCCAAGCTGGGCTACATTGTGCGTGACCACAGTGCCGAAAGCTTTGCCGCCCGCAAGGAGACCATGCGCCACATTGCCAAGCTGCTGAACGAAAAGTATGGCGAAGGCACCGTGGAGCTGGAGCTGAAGGACAGCTATTTCAGCATGCTGGAAAAGATCAAGCCGCATTTCCATCTGGTGGAAAATGCCCGCGCCGCCATCCGCAAGGCTGGCCTGGAGCCGCTGGAAACGCCCATTCGCGGCGGCACGGACGGCGCGACCCTGTCTTACATGGGCCTGCCCTGCCCGAACCTTGGCACCGGCGGCTTTAACTACCATGGCCCGTGCGAAGGCATCACGGTAGAGGCTATGGATAAGGCAACCGAGATTCTGCTGAACCTGGCCGATATTTATAAGGATGTCCAGTAACCAGCGCGGCCTTTTTGAAAAAAGGCCTGGCGAAAAACTTTAATTGGCTTCGCATAAAAAAGAGTAATCGTCGTGTGGTGCCCACGGCGGCGCATTTTAACTAGGTCAGCTGCTCCGGCAAGAAGTATTCTGGCCAGAGCTGCCAACCTGTTTTATTCGCACCGCTGCGGGCGGTGCACCGACATTATTCTTTATTCATTATTATTTATTATGAAAAATAGCGCCCGACGGTTTAAGCGTACCTGTCGGGCGCTGTTTGTTTATTTGCTTATTTATCCGGTTCACAGTCCAGAATGGAGGGAATATTGGCCCATTTATCCGGTTCGGCTTCGTACCGTTCGTGCAGCCAGGCAACGGCGGCATCGAGCCCCTCCTGATTGCCGGGAAACTCTGCCATCTCCTGCTTTTCATCGGCGGTGTGTTCCAAGCTCCATGGGCCGGGCCAGATGGTGGCGGTCAGATATTCGATCTTCCGCTTGCCGCTTTCATCGGCGGGGTCAGCTTTTTTGGCGGGGGCTACCAGATAGCGCATGCCGCCCTGTGCGCCGGAGTACGGGTTGCCGCAGTGGAACCAATGGTAGATGGGCAGGCAGTCCAGCATAAAATCTCCTCACTTTCAGGTTTTGCTGCGGTTCAGTTCCGCGCGTAGTTGGATCAGGCGGGCAATATCTTCCTTATCGGCCTGGGTCAGTTGGCCTTTCAGGTTCTGGTAGGCGGCAATGGGTTCCTCCTGAATCAAAGCGTCCAGTTCCGCCCCGGCAGGGGAGCCCTGCCACCCGGCCAGGTAGCCGGGCGCCACGCCAAGGCAGGCGGCAATGCTTTCCAGCTTATCCAGCGGAATATTGGTTACAATGCCGGTCTCGTATTTATAAACCGCTTGTTTGGTCACATGCACCTGTTCGGCCAGCTGCTCCTGTGTCAGCCCTTTGGCGGTGCGTGCTTCGCGGATGCGTTCCCCAATGGTCATGCGGATCACCTCCCAAAAAGTATAGCAAAAAACCTGCGGGTTTACAAGATGATAAAAATAACTTGACAAGTTACAGCAAGGATGCTATCCTGTGAGTAACCTGATAAGTTTCAAGAAGGAATGTTCTCTTTCGGCTGCAAAACAGGCAAAGACAAAGAAAACAACAACAAAGCGGCGGCAGCAGGGCCGCTTTCATTTGAAACGCAAGTAACTTATCAGGTTCCAAATGGATCATAAGGAGGAATGGAATGACCCACGAAATTGAACTGGAAGGATATTACCCTAAAATTCTTGGCAGCCCCATGCGTATGCTGTGCCTTGGCACCAAAGCCAGCTATGGCATGGAGGCTCTGCATTTCCAGCGCGGCACCGGGTGGGATGGCCTTGCGCTGGATGTCACGTTTACCCCGGACCCCCAGGCGGAGGGGACAACGGTGCTGGCGGATGCAGGGGACACCGTAGCGGTGCCGCCCGCCGCCACAGCGCAGGCAACCAACAGCGGCAGCGTTACGGTGCGCGGCGTGCGGGATGGCGTGCAGTGCATCAGCTGCAACATCCCATACCTGGTGCTGAACCACGCCCCGGTGCCCGGCCAGCAGACCGACCCGGCGGAAAGTGTGTGGAAACAGTATGCCGATAAGCTGATCCCCGCGGGCGGCAGTACCGGGCAGGTGCTGGCCAAGGCGTCCGCGCAGGATATGGACCTGTACTGGGCCGACGGCACCACCACCCAAACCGAAACCACACCCCACATGCTGACCAACGCGGGCCGCAGCAAAAAGAAAGCCATTGTATCGTTTGTGGATGACGACTGCCGCAGCGAAGCGTACACCGTGCTGTTCCCGCTGGTGCAGGAGCTTGGTATGCCTTATACCGTGGCTTGCCCGGCGGGGCTTATGGGCAAAACCGGCCGCATGACGGTGGAACAGCTGCAGGAAATGGCGCGCAGCGGCGTGACGGTGGCATGCCATACGATGACCGAAACCGATATGGAGCAGGATACCCCCGAAACGCTGGAAGCCACCCTGCAGCAGTTTGAAGCAGAGATGCGCCGCTGGGGCATCCGCGGGGTGCGCAGCTATGCCTATGTGAACGGGCGCTATAAGGCGGACTGTCTGAACACCGTAAAAAAGTATTTTGACCTGGGCCTTACGGTGGAAAAAGGCATCAACCAGATCCCGTATGAAAGCTGCCGCATGAAGCGCGTGGAAGTGTTCCCAAAGAACAAAAGCTACACGCTGGAGGATGTAAAAGCGTGGGTAGACAAAGCCGTGCAGGATGGCGGCTGGCTGATTTTGATGACCCACGCATGGTACACGACCTTTGATGCAGCACAGCTCAAAGAGCTGGTGGGTTATATCCGGGCCAGCGGTGCGGAGCTGATGGACCTGTACGATGCACTGGATGCCACCGGCAACGTGGTGGAAGCGGGCGACTACCAAAAGCCGGGCGCGGATGCAGCGGAACCGTTTTTTGTGGTGGATGCGGATGGCCGCGCCTGGACCAACGCGCTGGAGAACTTACGCCCGGCAGATGGCATCACCAATGTGGGGGCAGCCCTGCAAAGTGGATATGTGATCTCCACCGCCACCGGCAAGGCAATCAAAACATCAGATACCGGGTTCCGGGTCACCCAGCCGGTGGATGTGACAAGCGCGGCCCAGGTGTTGGTAACGGCCTGGGCGTATACGGGTTTTGCGCTCTATTCTTTCTTTGATGCGGCGGGTCCCTGCCTTGCCGTAAAAGCGGCCGATGCCGATTATGCTGCGGGCGGCAATACCCTGACCCGGCAGGCAGTGGCCGTGCCGCAGGGGGCAGCTACTTTGATCGTGGCGGGCAATTTGTACCAGGCGCTGCCCGCCGTCAGGCTGGTCAGCGCGACAAACCTGGTGCAGCAGGTAAAAAGCATGACGGTTGCCTGGCACGCCAACTATGTGCTCAAAATTTCCGGATCGACCGTCAACTATGCAAACGAGAATCGGCGCATCAGCGAAAAAGTTGCCGCTGCGGCAGGGGATACCTACCGCCTGAGCTGTTCGGCCAACTGGAACAACGCGCTGTATGTGATCTATGCGGCAGACAACAGCGTGCTGGCCTGCCGCCAGGCCCCCAACAATGCCGCCGGTGAGGTACTGACCGACTTTGCGGTGACAATGCCGGAAAACACTGCCTATTTCCGCGTGGCAGCAAATCTGGAAATCCAGCCGGAATCCTACGCGGTGGCCCAATACACCACCCGCATTGCGGCCAAAGCCCCGGTGCTTACGGTTGCAGCGGTGCGCACCCTGCTGGATATTTTGCGGGCGGGGACCTATACCCAAAGCCAGCAAGGCGCCATCCAGAATCTGGAAAATGCACTGCTGATCATAGACTGACAATACAGCGCGGTTTTTCAACAAAAAATCCAAAAGCTGTTGAATAAAAAGAAAAAGCGCAGAACCACTTTTGGTTCTGCGCTTTTTTGGAGCGGGATACGAGTCTCGAACTCGCCACCTACTGCTTGGGAAGGGGAGCGACCTATACGCTATAACGCCAAAAACTGGGAAAATACAGGTTTATTACAGGTTTACGGGAAATTTATCGCCACTGGATTTTCTCCAGATTGGCGACCAAAAGGGCAGTGTCGGGGTGGGTGTAAATGTTCAGGGTGGTGGCGATGTCGGCGTGGCCGAGAATCTGCTTGACCACCTCCGGCGGCAGGCCGCTGGCCGCCATTTTGGTGGCGGCGGTGTGGCGGCAGGTGTGCGGTGTGACGCCCTGAATGCCCAGCTTTTGCATCAGGCTGCCGAAGGACTTGCGCACGTTGTTGTGGTCCCGCGGCAGGCCGTATTTGGATGCGAGAAGGTAAGGCGAGCTGCCGGCGCCGGCGGCAAGCCAGTCGGTGACAAAGGAGCGAACATCGGGGTGGATGGGGATCACGCGGCGGCGGCCTGCTTCGGTCTTTTCGCCGCCGATGAGGTAGCCTTCCGCCAGGTGGACATCGTCCCGGCGGACGGTAAGCAGCTCGTTCAGGCGCATCCCCGTGTAGACCAGCACCAGCGCGATTTTGGCGGTTTCGCCCAGGCGGCTGTCATTGGCCATGCCCCAGATGGCGCTGACCTCGGCGGCGGAAAGCACCCGCGTTTTGGGCGCGCTGGGGGAGGGCAGGGACAGCGCCGTTGCATAGTTGGTGTGGATGATGTCCTGGTGGATGGCGTACTGGCACAGCTGGCTGAACAGCTGACGCTGCTTTTCGCACAGGCTGCGGCTGCCGCCCGCGTCGGCGATCTGCTGGATGATGGCCTGGTAATCCTCGGTTTTCAGCTCGGCGATGCGGCGGCGGTGCAGCGGTTCCGCCTTGTTGTATGCGTTCCGGTATGACTGCTGTGCCGACTTGCTGATTTTGGGGTAGTGCAGCACGCTCCAGCGCTCGTACACGTCGCTGAGGGTGTAGCACAGGCGGTCGGGCGCGGCCTGGCTGGCGTTGACGCGGTCCAGCGTCTGCACCGCGTCGCCCGCTGTGGCGAACGAGCAGGGAGCCGATGCGGGTGCCGTCGGCGGCAACGGCAACGTAGGGGCGGTTTTTGTTGCGTGGGTCCTTCCAGACGGTACCGGTGCCGCGCGGGCGGCGGTGGCGGCGGCGCTGCGGGGCTTCGCAGTCCGCCAGGCGCTTGCCGCAGTAGCAGCACAGGCGCGCGTCCGGCGGGACGCTGCGCCGGCAGCGCGGGCAGTTCATATGCAAGCCCCCCTCCCATGCCGTGCGGCCACCCCGCACGGCTTTTTATTTTTGTTGCACAGTTTTGGTATTTACCCCGGGATTTTTGACAAAACGCATGGATTTTGGTTGCCTGCCGCCCGGCGGAAAGCCATTTTCGTGACGCCGCGAAAATGGTTCACCTCCGGTTCATGGCGCTATTGCCCGGCGGGTGGTCATTTCCGTTTTGGAAGCAGCCACCGAGGATTTCTCGGCAGTTGCCTATCTTTGCCCGTCTTTCCCTTTGGCCAGCTTCTTCTGTTCCCGCTGGATCTGTTTGATGCTCTTTTCGGGCGCGGGCAAATTCTCCGGCATGGTGCCGCCCAGCTCTGCAATGGTCTGGCGCACCTTGCGGCCAACCTGATAGTGCGTTTCGTTGGCGGCGTCCTTCCCCTGGATGTTTTCCCGCCGCAGTTTTTCATCGGTCTGGGTGGCGCGGAACAGATTGGCGGCCAGCTCAGTGCTGCCCATGTGGTCAAGAATTTTCTCGTTCGGTTTCAGCCCCTTGCGGGCGTGAATATCGCGCATTCCCAGGCCGCCATATAAGCCCTGATACCCTTTGTTTTGGAACAAGGCGTACTCCTGCGGCGTTTCGACCCCGGCCTGTTTGGCGGCTTCGGCCAGTGATTTGTTATGTTCGACCATCTCGGCGCGGATCGCAAGGCGCTTTTGTTCTTCGCTGAGGATGTCGTAGTTTTCGATCAGCTCCTGCTGGCGGGTCTTAACGGCAAAATAGGTCTGGCCGACGGCAATCACCTCTTTGCGCGGGTCGCCGTTCTGGACGATGAGGTAACAGGCATAGCGGGAAAGCATGACATCATCCAAAATGCGTACACCACCATTTGGCATGGGCGATGATTTGTTGACGTCAACAAAATGTTCCGCAACGTTGTTTTTTGCGCCTTTACAGGCAACTTTAGCCTTGTCAATGATTTTGCAGAAATTGCGCCATTCCGTGTACTCAAGCACTGCTTGCAGCTCACGGGCCAGCCAATATTCCTGACCGTCTGCATTGGTGTGCTTGATGGATTCAAAAGTGGCGTCGGAGTATTTTTCAATATCAGACATTGCCTAATCCTTTCTTTGTTGCCCCGGCGGGCGGTTATTCCTGTATCCCCCTGCACAGGCCGACGGCCAGGCCCTCGATGTACACGTCGTTCATTTCCTCTTTGCGGCGGATGATGGAATCATAGGCGGGGTTTTCCGGGCGAAGCTCGACATAATCGGGGTGGAGGTAGACGCGCTTTAGGGTAGCCTCGTTGTCAATGCGGACGGCGGCGATCTGGCCGTTTTTTTACCGCCGAAGCGGATTTTACGAATTAAAGTCCACACCCCTGCACGCTGTCCAATAGTGCAGGGGTTACTGTATCTCCTGCATCATCTGGTGCAGCCAGGCGGGGCATTTGTTGCCTACCTGTAGCAGTTGACCGTTACGGTATTCGGCTACCAGCGCAAAGCCGTTGTCGTTATCAAAAAATTTAGCCTCATCGCAATAGGGCAGGATCTTCGCCACATCGGCAAAGCGGTGTGCAAACCGTGCCTGTACATCCTTGGCCGGGATGTCATGGCCGCCGCGCTCGACGCGGTTTTTGATGCGGCGCAGGCTTTCCTCGGCAGTGTCCAGGCCCACATAATACAGGCGTATAAAGTAACCGGCCTGCTTGGCACGGCGGCACAGCCGCTTGGGGTAGCCGCCGGAGAGGGTCGTTTCCTGGGTAAAGTTCACGCCATCAGCAAGGGCGGTCTCGATGCGCTGCACGGCCAGTTTGCCGCCCTCGTACTCATCGCCGCCGCACTGGGCTGTCAGCTGATCCGGGTCAACGACGATGCCAAGGTCAGTGCGCTCGGCCCGCAGCGAGCCGGTCAGACTGGATTTTCCTGCGCCGTTCACACCGCCGATAATCGTATAAATCTGCATACCTTGCTTCCTTTCATATCCCGCGGCAGATGCCGACTACGCGGCCCTCGATGGTGATCTCGTTGAGCTGGTCGCGGGTGTAGACCAGCGGGGAGAAGGCGGGGTTCTCGGCCTGGAGCATGACGGTGTCGCCCTGGCGGTAGAAGCGCTTGAGGGTGGCCTCCTCGCCGATGCGGACGGCAGCGATCTCGCCGTTCTCGACTTCCGGCTGTTTACGGATGCAGACGATGTCGCCGTCCTGAATCATGGCTGCCATGCTGTTGCCGTGGCAGGTCAGGGCGAAATCGGCCTGCCAGAGGGCCGGTACGCCGATGCGGGCCTCGATGTTCTGCTCGGCCAGGATGGGGGTACCGCAGGCAATGGAGCCGACCAGGGGCACGGCGGACATTTCCGGCATGGGCTGGAAGCCGGGAGGGATGGGGGCGGCAGGCGTAAGGCTTACTTCTTGATCTCCGTCGAGGAGAGCGATCACGTCGTTAAAATCAACGCCCATTGCACCCGAAACACTCTTGATGGTTTCGAGTGACGGAATCGGGCTTTTTCCATTTACGGGATTGATGTTGCGCTCCAAAATCGAGATATATGCTTTGCTTAAACCGCATTTCTTCGCAAAATCGTCCATGCTCATGTGATGCTCCGTGCGGTAAGTCTTAATGAGTTCGCCCAGTATCATACGGCACCTCCTATCTTGTCAAATAAAGTATACACTGCGCTAGACAGAATTGCAAGATTTTTTGTAAAATACACTTGACAGGTGTTGTCTAGCGTGCTAGACTGTAAAAAACAGAGGCGAGGAGGTGATACAGTTGGCATACAAAATCAAAGACGCACGCGCCGAGCTGAAGATGTCGCAAGAAGAATTGGCAAAAAAGGCCGGTGTGTCGCGTCAAACGATTAGTGGCTTGGAAAGCGGTGCGTGTACGGTTACAACCACCGACACGCTGATTAAGATTGCACACGCACTCGGCAAAAACGTGAGCGATATTTTTTTGCCGTGAGCGTCTAGTGCGCTAGACGGTTTCTGGCGGAATCCCCGCCCTTTTCCCCGCAGCCCCGCCACCCCAACCCGCACAGGGAGGAACTACCATGAAGAAAGTATTGATCACCTACCACATGACAAACGGAGAGGAAGATGCAGAAACCTGCATTGCCCTGCCAATGGCCGATGAAGTAGCCGAGGATGTTCTGACCTGGGGCGACGACAGCCGCTACATACGGCGCGGCGGCGCAGTCCGGCAAGCGCTTGACGCACTGGCAAGGATGCAAGGATACAGTTACACCATGTTCTGCACGGCAGAACTTGTCCAATGACCCGGCGGGCCGTGCCCGTAGAAAGGAGAACCCCATGGACTGGACGGACAGGGAAATGGAGCTGAACCCCACCATGACCATCACAGACCTGTGCGAATTTTTTAAGGCAAACTGCATCCCGGCCGCGCCGGACACGATGGGGCGGTACATCACAGAGGGGAAGTTCCCCTTTGCGGTGGGGCTGGACGGCAGCGCCGACGGCAAACGAAAACGGAACTTTATTATTTTCAGGGCGGACGCTTACGCCTGGCTGGATGCCAAGCTGCACCGCGAAAGCATTAAGCCGCTGCCGTACCGCCCGCCCGAAACATGAGGAGGAACGACCATGGAATTTGACAACGAAAACAGCCGGTGCGTGAGCGCCGGGCCGGAGCCGGATGCCCGCGTGTGCGTGATCCTGCGCGGGGACAAGTTTGAGATCGAGGTCGACGGCGACGGCGGCGAAGTTTTGGCGATGATGGCATGCGCGCTGGCGGAAGCGATCAAGGGGTGTGTGAAGCCCGGCTGCTGGCCGGGGGTGCTGGACCAGATCACCGATGCCATGTGGCGCAGGCTGGACGACTGGGAACCCGTACCGACACCGGAGGTGCAGTTATGAAGCTGACAGACAAGGAACGCAACACCTGCGCGGCGCTGCTGTGCCGCTGGGCGGCCCAGGACAACGAGCTGATGGCCAGCGACCTTTACAGCAGCAGTCAGTATTACAATCTGCTGGGCGCGCTGACAGCCCTGCGCACGCTGGGCCTTATGGCGGAAACCGTCCTTTCAGACGCACCCGCGCCCGGCGGGTATTACAACTTTGGCAAGATCATGCTGGACGGCATGGTGTACGACGTACCGGAACCGAAGGAGGAAATGGAAAATGAAGACGCAGACGATCCGCCTGCCCAGCGATAACGCCCTGCGGTGCCGCGCGCTGGCGCAGGAAAACGCCGCCCTGCGCGCGAGCGAAAGCGTCTCCTCGAAATTTTCCTCCGTTTCCGTCGGGAAGCCCGCGATGATGTCCGCCCCCAGCCCCATGACGGGCCAGTGGGCGTGCAGGCGTTCCACGGCACGCTGGAGCATTTCTGCCGTGTAGTGGCCGCGGCCCATGCGGCGCAGCACGGGCTGG
>ERZ780178.1847-NODE-1847-length-12895-cov-5.661682_pt1 | contig 12895 bp, 11 predicted proteins | sample MGYA00511018_ERZ780178 | MGnify/ENA primary metagenome ERZ780178 (study PRJEB29588, sample SAMEA2151439) | human gut metagenome | biome: human gut; feature: human-associated habitat; material: faeces | place: Denmark | collected 2008/2010 ...
CTATTCCCAAGTTCGCACAGGTTGTTGTTTTGCCAACGCCGCCTTTCTGGTTGGCAATGGCGATGATTTGCGTGTTCAAATAAACCTCCTCCTTCTACAAAAAATATCCCTATTCCGACAAATAGGGATGAAAAAAGCCGCTTACTCAAATAAATGAATAAACGGCTATGTAAGAAATATTCGATTGTAAGTAAAGTTTTATATCACTGCAAAATAACGAAGTGCATCTTTGATTGCTTCTACCTTTTCTGGTGTCGGATGTTTCCTCGGCTGTTTCAATTCTTCTACCGCATTAGGAGCATCATACATCGGCAATCCCAAATTTCGCTTTACCTCTGCGATATATGCGGTATGTACCTTGAAGCCGTATTTCGCTTCTATGTACTCCTTAATCATTTTGTAGGTCACTTTTTCTTTGGGCTTGTACGCTTCGGCTCTTTTAGCAATACTATCTACCGGAATCTTGCCCTCGCCCTCTCCAAACTCCACATCAATGTGGATATAACTGTCGGCTTTTTTGTGGGACAAAAGAACTACCGTCTCGGCTCTGTGACTGCCCACATACAGTTCACCGAAATTGGCATCCCTCAGTACCGCCCGGAAGGTGTACAGGCTCTGCTTCAGGATCTCCTCTCGGTGTGCCACAAACAGTAGACGGCAGGGCTGCCCCGGATGCTGTTTGCAGAAGCGCTTGTAATCCAGTGCGGAGATCACAGTTTTGCCGGTGCCGGTGGCGGCGACTACCAAGTTGCGGTTGTAACCCCGAACGGTGCGCTCGGCATCCAGCCGGTCCAGAATTTCCTGCTGGTAGGAATAGGGCAAAATATCCAGGGTATAGATTCCGCTGTGGTCGGCCTCGCTGTATTTTTCGGCTTTCAGGGCGCGGGTCAGCCGTTCCCGCTGCCCTTCATCGTAATATTCAAACTCGCTGGAATTCCAGTAGCTTTCAAAAGTGGCTGCGATCTTTTCAATGGTCTCCGGCAGGTCCTTTCGGGTCACCTTGACGTTCCATTCCAGACCGCTGGAAATTGCCGCATTGGACAGGTTGGAGGAGCCTACATACGCCGTAGTAAAACCGGTGTCCCGGTAAAACACATAGGTTTTTGCGTGGAGCCGGGTACGCTTGGTGTCGTAGCTGACCTTGATCTTCGTATTGGGCAGTGCGCGCAGCTCTTCAATGGCTTTTACGTCCGTAGCGCCCATATAAGAGGTGGTGATGATGCGCAACTCACCGCCGCTTTGCGCAAACTGCCGCAGCTCGTCCATGATGAGGCGTAAGCCGCTCCACTTGATAAAGGAGACCAGCATATCAATGCGGTCGGCGGAAACGATCTCCTTTTTCAGCTCCGTGTACATCTGCGGCTCATGGATAGCGCCGGTAAACAGGGAACTTTGCGCAATGGAGGTCTCCGGGCGGTCAAGGTCCTTTGCGCTTTTTCCTGTAGCAAGGCGCGGGTCATTCTGCTGCAAAAGCACAAGAAGCTGCTCTGCCCGCTGGTCAACACCGAGCGCGGCAAAGTCAGCTTCCTGTGTGGTGTTCTGGATGGTGGTCACGATCTGATTTGCCAGCTGGATCTGCGCCTCGATGCCGCCGCCGTTATCCTGTACGTTCTCAAGACCCTTCTGCACCACATCGGCCAAATACTGCGCCAGCACCTTGGCAGCCTCCGCTGTGTCGATGGGCGCAGTGGACTTGCGGGCTTCCGGAATCTCTGCAAGCTCGCGGTTCAGCGCGTTGTTGATGACCTGTTCATACAGTCCGGGGTAGAGCATAGGTGCACTTCCTTACCGTTTTCTTTTATTATAGCGCCCGTTAGAAGAATATTCAATGATTGATGATAAACCGCATCTGATTGAAAAAGAAGTTTTTGATCTCAGAAAATATATCATAGCTGTCTTACTTTTCTTAAGAATAATAGAGATCGTAATAACCATTTATATGGTGCTAAAAAGCGTCCCGCAGGGAAGCGCAGCCTGCATTGAAAAATGCAGAACAAAAGGATTTGGGGCCTTCCCCAGCAAGCATTTTGCAACGCTAAAATCGACGTTGTATGTACGGTGGCATTGCTTACACCGACTATGCGTTCTTTTAGGCTGCAGGTTGAATTTTTAGCACAAACCATTACAATACTTACAGCCCCTGTACAGCAGAATTGTTGAACAGGGGCTGCTTGCATAATAGACTTATATGTTGGTTTGATCGTCCTTTAATGAAAATCCGACGGCTTTCAGTTTCTCAATGATTTCTTCTTTGTTTTTTCTACCGAGATTCCGTACACGCATAAGATCTTGTGATGATTTGGCGGTGAGATCATCGGTTGTGCGGATACCTGCACGCTTCAAACAATTATAAGACCGAACCGACAGTCCTAGGTTCTCAATCTTAATTGTTTTATGAGGAGATGTGGTTCCAGAACTTGCGGGTCTATACCATCCGAAATACTCAAAGTTCGTTTCACGTTTAGCAGTAGAATGACCATCTTTATTTTTGGGTTGTGCTCGCTTAACGGGCACGGGCTTGATTTCTTGACTGATGTTTTCCATACATACTGCTCCACCGAGTGCTTGACCACCCGGTGCCTTAAGCCGAACAGTATCCATTTGCGAAAGATGTATAAATATTTTTGCGGTGAAAAGGGCACTGGGCTCCATATCATCCGAGCCGCCATAGAAATAAAGTAAATCAAGTGCGACATCGGATGCGGTACAGTTGTCATTGTGAGCAACGATTGCTTCAATGACTTGTTCTAACGTGAATTTAGAGATGTTCTTTCTTTTAATAACTCCGTATTCAACAGCATGAATCTTCTGTCCAAGTTTCCATGTTGCTTCAGCAAAGTTAGCGGGGAGTTCCAAGACATTATCTAAATCGTGCTGAATAATGTTACACCCACCAAAATACGCATCTTTGCTATTGTGCATTGAGAGCCCAGTTTCAACGAACACTTGTCGAACAGCTTCAAGGCGTGTTTTCCTTGCTAGATATGCGGCATCACCGAGCGAAATCTGACTCAAATCATTGATGCCAGTCATTTCTACACAAAGATCCGAAATCTCTAACTCTCGATTGCCTTCATACTTTTTGCGCATTTTCTGAAGAAATTCATCGGAACTTCCAGAATGATTTCCCAAACGATACGTTTTTCGAATAAACGAATCTGTAATTGAATCCAAGAAGGGGTAAAGCGAATCATCGATCTGAAAGTGAGACTTAAGGTGTGGTAATGCTCTTGCAGAACAGCTCTCGTGCACGTTTTTCTCTTTTGGTTTTGCTTTGAGCTTTTTCATCTGGATAACAGTGTCTGGAAATGTGCGCATCTCGTAAATCTTATCATACGCATCAACATCAAATGTGATACAACCCAGACAGTGGGTCAAGCCGTTTAATTCAGTCCTGTAAGCAGAAACGATATAGTATTCCAGTGTGGTGGCATCTTGTTTGTCTTCTATTTGAATTGCCGGCTTATGGAACACAAGATAGTGCGTTTTACCTATAGGGTGCTCAATCAAAGAACCAAAATCTTTCATGTTGAGATTGACAGGAATATCAGGAGAAATGCTTTCGTGCTAATTTATAATTTCCATTAAGAAGACTGTAAACACCCTTCCAGAGAGCTGTTACTTGCGGATTGCGGACATAATCAGGGGTTTGCGTAGTTAATAAACAGTACCAGCCGAGCGATTCGCTCTGTACACCTGTATCATTTAGATATTCAAAATAGTCAAGAACATCCTCGGAACTACTGTGATCGGCAAGTAACAGCTGCAGATAGCGCAGATAATCCTGCTCTGAAAGCCGATCAGTAAAAGCATCTTCAAATCGTGCAAGCGGATAGATATGAGCTTGGATTTCTTTTATGGTTAGGTTTGAAAGCTGGATTTTCTGCTGTATTTCAAAAGATAAATTGTCTACAGAGACGCATAATGTGTAAAAACCTTTATGCGGAATCTGCTGGAATAAATCATATTCCTTTTTCTTTGGAACGGTACGAAAGGAAATCCTGTCTTGCGAAGAAAGCCCTTAAATGCTTATTAAAAACAACCGTCCAATCTTCCGGAATTTCACCCAGCCATGCCACACCGCTATCCTTCATTTTACGCATTTCCAAACAGCTCCTTCATTAGCACAGTTTCCTTTGCCTCCAACGCCTTGATGTCCTCGAAGATGGATGCAGACGGTTCCGGGGCTTCAAATTTATAGAACAGCCGGGTAAACGGGATCTCATAGCCGATCTTATCCTTTGCCGGGTCAATGTAGGCCAGCGGATTGTAGGGCAGAACATTTTTTGCCATGTAAGCGTCAATGTCATCGGACAAGGGGATGATCTCGCTGTCGGTGGCACCCTTGACCGGCAGCTTTTTGCCCTTCTTCAGCAGGAGCTTGCCGCTGGCATCGGTCTGTGCCGTCTCCACCGTCACCTTGGTAAAGCCGAAGAAATCGTTCTTAAAAACCTTGGACTCCACAACAAGGTCGTCGGCGGTGTAGACCTCATTCTGGTCAAAGCCCTCGTAGGCTTTGAGGATCAGGTCGATGCAGGCGTCATCCAGATCTACACGCTTGGAGCCAATGTTTTTGCGGCGCTTCACAAAGCACTTGCTGGCATCAATGAGCTGCACCCGTCCGCTGCGGCTCATGGGCTTACCCTTGGTCAGAACCCAGATGTAAGTGGAGATGCCGGTATTGTAGAACAGGTCGGTGGGCAGCTGCACAATGGCTTCCACCAGATCTTCGTGGATAAGGTAGCGGCGAATCTCGGAGGCACCGCTGCCGGCATCGCCCGTGAACAGAGAAGAACCGTTTTGAATGATCGCCATACGCCCGGAACCTTCCTTCAGCTTCTTTATGCCGTTGAGCATAAACAGCATCTGTCCGTCCGAAATCGCAGGCAGGCCGGGACCGAAACGGCCATCATAACCACGCTTTGCTTCGGCTTCCACCTGCGATTTTTCACGCTTCCAGTCAATGCCGAAGGGAGGGTTGGAGATCACGTAGTCAAATTCATAGCCGCCGAACGCATCATCGCTCAGAGTATCACCGTATTTCATGCCGGATGCGTTGCCGCCCTTGATCAGCATATCTGCCTTGGCAATCGCATAAGTTTCGGGATTGAACTCCTGCCCGAAGCAGGTCAGGGTGGCATCCTTGCTAACATCCTGCAAGCGCTCGGTCAGGCAGCCCAGCATCTGCGAAGTGCCCATGGCCATATCGTAGGCAGTTTTGGTGCAGCCCTCAGCGGCGATCTGCTCCTTTTCAGGTGCAATCAGCAACTCGGTCATCAGGTAAATAATGTCCCGGCTTGTGAAATGGGCACCAGCCTGCTCGTCATAGGATTCGGAGAATTTCCGAATCAGTTCCTCAAAAATGTAGCCCATGTCGGTGGAGGTGATCTTATCCAGCGACATATCGCCTTTGCTGGAGTTGAACTCCTGCAGGGTGACAAACAAAACGCCGCCCTTGACCATCAGCTTGACGGTGTTGGCAAAGTCGAAGTTTTCGATAATGTCCTTGACGTTGGAGGAAAAGCCCTGAAGATAGGCTTCAAAGTTGCTTTCCACATCGTCCGGCTCAGCAACCAGCTTGGCAAAATCAAAATTGCTGGTGTTGTAGAAGTCGAAACCGGAAATACGGCAGAGGATACCATCACGGGCAGCACCCTCAATGTGCTGGGCATCCAATTTTTTTGCCATTTCTACAACGGCAGGCTTGGTTTTGCGGAGGGCATCATCAAAACGTTTCAGCACGGTCATGGGCAGAATCACCTTGCCGTACTCATGGGGCTTGAACAGGCCAACCAGATGGGTGGCAATCTGCCAGATCAGGTCGGCTTTTGCGCTGATATTGGCATCCGTCTGCTTTTGCAGTTCCTGCATGGACATAGGTTTGTTCCTCCAGATTCTCTGTTTTTTACCTTTTAATTATAGAATAGCACACTTTGCATCCCAAAAGTTGGACTTTAAGCAATTTTCTTTGTATCAATCATTTCTTTCAGCTTGTTCCGGAAATCCGTCTTTGTGATTTTCAAGCCGTTCGCGCCCAGTCGCACTACCGGAGGATACCCCTCTGTGCTTTCAATTTTTGCGATGACGCTGCCGGAATCACCCTTGCTGGCGCCACTGTGGGGCATCGGGCCGACCATGATCAAAGCATACTGGGGTTTCCAATGAGCCTTTTCAAAATCGAAAGTCTTGCCGTCCTCATAATCAAGGTACAGCTCAAAACGGTCTTTGGAAAGTCCCAGACTCTTGGCAATGGAAAGCAGCACTTCCGCTTTCACGTCCGACCGCCCGATCACAATGATTTTTCCGGTTTTATAGACCTGATAAAGCGGCTTACTTTGAAGCAGGTCTTCCATGCCAAGCATTTTAAGGAAAGTTTCCAATTCGCCGGTGCGGTTCAGCATGGACAGCGCAGCAGGTAGATGATCGTCCAATTCCTTTCGGATGTTATCCTCCAGTTCGAGCAGTTCTTCGACATCAAGCATTGGTTTCTTCACTCTCCTCATCGAACACATGGTGGAGCTTGTTGACGGCTCGTTCCAGCCGCAGCTTGAGCATGGCAATTTCGTCCAGCGTTGCCTGATACTTCTGCGCAACCCGCGACTGCTCCTCCATGGAAGGCAGCGGAATCATTACGTTCTTCAGCTTGTCCACTCCAATATTGGGAATGGTTGCCCCCACCGTGATGCTTTTCAGGGCTGCAATGCCCTGCTCGCTGTCGAAGAAAGCTTTGATATAATAAGGGTTTGCCCTGCTTTCATCCAATTCGATGATATACAGGTTACCGTTTGCCAGAATACGCTGCCCATCCTTCACAGACGCAACGGCTACTTTATAAGGATAGCCATTCTTGGACAGGATCAGGTCATTGTTCTTCAGGCAGTATTTTTCGTACTTCGGTTCGATGCTGGAAAGATACGGCAGCTTGTTATCAATGATGCCGTTCTGGATGTTTGCCAACATCAGGTACTGCATATTCGTCACTTCGTTAGACACCATCTTGTCCAACTGGCTGGCCGTGCAGGGCGCACCGCGCGTGATGCTCTTGATAATGCTCTCGAACGACACACCATTCTGAAAGGTCGGTACCTTTTGGATATAGCGCTCCAGACTGAGGTTGTACTCATTGGCGCGAAGCTCGTCCAAGGTAACATCCTTGCTGTATTCCGAATCCGTGTGCAGGGCGGTAAGAATGGTAGCAATGTCATCCTGAAGGAACATATTCTGCCGCCGTCCTTTGTGATAAATTTCGGTGGCATTAATCATGCGAATGGTGTCGTTACCGTGGCTGAAAACAATGAGCGTCGTTCCGATATTGGTATACGGGAACATCTTGACCGGCAGAGAGATGACACACTCGATCATCTTGCGTTCCACAAAATATCTGCGCATCGGGGTATCAATGCTGTTCCATGTGCTGCCATTGGTCATAATGCCAATCGCTTTGCCGCTCTCTGCAAGAAGGTCGCAGAGCAGCGCATTGAAAATCCAGTCCGAAGAGGTTGCCTTCGACAGCCCTGGATACTGTTCTGCAAGACGTTCCATATAATCGGAACCTTCGCCCAGATAACGCAGTCTCATGCCAAAGGGATAGTTGGAAAACATTTTGTCGAATCTGGGTGTGTTCTTATCGTCTGCGAGCCGAAATACATCGCCAAGCCGTACCTGAACATTTGAGCCGAGAAGCTCTGCACGAATCCGTGCGATTCCGCCACGCTCCTCGTTAATCTCATAGCCAAAGTAATGCGCCTCCGGCTGGTTCATCGCAAATGAAACAAAACCGGAGCCGCTGCCGCAGCAAAGATCTCCGACATACTCATCAGGCTGCACATCCAAAAGATGATGAACCAACGTCAAAATGGTATGGGGCGTTGCCATTGCGAGCTTCATCTCATCCTCGTGTTCGGGCAGAAGTGCAGCCAGTGCAAATTCTTCGGCGGTGTAGTTATTCACCATGGGAAGAATCTGTGCCCATGCTTCTTCCGGAAGCTGCTCTTTTGCAAAGTAACGAGTGCCCTCGCTGATGTCCAACCGACCCTCAAAAATATCCTGAATCGTAACATCAGAGTTGGAGTTGTTCTGAGCAACCTTATAAAGAAGGTAAGCAGCCAGCGGCACATTGCTGCCGGGTTGGAGGCCAGACTGGAGGAGACGCTGCGAAATCTCCTCGCTGATTTTCGTTGCATTTCCCCCGATGTTCACGTTTTCAAAAAAGTTTTTTACAATGAGCGACATACAGACCTCCGTACAAGAAATTTGGTTTTCGAAAACCACTGTGTTCTTTGTGACATCAGTATAGCATGTTTTTACAAAAAGTCAAGTGGTTTTTAATAACCATGGCACAAAAAGCATAAAAGGCAGAGATTATAGGTGATAATATGAACATATCTTGCGTTGCAGCAAAAAAGACGGTACAATGTAAAGGAGAGTAGATGCCTCCTAATTAAAGCGCACAGAGCAAATAAGGAAAAAATTGTACAAAGGAATTTTGCGCAGAAGAGGTTTAGGGGGATTTGTGTAATAGGTGAAAGATGCTTAAAAATTGGGAAGATGACCTATAGATACAACTTATTGGACATCGGTTGTGGTAGCATACAAACACAAAATAATGGTGGGCTACAACCATGATCTGAAAAGTCCTTCCAAAAGTGGTAGGGGGCATCTTTCTGAAAAAATGGGTGCAGGAGGAAAATGCAAGATGCCTGAATTTAAAAAGAAGTCCGTTCGTTTTGATCATCTGGAGCCGACGTATACTAGTTATAGTACACAGTCGGAAATCCAAACCTATGATTTGGAAGATATGTTAAAGCAAATTGCAAGAGCAGAACCGATGGATACAAAGAAGATTATCGACGGAGATAGCTATATTTTTCATGTTTGTAAATATCATGATGAAGATAATCTCTGGGAACTACGTGTGCTTCGTATTCGGGAAAAAATATTACCGGGAATTTTACATGATGATGGAACATATGAGCTGATTAAATTGGGAAATGATGAAGTTACGGCAGAATCGACTACACTGGCATATGCTCCAGCAACGCATACGTTATACATGCAAAGAAACCGATTTGGAATAAGTATTCGCAATATGGAAGCATATCTAACGGAACTTTCGCCCAAAGATACCGTAGTTATATTAGCCGTAAAAGAAGCAAAAGCAGGTTTGCTACGCTTGACAGAGGAAGCAAATTATAGAAAAGTTATAATGTCAGCAGAAATAAATCCGTTTGACGAACTGCCGAAGGAATCTCTAATGAAAGATTTTTTGAATGCTACAAGAAAGGCTAGAAGCCAATTTTGTCGGGTGGAATTAAGGGTTTCCAGAGGAAAGAACAATACATTAGATGCTCAAGAGGCAGTTTCGTTTATAAAGGAAGCTCTAGCGTATTCCGGTATTAGAAAATTAGATGTCGTGATTGAGGATAAAGAAGACTGCGAAGTAGAAACGATTGATTTGCTAAGTAATGTTGCAAAATATGTTTTACCATTCAACTATTCAATGTCTAATCCCATTACGCATGAAAGATTGTACTTTAATCTGAAAAGTGAAATTATAAAAGATGAAAAATAACGTTATATAGGTAAGGAGATGAGGTGAATGGGTAAAAAATTGCAAGACCATCCACTTCTCTGGGGGATAATCAGGCGCTTTCTAATGGCAGGTGCTGTTTCAGTAACTTTCGGAATACTATATCGCTGGCAGAATATAAAAATTGACAGGCTTGAATTCCTACTAAATGCCATTATAACAAGCGCAACTGCATGCTCTGGATTTATTCTCGCATCAGTATCAATTTTAGTTAGCCTGAGCAATACACCGCTGATGAAAAAGATAAATTCGACAGATGCAAAAAAAGAATTGCAATATCGATATAAAGAAAATTTGGTTGCAGGGCTTGTTTTAATTATAGTGAGTATCATTATCGGGACAAACACAGGAGAAGAACAAGCTGTTTTAGCAATCGGGTTCTATCCTTATATGGGTATCATCGGGTTTTATTTGATTAGTACGGTTAGAACATGTAAGCAATTGTTGTTCATCATTGATTATGGACCAGAGTCTGAAAAATATGGAACTAAGAAAAAGTCTGGAGTACCAAAGGGAGAATATAGAATAGGAAAACAATCAAAGGAACAAGAATAGCTGTTGTGATATTATGACAAAGACAGTAAGGTAGGCGATGGATATTACTATCTATAAAATATAGGACCGCTTTATTCTTTGAATTATCACTATACTTTTCCGATTGTATTAAAGAATGCGAGCAGGCGATACTTGACGTGTGATATAACGTTTGCTACAATAAAATTGATGACGAATGTTATACTTGCGGGAGGTGTCCAATGAACACTGTCTTTGAGATCCGTTCAGCTTTACAATGGAGCCAGTCGAAATTGGCGGATGAAATCGGAGTGTCCTTTGCAACCGTAAACCGCTGGGAAAATGAAAAATCTACGCCGAATCGTCTTGCACAGGAGAAAATGCTTGCGATTTGCGAAGAACATCATATCACGTTGGCTGAAATTATACACGATGCTATTATCGGAGATGCTGCAGAAATCTCTGCTATGCATCCGGATAAAATGGTTTTATACCATGGCTCCAAATCAGGCATTCAGGGGAAAATCAAACCAGCCAGCCGTGACCGCTGTGACTTCGGAGCTGGATTTTATATGGGAACTGATCCGCTCCAGCCGCTTACGCTGATCTGTGACTATGAGCAATCTGTTTTTTATATTTTATCGGTTGATCTTCATAGCTTAAAAACTTTGGATGTTCCGGCTGATATTGAATGGGCTATGCTGGTAGCATATCATCGTGGTAGAATGGAAGCCACACGAGGAACGAAGTTCTTCCAGAAGTATCAGGAGCTGGATAAAGGCTATGACATGGTGATTGGCAGCATTGCAAATGATAGAATGTTCTATGTTCTGGATAGCTTTTTTGAAGGAACGATTACCGATACGGCATTGGTGAAAAGTCTATCTGCTCTGAAACTTGGACGTCAGTATGTTGCTATTACGCAGAAAGCCTGTGATGCGGTCAAGATTGAGCGTGAAGTCCAATTGCTTTGGATGGAACGGCAGGCACTGAAGAAGGCCAGCGAGCAGAACCGTAGTAATGGAATTGCATTTGCAAACCAAATCTGCAAAGAGTATCGTAGAGAAGGCCGCTTTTTTGATGAAATCCTTGATGGAGCAAAGCAGAGAAGGTGAATCGTTATGGATCTGATTCAATTGAAACTATGCGATATTCAGGGCCGCTTGTTTGAGCTTTCTTTGCAAGCAGGCTATGACAGCGAGGATTTCATGAAGCGGTTCATGCGCTCTAAGGTTGCCCGTGATCTTGATTCAGAGTACAACAGGATGCAGTGGGCGGGAGAAGAATATCTTCTGGAGGAATTTGCAGACGAGTGCCCTCAGACGCAAAAGGGCAATGCCCGGTATGATAGAGAAGTAATGTATTGGACAGGCTACCTTTACCGTTATTGGCATATTCTGACCAACGAACCCAGCAGGGAGATTTATGCGCAGGCTCCGGCGAAGACCATGAACACAAACTATCTGATGTTCCACACCATGGCTCCAGAGCTGGCAATTGAAGACTTGAAAGAACTGCACCAACAAAAGAAACAATCTAAAAAACAAAAATCGAGAAAACCAGAACAGCAGATTTAGTGCCGGGTAAAAACTGCCGTTTGTAGCAAATCGAGCCCATTTAACGAATCATCGCTCTAAAAATCAAAAAGTCATCATGCATCACACGCAGGGGGTCTGGGGTTCGAGTCCCTAATTCTCCACCATACAGTTCGTACTCGAACCCAATTCATTGCGAAAAGGGTTCGGGTACTTTTTTGTTTCACAAGATGTTCTCTATGCCGAGAGTATGCAGAACGGTAAACAGGAACGAACAAAGGCAGGATACCACCATCACGGGTGACACCCTGCCTTTTGTGTTACAAGGATATTCTGGGGGGCGATTGCTGCGCACAAAGCGCCTTAAGCCCCTGTGTTTGCTTCGGTCAGCACAAAGGTCAGCTCCGCTGTGGCGGCGCACTTGCCATCCACATAAGCAGATGCCTTCCCGATGCCCACCGGGCCGCGCTGTTCCACCAGCTCACAATGGAGCGTGAGAACATCTCCGGGGGTGACCTGTTTGCGGAAGCGGGCATTTTTGATGCCGCCGAAGAGGGCCAGTTTGCCTTTGTTTTCGGGAACGCTCAGCGCCGCAACAGCTCCGGTCTGGGCCAGTGCTTCCAAGATCAGCACCCCCGGCATGACCGGCTGGCCCGGGAAGTGACCGCAGAAGAATTCTTCATTGCGGGATACGCACTTGCGGCCAATGGCCCACTGACCCGGCTCGTAGTCCAGGACGCGGTCCACGAGGGCAAAGGGGTAGCGGTGGGGCAGAAGGGCTGCAATCTGCTCACTGTTCAGAGCGTTTGCGTTCTCCCGCACGGTGCGCGGTTCTGCCATGGCTCAGCCCTCCCATCTGCGCAGGGCGATGCAGGCATTGTGCCCGCCAAAGCCCAGGCTGTTGCTCAGTGCGTAGGTCATGGCCTGTGCACGGCCTGCATTGGGTACATAGTCCAGATCGCATTCCGGGTCAGGCTGCTCGTAGTGGATGGTGGGCGGGGCAAACTGGTCTCGCAGGGCCAGTGCCGTGAACACAGCCTCGATGCCGCCCGCACCACCCAGCAGGTGGCCGGTCATGCTCTTGGTGCTGACCACGGTCAGCTGCTTTGCGTGCTCGCCGAACACGGCATGGATGGCAGCCGTCTCGCAGGCATCGTTCATGTGGGTGCCGGTGCCGTGGGCGTTGATGTGATCCACCTGCTCCGGGGCAATGCCTGCATCGGCCAGTGTCAGCTTCATGCAGTCGATGGCACCTGTG
>ERZ780178.1853-NODE-1853-length-12878-cov-9.459643_pt1 | contig 12878 bp, 15 predicted proteins | sample MGYA00511018_ERZ780178 | MGnify/ENA primary metagenome ERZ780178 (study PRJEB29588, sample SAMEA2151439) | human gut metagenome | biome: human gut; feature: human-associated habitat; material: faeces | place: Denmark | collected 2008/2010 ...
TATTTATATATAATCAACTCTCCTTTCTTTTTATTAGTTCTAAATTATGTACTATTAAATAACAAGCATATCTTGAAAGTTCATAATCAACTTGTTTTCTTTTAGCACCAAAACCTATTTCAACCATTTTACCCAAGTGGGTAAAATGGTCTAATACATTATAATTGCTTTTCTCACATACTATCTTAGCATTTTCTATGACATTAATAAATTTTTGCCACTTTTTATATTCTAATACATTTTTACTTCACCATTAGGAATTTTTGATGTTTTACCAACTTGGATAAAACGTTCACCAATCATAAATATACTTTCCTTGCAGGCTAACCCGTTTAATATTGGCTTTCCATCAGGAAGCCAATATTCTTCACCACTATCGCTATTTCTATATGATATACAAGTTCTTTTAATTACTTTATAAAAATTCTCCCATTTACTATATTCTAAAACAATCATAAATTTTCAGAATACCAAAGTTCATTTCCGCTCTCATCTATATGTTTTATACTTTCAAAAACAGTTTTATCATAATTTTTAAATTTATTTATATATAATCATCTCACCTTTCAATTTTTTTATTAATTATGTCTCATCCTATATAGACCATTTCCTACTTAAAGAAACTGCTCATCTAAAGTCCTGCTCTCACCCCTAAGCAAGACACCTAAATTGTAACCTTTAAAAATATACTTGTCAAGCATTTTTGCAAACGCTTGTACGCAGATTTTTAATATTTGAAATTCTAAATATTTGCATACAAAAAGAGCCTAATTTTTTAAGCTCTCAATTGCTTTCTCATAGTCAGTGCTCTCACAAACATAAGACCCACTTACTACCATATCAGCACCTCTTGCCATGTCAATAGTGTCTTTATTTATTCCCCCATCAACCTCAATTAAAAGATCACTATAATGATTGAGTTCTTCTATTTTCTTTGATGTTTCACTTATAAATTTCTGTCCACCTTTTCCTGGGTAAACACTCATAACAAGTACCACATCAACTAAGTCTAAATACTTCTCAATTTGTTTAACTGGTGTATCTGGATTAATTGCTAGTCCTGCCTTAATTCCATAACTGTGAATCTCATTTATTGTTTCATAAATATCATCATCTGCTTCAGCATGAAAAGTAATTTGTTTAGTATTTAAAGACGCATAATCTTTAATATAATCAAGTGGATGTTTAACCATTAAATGAACATCTAAAAGTTTACTTACGCCATCCAACATTAACTTTATATCATCAAAATCATAATTTTTAGTTGGAACAAACTCTCCATCCATAATATCAACATGAATATAGTCAGCACTAGTCATATCAATTAATTTAATCGTCTTCTTTTCATCATATAAACTTTTAATAAACGAAACTGCTACTTTCATTATTCTCCCATAAACTTTCTATAATTATCATATCTACTTTTAAGAATCTTGCCAGCATTCACATAATCTTTAACCATACAGTTTTTCTCATTCATATGCTTGCAATCCTTAAATTCACAATCTAAATTAAACTCTACAAAAGTATTTTTTAACTCATCCTTTGGTATATGTGTTATATCTAAAGCACTAAATCCCGGAGTATCTGCGATTAAACTATTCTTATATTTAAATAATTCAGCATGTCTAGTCGTGTGTTTTCCTCTACCAAGAGCCTCACTAATCTCATCTGTCTTTAAATTAAGACTTGGATTTAACTTATTTAATAGAGTACTTTTGCCAGCACCTGTTTGGCCAGTAAGCACCACTATTTTCCCATCAAGCAATTTAGTAATCTTACCTAATTTTCTATTCGTCGTACACTTAATTCCTATCTTATTATAATATTTAATAATCTTTTTAAGTTCAAGTTTTTCTTTAAATGAAAGTAAATCAGTCTTACTGAAACAAATAATTGGTTCAATGTCTTTATAAGTTACATTACTAATCATTTTATCAAGTAAACTTAAAGATAACTCCGGCTTTTTAACGCTGGTTACAATAAGGGCCGCATCTACATTACTAATAGATGGTCTATCTAAGTAATTCTTACGCTTTTTAATATCCAAAATATAATTATTAACTTCATCAATTACAACATGATCACCAACTAAAGGGGAAATATTCGTATGATAGAACTTTCCCCTAGGTTTACAATCATATAAAGCACCACCACAATCAACAGTGCATAAATTACTAATTATTCTAACTATTGTGCCTTCCATATTAATCTGTTGTATCCTCTAGAGAATCAGCAATAACAATCTTTAATGTCATGTTACTAATAATTGATGATCCAGCAATTCTAGACTGACTAATAATTGCTCCTTGTTCATATTCATCGGTTGGTTTATACTCAACTTCTAATTTTAATTTGTACTTATCACAGAATGCTTGGATGTCAGTTAAACTGTAATTCCCTTTTGTAAAGTCTGGATAACTATCTACTATATCTGGTACATATAATGTAATAGTGTCTCCTTCTTTAACCTCTGTTCCAGCTGCAGGTTCTTGCTTAATTATCTCATCTTTTTCATAATTAGATTCATTACCAACTTCTTCAGTTTTTTGAATTACAAATAATTTATTAATTTGCTCTAAAATTGTTTTAACTTCAATATAATTTTTACCTGTATAATCTTCTAAAGTAATTGTTCCTGCCCCACTAGATTCATAAATAACGACTTCAGAGCCTTCCTTAACCGTTCTACCTTTATTAGGACTCGTCTTAACTACTTTTCCTTTTTCTATAGTATCACTGGTAACTGTCTTATTTTCAGCACTAATTTTAAGTCCCATCTTAGTAAGAATATCAACTGCTTCATCTACTGTCTTATCTGAAACATCAGGTACAACTAAATCCTTAGATGAAGTAAGTTTAGGAAGTAACACTACTACACTGGTTGTAATAATCGCAAGCGCTGCAAATACAAACCCTAAAACAATTAAAACCTTATTTTCTTTCTTATGATAATCTTTTTCAGTAATCTTCTTCACGCCAACCTCTTCCTTTTTCTCTTTAACCTTATCCACTTTATCTATCTTTTTAGTTTCACTAACACTCTTTTTATCTTTCTCGTCAAACTCCGGATAATTATAAACATACTTTGGTTCATCAGCCCTGCTCTTACTTAAACAAGTCTTTAAATCTTCATGCATTTCTCTAGCATCGGCATATCTATTTTTAGGGTTCTTAGCACAAGCTTTTAGAATAATATTTTCAACTGGTTGTGGTACGTTTGGTAGTTCCTCTCTAATACTTGGAAGAGGATTCTTCAAATGTTTAAGTGCTATTTCAACTGCATTATCACCTTTATATGGAAGAGTACCTGTAAGTAACTCATAAAACAAAATACCCATTGAATATACATCACTTTGAATAGTGCATCCTTTACCACTAGCTTGCTCTGGAGGTATATAATGAACACTTCCCATAACACTATTAGTTTGAGTAAGTTGAGTGCTATTTAAGGCCATTGCTATACCAAAATCTGTAATCTTAACAAGTCCATTTTCTAAAATCATGATATTTTGTGGTTTAATATCTCTATGAATTATATAAGAGTCATGAGCACAAGCCATACCATCAGTAACTTGAAGCATAATATCAACTGCTTCTTCTAAAGTAAGTTTTCCTCTTCTTTTAAGAAGTTGTTTTAAATGCTTACCTTCAATATATTCCATAACAATATAATATATACCATCATCTTCACCTACATCATAAACCTCAACTATATTAGGATGAGATAATGAACTTGCACTTAATGCCTCTCTTTGAAAACGTCTAACAAACTTCTCATCATTTGCTAAATCTCCTCTTAAAACTTTAACTGCAACATTACGTTCTAAAATAGTATCAAATGCTAAATACACATTAGCCATTCCACCTTCACCAATAGACTTAATAATTTGGTAACGGTCATTTATTTTTTGCCCCTTTTGTATCATTCTATACCACCTTCTTTAACAAGATACGCTACTGTTATATTATCCGTTCCCCCTCTAGCATTACATTTCTTAATTAATTTAATAAGTTTTCCTTCTTCATTAAGTTCTTCATCTATTAAAACTTTCTCAATCTGCTCTTTAGTAAGCATATTAGTAAGTCCATCGCTACATAAAAGTACAGCATCAACATTTGGATCAACATCGAATATATCAAGTTCTTGCTTTTCAGCTGCCCCAAGTGCTCTCATTAAGACATTCTTCTTAGGATGATTTTCTGCTTCTTCAGCACTTAACTCACCAGACTCTACTAGTAAATTTACAAGTGTATGATCTTTGGTTATCTTATGAAGTTTACTATTCTTAAGTACAAACCCACTAGAATCACCAATATTAGCAAATATCAAAAAATCTTTTGTAAGTAAGGCCATTACTACTGTAGTGCCTAACCCGGTTGCTTCTGGATTTTCCTCAGCATATTTAATTATATTAGTATTAATTTCTCCTATATTTTCATTAAGCCAGCTTGCTGCATCTAATTTACTTCCAATAGTAGATAGTTCGCTAAATCTAGAGCCCATATGAGTAACTACCATTGAACTGGCTATCTCACCTGCTCTGTGTCCTCCCATGCCATCGGCTACAATCATTAAATGCTCACCCGATGCATTCTTAACTATTGTAACAGAGTCTTCATTATGACTTCTAACTCTTCCTGTATCTGTTAAATAAAATGATTTCATTTTTCCACCTCTTTAGCTCGTAACTGTCCACATGCTGCATCTATATTAGAACCGAATTCACGTCTTACAGTTACATTAATTTTATACTTCTTTAAAGTATCATAAAAAGAGTTTATTTTATCGCTTCTTTTAAAATCTAAATGACTAGTCTCATTATAAGGAATTAAATTAACATACACATTCATTCCCTTAAGTAAATTAGCAAGATTTCTTGCATCTTCTAAACTATCATTTACATTATTAAGCATAACATATTCTATAGTAACTCGTCTATTAGTTTTTGCAATATACTCCTTTAAGGTGTTAACTAAATCGTCAAGTGGATAAGCATTATTTATTGGCATAATCTTACTTCTAAGCGCGTTTGTTGGTGCATGCAAACTAATTGCTAAATTAACCTGCAAATCAAGATTCATAAACTCCTTTATTTTAGGAATAATTCCGCATGTACTAACTGTTATGTGTCTTGCACCAATTGCTAAGCCAAAAGGATTATTTACAATCTTTATAAAATTAATGATATTATCATAATTATCAAATGGTTCTCCTATTCCCATTATAACAATACTGCTTATTCTTTCATTTATGTCTTCACTAATAAGTAAAATTTGTTCTATTATCTCAAAAGACTCTAAATTACGTACTTTCTTAAGTCTACCACTTTCACAAAAAGCACATCCCATATTGCATCCAACTTGGCTAGAAACACATACACTTAAACCATAATCATGTTTCATCAAAACAGCTTCAATAAAATTCCCATCTTTAAGTTTAAACAAATATTTATTAGTACTATCACTTCTTTGAGCAGTAACAATTTCTATATAATCAAAACTAAAATTATCCTTAAGTTTAGAAATAAGCTCACTACTTAAATTTCTCATCTCATCAAAACTCTTAACTCTCTTCTCATAAAGCCACTGCCATATCTGTCGTGTTCTAAACTTCTTTTCACCCAAAGATATAAGTTTCTCTTCTAAATTTTCATAAGTAAAATTATATATATTCGGCATAATCCACCCCAATTTAATTATAAAGCAAAAAAGACTTATTTTAAAGTCTTTTTAACTAACCTTTTACTCTCAGAATTAATTCTTTCTAAGTCATCATAACTACCTTTATCACTAGGTAATTTCTTATCAAGTAATTTATTTTGAATCAAATTATCAAAGTATCCATAAATTAAAGCAAACACTGGAACAGCAACAAGCATACCAACAATTCCAAAAGCATTGCCAAATAATAGAATAGATGCTAATACCCAGAAACTCTTTAATCCAGTTCTAGATCCACATAGCCTTGGCTCAATTAAATAACTATCAACTTGCTGAAGAGCAATAATAAATAATATAAATATTAAACACTTAGTAGGACTATCCATCAAAATAAGAAGTGCACTAGGAATAGTACCAATATATGGTCCAAAATAAGGAATCATATTAGTAAGTCCTATAATAACCCCAATAAGTAATGAATAAGGATAACCAAATATAGTTAAAAATATAAAAGTAATAAATCCTACACTAAAACCATCTAATAACTTACCAATAATAAAATTACCAAATATATAATCAGTATGTCGAGCATTATCTAAAATCTTATTAACAGTCTTAGTAGGTAGAATTGCATATAACATTCTCTTAAATCCACCAACAAAACTCTTCTTATCAAGTAAATAATAAATAGAAATAACAAATCCCATAACTATATTAAAGATAACCTTAACTGCCCCAAACACACCATCAGAAAGTACTACAAGCCATTTCTCAACCTGAGGTAATAACTTAGTATTTAACATTGTCGTTAAATAATTATTAATCGCATCATAATTATTTAAAACAACCTTTTGAATCTCTTTATGATCATCTAACTTACCAACTAAATAATTCTTAACTTCTGTAATATATCCCGGCATATTAACCGCAATCGTTTCTATACTTTTAAGAAGTTCCGGCAAAATAAAACTAAATAATAAAATAATAAGTCCAAGCATCAACACTACTGTAAAAGTAATACTAACACTATTACTAATCTTATAACTTTTCTCATCCTTTTTCTTAAATAATTTAATAAATACCTTATCTCTAAAAAAATTAACAATTGGGTTTAATAAATAAGCAAAGATAAAGCCAATAATAAATGGTGTAAAAAAACCAACAAAAGTCTTTAAATACCCATAAAGCATTCCTATCTTATAAATTAAAAAATAAAATATAATCGCACAAGCAATAACCAAAAATGCTGTAAATCCTATCTGAAAATATTTATTTTCCTCTAACTTTCTTTTCATTTTTCTTCTCCTCTCCTAGCCTTTGAAGTAGTGGCACGCCTCTAGTCTCATTATAATAATCTGTGTCAAACAAAGCAAACATTAAATCATCCTTATTCTTAAGTTTAAACTCTTTAGCATTAAGTCCATTCTCTTTTGCTTTCTTAATTTCATTCTTATTTCTCGAACGATAGTCTGCCGCTACCATAATATCAGCACCAGCTGTAATACTAGCAAGTACTACCATAATACTATCTTTATTATCTATAATATAGTTAAACATATCAATCATATACAAACCATTTCTAGTATTGTCATTAAATAGTGTAATTATATCACTACTATAAATTGTACAAAATCCAACTACTATAGCAATACCAAAAAGCCATGTCTTAAACTTACCCAAAAACGAACTTTCTGTAGAACTTCCCCTCGCCGCACCATTTGTATTAATTAAGCATATCAATGTTTCAGTAATAATTGGTAAAAACATAATTGGATAACTAAATGCAAGAACAGCAAGAGTGGCAATTCCCAAAAGTTTATCAGCAATTGCATCTAACAATGCTCCAAAAATTGTACAAGCATTAAGTCTTCTAGCCATAATTCCATCAACACTATCAGTAAGAAGCAAAATAATAATATAAAATATTAGCTCCCCAGGACTTAAAAGCAAACTTATAAAAGGCATTAATAAAGTGCCTATAACCCTAGTCATAGTAATAGAATTAACAATAATTTTAGCACCTTTATTTTTCATAATTCATCACAATAATATTGTACTAAAATAATAAAAAAAAGTCTATATCAAATAGACTTAATCTAAAAGTTAAACAACTTTATAAGGTTTATCACTGCTACCATTTCCGGTTACGTTGGTCGTCGATTTAAGAGAAATTAAAGGTCGAACCCCGCAAGAGTCATGCACGCCTCTGCCGCCCCTGCCACCTAAGCCGGTGGTGAAGTAAGTGCCGTAACTTTCCACGGTCCAAACGTTAGCGTAGATACTAATGTAGTCGGAAGGCGACAAAGACCACCATTCGCCAGAAGTATTTTCTTTTAAATATGTTACAGTATTCCTTATATTATAAGCATATCCTGCAAATGCTAGTTCATCTGCTGTTATTAATCCTACTTTTGAATTTATTTTACTTAGTTCTCCGTTACATTTTAAACTAGGCCCCGTGCCTCCGGCACTGTCACTAGTGCTTACTAATCTTTTGGTAGCACCATAGTATGTTACATTTTTACCATATCCTAAGCCTAAGCCATTAACATCAGCCCACAACGGTTTATATGTAGTATCTGTTACATTTGTTTTATCATTACATCATCTATTGCACTTTCATATGTTTTTAGATTGTTATTATACCAAGTTTCTAAATTAGTTAATATTGTACTCTTATTAGTGTTTGCATGTGTATCAGCATATGTACTAGAACCTGGCGTTCCATACATAAATCCTACATAAGCATTGTCATTATAGTTTGTATTAAATGTACTCTCATATGTAGTACCAGAGTATCTAGCAAATGCTGCACTAGCACTATTATTTGCAGCATCACAAGGATTAGCAACTCCAGTAGTATTATCATTATGTAAGATAAGTTTTACTGAACCATCTCCACCAACTCTTACTATTCTCCAGCACTTATTAGCAAATTCTACATAGTTATTTTTAACTGCTCCTCTAAAGTAGTATGATGTACCATAATCATCAGGAGTACTTGCTAAAAGTGCTTCACTTGCAGTAGATACTTCTTTTCCTGGTGCAGTTATTGGAGTCTTTACTTCATTATTTGCTAGTATTGTTTCTCTCAATGTTGCTGGTTCATTAGCTGCTACTCCCACAACGACTATCTTACCTTCCCAGTTCTTATTAAGACCATCTGAGATAGATGTTTCACCATTCATCCACACTCTTAAATCATAACTCTTCTCTTCACTTGCTTTAAGACCAGTAGTTACTAAAATATAACCTTTATTTGTGCCTTCCAATTCTGTTAAAGTCTGACTTCCAAGAAGCACAGAAGAGCCATCAGTCGTTCCTTTGCTAGATAAATTGACTTTTAAAAAACTATCCTTTAAGTATGCTGCACTTGTACTTTCTCTATACTTACTATCAATCGTAATATACACTTTAACATAACTATCACAATTGTTTTTTAGTGTAAAAGTAAATGGTGTTTGTTTAAGACCATCTTCATCACTTATCGGAAAAGCATCACTTAAAGTTATTTTAGATGTATCTTCCGTTAAACTCGCATCTAAACAAGTTCTAGTTCCAATAACATTACTATTAGTTTGCGTTAATTTCAATCTAAACCAAGCATAACTTACACCCATAAAAACAACTAAAGTTATAAGTAATCCATAATAAATTTTTATTTTCTTTTTATCTTCCATAGTTCACCTACTTACTCTTAATTAATGGACTAGTCACAGTTGTCCTAACCATAATGTCATTTCCATTCTCATCAACCTTTTCATTCTCTATCGGTTTACTAGAATCATAATAAGAAAGTACCATTTTTGGATATGCAAGTGATGTATCTCCATTAACATCAAATAAATTAATCCAAGAAGTATCATTTGCTTCCAATACCTCATTTAAAGATAAACCTCTATCCTGCGAAAACTCACTTAACTTATTCTTAGCACTAGTAGTTCCCCAATTATATGCACAAAGTGCTGCTGGTACATTATAATCCATATTAACCAAACAATTCTGAAAATACATACAAGCAATCTTTATATTAGTATCAAGTTCTCTAATATTACTATCAGTAACATGAAAAGTCTCCCAAGAAGAAGTATCAAAATTATACGCTTTAACATCCTGATTTACCCAAACGGCATACTGCATTTGCATAAGACCTACTCCACCGCCTGGATCAATCTCTGTACTATGTACTCCCTTTTCTTGTGTTGCTATCGCCATTATTAAATCTTTATCTATTCCATATGTTTTAGCATACTTGCCAACTAACTCATAATAATTTTCTTTTGCATTAACTGCTTTCTCATCGCTAGTTCTATCACTAAAATCAATATTAAAATTCTGATAAATAGTGTCTTTTTCTTCCACTAACTGCGCAAGTAACTCCCCATTAGTTGGTTCCTTATTTTCTGCTTCTTCTACATCTAATAAACTTATCATCTGCGTATCCATTAAAAGTTTATCATATCCTGGATCTTTTTCCTCTGTACTCGGCTGCGCACTTATATCTTGATCCTCAGTTTCATTTAAATATTTTTCCACACTATCATGATTAATTTCTTCCATCCAAGTTGCACTAACACTAGGAGTAAAAGGATCCTCAAACTCTTTAAGTTTATGACCAATACTTAAAACAGATACCATAATAAGAAGAACCATAAGTCCCTTAGTAATTGCCCCAGTCTTAGATACCCTTTTAGCTTTCCTACTACCATTCATATACTTACTAGCTCTACTAGCATTATATCTATCTACTTTTCTTCTAGCATCTACTCTTTCAAATACTTGCTTATAATCCTTAATAAAAATAACTCTATCAGAATAAACAACTCTTATAACCTTTCCATCTTTACTAATTCTAGCATCAGTAGCATTTCTTCTTTCTACTTCATCTAAAAATTTCTTCGCTTCATCACCAAAAAAGATATTACTATAAGAACTATCAGTATAATTATTATAATACTTAGTCGTTAATCTATTTCTATCACAGCAAACAACTATTTTGTCCATAAGTCATCCCTTTTTTCTAACTCTGCATCAACCATATCCCATTCTTCATCAGTCGTTATAGGAAGAAGCGTTACATCATCACTAAGTATAGAAGCAGAAATATCCCCATTTTCTAAAACATATACAATATACCTTTTATTATTATTTTCAAATATAAATAGAACATGTAACTTCTCACCATTAACCTCTATCACACCATCTAATAATATCTCATCCATACTCATCTTCCTATTCTATACAAAAATTATAACAACAAATTTCCCTTTTGTAAACATAAGAAAAGAGTAAGATTACTTACCAATATAGTATTTCTTCTTACCCTTACGTACTATTAAATATTTATTATATAACAACTTATCACTAGTAATTACATCACCCTCATCACTAACTTTTTCACCATTAATACTAATACTACCAGCACTAATAAATTCTCTTGCTTCTCTTTTACTAGAACATATCTTAGCATTTATTAACATATCAATAACTTTATCACCCACATTTATATCAAATGAAGGAGCCCCCTTAAAGGCATCTTCTAGTTCATCTTCATCTAAAAGTGTAATATCGCCTTTAAATAAACAATCACTAATCTTTTTAGCTTTTAAATATTCATCCTTACCACGAATATCAGTAATAATCTCTCTAGCTAAAGCAATATGTGCTTCTCTTGCTTCTGGATGCTCATTATTCTTTCTTTCATACTCTTCTATTTCCTCTCTACTTAAGAAAGTAAATATCTTTAAATAATCAATAACAAGTGAATCATCCACATTAACTAAGTATTGATATAACTCATAACTTGAAGTCTTATTCTTATCAAGCCATAAAGCATTACCTTCACTCTTACCAAACTTCTTACCAGTCTTATCAAGAACAAGTGGCATCGTAAACCCATAAGCCTCCTTACCAGTTTTCTTTCTAATTAAATCAATACCAGTTGTAATATTACCCCATTGATCAGAACCTTCTGCTTGAAGTACACAATTCTTATCTTCAAATAATCTTAAGAAATCATATCCTTGAATTAAAGTATAAGAAAACTCTGCATAAGTAATACCTGTCTCTAATCTTCTTCTAATAATATCTTTATCTAGCATATAATTAACATTAATATACTTACCAACATCTCTTAAGAAATCTAAAAATTCATAACCTTTAAACCAATCATAATTATTAACTAGTTCTGCCTTACCATCAAATAAAGCACTAACTTGTTTAGAAATACCTTCTAAGTTTTTATTAAGAGTCTCTTTACTAATAATTTCTCTTTCAGCAGTTGGTCTAGGATCTCCAATAAGTCCCGTAGCTCCACCAATTAATAAAATTGGATGATGACCTGCTTTAGCAAGTCTTTTCGCGGTAACAAGTGATGAGTAATGTCCTAAATGCAAACTATCTGCAGTTGGGTCTGTTCCCCAATAAAAACTAATTGGCTCTCCATTTAATAACTTTTCTATATCAGGACTACTAATATCTTTAACAAGTCCTCTCCATTTTAAATCTTCAAATAAATTCATAATATCTCCTCCTATAATATATCTTTCAATTTTCTAATATCATTTATTGTACTATCAGTGTTTTCATTATCTTTACTTATATAAATAGTTTTCATTCCAAGTGCTTTAGCCGGATTAATATCACTAGATAAACTATCACCAATCATTACACATTCATCATAATTATCATTTTCTCTAGCTAAATCAAAAAACTCTTTATTAGGTTTAATTCCATATTCACACCCATATATATTCTTAAAATATTTATCTAAGCCGTGGTATCGTAGTCTCCCCTTTTGAGCATCAGTATACCAATTAGTAAGTACCACTAAAGTATACTTCTTACTTAAATATTCAAGAACATCACTAGTTTCATCATTTAATAAAGTTGAATATCCTGCATAAATATCTAAACATCTATTTAAATCTTCTTTACTAAACAAAATCTTTAATCTATTACTAATATATTTGGAAAGTTCATCTTTATCAAATCCAATACCTTTTAACTCAAATTCCCCGATAACATCATAAAACATCTTAGGCTTAATATTAGGATAATCTTTTAAAAATTCAGCATAAGCATTTATACAATCTTTATATGTATCTAAAAGGGTATTATCTACATCAAATATTATTCTCTTAATCATATATTCCTCCACAAAAAAAATCATAAACTAAAGGACGAATAAAATCCGCGGTACCACCTTAATTCAT
>ERZ780178.1858-NODE-1858-length-12844-cov-5.884979_pt1 | contig 12844 bp, 10 predicted proteins | sample MGYA00511018_ERZ780178 | MGnify/ENA primary metagenome ERZ780178 (study PRJEB29588, sample SAMEA2151439) | human gut metagenome | biome: human gut; feature: human-associated habitat; material: faeces | place: Denmark | collected 2008/2010 ...
CCGGAAAAGCCGCTCACCGTGCTCGTGGCCGAGGACAACGACCTAAACTACGAGATCACCGCCGAGCAACTGCGCGGCTATAGGGTGCACTGTGTGCGCGCTGTGAACGGGCAGGACTGCTTACAGCGGATCGAGCAGGCCGCGCCAGAAGAGTTCGATGCGATCCTGATGGACATGCAGATGCCGGTGATGAACGGCCTGGAGGCGACTGCCGCCATCTGAAAGCTCGACAGCGAGACGGCGAAGCACATCCCGATCATCGGCCTCACAGCCAACGCCTACCATGAGGACATTCAAAAATGCCTCGCCGCGGGCATGAACGCCCACCTCTCCAAGCCCATCAACATCGACCGCGCGGTGCGCACGATCATCGAATGCGCCCGCACGGCGAAAGAGAACGGATAAAAGAAAAAGGCTCACGAAAGCAATGCTTTCGTGAGCCTTTTTGCGATATTTACTGCTTGTCGCCGCCAAATATCGAAATTTGACTCTCATCGCTCTGGCTGTGCATCTCGGCGATGACGGCAAGACTTTCTTCGCTCGCGCCGCCGGGTTCGACCTGCGGCATCGCGAGGAAGAAGCCCTGCAGAAGGTCGACGCCGAGCGACAGCACGGTGCGTACCTCATCCGCGGTCTCAAGACCCTCAGCCACGACCTTCATGCCGCGCTGGTGTGCGTAGGACACGGTGTTCGACACGATCTGGCGCTTGTTGGCGTCGGTGTCGATGCTGCGGATGATGGAAAGGTCGATCTTGATGTAGTTGGGCGAGAGCTCGAGAAGGCTGCGCTCGTTGCTGTAGCCGCTGCCGTAGTCGTCGAGCGCGAACGCACCAGAGCTGCCACGGATCGTCTGCTTGATGCGCAGCGCCTTGGGGTCGAGCACCTCTTCCTCCGTGATCTCAATGACGATGCGCGGCAGGATCGAGGCGTAGCGCGCGGAGTATTCCGAAAGCTCATCGGGCGTTAGATACTGGCTTGCAATCGAATTGACGAACAGCAGCGCGCTGGGCACGACCTTACCGGCGTTTTCAAGCGCCTGATATGCACTTGACGCACAGAAGAACGTGATGCGCTCGACCTCGTGCAGGCAGTTTTCCTCGCGCGCGAGGCGCAGCACGTCAGCAGGGGAGTGCAGCGTGGGAAGATCCACGCGCATGAGCGCTTCATAGGCAAAAACGCTGCCGTCTTTTGCGTCGATAATCGGCTGGAAGTGATAGGAGATGAGCTCTTCGTTGATGAGACGGCGGAACTCCTCATGGCAGCGTCTTTCCTGCAGGCTGGTGCGGTAGACCTCAGGGTCGAATTCCAGCAGCTCGCCCTTGCGCGAGTGCTTGACCTGATACATGGCAAAGTCCGCGTATTTGCGCAGTGTGATGAGATTTGTGCTGCTCTCGGGATACCACGCGATACCGCCGGAGACGCTCACGCGCAGCTCACGTCCGCTGGGAAGCTGGACGACAGACTGCTCAAGGGCGGCTTTCAGCGCGCAGATGTCTGCGCGCAGCGTATCCTGATCGTTGTAGCCGTAGAAGAGAGCATTGAACTCATCGCCGCTGATGCGCGCGCAGACGGTACGCGCGGGAGCGTTCTTGGCAAAGCATTCGCCTGTGAGGCGGATGTACTCGTCGCCACAGTCGTGGCCGAATGTGTCGTTTATCTGCTTGAGGTTGTCGAGGTCGAACATCAAAAGCGCCGCGTGGCCGAGCTTTTCGGGTGAGCAGAAGAACTCGGCGCAGATGCGGCGGAAGGCACGGCGGTTGTAGAGGTCTGTGAGCGTGTCATAGTCGCGCTCGTGCTCAATACGCAGCTTTTCAAGCGTGCTGGCGGTCACATCCTCGGCAAGACCGACCTGTGTGCCGTCCTCGTGCGTCGTCTCGATGCGAAGGTAGCGCTCTTTGCCGCTTGGCAGACGGATGTGGTAGAGCATCGCGCCGTCGGGCGCGGGGGAGTGGGGGCACGAGCGCTCAAAGCGCTGCAAAAGCTCGCGGAAACTCTGCGCTGTTAAGTCGTCTGCGTCAACGCCGGGCATGCCGAGAAGGTCGAAGAAATTGTCGGTGACATAGATGCTGTCGGGAGCGGAGCGCAGCTCATAGCCGCCGAGCTCCACGCTTGCCATGTCCATGATGCGCAGAAACTTGGTCGAAGTATCGAGTACCTCGCGTCCGAGCTGCGTGAACGCGGAGGAGAACCGGTCGAGCTCGATGATGCCGGTGGCAGAGAGCATGGGGATGGAGCTGCGGCTTTCACGCGCGTGCGCGACCTCGTCGGAAAGGCGCGAGATCGGGCGCGAGAGTTTGCGCGCCAGCACAAGGCTGCTGAAAAGTCCTGCGGTGAGCACGACGAGGACAGCGATGATCAAAAGCCGCACCACATCGCCTGAAAAGGCGTAAAGCGCCGATACCGGCACCGAGCCGATAAGCAGCATCTGCTCATTGGAAAACGGCGCGTTGCGGTTGTAGAGCGTCAGCGGTGCCACGGCGGCGTGACAAAGGCCGAGGGGGGAGTCACTCTGGTAGCCACCGCGCTTTGACGGCTTGAGCAGCAGCGTCTGGTCATAGGATTGCTGTGGCGCATTTGCAGCGGGGGAGGCGGAGATGACGCTGACGGTAAGGTCGTCTTTTCCGATGGCGGAATTCGATGCGACGCCGAGAAGATAGGTGCCCGAGCTGTCGTTCTGCAGCTCGGTGCCCGGCAGCAGGGCTTGCAGGTAGCTTTCAAGAATTTCGACGCCGAGCACGCCGTAGACCGTGCCGTCATCTAAAATAAGCGGGATGGTGTAGGCGATGGCGGAGTGATCGTCGCCGGAGAGCGTGTAGGGCGAGGACGTCCAGTGGCCGTAGTCCGCGGCGTCCAGTTCGCCGTTTCCGTGGTAGGCTGCCTGAAAGACGGGATAGAGAAAGCCACTGCTGCCGTTGGCCCCATAGTTGATCGAGGGCGTCCAGCTCGTGTCGGTCGCAATGTAGAGTGACTGTACGACCTGTGCGGGTGCGCGCACGAGCATAAGATCAGAATTGCGCTGCGAGGGGGAGGAATTTGGGTCAAGGTCGCGCAGGTAAAGGCAGGGCAGCGGCTCGCCCTTTTTGCGTGTGTCGAGATCGTGCGTGTTGAGCACGACAAAAATGCCGGTGACGGGGCGATGGCGCATCGAGGAGATCAGGCTGTCGCCGATCGAGAGCAGCAGGGGGGATGCGGCGTCGCTGCCGCTGTCGAGCGTGTCGAGGCTGATCTCGCCGTCGTCGAGCATGGCCTGCGTCACGGCGTTGATCTTGCCCGCAAGCGACGAGAGGTCCTGCGCGTCGAGCATCTGGCCTTGCAGATAGTTTTGGCGGTTTTCCGTCTGTATCTGCAAGATGTCGACAGCATTCTGCTCAAGGCTCGTGTTGATGCGGCAGAGATAGAGAATGCCGACAAGCAGCGCGATCTCGATGAACAGGATCCAGAGCATGGAGCGCAGGATCGTATGGAAGATGGTGACATGCGGCACATGATCCGATGGTTTGCGAAAGAACATAAAACGGCCCCTTTTTTGTCATTGAACAGTCACTCAGCCCTGAAAGGCCTCAAGCGATGCAAGCGTATCCTGATACCAGGCTTCAAAGCATTCGTCGGAAAGGAACTGCGCCGAGGCCTCTTCAAAGCTCTGTCCCTGCGCCATTGCCTCTTTGACCGCGGTGCGGTCGGCGCTTGCCTTATCGCTCATGGAATATTCAAGAATGGCGCGGGCGTTCGTGCCGCCGGAGAAGGCGCGGGGCGTGTAGAGATGGTTTTCGTTGACCGTGTCGACTGCGGCGGAGAGGACTTCGTCCATCTCGTCGCTGAGGGCAAGACCGCTTGCGCGGATCGTGTCGATGGAGTTGCCCTCGTGCGTGACGGGGAGGTAGCCTGAGTCGACAGAGAACGTGATGTTGTGCTCGGGTGAGGTGAACCATTTGAGGAACACGAGGCTCGCCTGAATCTCAGCGTCGCTCGCCTTCGTCACGACCATGCCCGCGCCCTGCTGCACGGCGTAGTCCTCGCCGTTCGCAAACTTCGGGCTTTCAAGCGCCTTGCGCGTGATGTCGTGGCTGTCCATGTCGTCGGCGATGACCTGCGTGGGGAAGAACGTCGCGCTCGAGGAGGAGCCGACGTAGGCGATGATATTGCCGGTCTTCACATCATCGCTGCGGAAGCGGCCGCTTGCGGAAAAGTAGCCCTTGATGAAGGGTACATAGTAGTTATCCCAGAGGGTGCGCACGGCGTCGTGGTCAAAGTTCAGCGTCATGCTGCCGTCCTGTGCGTCGAAGATCGTGCAGCCGAGCTGCTTGGCGCCGATGAGCATGTAGTTCGCCATCGCGTCGCGGCCGAAGAACGCGCGTCCATCGTTCGGGATGTCGGGCGTCTGCGCGTCGGTCCACTCGTAGTAGCGTTCGGCGACGGAGACGAGGCCTTCGATCGTGGCCAAGTCGTCATAGGTTGCGCCTGTGGCGGCGGCGAACGGCTCCCAGTCCGTTTCATTGAGAAACAGCAGCTCCGCCGACTTGGCGACGGGGAAGATCTTGATACTGCCCGAGCCGGAGAAGTCGCCTTCGCTCAGATAGTCCTCAATAAAGGCGGCGCGGTCCTCTTCGCTTAGATAATCGCTCAGATCGGCAATTTGACCCATCTCATCGAGCGCGTAGGCAGTGTCGGCGTAGGCGGAGAAGATGTTGGGCATCGCCTCGGCACCGACCTTGCCCTCTGCAGAGGCGAGCACGTTGTTCTCAAGATCGGTCACGCTGCCGTGGCTGGAGCTCTCAACCGTGATGCCCTGTTCCTTGCCGACGGTCGAGTTGAACTCGTCGACGAGCGCGTTGAACGCTTCGAGCTGTTCACCGTTGTAGTACGTCCAGATCGTGATATTGACAGGGTTCGACGGAGAAAATCCGGGGTCTGCCTTGCTGCCGCAGCCTGCGAGCAGCATCATCGCCGCCGCTGCGGCGAGCACGCGAGGGAGAAATTTGTTGTGAGCCATGATGCTTCCTTTCTATTTTGTGCGCCGTCCCGAGATGTGCAGACGAGCTGGCGCAGCAGAATGTTGGTGATGGCGCGCACATGCAGAATGTGCGTGCCGGATTCGAAATTGCGCGACTCGACGACGTGGCTCAGAATGTTGATGATGGCGCTGTTCGTCTTCTCGCGCTCGTAGACCTGCTCTTCGGCCAGGTGGACAAGGTGCTTCTGGCGCGCGTAGAGCGTGAGTGCGTTGCTCACGCGCCGCTGCGTGACCGTCAGGTTGAACGGGCGGCGGATGTAATCCGTTACGCCGAGCTCGTAGGCCTTCTGGATGAACGACTCGTCATCCTCGGACGAGGTGATGATGACGGGGATCTCCTGCAGCCAGTTGCGCTGCTTCATCACCTCGAGCACGCCGAAGCCGTCGAGGCGGGGCATGTTGATGTCGAGCAGCAGCAGGTCGATGTCGAACTCGGAGTGCAGCAGCTCGAGCGCCTGCATGCCGTCGTCGGCATAGAGGTATTCGTAGCGGACGCCGAGGATTTCAGAAAGGATCTGCTGGTTCATTTTCGAATCGTCCGCGATCAGGATTCTGGCTTCGACCATAGTGTAGATCTCATACGCATTTTAGGGCGCGCTCTTTTGTAGAAATGCCGCCGCGGGGCGGGCGGACAAGAAAATAGGCACCGGAAAAGCCAGTGCCAAACAAAAACTGTTTATGTTATGCGTGTTTTTAAGAAACATTTGATACTCAATGTAAACTTAGCACAGAACCACGGAACATTCAAGGGAAATTTTCCCGGTGTTTCTGCTGCTTTGCCGGAAGCAGCTGAAAAAGCGGGAGACGGGCGAGGTGTTTGTGCAAAAAGCGCAGCGTCAGGCTGGCAGACGGTGACAGGGGGAGAAAGACATGAGGGCGGAAAGAAGAATGCTGATTGCAGCACAAGGGAGGAATCGAAAGAGGTGTTGATCATCATTGACAATTTTCGAAAAAGAGCTTATAGTAACGCTGCATTTTTTGCAATTAACGATCCCTTAACAAGAGCTGACTCCAGCTGACAGCAACGGGGCAGCGCTGTCAAAGGTGAATTCTAGCGTACAAAATGTACAGAAGATCAATCTGAATCAGTCATGAGCATGATGCACGGGAGAAGAGAAAAACGCAGTAGGGGAGAGAGCACGTGAATCAAAAAAAGATCTTGATCGCAGACGATTCTGAGCTGAACCGCGCCCTTTTGGTCGATATGCTGGAGCATGACTTCAGCATCCTCGAGGTCTCCAACGGAAAGGAGACGATCGCCGCCCTGCAGGCGCATCAGGGCGAGATCGAGGTGCTGCTGCTGGACGTCGTGATGCCGGAGATGGACGGCTTCGAGGTGCTGGCCGCGATGAACGAGAATCACTGGATCGACGACATCCCGGTCATCATGATCTCGGCCGAGACGGGCAGCGCCTATATCGACAAGGCCTTCAAGCTCGGCGCGGTGGACTATGTGAGCCGCCCGTTCGTGCCGAATGTCATCCGTCGCCGCATCATGAACACGGTGCTGCTGCACACAAAAAAGCAGCAGCTCATGAGCGTGCTGGCAGACCGCTTCTACCGGCAGGAGAAAAACACCGAGCTGATGGTCGATATCCTCGGCCACGCGGTGGAGTGCCGCAGCGGCGAGGGCGGCACACACATGACGCACGTGATCCTTGTGACGGGGCTTCTGCTCCAGTGCCTTGTCGGCAAGACCGACCGCTATCATTTAGAGCGCGAGGATATCGAGGCCATCCGCATGGCCTCGGGCCTGCACGACATCGGCAAGCTGCAAATTCCGGAGGAGATCCTGACCAAGCCCCATTCCCTCACGCCGGAGGAGTACGAGATTGTCAAGCGGCACACGCAGATCGGTGCAAAGCTTATCACCGACTTGCCGATCTATCAGAACGAACGGCTCGTCAAGTACGCCATTGAGATTTGCCGCTGGCACCACGAGCGCTGGAACGGCGAGGGCTATCCCGACGGCCTCAAGGGCGACGCCATCCCCATCGCGGTGCAGGTCGTGTCAGTCGCGGACGTTTACGACGCGCTCACGAGCGAGCGGTGCTATAAAGAGGCGTTTTCGCACAAAAGTCGATGCGCATGATTCATTCGGGCGAGTGCGGCAGCTTTAATCCGCTGCTGCTTGAATGCCTTGATGAGATCGCCGTGCGGCTGCAAAAGGAGCTGTCCGTTGTGCCGCACCTTGACCAAGGGCACAGCGAGGCGCGCCGCACAGTGGAAGAACTTTATGCAAGCCGCAGCGAGGACAGTACCACGCGCGTGGCGATCCAGCTCGAGGAGGAGCGCGGCAAACGCCAGTTTTTCAGCGAGCTGACGGACGAGCTGTGGTTTGAATACACGACAAATCCCGATGCGATCGCGCTCTCGGCCAGCGCAAGCAAGCGGACGGGCCTTTCCAAGGTCGTGGTCGATCCGGCGGGGAGTGCCGATTTTCTCGCCGTGGTGGGCACAAAAACGCTCGACGAGATCCGCGGCTGGGCCGAAACCGCCACGATCGACGAGACGTATTTTGAAACCGAGGCCGAGATTAGACTCGACGGCGCGATGCACTGGTGCAAGCTCGCGATCATGGTGACGTGGTCGTCAACCGAGGCGGGACGCTACAATTCGCTCCTCGGTGTGATCCGCGATATCGATAAGAGCTATCGACATTTAAGCGACGTGCAGCAGGCGCTGCCGCACGAGAGTGCGCAGGCGCTCACGCCGATGATGAGCGGCACGGCGGACGACGTGCTGCGCGTGAGCAAGGAGCAGGTGGACGGCCTTTTGGCGGGGTATCGCCGTATCTTTGACATTGCGCGGCTGGTTGCCCCGACGATCTGTGTGGAGCTGACGAAAACGGATGAGGGCTACACGCTTAAAAAGAGCGAGCACTGCTACGCGGTGTGGAAAAAGAAGCGCCGCTGCGAAAACTGCATTTCGCAGGAGGTGCTGCGCACGCACAAGCCACAGACGAAGATCGAAACGCGCGAGAGCGATATCTATTATGTGCTCGCGTCGTTCATCGAGGTGGACGGCAGGCCGTATTCGCTCGAGCTGGTCAAGCGCATCAAGAGCGACGACATGTTCGAGCGCGAAAATGTGCTCAACCAGCTGCTCGTGCGCAACCGGCAGGTGTATATGGACTCGGTCACCAAGGTCTACAACCGCCGCTATTACGACGAGCGGCTCAAGAATCTGGAGGGCTGGTTCTCGTTCGCCATGATCGACATGGACAACTTCAAGCACATCAACGACCGCTTCGGCCATCAGGCGGGCGACGCGGCGCTCTATCGCGCGGCGCAGGCCATCAAATCGCAGATCCGCAGCGACGACGAGCTCGTGCGCTACGGGGGCGATGAATTCTTCCTGCTGTTCCGCGACCTGCCGCAGCAGATCTTGGAGAAGAAATTGCAGTCCATCCGCGCAGCGCTTGACGAGATCGTCATTGAGGAGTATCCTGAACTGCACATCAGCGCGAGCATCGGCGGCGCGTCCGCGGCGGGACGCATCTCAAGAACGATCCGCAGGGCAGACCTTGCGATGTATCAGGCCAAATTGAAAAAGGATTGCGTAGCAATCTATCGAGAGGCGAAAGAACGTGAAACTTGACGAATTTTTCCGCTGCGTCGGCGGTGACTACGGCGAAGCCAAGGTGCGTTTTCAGAACGACGAGCGCATCGTGCGTTTCCTTAATATGTTCCCGGGCGACGACAGCATGCAAAACCTGACGAACGTGATAAACGCAGGCGACACGACTACGGCGTTCCGCGCGGTGCACACGCTCAAGGGCGTGGCGCTGAACCTTGGCCTCGGCTCGCTCGCCCACGCCAGCTCTCAGATGACGGAAGCGCTGCGCGCGGTCAGGATTCGATGCCTGAAAGCGTACAGCCACTCTATGTGGCGGTGCAGAAGGAGCACACTGCCGTGTGCAGCGCGCTCGAGCAGCTTGAAAAGTGATCGAAGATAAGAAAAAGTCGAAACCGGACGGTTTCGACTTTTTTACTTCTTACAGCAGCGGGGCGATGATGCGCATGCCGGGGCCGATGAGCTTTCGCATAAACGGGTCGTTTTTGAGAAGGTCCATGTCCGCGCGGACGCACTTGGCGAGCGTTTGCTGGAAATCCTGCTCAATTTTTGCGACTTCGGGCGATGCATAAAGGTACGTGCCGCATTCAAAGTGGTGGTACAGGCTGCGGTAGTCCAGATTGATCGTGCCGACGGTCGCCTTGCAGTCATCGCTGACGAAGACCTTCGCGTGAACGAAGCCCGGCTCGTACTCATAAATTTGTACACCGTTTTCAAGCAGCCTGCGGTAATACGTATGCGCGAGCGAGAAGGCGATCTCCTTGTCGGGCACGTGCGGCAGAATGAGCTGCACCTCCACGCCGCGGCGCGCGGCGTAGGTCAGCGCCGTGATCATCTCGTTGTCAATGATGAGATACGGCGTCATGATGTGTACGTAACGGTTGGCACGGTTGATGATATCCATATAGACCATCTCGCCGACGAGGTCGCGGTCGAGCGGGCTGTCGCCATAGGGGATGACATAGCCCGCTTCCTTTTCGCGCGCCGGCTGCGGCACGTCGAGATACTTGCTGTAGACTTCGGGCGTAAAGTGCACGGAGCTGACGTCCCACATCTGCAAAAACATCAGCGTCAGGCTGCGCACGGCGTCGCCGCGCAGGGCAATGGCTGTGTCCTTCCAGTGGCCGAGGCGCGAGGTGCGGTTGATGTACTCGTCGGAGAGGTTGATGCCGCCTGTGAAGCCGATCTTGCCGTCGATGACCATGATCTTGCGGTGGTCGCGGTAGTTGTAGTGCGTGGAGACGAACGGGCGCAGCGGCGCGAACATCTTGCAGGCAATGCCGAGCTTTTCGAGCTTTTCGGGGTAGGAATAGGGGAGGAGTGCGACCGCGCAGGTGCCGTCGTACAGCACGCGCACCTCGACGCCCGCGTTGACCTTTTCCTTGAGAATTTCAAGGATGCGGCCCCACATGTAGCCCTCCCTGACGATGAAATACTCGAGGAAGATGAAGTGCTCGGCCTTTTGGAGCTCGTCGCACATGACCTCGAACGCATCGTCGCCGAGGGGGAAGTATTGCGCCTGTGTGTTTTGATAGCAGGGGAAGCCGCAGGAATTCAGGTAGGAGGCAAGGCTTTGGAGCTCCTCCGGTAATTCCTCCTTGGAACACGCGCTTTCCGAGGGGGCGAAGTGCTCCGTCTGCGACAGGATGTCGTTGTAGCGGCGGATCATCAGCCGGTGGCCGAGGTCCGTCTTGATGTAAACGTACAGGATCAAGCCGAACACCGGCAGCACCGCGAGGATGAAAAACCACGTGAGCTTGATGGTCGGGTTGTCGTCGTTGCCGAACAGAAACAGCACGACTGCCGCCGACAGCAGCGTGTTGCCGCCCCAGAAGTAGGGCAGAAAGCTCTCGAGCTTGTAAAAGGCGGCAAAGAGGAACAAGATCTGCACGATCAGCGAAACGATGATGATGCCCGTGCGGCCGAAGATGATCTGCAGAAGGCCTCGTTTGCCCTTTTCTAAAAGAAGAATGTGATTGTCGTCGTCTTTCATAGATGTCCTTTCTCAAAGATGACCGTGCCCACGCGGGGCAAGGCACCTACATTTAATATATATCTACTTTATCATAACATGACTTTGCCGAAAAGCCAACCCATTTCCGCAGCGAAGCGCACGCAGACGGAGAAAACGGGACTTGGCGATTTGATTTTCTTGTGTTAAAATGGCGAAAAAGACAGAAAGGTGGGCGAGAGGATGGAATGGCAAGCGCAGCTGCACAATATTCCGCCGCTGTATGACGAAAAGTCGCGCGTGCTGATCCTGGGCTCGTTCCCGTCGGTCAAGTCAAGGGAGGCGGCGTTCTTCTACGCGCACCCGCAGAACCGCTTCTGGCCGACGCTCGCCGCTGTTCTGGGCGAGGAAACGCCGAAGACGGTCGAAGAGAAGAAAGCGATGGTCCTGCGCCGCGGCGTCGCCATGTGGGACACCATCGGCTCATGCGAGATCGTGGGATCGTCGGATGCGAGCATCACGAATGTTGTGCCGAACGATCTGTCCGTCATTTTGGATGCGGCGGACATTCAGGCCATCTTCTGCAACGGCGGCACGTCCTACGCCTGCTATAAAAAATACTGCCGCGCGAAGCTCGGGCGCGAGGCCGTCCAGCTTCCCTCCACCTCGCCGGCCAACGCGCGTTGGACGAAGGAAAAGCTTATCGAAGCGTGGGGCGCAGCGCTGAAACCGTATCTTTTTTGACGCGGCGTTGACAAAGAAAGGCAAATAGTTTATGATACAGGCTCAATCGATACAAGGAGTGTGAAACCATGGGCAAACTGGCAGCGCCGGTGCGCGCTGACAAGGAAATGATGTTTACGAACCGCCAGCTCGTCGCGCTGATGTGGCCGCTGCTGCTCGAGCAGCTTCTGGCCATCACGGTGGGACTTGCCGACTCGCTGATGGTCGCGACCGTCGGCGACGCGGCGATCAGCGCGGTGTCGCTCGTCGACTCGATCAGCAATCTGATGATCTACATTTTCTCGGCGATGGCGACCGGCGGCGCAGCCGTTGCGGGTCAGTACATCGGACAAAGACAGAAGGAGGACGCCTGCAACGCGGGCCAGCAGCTCATCGCGCTGCTCGGCGCGGTGTCGATCTTCTTCGTGGCGCTGCTGTACCTCTTCCGCACGCAGATTTTGACCGTGATGTTCGGCCATATCGAGCCCGACGTCATGGCGGCGACGAACACTTATTATTTATATGTGATGGCATCCATTCCGGGCATCGCGCTCTACAACGGCGGCGCGGCGCTGTTCCGCACGATGGGCCACAGCGACGTGTCGCTCAAAGTTTCACTCCTGATGAACAGTATCAACGTGATCGGCAACGCCGTTTTGATCTTTGGCTTCGGTATGGACGTCGCGGGCGTCGCGATCCCGACGCTCGTGTCCCGCACAGTCGCGGCAGTCGTGATTCTCTCGCTGCTCTTCAACCGCGACTTAATGCTGCACCTGTCCGATATCCGCGGCTTCCACCTCAATATGCGCCTGATGAAGAACATCTTCTACATCGGCGTGCCGAGCGGCGTCGAAAACGGCATGTTCCAGCTGGGGCGCCTCGTGCTCTTCAGCCTGATCTCGATGTTCGGCACGGCGTCGATGGTGGCGAACGCCATCGGCAACACCATCGCAAACTTCAACTGCTTTGCCGGTCAGGCCATCAACTTGGGCCTTGCCGCGGTCGTGAGCCAGTGCGTCGGCGCGGGCGAATTTGATCAGGCACGCGCGTATCTCAGAAAAATTGTCAAGTGGACCTACGGCATCATGGCAGTCGTCAACCTGACGATCATCGCATTGCTGCCGCTCATCATGCGCGTCTACAACGTTTCTCCCGAGGCGGAGAAGCTCGCCGTCACGGTCACGCTGATCCACGGCATCTCATCCATCTTCATCTGGGTACCGGCGTTTATGGTGCCGGGCTTCCTGCGCGCGGCGGGCGACGCGAAGTTCACGATGCTCGCCAGCATGCTGACGATGTGGGTCGTGCGCGTGATGCTTGCGTATGTGCTGGGCAAATACATGGGCTACGGCGTTATCGGCGTGTGGTTCGCGCACGCGATCGTGGACTGGTCGGTGCGCAGTGTCATCTTCTTCCTGCGCTACCGCAGCGGCAAGTGGGAGACGATGGGGATCAAGACGTGATTATTTTTTAAGGATGCCGTTGGTATCCTTAAAAAATAGGGGATGCGCTCCGCTTCGTGCCTTGCCGCCCGTAGGGCGACTGCGACACGTGCGGAGCGCGAAGTGTTTTTCTGGTGTACA
>ERZ780178.1861-NODE-1861-length-12800-cov-3.876501_pt1 | contig 12800 bp, 8 predicted proteins | sample MGYA00511018_ERZ780178 | MGnify/ENA primary metagenome ERZ780178 (study PRJEB29588, sample SAMEA2151439) | human gut metagenome | biome: human gut; feature: human-associated habitat; material: faeces | place: Denmark | collected 2008/2010 ...
CCGGTGGCCAGCACCGTAAAGGTGCCATCCTCGATCTCAATGATCGAAACATCAAAGGTGCCGCCGCCCAGATCGTAGACCAGGATCTTCTGGGGGGCTTCGTTGTCCAGGCCGTAGGCCACCGCGGCGGCGGTGGGCTCGTTGATGATGCGCAGAACATTCAGACCCGCAATGCGGCCCGCATCCTGAGTGGCCTTGCGTTGGCTGTCGTCAAAATAGGCAGGCACCGTGATGACGGCCTCGGTCACCGGTTCGCCCAGGTAGCTCTCGGCATCGCGGCGGATCTTGGTCAGGATCATGGCGCTGATCTCCTGCGGGGTCAGGTCTCTGCCATCGATATGCACCCGGTGATCAGAACCCATGTACCGCTTGATGCTGGACACCGTGCGGCCGGAGTTTGTGGCGATCTGGCGCTTTGCCGCGCCGCCCACCAGACGCTCGCCATCCTTGGTAAAGGCCACCACGCTGGGGGTGGTGCGCTCGCCTTCGGCGTTGGTGATGACCACAGGCTTGCCGCCCTCCACCACCGCCACACAGGAGTTGGTGGTGCCAAGGTCGATTCCGATCACTTTGCTCATAGTGCTTGTCCTCTTTTCTTCGGCGCAGAATATTTCCTTGAATATCTTACCGGTTTCCTATGACGATTTCTTAGAACAAATGTAAAGAAACTGTGTTTCAGGCATTTTTATCGTCGGCCAGCAGCTGATCGGTCAGCAGTTCAGCCTCCCGCAGCCAGTCGGCAGCATCCGTTTCGCCCTCGGCCTGCAGGATCCGAAACCCCTGCACGGCTTCGGCCACCTGCAGCAGCGCCTTTTTGCGGGAGAGGTACTGGGTCTCGTACTGGGCAAGGCGCAGGCAGACCTGCGGGGTATAGGCGATGTCCGGCACCTCCCGGGCAGCGCTCTGGGCGCGGCGGTAGTATTGCAGGGTCTCCGCCATCTCCCCACCCGATGCAGCACAGTCATCTCCCAGGGCGATCATGGCCTGCACCTCCCCGGCCTGTGCGGCCTTTTTCCACATCCGCCGGGCCTGGGTCTTATTCTTCCGGGTACCCCGGCCATAATACAGGCAGTCCCCCAGGGCAGAAAGCGCCTCGGCGCTGCCAGCCTCGGCAGCGGCAGTGTAGCGGGCCGCTGCTTCCTGCCAATCCCCGGCCCGGGCGGCGGCGTGCCCGGCCTCCAGCTCCTGAGCGCCGGGGTTGTCGCTCCCCCGCTCCGATCTCAGCAGCCCGCTGAGCAGGGAGACATCCAGCGTGGCAGAGCTTGTCCACGGGTCCAGCACCACACCATCGATGCCGTCCGTTTCCAGCGCATACTCCATGGCGCTGCGCAGGCTGCGCTCCACCATGGGGCGGGTGGCGCTGGCCTTTTCCGCCTCGGCGTTCTTTACCGAGGTGAACAGCGGCAGATAGTTCCGCTCTTTCCGGGTGTGGAGCAGCCAGGGCGGCAGGCCCTCGGCCCGCTCCTCCGGGATGGGCAGATGCGCCCAGGGGGCGGCCCCGCTCTGGGGGTCCACCGCCGCATCCAGCGGAACCAGCACCTTGGTCTGCAATTCCAGCGCATAGTTCAGGGCGTTCATCAGGCTCCAGAAATGTTCCTCGTTCTGCTCCCGGTACAGCCGCGCCACGGCCTCCTCCACAAACGGGCAGCCTGTGCCCACCGGCCCGTACTGCGGCGCAGTCCGCTTTTTTCCGCTGCCCACCGGCCGGAAGCGCCGACCGCCCATGTTGTATGCCATTTATCTCACCCTTCTTTTTCATCAATAGGATAAGTATAGCAGGAATCCGCAAATTTCACAATATTTTCCCGCAGGCAGCCGAACGCAAAAACAGCAGGCGGCTGCACATGGCCGTCTGCTGTTCGGTTCACTCTTCTGTCGGTTTCTCCGCATCGTCCAGATAGTTCTCGATGCTGCCGATGCTGTACCGGTTCTCGTTGGCTTTCACGCTCCGTGCACTGGCATCGTAGCAGGCTTCCAGAATGGGCATCACTGGCTGCTGGCCCTCCGGGTCGGTCAGATGTCCGATGGCCCGGGCCTCATAGTAGTTGTCGATGATCTGGTTCACGATCCGTTTGCGGTCACGGAGCGGAGTCTGCAGGTTGGCCAGCAGCTCCTGCCGGATGCCGCAGCTGTTGCTGCCGTGGTCGCCGAACAGGATGTAATACTCCTGCTCGATCTCCAGCGGTGCAGCCTGATGCAGATAATAATCCGCCAGTGTCCTCCGCTTCTTTTCGGTGCTGAAGCCCTTGATATCCTCCATGCCGCACGGAAAAAGCTCCGGATGCCGGATCCACATTTCATAGGGCCCCACCGGCAGGTGCAGAGTATCGAATACATCCAGATAATCCTCCAGCGCAATGCGGATCTCGCCCCGCTCCCATTTCTGAATGGTGCGCTTGTCCCGCCCCAGCATATCCGCAAGCTCCTGCTGGGATCTGCCCGCCACGTTCCGGGCAAAGGCAATGGCTTCCCCGATTCGGTTCCGGTAGTTGGACATATTCTTTCCCTCCTGACACACACTTGTACACCAGGCATTCCAACGTCTGGCGACATAAAATACTTTCCTCTGATAAAAGGATAATGGTTTGTCCCGCCTTCTGTCAAGAGTTGCAAATTCAATCATTTCACGTCAAATTTTTGTTAAATGTGTCATTCAAGCCGGACAGCCGCCTTTTTTGCAGAGATTTCGCCACTCCGTGGGGCATCCGCCCCCTGTCTTAAACAACGTTCGGGCCATTTTGTCCTTTTTCACCTGCCGGAGGCGGCCGGATGTGTCAGGTACACCACAACATGCAACGCAAAATATTTTTTGCAAAAAATTCCTCTTCGGCAAGTTTTTCCCAGCGCATCTGTTTCCATACACGCAAAAACCGCCCATAGCCGTCAAAAACAGCCATGGGCGGGTGCTTTTTCTTTATGCCAGTTTGTTCAGCCGTACGGCAACGTAGGGGTCAGGGAGCTTGAGCTCGTCAGCAAGGTCGGCTTCAGATTCGTACTTCTCCGCCGCCATGCCCACCACAACGCTGCACACGTCAAAGCGTCCGGCGGGCGAAAGGGCCGTGACCTTGGCCTCTCCATCGGCAACGGCGGTCACCACGCCGTCCGCATCCACGGTAACGACACCGGGGTTGCTGCTGACCCATGTAATTGGCACACTGCCGCCGCCTTCCACCGCAACAGTGGCCGTCAGGCGCTCCTGAGTGCCCACGGTGCGGAGCAGCAGGTCACTCTTGTTCAGGGTCACCTTGCCGATATCCGAAGTCACCGTGACGCTGCACCGCAGAGCCTGGCCGTTGGAGACCATTGCCGTGATGGTGGTGGTGCCCGCCGCCTGAGCCGTGACAAGACCCTTGTCGCTGACTGTGGCAACCTCAGGGTTGCTGCTCATCCACTGGTAGACATAGAGGAAGGAGTGGTCGCTGTTGGTCAGCTGGAGCTGGTGGGTGGGGTGCAGGTCATTGTACTGCAGCACAAGGCTCAGGCTGGTGGTATCCAGCGTGGGCTTTTTTCTGGCTGCTTCTTCATTTTTGCGGGTCACGGTCACCTTGCAGGCGGCACGTTCGCCGTGGTCGGAGATGGCGGTGATGATGGCAGTGCCTGCATTGCGGCCCGTCACCTTGCCGTCGCCATCCACCGTGGCAACATTGGAGTTGCTGCTCATCCAGACGATGAAGTAATAATCGCTCTGGCCGCTGGTGTACAGGTAGCCCTTGGGGCGGGGGTCATCATCGGTGATCTCCAGCTCCATCTCGGTCAGCTCCAGTTCCAGCTTGGAGCCGGTTCCGGTCAGGCCTGTCAGCACACCGGGCGCGGCCTGCGCGGGCAAAGGGGCAGCCAGCAGGGCCCCGCTCAGAGCCAGCAGGGCCAGAAGCCGCCCCGCGGTTTGGAATTTCCATTTCATTGGGTCGAACTTCCCTCCTTGTTTCATCCCATGGGATCAAAGGAATGCCGCACACATGGAAAAATTTCGCGTCCATGATTTTTCTCACTATTGATTTATTTTACACGTCCGGCCAATGTGGGTCAAGTTTTTCGCCCAAAGTGCTGTGCTTTCGCACCCGATTTCGTCGGGAATTCCAGTTTTTTCCGATTTTTTTGTGCAGAACATCAGGGCCAAAAGCGCTCAGTCACCTCCGGTGACAGCTCCCCTGATAGGGAGGCCAGGTTCACGCGCTTTCTTCGGTGTAATACTGTGCCTGGGCGTTCCACAGTTCGTAATACTTTCCATCCGGCTCCCCCAGCAGTTCCTCATGGGTGCCCTGCTGGACGACCTCGCCGTGGTCGAACACGGCGATCTCATCACAGAACTTGCAGGAGGACAGCCGGTGGCTGATATAAATTGCAGTCTTATCGCCCGCGATCTCGTTGAACTTTGCGTAGATCTCCGCTTCAGCCACCGGGTCCAGGGCGGCGGTAGGCTCATCCAGCACGATGAAAGGTGCATCCTTGTACAGGGCCCGGGCAATGGCGATCTTCTGGGCCTCGCCGCCCGAGATGGTCACGCCATCCTCGTCCAAATCTTTATAAAGGCAGGTGTCCAGCCCCTTGGGCATCCGGGCCAACCGGTCGGAAAAGCCCGCTTTTTGCAGGCAGTCGGCGGCACGGGCGACATCATAATGCTGGGCCGTGGCAACATTCTGGCCCAGCGGCAGGGCGAACAGCTTGAAATCCTGGAACACCACCGAGAAGATATCCATGTACTCATCGTAGCGGTACTTACGGATGTCGATGCCGTTGAGCAGGATGACACCCTCGGTGGGGTCGTATAGGCGGCAGAGCAGCTTGATGAAGGTGGTCTTGCCGCTGCCGTTCATGCCCACCACGGCCAGCCGCTCCCCCACCTTGAAGGTCATGCTCAGGTGGCGCAGGGCATATTGCTCGCTGCCGGGGTACCGGAACGAGACATCCCGGAACTCCACGGTATACTGGCGGTCGCTCCGCTTTTCGGTGGTCAGGCTGCCCTTGTACATCTTGTTGGGCAGGTCAAGATAGTCATAAAGCGTTTTCAGGTAGGAGGCGTTGAATCTGCAGTCGCCCACGGCGGTGAACAGCCCGCCGATGCCCACAAAAAAGTTGGTGGCTGCACCCACATACTGGGTCACAGCGCCCAGACCAAAGGCCCCGCCGTAGGCCTTCAGGCATACAAAGAGGTAGGCAAGACCCATGAGCAGAGCCGAAGCGGCGTTGCCCGTGGCATTCAGGATGCCGAATTTCCCCTTGCGGGCCCGCTCAAAGGCAGGCATGGAGACGGCGGCGTGATCTTTCAAAAACTCGAACTGGTCGTACATCCGCACATCCAGCGCCTTTTTGTCGTCCCGACATACCCCCATGAGGAAGGCCCAGAGCCGATTGCCCCAGCGGCCCTCCTCCTCGATATCCGGGCTGCTGATGCCCGCGCTGGAAGCGCACACCGGCGAGAGCCACGCCACGGCTAGGATCAGCACCAGCACTGCCGGAACACAGAGCGGGCTGTTGAGGACTGTCAGCGGGCCGGCGGGCACCCTGGCCGTGAACAACCCCACCGACAGCACCGCGCCGCCCAGAATACGGAATACCGCCGCGGATACACTGTCCAGCAGCGCCACAGCGTTAGGATTGCCGCCGCTGCAGAAGCTTTCGCTCTGCTGGATGAAATTGTAGAGGTCGTAGACCTGCTGGCTGTCCTCGTCGGCATAATCCATGGACATCTGCTTTTCCATAAAGCAGTCATGGCCCAGCTGCCAGTTCAGCTGTTCCCGCTCCACGCTCTTCCAGTGGAGCTGGACCGACCGCACCAGCGTGAGCAGAGCGGTCACGCCCAGCACCCACGCCACATCCACGGCAAGGGCCTGCGGGTCCCGCGCGTCCGACAGCTCAGCCACCAGCCGGGCCGAGAACCAGACCACGGCATAGGGGCTGACGGCATCCGCCAGTGCCCACAGCACGGTGGACAGCACAAAGCGGGGCGTATTTTTCCAGTAAAAACGCCAGGCCCGCAGGGTCAGCCGGACGCTTTCCTTCAGGGTCATTTTTTCTTCGTTCATACGGCCTTGCCCTCCTTGTAATATTTGCTCTGCACCGCAAACAGCTTGGCATAGCCGCCGTTTTGGGCCATCAGCTGGTCGTGGGTTCCCTCCTCGACCACACGGCCGTTTTCAAGGAAGAGAATGCGGTCACAGAAACGGGTGGAGGCCAGTCGGTGGCTGATGAACAGGCTGGTGCGGCCCCGGGTCATCTCGTTGTACTTCTGGTAGATATCATCCTCGGCGATGGGGTCAAGGGCGGCAGTGGGCTCATCCAGCACAAGAATAGGCGCGTCTTTATACAGGGCACGGGCCAGCATCAGGCGCTGGGTCTGGCCGCCGGAGAACTCCACGCCGTCCAGATAGACATCCCGGCCCACATGGGTCTTGATACCCGCCGGGAGGGATGTGATTTTTTCCGTCAGCCCTGCCTGGTCAAGACAGTACCGCACCTTTTCCTCGTCGATGCCGTCCATGGCCTGGGCCACATTCTCGGCCACCGTGCAGGAGAGCACGCTGAAATCCTGAAAGACCGCTTCAAACAGCTTGTAGTAATCCCGGCGGTTATATTGCCGGATATCCTGCCCGTTCAGCAGAACACGCCCCCCGGCGGGGTCAAGGAAGCCGCAGATCAGCTTGACCAGTGTCGTCTTGCCAGCGCCATTCAAGCCCACGATGGCCAGGTTCTCGCCGGGGTGCAGTGTCAGGCTCATGTGGGCGATGGTGTTTTTCTCCGCACCGGGGTAGCGGTAGCTCACATCCTCCAGCTGTAGCTCATAGGGCATATCCAGCCGCTTTTCCAGCGGGATGCCCTCCTCAAACCGGAAGGGTTCCGGCAGCTCGAGGAACTCCCGGATGGTGGAGATGTCCAGGCTCTGCTTGCGCAGGAGGGCAAACTGCTCCATCAGGCCTGTGACCCACTGGGCAAAGCCGGAGGCCGCACCGAAGTAGAGCAGGAATTCCGACACCGGCAGGCCCCTGGTCACGGTGAGCCAGAGCAGATAAGCATAGGCCGCACCGTTGCGCACCAGCAGCAGGGCCAGGTCGATGAGGTTGGCGGTCAGGTAGGCGCGCTCCCGCTTTTCGAGAAAGGCATAGTTGAGCCGCAAAGCAGAATCGTACAGGTCAGTGAGCCACTGCCGCAGGCCGAAGATGCGGATATCCTTGCCGAACTCGCGTCCCTCGGCGGTGTTGCGCAGGTAATGCAGGCTCCGGGTGATCTTTGCCCCCTCCTCCCGGTGGCGGTAGCCCCACTCGTTGATATTCCTGGTGGAAAAATAGCTCACCACAGCGGTCAGGGCCGTCAGGACACAGAGCCAGGGGTTCAGCCCGGACAGCAGAGCCAGATACACCCCGAAGCCGATGAGGTTTGTCAGGATATCCGTCCAGCTTTTCCAGAAAGCCTCGCCGGAAGCACGGTTGTTCATACAGGCATCGTGGCCCTTCTGATACATCAGACGGAAGGCTTCATCCAGCAGGTTGGCATAGGCCGTGCGGGTGCGCTTGGTGTTGATGCGCTTCAGCAGCTCCAGCCGCACGCCGCACCGGCCAAACATGGTGAGGTGGTCGATGTAGTAGCACAGCGCTGTCAGGGCAAACAGCAGGATGGTGAACCCGCCGATGGCACCCAGCAGCTGGCCCAGCGGCGCGCCGCTTTCCAGTTTGCCCAGCACCGCCGGGCTGATGAGCATTTCGGCAGTGGTCTTGCCTGCCGTGCAGACGGCCAGCAGCACCACCAGCAGCGGCACGCTCCGTCGGGTGTCCCAGGCCACCGAGAGCATGTAGGCAGTGTTCTGCCAGACATTGTATTTGGGCTTTGGCTTTTTGGTTTTCTCGTTCTTTCCCATTTTGGAATCCCCTTTCACTTGTCTGGCAATGATCCTAACACAAAAAATCGCCCCCGACACATTCCGGGGACGAAACGCCTGATTTGGGGGATGAATTGCAGGAACCTCTCCGTCAATGCTTCGCATTGCCACCTCTCCTAGTAGGAGAGGCAAGCCAGTAGCAGCGTGAACTTGGCTCCCCAATCAGGGGAGCTGGCGCGGAGCGCCTGAGAGGTTCACACCTGTGGAATCAATATCTCCGTCGTGAATGCCCCATCCTCGCTGTTGCGGCTGAGGTAGCCATCCAGCTTTTCCACGATGGCATCAATGCGCACCAGCCCGAAGCCGTGGCCCTCGCCCTTGGTGGTGACAAAACGGCCCGCAAGCTTTTTCTGTTTTTTAGTTGCCGTGAAATTGGTGAAGGAGATATAGAGCTGTGTGCCCTTCATATCCATATATACCCGGATGAGCCGCTCCTCCTCGGGCAGCTCCGCACTGGCATCCATAGCGTTATCAAAAAGGTTGCCCAGGATGCAGCAGAGGTCAAGCTCACTCATTTTCAGTTTGACCGGGATATGGGCATCGATCTGCACCGGGATATTTCGGCTCTTGGCAAGGGAGATCTTGCTGTTGATGATGGCATCAGCCATGGCATTGCCGGTTTTTACAGCCAGATCAACAGTGTTCAGGTCGGTATCCAATGCATCCAGGTAGGCTTTGATGCCGTCCAGATCCCCCTGTGCCGCCAGCACCTTCATGGTCTGGATGTGTCCCCGGTAATCGTGCCGCCATCCCCGCATCTGGCGGTACATGTTGTCCACCTCTTTGTAGTGGGTCTCGATGAGCTCCCGCTGGTAAGCGGCGATGCGTTTATCGAGGAGCTTTGAAAAGAATTTAAGTTTCATCATTAAGTCCTCTCAATGATTGCCCGGTTCAGGGGCTCATAGGCACCCCGGGGCAATGGGAGGGCGGTACCATCGGCCAGCACGACTTCCTTTTTGGTCACACGGCGGATCTGTTTCAGGTTCAAGATCATCCCCCGCCCCACCCGGAGGAAGCCTTCGTCCAGCTGGGCCTCGAACTCACCAAGCGTCCGCTTGACGGTGTAATCCTGCCTGGCATGAACCGTGACGTAATTCTGGTGCACGTCCAGATACCGCACCTCATACAGCGGCAGGCGCACCAGCTCGCCGGAAAGCTCCAGGTTCAGGCACCGGGCGTTGCGGCGGTGCTTTTCCCAGGCACGGTCGAGAACAGCAAAGAGCTTTTCGCGGCTGACCGGCTTCACCAGGTAGTGGAGGGCGGCCACGTCATAGCCCTCGGCAATGTAATCGGAGTAGCCGGTGATGAACACGATCTGCACGGCTTCATTCTCCTGCCGCACCGTTTTGGCCAGCGTCACACCGTCCGTGCCCGGCATTTCCACGTCCAGAAGTAATAGGTCAAAGCTTTTGTCCTCTGCGTAGCGAAAAAGAAAGGCATCCGCCGAGGCAAAGCGCTCACTCTCCACCTCAATGCCACGCTCTGCGGCCCACTGGTGCAGAATGCTCCCCACAAATTCAGCATCGGTCGTGCTGTCATCACAGATCGCGGCACGGTATGACATAGCGGGCTCCCCTCTCTTTCCGTAAACTCTGGGTAGAAGTATGACACACTTTGTCCGCAATTGCAACAAAAAGAAGCGGCTGACACGACAGCCGCTTCTTTTTGTACGATTTCATTTTATGAATTATTTTCAGTTGTGCTGTTTCAGGGCGCAGACCGCAATGCTCAAAGCGCTCCATGCTGCCTGATACATCAGGACAGCGGCCACCGACAGGGTGCCGATGCTGCCCGCGTAGGTCAGCAGAACACCGATGACCACCGAGAACCAGACCGAGACCATCTGCACTGTGGTGGCGCTCGTCTCGGCGTTCTGGGCCTTTTCCGCCGCGCGCAGACCGCCGATCAGGCTGGCAAAGCCCTTATCATGCAGCATACAGCAGCGGGCCGTCTCGTCCGGCTGGGCAGGGGTCAGCGCGCTGCACTGCTCCTCATCCAGCAGAGTGATCATCCCCTCGGGCAGATGGTAAGCCTCGGTGATGTGGCGGGCCGTCAGGCTGGGATCCTCACAGGTAACCAGCAGGCGGATGTTCTCCCGCTGCAGCACCTCCAGCCCGCGGGCGGCGTTGCGGCCGCCCACATAATGGAGCACGAACATGGCGTGCAGACTGCCAGAAACAGCCAGATACAGGATCTGCAGCGCGCCGTTTTGGGAGTGCTCATCCTCGTACTCCTGCTCAGGCAGGGGCACGCCCTCCCGCTCCATGTACAGCCGGTTGCCGATGAGCACCCGGTTGTTATCGCACCAGGCGGCAAAGCCAAGGCCGTGGTGGACCTCCAAGTCCTTCACAGGGTACAGGATCTCGGTGCGGTCCTCGATGATCTGACGGAACAGGCCCCGCAGGGTCTCACAGCTGTGGTTGAGGATGCTGGCCGCATAGAGGATGGCACGGTCGATGCGGCCACCCTTGAAGATACGGATATCCTCCAGATTCACGCTGTCGGCGGTAAAGAGCTCGTCGGCATCCACCTGCACGGTGTCCACACCGCCCAGCTCCTCAATGGCAGCCCAGCCGGGCACCACGGCACCGGCGGCGGCTGCGGTCTTTTGCAGGCGCAGGGAAGCGATGCCCGCAACAAGGGTGGAGGACAGCGGTGCACCCATGCAGAGCATGGAGGTCAGGGCTGCGGCCATGCCGTTGGGCCCGCCGCCAAACAGCAGGAACACCAGCCCGCTGAGCACGGCAGCACCCAGCAGGATCAGGGCCGTCTTGCGGGCGCGGCGCTCACTGGCACGCTCCCCGAAGCTCTGCTCCACCAGCGTCTCGTCCCACTGGACAGGGCGGCTGAGCAGCACCCAGGGGTCTTTCTGATCCAGGCTCCGGGCCAGCACCCGGATCAGGTCCTTATCCCGGACACGGAATGCGCCCTGCAGCCCCTCAGGGGATCGGGCGGCAAGGTCATAGCCGTTTCTGACGGCAGTCAGCAGGACACGGCTGCCCAGCAGGGCCAGGAACAGGCCCAGTGCGGCCACGCCGGAAAGCAGCGTCCAGCTGGAGTTCTGATAGCTCTGGGCGTTGAGCAGGGCGACCGCAGCCTGCACCAGCGCACCGCAGGCGGCCAGCGCCGGCATGGTGTCTGCACTGGGGCGGCCCTTGAGACCCTGCAGGCCATCCCGCAGGACAGGCCAGCCCACAGCCAGCGCACCGGCCAGAAAGAGCAGGTTGGCGGCATAGAACGCCGCCGGGGCGATCACGGGGTCAAGGGAGGCCACAGGGGCCAGCAGCCCCTCGGCAACAAGGCCAAAGTGGAGCAGTACCACGGCAAGGATGCCCTCCAGCACACACCGCAGCGTCAGCTCCGCGCCCATCCGGCGGAGCTTCTCCCCCACCTGCTCGGGCGTTTCCGGCTCGGCTTCCTCTTCAGGCTTCTCCTCAGCCTCCGGCGCGGCAGGGGCCGCTTCCTCAGCAGGCTGGGCCGGGGCCTCCTCTGCCGGGGCGGCAGGCCGGGCGGGTGCCTCGTCCTCTTCCAGCCCCATCAGCGGCAGGCTCATGCTGTCGTCCTTGCTGGGGGCCTCGGTGCGGGTAGGGGCCTGCGGCTCGTTCTCGTCCGCGCCCTTGCCAAAGAACTGGAAAGCCGTTTCCGGTTCCGGCTCAACCTCTGGCGCGGCTTCCGGGGCAGACTTCGCCTGCTTTACCGACTGATCCTCGGCAAACACCATGGGGATGGCCGGGCCCTCAGGCGCTGCGGGAGCTTCCGGCTCCACGGCCAGCACCTCTTCGGGGGCATCCTGCACCTCCTCCACCGGGGCGGGCTTGGGGGTGCCATAGAGCATGGCCTTGAGTTCGGCCATCTCTGCATCCTCCTGCTGCTCCTGCGGGGTCAGGGGTTCCTGGCGGCGGGGCGGCTCCGGCTTTTTCTCGGGCTGGGGTGCGGGCCGGGGTTCCGGCTTCGGCGCTGCGGGGGCTTCCGGCGCGGTGGGCAGAGCCACAGGCTCTGCTTCCTCCAGCTCTCCGGGCTCCAATGCCAGCTCCAGATCGGCCTCGGCTTCTTCCTCATGGCCCAGCACGATCTCACCCGTGGGCGGCAGCTCATTCTGCACGGCCGGGGCGGCGGCTGGCTCCTCTTTGTCCTTTTCGCGGTGAAAGAGCTTGCCCAGCAGGCTGCCGGTATTCTCCTTTTCCTCATCGCGGCGCTTCATCTCTTCGGGCACCTGTGCCACGCTGGTGCTGAAAAACGTGCGGAACTTCTCGTTCTGCGCATCGATCTCTTCCTGTGTCAGCTCTTTGCGCTTATCATCCTTTGGCATCCTAGTCCCTCCCTGTTCTGGTCACGGCGGTCTGGCCGCTGTTTCTTACTCTGCGGCGCGCTGGCTCTGGATCTCGTACAGGATGATGCCAGCTGCCACCGAAACATTGAAGCTGTCCACACCGGTACCCTGAGCAGCCATATCCAGCCGCACCACACCATCGCAGAGCTTTTTCACCAGCTGGGATACACCACTGCCCTCGCTGCCCAGCACCAGTGCGATGGGGCCGGTCAGGTTGTTCTTGCGCAGGGGCACGCCGTCCATATCGGCACAGTAGACGAACACCCCCTGATCCTTCAGGCGGCGGATGGTCTCGCCGATGTTGGCCACGCGGGCCACAGGCAGGCGCTCGGCCGCACCGGCGCTGGACTTGATAACGGTGGGGGTCACGGACGCGCCGCCCCGCTTGGGGATGACGATGCCGTGGGCTCCGCACAGCAGAGCAGAGCGCATCACCGCGCCCAGATTATGGGGGTCCTCGATGCCGTCACTCAGCACCAGGAAAGGGGGCTCCCCCTTCTCTCTGGCAGCGTTCAGCAGGTCCTCCACGGTCACATATTCGATCTCGCTGGCAAAGGCGGCCACGCCCTGGTGGCTCTCGGTGCCGGTCATCAGGCGTAG
>ERZ780178.1866-NODE-1866-length-12788-cov-49.162256_pt1 | contig 12788 bp, 12 predicted proteins | sample MGYA00511018_ERZ780178 | MGnify/ENA primary metagenome ERZ780178 (study PRJEB29588, sample SAMEA2151439) | human gut metagenome | biome: human gut; feature: human-associated habitat; material: faeces | place: Denmark | collected 2008/2010 ...
TCCCCAGTAAACACTGGGGATGGAGTTGTATTGTCATAGGGGTTGGATGCTTACGTTATTTCAAATTTCTGTGTGGTTTGAATGGAATTTGTATAGACTACATAGGCATTCCTTCTGAATGTTTTCCTAACTGGCAAAGGTACAATGATATAGAAGAACGAATTTTTACAGAAGTTCTAAATCCAACATCTGGTGATGTACATTCTTTGCCAAGTAAGATAAAACGATACTTCAAGAACCGTTGGAAATATCAGTTAGTGTATAGCAAAGAAAGTCATTTAATGGGATTCTTGTTGAGAATTCGCTCTTGGGTGAATTGGAAGTGGGGAAAGAAGAGTGTATGGAATCGTAAGGTGAAAAGAGACTATTTATAATAGTGAAGGAGGGGATATTTAACGATATGATTTTGAAAAAGTAATATAATATGGGCAAGCAACAAAATGCTTTGGCAAAATATAATATAAAAGCTAATCGTAAGATTAACGGGTGGACACTTTCCAAAAAGCTTGGCTCAGGTGGAAATGGTGAGGTGTGGATGTGTAAGAATGACAAGAAGGAAGAATATGCCGTCAAATTCTTTAAGTTTGGTCGTTATGGAGCAGCTTATGAAAGATTTGTAGATGAGGTGCTGTTTATGGAGCAACATCAAGGAATTCATGGCGTGCTTCCTATAATCGATAAAAACTTACCTTCAAAAAATCAAAAAAATGTAGATGCAAATATTCCTATATATTATGTAATGCCATTGGCAGAATCTGTCGAACAAAAAATAAAGAATTTCACTTTAGATGAAAAAGTAGAAGTTATCCAGATGTTGCTGAATATGCTTGTTAATTTGCATCAAAATGGCATTGCTCATAGAGACATAAAACCTGCTAACATTCTTTATTATAATGGAAAGTTTGTTTTATCGGATTTTGGCCTTGTATATTTTAAAAGGAAGAAATTCAAGACGCCAGTAGGTAAGAAAGTTGGAGCAAAACAAACAATCGCACCACAAATGGAAAAGGATGCACAGAGTGCTGATAGGTTTAAAGCTGATGTGTATTCAATGGCAAAAACTATTTGGATTATTCTTACGGGGGACGAGTTCTCTTTTGGTGGCCAATATATAGCAAATTCGGAAATCGGTTTATCACGTAAACTGAAATGTAACAAATACCTGTATCCATTAGATAAGTTGTTAGCACAATGTACTGATTACACAGAAAGTACACGTCCTACAGCAGAAGAAATGAAGAACAAGTTTGAGGAATGGATACAGATAAACAAAAATTGGAGTAAAGGGAATCTGATGCAATGGAAAGAAATACAAGAGCAGTTGTTTCCAACAATAATTCCTACTCATGCAGAATGGAAAAATGTTGAAGACGTTGTGAATGTACTTCGACTTTTAGGTAAGTATGAAAGTCTTAATCATATGTTTTTCCCTGATGATGGAGGAATGGATTTGACGGATGCTTCTATCTCTTATGAACAAGGATGTATAGAACTACGTTGTGGTCCTTTCGTTTACATTATAAAACCTCGTTTTTTATCCTTTGAGAATATAAACGAGAGTATTGAGTGGAATTATTTTTTCTTGCAAGCTGATCCGATGCCTGCGATAACTCAAAATATGTCTAAAGATGAATATTTTGAAGAATTTTATGAAACTAGTCCTTTGGAGTATTTGCCTCTAAGTGAAAATAATAAAATTGTAAAAGATAATGGAAAGGTTATTGAAACAAGACATATAATTAGATATCTAAAAGGGTCATTTGTTTTGTTTCATAAAGATTCTATTTACAATCACATCATTTCAAAATATCGAGGTGAACATGAGAAGATGGGCTTCTTGAAATTCCGGGAAGAAATATTCAAATTAGAGAAGAGGTTTAGAGGCGAGACCATGGAGACTATTTGGGCTAAAAATAAACAAAATAGGGTTTAATATGGGTGTTTGAAATATATCCATATTGCTATAAATATAACAAAGAATTTAAAGTAAAATCAAATATTATGAGTACAGATTTGAAAAGAAGAAATGTGCCTTTTTCTCCACCTGATATGACGGAGGCTGAGGCTAGTGAAGTACGTGATGCAATTATGAGCGGTTGGATTACAACTGGTCCACGTACTAAGAAATTGGAAAAGGAAGTGGCTGAGTTTGTTGGCGTGGAGAAGGCGGTTTGCCTGAACTCGCAGACAGCCTGTGCAGAAATGGCGCTGAGATTGCTTGGTGTAGGTGAAGGGGATGAGGTAATCGTTCCTGCTTATACTTATACGGCAAGTGCATCTGTTGTTAACCACGTGGGGGCAACCATCGTCTTCGTAGATGTACAGAAGGATTGTCTCGAAATGGATTACGAGGCATTGGAGAAGGCTATCACTCCTAAAACCAAGGCGGTGATTCCTGTAGATCTCGGCGGTATCCCTTGCGATTACGACCGCATCTTCGCTATCGTGGAAAGCAAGAAGGAGATGTTTACTCCTAAGACAGATCTTCAGAAGATGATAGGTCGTATCGCAGTTTGCTGTGATGCTGCTCATGCCTTCGGTGCTTCACGTCATGGAAAGATGGTGGGTAGCATCGCTGACTTCTCGTCATTCAGTTTCCATGCTGTCAAGAACTTCACCACAGCTGAGGGCGGTGCCTTGTCGTGGAATCTTCCTTTCGGAAATGAGAAGGTGGTGAAGGATTTGGATAAGAATCCTGAGAATACCTTCAGCGGTGTACCTGAAATTGAGGGAGAGACCTGGAACGAGAACTTGTATCGCAAGGCTCAGCTGCTGAGCTTGCATGGTCAGAACAAGGATGCCTTGGCTAAGACGAAGCTGGGTGCCTGGGAGTATGATATCATCGGTACTTGGTATAAGTGCAATATGACAGACGTGGTGGCTGCCATCGGTCTGGTTCAGATGAACCGTTACAAGGGTATGCTGGAGCGTCGTCGTCAGATGATTGAACGTTACAATGAGGCATTCAAGGATATGAATGTAGCTGTATTGCCTCACTATAACGAGGAGCATACTTCTTCTGGTCATCTCTATATCGTTCGCCTCCTGGGTAAGACCCGTGAGGAGACAAACAAGGTGATTGAGATGATGGCTGAGCGTGGTGTGGCTACCAATGTACATTACAAGCCGCTGCCTATGATGACTGCCTACAAGAAATTGGGATTCGATATCAAGGATTTCCCAAATGCTTTCCACATGTTTGAGAATGAGATTACTCTGCCTCTGAACACCAAGATGACGGATGAGGACTTGGAGTATGTAATCGAATGTTTCAAGGAATGCGTGAAGTAAGATTCTATGAAGAGATTATTTGATATCATTGCATCTGGATGCGGACTCATCATATTGAGTCCGCTCCTTTTGGTTTTGGCTATCTGGATCAAGTTGGATAGTAAGGGACCGGTGTTCTACCGTCAGGTGAGAGTGGGAAGACATAACAGGGATTTCCGCATCTTCAAGTTCCGCTCGATGAGAGTAGGGGCTGATAAGGGTTCCTTGGTTACCATCGGTGGTAGGGATCCAAGAGTAACCCGTTCGGGTTATTACATCCGAAAGTACAAGTTTGATGAGCTTCCTCAGCTGATCAATGTCTTTATTGGTGATATGAGTCTGGTGGGGCCTAGACCTGAGGTTCGTCACTATGTAAACTATTGGACTCCTGAGCAAATGCATGTATTGGATGTAAGGCCAGGAATCACTGATCCTGCCAGCATCAAGTTCAGAAATGAGAATGAGTTAATGGAGAAGGCTGCTGATCCTGAGGACTATTACATTCATGTAATCATGCAGGAGAAGATCAAGCTCTATCTGGAGTATGTAAAGAATGCCAGCTTCTGGTATGACATCAAGCTTATCTTCAAGACATTTGAAGTGATTGTGAAAGAATAGCTTTTTTCGAAAACCTACCCGTCCTTCCTTACCCTTAAGGAAGGCTCCACCTTTCTCACCAAGCCTCTCTTCCCTCAGGGACGAGAGGATGTAACCGCCCTCCGGTGCTCAGAACCGCTTCGCTCTAAGGTTGGCGGGGCATCAAAGCCCTCGCCATGTTTTGCGGGATGGGACCGCCTGGGGAATGGTGCTTAATCTCTAATTATGATGTTTGCAATGAGTAATCCTGTAGAGTATTCTATTGAGCATTTGGCAGATGTTTCAAAAGACATACCTAATATGGTTGTGCAGTTGTCATTTCTGGTAATGAGCGGCATTATCGTTTTGGTATTTGCATTTGCTAAGAATCTCAAAGGAGCAAGAATCGGTGTAATGACCACTTTGCTTATTGAGTATATGTTTCTCATATTGGGTTCGACAGTAATATATAGAACATCGGGAGATACATATATGTATAAGCTTACTCCTTTCTGGAGTTATGTGGCCATTGCTGATGGGCAGAAAGAATTGATAGAGGAAAATCTACTCAATGTTGCTCTAGGCATTCCTTTTGGGTTCCTGCTAAGTTTCATCTGTACTAAGAATGCATTGCTAAAATCATTCTTATTCGGTGCTGTTTTCTCTGCCTGCATAGAACTTTCCCAACTGTTTTTCAATCGAGGCTTGTGTGAATTCGATGATTTGTTTCATAATACGCTAGGTAGTGTGGTAGGATGTGGAATAGGTATGCTGATGATTGTTGGTATTAGAAAAGTTAGGGGAAGTAAAATTTATCGAACCACCTAGTTCCTCCTTCCAAGGAGGATTCCACATCTCTCACCAAGCCTCTCTCTTGCCCGAAGAGAGAGGATGTAACCGCCCTCCGGTGCTCGGAACGTAACCATCTACTTCTCCATATTGCCCGCTAAAAAATAAGTATTACCTTTGCTGCCGATTAAAAAATGGTAACAATTGGAAAATAAGAAGAAAGCAAAAGTTGATTACGCAGCCATCATTCGTGAGTTCGAGATGTATGGTCGTGGTCGTTCTCTCAAACAATTTTGTGATGACAGTAGTTATGTTGATCCTAATGTGTTTCGATACTATCGTAAGTGCTTTTGGAATAGCAAGTGTAAATGAGATTACAGCTTTGTTGCACAAAATAGTTGGCTGAAATGATATCCTTTACAAGTAGACAGAAGTACTGTTTTTGTTCTGGTCCTATGGATATGCGTAAGGATATTTCGTTACGCTTGCAGAGGGTGCCCAAGTCACTAAAATGCAGATGAAAGAAGATGTCACTTGAATGTTTAACTATCTGATTAATAGTGTTTTAGTTATGTGGAATCTTCAAATAACTTGCATGTGTCAGAAAAAAGTAGTACCTTTGTAGGCATGAATGACGAAATGAAGTTACGTTTGGCTTATGCTGAGATAGCTCGTCTCAAGGATGAGATGGCAACAGCGAATCGTGGGCAGTTAGATTTGATAGCTCACGATCAAGCCTTGCGTGCCGATTTCGAACGTCAGCGTGAGGAGGATCGCCAGTTCTTCAAGGCTCAGCAGGACAATATGAAGGAGTTCTATATGCAGCAGATGAAGGAACAGGCTGAGCGCCATAAGGAGGAACTTAAGCATCTGCGAGAGGAGAACCTGGAAAATGTAAAGCGTATTATGACGGATAGCGCCAACCACCAGAAGGCATCGGATAACTTGATAGCTTCCTTGAATGAGAAGATTACAAAGCTCACTTCGAAGCTTGAAAAGTCTTCGCTCTCTGCATCGGAGGCACAATGGCTGGTCCGTTATCGCCAGCGCCAACGGTTCAAGCGTAATGCGGAGCAAAAGAATTTGCTGAAGTCTGGCAAAGAGGTTACGAGAGAAGAAGAAAAGTCTGATTGGTCTGAAGATTTCAATGATGACGTTCCATCTACTCCGTCTTCTGCATCAGGTGACGGGATTGAATATGAACGAGAAAACCTTGGGAGTCATCGTACATAAGATAATCTCTTATATCCGCAAGGAAATGAAAGATGTCTGGGAGGCGACTATCAAGAAGACTCACAATTGGATGATTGATGAGACCTCAGGTCTTGTTGGTGTGAAGACAGATGAAGGTGTCCGTAAATACTTGAAGCGTTATTTTTGGGGAATCAAGGCTAATGTCCAGAAGCTCGTGTGGTTTATATACGAGCATGGGAGTCGTGGTCTCAAGGAAATCCGTCAGTTCTTGTGGAAAGGCTTCAAAGGAGCAAGCCTATCATGGACCGAATCAAAGAGAAGTTTGAGCGATTTGCTAGATCGAATTACAAAGGCTTGGGCGCTTTGACAAAGAAGGCTCTTAAATATATCAAGACAGAATGGTCGGCAATGCAAACCATTTTGCAGGATGGCAACCTTGAGTTGTCTAACAACCTGGCAGAACAAATGATGAGACACATCAAGCTGAATCTTAAGAACTGTCTGAACATCGGCAGTGAAGATTCTGCGCTTGACTATGCCTTCATGTTTTCTGTCATAGAAAGCTGTAATATGAACAAGTTATCTCCTGGGTGTTACATCAAGGAGCTAGTTAGCCGTCTTACTGCCAAGCCTGTTTGTACAGCAGAAAAAGTGGCACTTTTGCCTTGCTTTATGCAAAAATAAATGTTAAATCCAATCATTTTTTATTTTTAACATCTCTTGAATCGCCTTTAAATAAAGGCGGTTCAGAGGGTGTATGGAAATATAGATGGTTACATACATTTACTGCAATGTTGTTGATATATGTTGGCAGAATAATGTATCAGAAGATAAAATTGTCTTTTGATAATGGGTATTTGGCAATTGTTTGTGGATTGGTGGCTTTCGAGGTTGCATGTATGCTTGGCGGTGTGGCTCTGAATGGTAATGAATATAAGGATATATTTCAACTGATAGTTGCTGCTCCTGCAGTGCTATATATAATAATGTATATAGGTAAGCACATTGAGACTAACGTTGTAGGTAAGGCTATTGCATATATTGGAAAGGAGTCTTTCTACGTTATGGCTTTGCACTTTGTTGGCTTTAAACTTTGTACTTTAGCATTGCAAGGCATAGGTTATGGGGGCAAGTCTTAATGATTTGACACCAGGTGTTGGGGGTAATATCCTCTTGCTTTTGTTATACGCATTCTTTGGCGTAGGATTCCCGTTGGCTTTAATGTGGGGATTTAGGAAAATAATAAATCTATTCCAGTAATAGATTATAAACATTCGTATTTACAATGAATAGTAATTATTATTATAGTAATGTACTGCTATCTTCCAGAAACAAAATGTTTTTGGAAGATATGCAGACTCTTGCTGATTCAATTAAGCAGCAGATTTATGTCTTATCTGGACCTCTTATTGATGGAAAATATCAATATAATGATGAGTCCTTGATGATCGTTCTTTCTTCAAAAAAGAAAATAGCTTTTGTTACAACCAAAAAAGTTGATGACAAATTCGAAGATCTGTGTGAAGATATTATAGAGGACATAGGCTCTGTTAGCGATAAATATGGCTATAAAGAGAAAATTGGTCGCCCACGAAAATGGAAGAGTAAACTTACTACGATCTATTCAACTAATGATATAGTAGATATAAATGAATGGTTTGGTGATGAGTTAGCCGTTAAAGATTCTGAAGATTATAGAACTTTAGATTTACTGGTATCTCTTTTCATAGGTAGTATTAATGATGTAAAGAATATAACAACAGAAGAGCCTGACAATCTGTTAGATAAGGTAAAACATAAAATACAGTTGTTTGATGGTCAACAGACTCGTTTTATTTACGAGGAACTAGAGGCAGAGGGGAAACGAATTACTATACAAGGATTGTCTGGAACTGGAAAAACAGAACTCTTAATGCACAAGCTGAAAGATTTGTATGTTAAGAATAAGGATGCTGTTTTTGGCTTTACTTGTTTCAATAAGATATTGGCCAGAAAATTGAGAGAGCGAATTCCTGAGTTTTTTAATTTCATGAAGGTTGAACAGCAGATTGATTGGAATCGTTTACTTTGTGTCAGCGCTTGGGGAAGTTATGGCAATGAGTATTCTGGTATTTATAGATATATCTGTAGTTTCTATGAGATTAGTTTCTATAGCTTGCGTGAATGTGGAACCTTTGATTCAGCTTGCCAAAAGGCTGTAGAGCATGTACGTGAAAAGATTAAAAGTTATGGCTATGCATTTACTTATATGTTCGTAGATGAAAGTCAGGATTTTAAGGAATCTTTTTTCAATCTATGTGAGTTGGTTACAGAAAAGAAATGCTTCATTGCTGGTGATATATTTCAATCAATTTTTGAGGAGAAGAAAAAAGATGCAATACCTCCTAATTTTTTGTTAAGCAAATGTTATCGTACAGACCCAAAGACTCTTATGTTTGCTCAAGCTTTAGGAATGGGGTTATTTGAAAAAGAAAAACTATGGTGGCTAGATAAAGAACAATGGGAACAATGTGGATACCAAGTAAAAATAGAAGGAAGTCAATATACACTGACTCGTGAACCTTTAAGAAGGTTTGAGGATGTTGATCCAAATTTCGATAGTTTAAATATTATTGGTGTAAAAAACTTCATACCTGGAATCGTGAAACTTATTCGTAAAATATACACAGAGTTTCCTACTGTCAAACCTGATGATATTGCTGTCATCTTCCTTGATAAAGAAAAATACATTTATCAAGCTGCTGAAGATGTAGAACGTGCTTTAGGAAAAGAGTTAGGTATCAACTGCAATATTGCTTATGAGTCTAAAAAAACTGAAAAAGGAAAAATTCTGATTAGCAATAGAAACAACATTAAGGGTTTAGAGTATCCTTTTGTTATATGTTTAACCAATAAAATTCAGAAAAATATGAGCTATCGAAATACGATGTACACGATGCTGACTCGTTCTTTCATTCGTTCATATTTGATGTTGCCAAAGGGAGAAGGGTATGATAATGGCTTCACTAGAGAAATGTATGAAGGTGGTCAGGCTATTATGAAAGAAAAGAAGTTGGTTGTAACTGCACCTACCGAAAAAGAACAAGTACGTATTAAGGCATGGGTAAAAGCTGGTAAACAAGCTCTGTCTTTAGAGGATAGGATTAGCAATATATTTAAGGAACTGAATATTAATGATACTCATACGAAAGATACTATCCGGAAATCATTAAATGGGGTACCTATTAAGAATAATGATGCCATTCTGAAACAGTTGATACAAACTTTTCTTAATAGTATTGATGATGAAGGAGATTTTGCGTAAGATTGAGTCCTATGAGAATAAGAAATTCTCACAGACTCTGAAACAACATAAGGATTATACAAGGGTTTTGCTAGAAATCACTCGAAAATTGCTAAATAACAAGGATAGTATTGAAGAAGGTTCTTTGTCAACTCAATCATATTTGAAAGTCGTGATAAACAAGCAAAGTAGAATATTTGTGTATCTGTCAACAGATAAGTTTTACTCTTTTGAATATCCTTGTCAAGTTGAAGTCAATAAGTATACAAAACAGGTACTCTCTATCTATACCACTTCTGGCATTAGATGCACTTGGGAACTTATTTCAAATGCAATATCTATTCTTGATGATGTGAAGTGTGATTCTATCATTGATGTATATGAGTCAAGGGATGAGGAAGATGCCTTTATAAACATTGAGGCGTATAAGCTCTTGGAATTCTTTTGGGCCCATGAACCATGTTATCTTAGATATGATTATGATCCTCGCAGTAGCAACGGTGCTTTGCATCCTCTCTATCATTTGGATGTTAATATGTCTTTGAAAGGTACTTATAAGATAGGACTTAAATCAAAACTTTCACCAGAAGAATTTGAAAATATAGTGAATAAAAGTACTGATTGCTATTATTTGCTAGAAAAACTACCTTCTCATTTGCTAGCGTTGAAAGCTTATCAGAAAAGCAAAAAGAAAAATAAACGAAAAAAATAAAGGTATGAAACAACAATTAAATCCACCAGCAAATTGGAATGATTTTGAAGATTTATGCCATAAACTCTGGCGCTCAATTTGGGGGGATCCTAATACTCAGAAGCATGGTAGAAAAGGGCAAGCTCAACATGGGGTAGATATTTATGGAAAGCCTTCATATGCTATTGGTTATCATGGTGTTCAATGCAAGGAGAAAGATCGACAGTTAGCTAAAGAACTTAAAATAGAGGAAATAGAGACAGAATCGAGTAAAGCTCAATTATTTACTCCTAAATTAGAAAGTTTCATTATTGCGACTACTGCAGCTCGTGATACCAAAATACAGGAAAAGTGTAGAATGTTATCTTCTGAAAATAAGTTTGGCTTTCCGATAAGCGTGTGGAGTTGGGATGATATATCTGATGAAATTCAATACAGACCAGAGATTTTCGAAGCTACGTACAAAAATGGGGTAGATGTTTATAATAATATAGAGCTGCATTTAAGTCCTTTGGATAGTGGAGATAAACTTATGGCATTTATGACTAGACCATGTGTCAAAGAGTTTATGTCAGAATCTACTATGTTGTATCTCTCTTGTCTCATACTTGAGTTTTACGATAATGCGTTTATACATGGAAATGCCTCCGAGGTAAAAATTCAATTGTTAGAGGGACATATACTTTCTATTTCTGATAATGGCAAGAGCTTTGATCCTTTTAAGGAATTACAGAATAAAGGACGGGGCGGTCACCTTACAATCTTAGAGTTTAAAGAGCTATGTGGTGATGAATGCCAAGTGAGTTATTGCTATAAGAATGGTTTTAATGTAACTATACTTGATTTTAAGAATGATTTTTTAAAGAAAGAAATCAGACCTTTGGAAATAGAATTTCCCTATAGCTCTGATTATTTTAATACGAGAAGGGAAGCAAAAGTGTCTGCTATCCAAGATATTCAACGTATTAAAAAATCGGGTAGGAAAATAAAACTTTTATTGAAAAGTTATGGACCGATTAGCGGATCCTTGGAATATTTAGATAGCCTTCTGACAACTGTTGGAAACAGAATAGAATCGGCATCCATTCCAAATGGTTCAGAATATCAATATGAAGAGCTCTTAAAATCTTATAATATTCCATATACAGTTAGATAATGAATAATTATTTTAAAAATAATGAACGTAATAAAGACAAATATAGAGGGTGTGCTCATTATTGAGCCACGCCTGTTTAGAGATGCTCGTGGCTATTTCTTCGAGAGCTTCAGCGAGCGTGAGCTTCAAGAGAAAGTGGAGCCATTGGTTGGCTACAAGGTGGAGTTCTGCCAGGACAATGAGAGTATGAGTTCTTATGGCGTAATGCGTGGCTTGCATTTCCTGAGACCTCCGTTTACACAGAGCAAGCTGGTGAGATGCGTGAAGGGTAGAGTGATAACTTCTATCACCCAGAGGCTGATGGTGGAATCTCTATCTTGGATGAATCACTCGGGATTGATTGGCGCATTCCTACGGAACACGCAAATCTTTCGGAAAAGGATACGAAACATCCTTTGCTAAAAGAATTGGATTCACCATTTACTTTTTGATTATATTTATTTTTAAGGATAATGTTTATATTATGGAACATAATTATAAGGTGATAGATGCGACTTCATTTTCTATTGATCAAATTGTAGAGGCAGTTATTAATAAGTACTTATCATATTTCAACATCAACGAAGATAAAACTAAGGATGATTACTATTGTGGAATTACTAACAACCTTGACAAGAGAATGGAAGAGCACCGATGTGAAGACTTTGAGATAGTTGAAGATAGAGTCTTTGCATGGAATTGTGAAAATGTTGATGTTGCCGCTGAGGTCGAAAAACGATTAGGTAAACTCGGATTTGATATTGGTGACACAAAAACTCTTGGTAATGGAGGTGTAGAAAATTCCACAATTGTTTATTTGTTGGAAAAAGGAAAATCAGTTGATGCTTAAGAAGTTAAGCTATGCATGAAGCTTATGGCAAAAAAAGTTTTTGTAAGCGGTTGTTATGACCTGCTGCATTCCGGTCATGTGGAGTTTTTCCAGCAGGCATCACGGTATGGTGACCTGTATGTGGGTATCGGTTCGGATGCTACTTATCTGGAGTATAAGCATCGCAAGCCTATGTTCCCGCAGGAGGAAAGGCTATTCATGGTCAAGAATATCAAGACGGTGAAGGATGCGTATATCAATGAGGGAAGCGGAGTCATTGATTTCCTGCCTACTCTTGATAAGGTGAAACCGGATGTGTTTGTGGTGAACGTTGAAGGTGGGTCTGATGAGAAACGCAGGATTTGTGCGGAAAGAGGCATCGAATATGTCGAACTCCAGCGCACTCCTCATGCGGGTTTGAAGGCACGGTCTTCTTCTGACTTGAAGAAGGCGTTGTCGAACGTATCTGATAATTCTGCACAGGAGGCGGGGATTCCTACCCGTCTGGATCTGGCTGGTACTTGGATTGACCAGCCTTATGTGAGCATGTATCATCCTGGATGGGCGATTACCATCTCGCTGGAACCGACCTTTGAGGTGCGCGACCGCTGTGGTCTGTCCACCTCTACCCGTAAGATGATTCAGAAGATATGGCCGGTGAAGTTGCCGAAGATGGATCCGGAGATGCTCGCCCGATTGGTTTTCTGCTTTGAGAACAATCCGGAGCGTCATGACGGTATCATCTCTGGTGCCCAGGATTCTATCGGTATCTGTGTGCCCGGTCTGGTGCGTCATTATTATGACAATAACTTCTGGCCGGAGAAGATTGAGAGTACGCAGGATGAGATGACGCTCCGATTCCTGGAAGACCATCTGGTGATGATTTCGATGGAACCGAGAAGACCGGGATGCAGTGTGGTGGAAGGTAAGGATATCACGCTTGAGAAGGTGAAGGCGCTGGCTGATGCAGCTGATGCCTGCTGGAAGGCGATTCTGGCGCACGACCTCGAAGCCTTTGCTG
>ERZ780178.1878-NODE-1878-length-12720-cov-4.512515_pt1 | contig 12720 bp, 9 predicted proteins | sample MGYA00511018_ERZ780178 | MGnify/ENA primary metagenome ERZ780178 (study PRJEB29588, sample SAMEA2151439) | human gut metagenome | biome: human gut; feature: human-associated habitat; material: faeces | place: Denmark | collected 2008/2010 ...
CCGCCGGTCTGCGCCCGGAACGTCTCCGTCAGCTCCGGAGCCGTGGCGGCGTTCAGCTCCAGCCAGACCTCGCCCAGACACAAAACGGACATGTGCATCCCTCCCTCCGCAAATAAAAATCGGGTTACAGTATACACGATTTGCCCACCGGATGCAACCGATCCGGGGTGAATCCTGACGGAATAAAAGCGCCCTCGGGCAGGAACAATCCGATTTTACAAAGACCACCTGTTTTTTACCAATGCCTGTTTTTCATTGCCCAAGGTTTACCTAAGATTTGCCTTACCATGGTTTCCCCTCTTTCTCCAAACGGGTACAATAGAACCGTTCCCAAGAAACATTGCAACAGGGCCCGGGAGGGCTCAGGATAAGAGAGGAATTATCGTATGAAAGAACATAAAATGTCCCGCCGTAACTTCCTGAAAGTGGGTGCTGTGGCATCTGCCGCCGGTCTGATGACTGCTGCCCCCGTGGCTGCAAACGCTGCCGCTCCGGCTGCTTCCACCGCAGCTGACGAGGAGAACTGCTTTGGCCTGTTCCAGAAGAAGCCCAAGTACATCTTCCTGTTCATTGGCGATGGCATGGGCACCGCCCAGATCCAGTCTGCCCGGTTCTATCAGGGCACTGTCACCAACAACGGTGCCATCACCGAGGCAGAGCTGAGCTTTACCCAGTTCCCTGAGGTGGGCAGTGTGACCACCTACGACAGCACCTCCTTCTGCCCGGACTCCGCTTCCACTGCCACCTCCATCGCCTCCGGCAAAAAGACCGAGAGCGGTGTCATCAATATGTGCCCTTGGACCCGTGATGTACCCTATGAGACCATTGCAGAGAAGCTCCATAAGCAGAAGGGCTATAAGGTTGGCATCGTTTCCACGGTGAATATTGACCACGCCACCCCTGCTGCCTTCTATGCACACCAGAAGACCCGCAAGAACTACTATCAGATCGGTGTGGAGCTGGCAAACTCCGGCTTTGAGTATTTCGCAGGCGGCGAGTTCCAGAAGGTGAACGGCGATGGCACCGGCCCCAACAACCACGAGGTGGCTGCACAGGCTGGTTACAACGTTGTTACCACCCAGGCCGGTGCTGCTGCCCTGAAGGCCGGGGCAGGCAAGACCCTGATCATTGCCGAGAACCTGGCCGACGGCAAGTCCATGAACTACGCCATGGATGCCGCTCCGGGAGAGTGGCAGCTGACCGACTATGTCCGCAAGGGCATTGAGCTGCTGGACAACAGCAACGGCTTCTTTATGATGGTGGAGTCCGGCAAGATCGACTGGGCCTGCCACGCCAACGATGCCGCTGCTTCCATCCATGATGTGATCGAGATGCACAACGCAGTGCAGGCCGCTGTGGAGTTCTATGCCCAGCATCCCGATGATACCCTGATCCTGGTGACCGCTGACCACGAGACCGGCGGTCTGGGCATTGGCTACAAGACCACCAACTACGACACCTTCCTGACCAATCTGGCCCACCAGAAGATGTCCTACGCAAAGTTCGATTCCACCTATGTGAACAACTACGTGAAGAATCAGACTCCCTTTGAGACCGCTATGCAGGACGTGAAGGCAAACTTCGGCCTGACCCTGCCCACCGACCCCGATGCCGCCAACGCAGGCAAGCTGCTGCTGACCGACTACGAGGTGGAGAACCTGCGCACCGCTTACGAGCGCACCCTCAAGGTTGGCTCTTCCAGCCAGAGCAAGATGAGCCAGCAGGATTACGAGCTGTATGGCACCTACATCCCTTTCAGTATGGCCATCTGCCACACCATCAACCACAAGTCCGGTGTGGATCATACCACCTACGCCCACACCGGTGCCATGGTGAACCTCTACGCCCGTGGTCAGGGTGCAGACAAGTTCCGCGGCGTGTATGACAACACCGAGATCTTCCACAAGCTGGCTGAGCTGACCGATGTGCAGTAATTGACCAGCCCTTTTGTACCCCAAAGCCCTCCGGGACGAGACGCACCGGAGGGCTTTTTGTGTAGGCCCGGAATTGTGCACCCCGCCAAAAATCTGCCCCGCGAATTGGGAAAGATGATGGGAGTTGTAGTTGCAATGGGCCGGAAAAAGGCATATAATAAAACCATCAACAGAGTAAGGCCATGCGCGTTAAGTGCCGCATCAACGGGGAGTTGTGCTGCGGACGAAGGTAAGACCCGCGGTGCATGGCCTGCATCCCGCTGCTGCATGGACTTGGGTGCAGACGGGGCCGTCTGCGGCCCCGTCTGGATGTGAACCGTTGAATCACGCCCTCCTTTGTGCGGTTTGTCACAGGGGAGGGCGTTTTGCATTGCCCGCCCCGCGGTTCCCGAAACAGGGGAGGACAATTGATATGAACCATTCCAGAAATTCCGTCCGCAAGCTCACCATGCTGGCCCTGCTCACTGCCATGAGCATCGTGTTTGCCCGGGTGCTGAGCATTTCCACCGGCTTCGTCCGGTTCAACCTGGGCAGCCTGCCCACCCTGCTGGCCGCTGTGCTGTTCGGGCCGGTGGAGGGCTTTGCCGTGGGTGCAGTGGCCGATATGATCGGCGGCACCCTTTCCGGCTACGCCATCAATCCGCTGATCACGCTGGGGGCTGGCTCCATCGGCCTGACGGCGGGCCTTCTCTGGCGCGCCCTGCCCAACCTGCGGCTGGGCCTGCGCACCCAGATCAGCGTGTTTGCCGGCCATGCGGTGGGTTCCATTGTCATCAACTCGCTGGCACTCCACCTCTTCTATAACTATCCGTGGAGCGTGCTGGTGACCCGCATTCCCAACGCGCTGGTCCTGGCGGCGGTGAACACCGTGCTGGTGCGCCTGCTGCTGGAAAACAAAACGATCCGAGGCATTGCACAATGAACTACGAAGAAGCGCTGAACTATATCCATGCCGTCCAGTGGGCAGGGCACAAGCCGGGCCTGACCCGCACCCGGACCCTGCTGGCCGCACTGGGAGATCCGCACAAGCAGCTGAGATTCATCCATGTGGCGGGCACCAACGGCAAGGGCAGCACGGCGGCCATGCTGGCCTCCTGCCTGCAGGCGGCGGGTTACCGGGTGGGCCTGTATACCTCGCCCTTTATCAACCGGTTCAACGAGCGCATTCAGGTAAACGGCCAACAGATCCCGGACGAGGCACTGGTGCGGCTGGTGGAGCGTGTGAAGCCCGCAGCTGATGCCATGACCGATATTCCCACCGAGTTCGAGATCATCACGGCGTTGGGGATGCTCTGGTTCGCTGAGACAAAATGCGACATCGTGGTGCTGGAGGTGGGCCTGGGCGGCACGCTGGATTCCACCAACGTCATCGACCCGCCGGAGTGTGCGGTCATCACGGCGCTGGGCATGGATCATGTGAAGGAGCTGGGCCCCACCCTGGCCGATATCGCGTCGGCCAAGGCGGGCATCATCAAGCCGGGCAGCCCGGTGGTGAGCTATGGCGGTGTGCCCGAGGCCGATGCCGTCATCGCCCGTACGGCGGCAGAGCGGCACGCGCCGCTGACCGTGGTGGATCTCAGCAGGCTGACCATCGAGGACGGGGATTTGGATGCTGTCACCTTTGATTTTGACGGCCTGAACGGCATCCGCCTGCCCCTGATCGGCAGCTATCAGCCCCGGAACGCCGCCACGGCCATTACGGCCCTGCGGGTGCTGCGCAGCCGGGGCTGGAACATCCCGGACAGTGCCATCCGTGCCGGTCTGGAACAGGTGCGCTGGCCGGGCCGGTTTGAGCTGCTGCGGCATTCGCCCGTCTTTTTGCTGGATGGCAGCCACAACGCCCACGGAATGCGGGCCACCGTGCAGAGCCTGCGGGACCGCTTTCCGGGGCAGAAGTTCGTGTTCCTGCTCAGCATCATGGCGGATAAGGATGTGAACGAGATGCTGGCACTGCTCCTGCCGCTGGCCGGGCAGTTCGTCACCGTAGCGGCCCATACCCCCCGCGCCATGTCCGCTGAGACGCTGGCCGAACAGATCCGCGCCCGGGGCGGCAGGGCCGAGCCTGCTCCCACCATTGAAGCCGGTGTGGCCCGGGCGGTCGCCCTTGGGGGCACCGGTCCCGTGTGCGCGCTGGGCACGCTCTACTTCTCCGGCGATGTGCGGGAAGCGTTTGCAAAATTGAACCAGTAAAGAAGAGGGGCTGCGGCACACGGGAAAAACCGGTGCAGCAGCCCCCTTTTTGCGGACTGGCTTACAAAAAAATGCCCCGCTGTTTTGTGATGCACAGAACAGCGGGGCAATATCATTTATGGGGCGGGAATGTGCTCAGGAGATTCGCTTCTGCTCAGGCCTTGCCTGCGCAGCCGAACAGCTCGATCTTTTCCTTGCACTTGTCGATGATGGCCTGAGCGCCGGGAGCCAGCAGCTTGCGGGGGTCGAAGCCCTTGCCCTGCTGATCCTTGCCAGCCTCGATGTACTTGCGGGTGGCCTCAGCAAAGACCAGCTGGCACTCGGTGTTGATGTTGATCTTGGAAACGCCCAGGCTGATTGCCTTTGCGATCATCTCGTCGGGGATGCCGGTGCCGCCGTGCAGAACCAGAGGAATATTATTGGTGGCCTTGTGAATGCGGTCCAGAGCCTCGAAGTCCAGACCCTTCCAGTTTGCCGGGTAGACACCATGGATGTTGCCGATGCCAGCAGCCAGGAAGTCAATGCCCAGAGCGGTGATCTTTGCGCACTCTTCGGGGTCTGCGATCTCGCCGGCACCCACAACGCCGTCCTCGACACCGCCGATGGAACCGACCTCGGCCTCGATGCTCAGGCCCTTAGCGTGTGCCAGAGCAACCAGCTCCTTGGTCTTTTCCACATTCTCCTCGATGGAGTAGTGGCTGCCATCGAACATGATGGAAGAGAAGCCGGCCTCGATGCAGGCCTTGCAGCCCTCATAGGTGCCGTGATCCAGATGCAGGGCAACAGGAACGGTGATGCCCATGGAATCGACCATTGCGCTGACCATGGCAGCGACGGTCTTGAAACCGGTCATGTACTTGCCGGCACCCTCGGAAACACCCAGAATCACAGGGCTCTTCATTTCCTCGCAGGCGGTCAGAACGGACTTGGTCCACTCCAGATTGTTGATGTTGAACTGAGGCACACCGTAGTGGCCATCACGTGCTTTGATCAGCATTTCGGTTGCATTTACCAACATTATTCATTACCTCCACAAAATCATTGGGGTCTTGCTCGTTTCATATCCGCTTTGTGCACGGTTTAACGAACCTACAGAATTAGTATACCCCAAACAGCGGCCAAAATCAATCCAAACCGGTGTTTTTCCTGTAACAATGCGGGGATTCTGTTTCTGGCAGGGTGCAGGGGGTTACTGCCAGAAGCGCGTATATTCGATAGAATGCAACAAATTTCCATATAATGTGCAATAAGCGGCCGAAAGACAGAAAGCTTGATGAAGGACGGATTTTCAACACAGATCCACATTCGTCAAAATGATATTGGGCAATTTGGCAAAAGCGGACAGGATGCAGTTCAAAAAATTGTCATATTTCCGACTTGTATTCTACAAATTGTACGCAGGAAATCAAAAAAGGTCGAACCAAAAAGTGGAAAACCTTGTGGAAAGTGTGGAATTCCACAGGCAAAACAGGCTTTAAAGCTGGACTTTTGAACTTTCTCCACAGGGTTTTCAACATGTGGAAAAATAATCGCTCTTCTACGGATTGTATACCGCGTTTTTGTGGAAAACTTTTTTCTCCGGCAAAACAGAGGGATATCTACCCAGCAGCCGGGTAAAGCTGATGCAGGGCGGCAGAACATTTCTGCAAAAAAGCGGAAACGGTCTCCGGCACCACGAACAGAAAAACTTTTGCAGGACGCGGATAAAAAACGGTAATTTGCTGGCAAACAAGGTCGGCTTATGCTATACTTCAAGATGAGTTATCATCTTCAGATCATACCGGTGCGCGGCCCAGAGTGCGGCGCGCCTTTTGGAGGGTGTGCACAGCACCTTCCGGTGATACAACGGAAGGAGAAAATCATCATGGAAGAAAAGAACCAGCCGCGCCGTCCGCGCCGCAGCCCGGAAGAGCCGCTGCAGAAGAACGAAAGCCTTGTTTATGGCAAAAATCCGGTGACCGAACTGCTGAAAAGCGGTTCCGGCGTGGACACCGTGCTCATTGCTGAGGGCATGGCTCCGGCCGTGGCGGCTTACTATACCGCATTGGCAAAGGAAGCGGGTGCCACGGTGAAGAGGGTGCACCCCAACAAGCTGCGCCTGATGACCGGCACCGAGAGCCATCAGGGTGTGGCGGCATTTGCCAGCGAGATCGAATACGTGACGGTAGACGACCTGATGGCAGCAGCCAAGGACAAGGGCGAGGCACCTTTTCTGGTGCTGAGCGATGGCATTGAAGACCCGCACAATCTGGGTGCCGTGATGCGCAGTGCTCTGCTGTGCGGTGCGCATGGCATCGTGATCCCAAAGCGCGGCGGAGCATCGGTCACGCCTACCGTCATCAAGTCCAGCGCAGGTGCCGCAGAACGCCTGCCGGTGGCTCGTGTGGCCAACATCGGCGAGACCATCCGCCGCCTGAAGGAGCAGGGTGTGTTCGTCTACTGCGCCGATATGGACGGCGTGTCTCTGCGCAGGAACAACCTGACCGGCCCCATTGCACTGGTGCTGGGCAGCGAGGGCAGCGGTGTTTCGCAGCTGGTGAAAAAGCTGTGCGACGGCGTGGTGCGGCTGGATATGGCAGCACCGGGCACCGGTGTGGACAGCTACAACGTGTCGGTGGCTGCGGGCATTATTCTGTACGAGATCCAGTCCCAACGCGCAGCACAGCAGGCATGATCCGGCATTCGGGCCGGAACCTCAATTTGAATTACAGGAGGGACAAGAATGCCGAAAGATAAAAATAATGGCCGGGAAATGACCCCGGATGAAAAGTTCCGCTCCTTTTTCAGCACCACGGCGGTGGATATCCCGGAGGAGATGACCCGGAGAGACGAAAACCAGCCGGAGGAAAAGCCGCAGAAACGGTTTGGCCTGTTTGGCCGTGGTAAGGAAAAGCAGGAGACGGACGAAGCTGCAGCAGAGCAGCCGCAGGAAATGCCCACCGGTGAGGTGCGGCTGGGTGAGGATGCGCAGCCGGAACCGGAAGCGGATCTGGAACTGATGCTGAAGCCGGAGGCAGACCCGGAACAGGAACTGGCCCTGTGGCCTTTTCTGGAGAAGGAAGCAGAGGATGCACAGCCGGAAGCACCCACTAAAAAGCCGGAGGAAAAATCTGCACCGCAAACGGCGGAACCCCCGGTGGCAGTGAAGCCGGAAACACCCCGGCAAAGCGCTGTCCCGGCGGCTAGACCCGCAGAGCAGCACAGCACGGAAAAGCCTCTCCGGCACCCCAAGAATGCGCCGGAGGTGCTGCTGCCGCAGGAAGAGCAGGAGCAGCAGGAGATGGCACAGCTCAAGGCGATGATCAACGGCCTGAGCGACCAGAAGCCGGAAAAGCCTGCACCGAGAGCCGAAGCAGCCCCGGCAGCAGAAACGGAACCGGCTGAAAGCAAAAAGAAACCGTCCGGTGCACCGCTGCCCGCGGCTGTGTTTGCAGCGGTAAAGGAGACGGCACCGGAGCTGCAGCCGGAACCTGTGCCTCAGCCGGAAAAAACGGAGCAGCCGGTGGCCGATTTCTTTGGCAAGGCGCAGAGCGAGGACGCACCGCAGGCACCTTTGGCCCCGGCAGAGGAGCCTGCCGCAAAAGAGGACACCATGAGCCTGCCGCTGCTGCCGCTGGACGGTGAAGAGCCGCAGCAGGCACCGGAGAAGGCACCCGCTGCGCCACAGCCGGAACTGAAAGCTGAGGCGGAGGACGCGGTGTCTCCGGAGGAACATGCTGAAACGGAGCTGACCGAGCCGGAGGCCACGGCGGATAAGCTGCACCGTATGAGTGCAGAGCTGACGCTGCGCTGCGTGCTGGGCGGCATTCTGGCTGTGGTGCTGCTGCATTTTGGTTTGGTGTCGGATGGGCTGCTGCCCGCCATGGCGGCGCTGGACCCGGATGCTGCCCCGGCGGCATTCTATGGTGCAAACCTGCTGCTGCTGGCAGCAAGCCTGTGCGTGGGCTTCCCGGTGCTGCGCGACGGCCTGAACGGCCTGCGCGGACGGTCTTCTTCCGAGACGATGCCGGCGCTGGCCGCAGTAGCAGCGCTGGTGCAGGCGGTCACAGCCATGCTGAACGCAAATGTTTACCGCGGCACCACCGGCATCTCGCTGCTCAGCGGCATGGCCGCGCTGGGGCTGTTCCTTGCGCTGCTGGGCAGCCGGGTGATGCTGGCTGCTGTCAAGGGCGGCTATGAGCTGGTGACCAATGGTGTGGAGTTCGAGGGCGCCTACCGCGCCAAGGATAAAGACCTGCTGCGTGCCCTTGCACGGGATCTGGAACAGAAGGACCCCTGGGTGCTGCTGAGCCGCCCGATGAAGGAAGCTGACGGCTTTGTGGAGCAGAGCTTGAGCGAACGCGCAAGCGAGCGCCGTGCACGCAAAGTTTCGTACATCCTGCTGGGCGTTGCCCTGCTCAGCGGCGTGTTGTTCCTGCTGGCAGGTGCCGGCTGGAACAAAGCTGCGGCTGCCATGGCCGCTGTACTGTGCATGGGCGCACCGCTTTCTTCTACCCTGATCGCGGGCGTTGCCTCGCTACGGCTGCAGCGTGCGGCTGCGGCTGTGGGTGCAGTCGTGCCCGGTTGGCAGGCCATTGAGCAGCTGGGCGGCATTGATACGCTGCAGATCGATGCAGACGACCTGTTCACCGCCGACAGCGCACAGCTGGAGGATATCCGCATCTTCAAGGGCGGCCGCATCGACCGCGCCATCCTGTACGCGGCCAGCGTGCTGAACGAGAGCCACGGCACCCTGAAGGGGCTGTTCCGCCAGATCGTTGAGGAACGCACAGACATCCTGTTCCCGGTCAAGGATCTGGAGCAGCACCATGGGCTGGGCTTTTCCGCCTGGTGCGATAACAACCGCATCCTCATTGGTACCCGCCGCTATCTGGAGCAGGAGGGCGTGCCGTTGCCGGACGAGGAATACGAGATGCAACACTCGAAGAACGGCGAGCTGCAAATTTTGTATCTGGCTGTGTCCGGCAATCTGCACGCTATGTTCGTGCTGAAATATGTGGGCGGGCGCAATGTGGCCCGCGGCCTTGCCGTGCTGCAAAAGGAGAACATCCGCCTGCTGGTCACATGCCAGGACCCCAGTCTGACTGCACACCACATTACCGAAGCATACCGCCTGCCGGAAGGCATGATCACCGTGCTGGATCAGGAGCAGTGCAACGCCATCAAGGCCGCACCGGAAGACCCGGAGGACACCTGCTGCATGATCCATCTCAAGGCGTTTGCCAGCCTGACCGGCGGCCTGCAGGCTGCGGATCAGGCCCAGAACGCCGAGAGCAGCGCCACCACGGTACAGATGGTCTCGGTGCTGTTCTCCATTATCATTGCAGCGCTGCTCACCAGTGCAGGCAGCATCTGGGAGCTTTCGGTGGCAACGGTGCTGATGTATCAGGCAGCGTGGAGCGCCCTGAGCATTGCTGTGTGTGCACTGAAGCAGCATAACTGAGAAATATTCTCATAATAAATAGGAATTATTCTTGATTTCTATCAAAAAATATGGTATACTCTGTTCAGAACCTGAGCCGCAGGCGAAAAAATTACCGCCGGGCTGAATGATAGAGCCGGGATCGGTCGATCCTGACAGAAGATCCGTTTTTGAAAGGAGAGCATCATGGAACTGAAGGGTACCAAAACCGAGAAAAATCTGATGGAAGCGTTTGCAGGCGAGAGCCAGGCACGCAACAAGTACACCTTCTTTGCCAGCATGGCAAAAAAAGAAGGCTACGAGCAGCTGGCCGCGATCTTTGAGGAGACCGCCGGCAATGAGAAGGAGCACGCAAAGATCTGGTTCAAGCTGCTGTGCGGCGGCGCGATCCCCGATACCCTGACTTGTCTGGACATGGCAGCAGGCGGTGAGCACGACGAGTGGACCGAGATGTACCCCCGCATGGCCAAGGAGGCCAAAGAAGAGGGCTTCCCTCAGATCGCAGCACTGTTCACCATGGTGGCACAGATCGAGAAGGAGCACGAGGAGCGCTACCGTGCGCTGGCCGAAAACCTGAAAAACAACAAGGTCTTTGCCCGCGAGGAGCAGCAGGTATGGCAGTGCCGGAACTGCGGCTACACCTATATCGGCAAGTCCGCACCGCTCAAGTGCCCGGTGTGCGCACATCCGCAGAGCTACTTTGAGCTGAAAAAGATCAACTACTAAGCTGAAAATTCAAAAGCAGAACAGCGCCGCCGCATCCGGTTTGCCGGGTGCGGCGGGGGTTTGTACAAAATTGAAAAGCGGATTTTATTATTCTCCACAAAATAAGGCTCAGCTGCCCGACAGAATGGGCAAAAAACTTGACCCGGTTTTGCACTGCGTGTAAAATAATACGGAGACAGGAATATTTAAAGGATCTTGCAGCAAAGCAGGCGGGGAGGGCAAAGCCCATGAAGCAGGGGTTCAAAGCGTGTGTTTGTGCAGTGGTGCTGTGCGCAGAACTGTTTGCAGCCGGGGCGTTGTCGGCCTATGCTGCGCAGGAGCAGCCGCTGCCGGACAGCGGCATGACATTGGACACTGCCGAACTGACGCTGGATATCACCGAAGGAGACCCGGCCCCGGTGGCCTACCTGAATGTGCAGGCACCCAACGACTACTTCTTTCTGATCTGGACTTCCAGTGATCCGGCAGTGGCATCGGTGGACGGCACCGGCAGGGTGACCGGCCATGCCGAGGGCACTGCGGCCGTCACGGCCCGCAATGAGCGCGGCGAAAAGACCACCTGTACCATCACGGTGCGCAAAAGCACAGCCAGCCGCCTGGTGCTGAACACCAGCGATCTGACGCTTACCATTACAGAGCAGGAGCCTGCCCCGACGAAACAGCTGAAGCTGGAACAGAACAAAGGCGGGTTTACCTATGTGCGGCAGTGGATCAGCAGCAACCCGGCGGTGGCATCGGTAAGCACAAACGGTACCGTAAAGGCGCAGGGGTCCGGCAAGGCCGTCATCAGCGCACTGACCACAGCCGGGCAGGTGCTGCGCTGCACGGTAACGGTCACATCGGAGATCGGACGGGTGCAGATGAGCAAAAACGCTATGCTGCTGCAGGCAGTGGGAGCCAGTCAGAAGCTGACCGCGCAGGCTGCAGGCGCCAAAAACGGAACGATGACATGGCTCAGCAGCAATCCGGGCGTGGCAACTGTGAGTGCGGATGGCATGGTAACGGCGGTGGGCGACGGTGAAACGATGATCCTTGCCGTTACACCGGAGGGTCGTGCCAATGCCTGCTATGTGGCCGTGGGAGCGGCGGCGTGGCGGTTCCGCTCGGAGGACGAGCTTGCCGAAACGCTGACCCTGACCGGCCAGCTGCCCTATTCGGATGGAAAGTAAAAAGAAAAATGGGAGCGTTCTGTGCAGCAGGATGCTCCCATTTTTTCAAAACCCGCTGGGCAGAAAGATCATGGTTCCCCGGGCAGACCACGCCATCCGCTGGGCCATGCAGCCGGGCGCACCGGCCAGCAGAAACAGGGCCAGTGCGGCGAGCAGCAGCACCCATCCAAGGCCGCTGTGCGGCCTGCCGGAAAAAGGATCCCCTTTTTTGCGTCTCATCCCGCTGCCCCCTTTTTGCTGTGCTGGCCCATGCTATGCGCGGCCAGCAGTGATTGTGCAACGTGCTGGGCTGTGGTACAATAAAATATCGAAATCTACTGTGTAGGGAGAACGATTTTATGCTGACCATTACACTGCTGGGCACTGCGGCTACTATGCCACTGCCGGACCGGGCACTCTCGGCGGCGTTTGCTGCCTGCGGCGGCCACGGCCTGCTGTGGGACTGCGGCGAGGGCACGCAGGCGGCAGCGCGCCGTGCGGGCGTGAACCTGATGCGGGCAGATGCCATCTGCCTGACCCACTACCATGGCGACCACATCTTTGGCCTGCCGGGCCTTTTGCAGACTCTGGGGGCGCAGGGCCGCACAAGGCCGCTTGCGCTGCTGGGTCCGGAGGGCCTGCCGGAGCCGGGAGAGGAAGGCGGCGTAGGCCTCCGCCAGGGCGCCGGGGAGGTACTCGAAGTCCACATCCAGGCCGGAGAAGCCCTTCTCCGCTATGGTCCGCTGGATCTCCTCCAGGAGCCGGGCCTGGGCGGCGGGATCCGTCAGGAGGCGCTCCGCCCGCCCTACATCGAACTGCTCCTCCTCCGTATAGGTGGAGAGGTGCATCACGGCCCCGGTGCCGTGGGCCCGTGCCCCCGCCAGAAGCTCCCCGTCCCGGAGGGGGAGGAGGCCCAGTTCCCGGCTGATGCCGTAGGTGAAGGGTGTCAGGTAGGTGAGGAACGGCGCGGTCTCCGCCAGAAGGGCCGGGGAGAGGAAGGGATAGGCATAGCCGTTGGCCAGGGCGGTGCCCAGCTTTTCCTCGTGATAGGTGATGACCAGCACCTGCCCCGGGGCCAGCAGACTGCCCCCCAGAAGCTCCAAGTTGTTCCGCCAGAGCGAGCGGAGGCTGACGCCGTAGTTCCGGGCGATGGCACTGAGGGTCTCGCCGGGCCGGACGGCATGGACCACATTGGGGAAGCGGAGCACCAGGGTCTGTCCCACGGCCAGGGCTCCGTCCGCCGGGACGCCGTTGTCCGCCATCAGGCGGCGGGGGTCCACGCCGTAGTTCCGGGCGATGG
>ERZ780178.1879-NODE-1879-length-12712-cov-3.235443_pt1 | contig 12712 bp, 13 predicted proteins | sample MGYA00511018_ERZ780178 | MGnify/ENA primary metagenome ERZ780178 (study PRJEB29588, sample SAMEA2151439) | human gut metagenome | biome: human gut; feature: human-associated habitat; material: faeces | place: Denmark | collected 2008/2010 ...
GAAGGTGCGGATGCTGGGACAGATCCGGTATAACGAGCCGTGGATCCATTTTTCCCGCTGCATCAACGAATGGGTCCTGTATGTGATCCGGGACGGGAATCTGTATTTGCAGGAGGACGGCGTTCGGTATCACCTGAGCGCGGGAGATTTTTTCCTACTGGAGCCGGGCCTGCCGCATGAGGGCTATCAGAAGGCCGCCTGCGACTATTATTACGCGCATTTTACGCACCCGGACATGCACCGGGCCGCAGACGACCGGCAGGCGATGGCGCTGCTGGCGGAAAAACGGCGGCAAAGTCTGGTCGGTTATAATTTGGATGCCTGCGATCCCACGGCTCCGGAGACATGCCTGCCGAAGCAGTTTCATCTGACCGGCGGGGAATTCAAAGCACAGCTGCATGCGGCAGTAGAGTGCTATGACAGCCGGGAGGACGACTATAAGCGCCGGGCGTCCGCCCTGCTGCACAGCTTTCTGCTCCAGACGGCGCACGAGCATCTGCTTGCAAGAAACAGCGCACAGGGACGGAAGATCCGAAAGTCCGACGTGATCGCGGAGCAGCTTCTGCGCTATCTGAATCAGAACTATACTAAACATCTGACCAGCCGGGAGATTGAGGAACTGTTCGAGGGAAACTTCGATTATCTGAACCGGGTGTTTTCCTCCCTGACCGGCTCGCCGGTGTTTGCCTACCTCAACATTTTGCGGATCAACAACGCAAAGCAGCTGATCTCCACGACCGATCTGCCGTTTTCGGAGATCGCATATCTGGTCGGGATTGAGGATCGGTACTATTTTTCCAAGCTGTTTCGGAAAATGACCGGCATGAGCCCGACGGAATACTACAAGGAGGTCAGAAGCTGATACGATGCAGGAGCGGAAAGGAGAAAATGCAATGTGTGCGGCATGGTGGAAGGAGTGGGTATTTTACCAGATCTACCCGCGCGCTTTCAGGATTCCAACGGCGACGGGATTGGAGATATCCCCGGAATGATTGCCCGGCTGGATTATCTGAAATGGCTGGGTGTCGGCGCGGTCTGGCTGTGCCCGGTGTATGATTCTCCGAATACGGACATGGGATATGATATCCGTGACTATGAAAAGATCATGTCTGAATTTGGAACGATGGAGGATTTTGATACGCTTCTGCGGGAAATGCACAAGCGGGACATCAAGCTGGTAATGGATCTCGTCGTGAATCACTCCTCCGATGAACACGCCTGGTTTGTGGAATCGAGAAAAAGCCGGGACAATCCCTGCCAGGATTACTATATCTGGCGCGACGGCAAGAACGGAAGGGAGCCGAACAACTGGTCGTCCTTCTTTACGCCGTCGGCGTGGAGTTACGATGAAAAAACCGGCCAATGGTACCTGCATCTGTTCAGCGAGAAGCAGCCGGATCTGAACTGGGAAAATCCAAAGCTCCGGGAAGCGGTCTATGCCATGATGAATCGCTGGTTTGACCGCGGCGTAGACGGCTTCCGGATGGACGTGATCAGTTTGATTGCAAAGGCGCCCGGTCTGCCGGACGGTCAGGGCGACGGGTATGTGTTTGCGCCGGAGCAGTTCGCATTTCAGCCGAAGCTGCACGAGTATCTGCGGGAAATGCGCCGCCGCTGTTTTGATGGAAGAGACTGCATGTGCGTGGGCGAAACGACCTTCGTAACGCCGGAGAGTGCAAACTCCATTGTCGGCGACGGCCGGGAGCTGGATCTGCTGTTCCAGTTCGATTTTATGGATCTCGACGGCCGAGACGGCAAATGGAATGTGATCCCGTTCGACCTGAAAAAATTCAAGCAGCTTCTCGTGCGCTGGCAGGAGGCAATCGATTGGAACACCCTGTTCTGGGGCAACCACGATCAGCCGCGGGCCGTGTCGCGGTTTGGCTCTGACGCTTCGGAGGCGCTGCGCGTCCGAAGCGCAAAGATGCTGGCAGCGGCCATGTATCTGCTGCGCGGAACACCGTTTTTGTATCAGGGCGAGGAGATCGGCATGACAAACTTCCCGTTCCAGGACGAGACGCAGCTTCGAGATGTGGAGAGCCTTAATCTGCTCGCGCAGGCGCGGAAAGATGGGCGGGAGGCTTGGGCATGGAACGGCATCCGCAAAAAGGGCCGCGACAATGCGCGCACACCCATGCAGTGGGATGCTTCCGCGAACGCAGGCTTTACCGCCGGAACGCCGTGGATCGATGTAAATCCGAACTACCGGCAGATCAACGTGCATAGTGCGCAGGCAGACCCGGATTCGATCCTGCATTTCTACCGGAAGCTGCTGGCGTTGCGGCAGAGATTGGAGGCGCTGCGCAGCGGGACATTCCGCCTGCTCCTGCCGGAGCACTCACAGCTTCTTGCCTATGAACGCGCCTGCGGCAAAGAACATATCCGGGTACTGTCGCGCTTACCGGGAAGCGCAGCCTCCGGCAGAGAATACTGATTGAGCCCGCTTGGATTTTTGATCTTGGATACAAACTTTTCAGAGTCATATTGCTTGCCAATCAGATATTTTCTGGTTCCCTCCGAAAGGTTCCGACGGCCAAGCTGATTCGCACAGATCCATGCGATGGCTTCTTCGCGGCAATAAAAGTCTACCTCCGTCACAGAAAAGGGAATACGGTGCCGCATACAGATCTCATAGCGATTGTGGCCGTCGACCAGCGTCCCGCGCCAGACAACGAGCGGGTCGCGGCAGCCATCGGCCAGGAGATTTTCTTCAAGCTGCAGGTATTCTGTCCGCTGCAGCGGGGGAATCAGATTTTTGAACTGGGGATCAATGATGAGCGATTTCGGCATCTTCATAATGATACGAACTCCTGCTTACCTACCCGCTGTAATGTTTCAAGCGGAAACACCGCGACGCGCTTCGAGGAAATGACACTTCCATGCAGACGATAAGCACATCCGTCTTCAAGCTCTGGTGCAAGCACACGAAGACGCTGTACAAATAATCGGCTGTATAGCTCGTATGATCTTTCGGACTGCATCCGGGAAGCGACAATACGATGCCCCTGTTTGCCGGGTGTCCCTTTTTCAACAGGCTGTATGGCAACCAGCTTTGCTTCCGGGTTTACGAGCAGCTGGATCTGGCTAGGAGATCCAAGCTGACGGAAAAGCGCCTTATGAATCCGAATCCCATATTTCTTTGTGTCGACAGCCAATGTTACCTCACTGCAAGCATGCTGGGCCATTTTACATTTCCTCCATTGTTAACTGCTGAGGCAGTTCCTGCGATTTGTCCGGCAATGCGATCTGTACCTTTTGGGACGATTCTTTGATGGAGTAGACTGCATATCCATCAAAGATATTAACCTGCATGGATTGCTGATGCTCCTTATACGGAAGACCAAATTGATCTTGCCATCCGGAAGGAAAGACCGGCGTTCGTGCAGTCTGCGGCTTCGCTCCTTCGGGAAGGGCTCGCTGATAAACTTCCGTTGCGGTCAGATCGAACGCAATCATATATTCGCCATTTGCGTGAATCAACCGGCCAAGCAATTTGTATCGATAGTCCGGGTTCCAGTCCATCAGTGAAAACATTTTTGCAAAAAACAGCTTACAGGTTATTTGCCGCGGTGAACGCTTCTTCTTTGATATTCCGCACCACGCAAAGCTGTCTCTCGCGTTTTCAACGCAGGGACGCAATGCCATGATTTTAGTTTCCTGATTTACGAGAACCTGAACAAAGGAGGCCTCCGGGAACTTGTTCAGGCAAGCGCAATTTACATAGAACTTGTAATTGTTGAAGGTCACAGACGGCTCATGCAAGTGCGCAAAGAATTCTCTGCGGACGACTTGAAAACCCTCGAAATCAAAATCCGTACCCATGTCAACAACTTCGTCATTTGTGCTTAGAGACGGGACATCAGAGAAATCGTTCATGGGTACAGATGCGCTGTCTTCGGTTGGAGCAAGAATATCTGCGTGCCGGATATCATTCCATGTTTCCATTGCGGTCCTCCTGCGGCATTGTACCACCCAGTTCTTTCATAATATATTGTCTCAATTCGTCAAAATCCGTGACGTGAAGTTTTTTGCCGGTTTCAAAGAGCTGCCCCTGAAGATTGAGTGACCAGTTTGATCTGGTCATATGTTCCAGAGCAGAAAGGGAGCATTCGTGCAGATAGAATTCTTTTCCGAACGTGCCGACCCACTGTTCAGGGATTGCCCGGACGTGTTTTCCGAGCGTAGAAAGGGGATGGATCGTTTCTTCGTTTGCGCTTGCCGCTCTCACAGAAAGCTCCTGTGACCGGATAAAGGTTTCGGAATCAGCGACATCGAAAATATAGACAAGCTGCCCGGCATCTTCACAGAGAATTCCGTTTATACGATATTTGCACGCGGTATTCCAGCCAAACAGGTGAAAGATTGTGTCGCTGAATGCAGCGGCTGATATTTCGCGCGGCTGCGGTTTTCCGCTATAGTTTGATGAAATTATGACACCGCTTCGGTTGGACGAATCCGTGGGTCGAACGGCAAACTTCATTTCAAGCGGATTGATCAGCAATTCGACATATCGCTTTGCACCGAAATGCCGGACGCACGCAGCACTGAACTTTACCTTTTTATCCGCGAACGTCACAAACGGCTGACTATGTGTGCCTAAAAACTCTGTTCTGGTTATTTCAAAGCCGCGCAGATCAAAATCGCCCGCATTAACCGCAAAGGTTGCGTCTGCCGGGATCTGTGAAGGCGCACCGGCTGTGGGAATGTCCGTATACGCGCTTCTGGACGCACTCAGATAGTCGCCCTCTTTGAAGCCGGACCACCTTGGATTGATGGAAACAAAGCCTTTCAGCAAACCGTCATGAATGACCCGGAGCTCCGGCAGAATGGACTTGTTGCCGTATTTGGCATTGTCCAGCATTCGCTGAACTGCATTGAAATCATCACGGCGTATAATGGCGTCATGATGGTTATAGTAGCGGCTTTGTGGTTTCTCTCCGCGATTTTTCAGCGTCCGGTGCGTTCGATAGTTTTCTGTGACGGTTTTTCTTGTAAGAACGTCCCCGCAGTGCCGCTCGTTGCGAAGGATCGATACGATGCCGCTGGATGACCAGCATGATTTTCCAAAATATGTGCTGCGCGCCTGATTGGTAAGGGTATCGGCAATCTGCTGGGCAGAGTAACCGTAGAGGTACATATAGAAAATAAGTTTAACAGTAGGTGCTTCATCCGGATTGATTTGAAGATGGCCGTCTTCGTCGTGGGTATATCCAAACAGCTTCGGCGTAAGCGGGACTCCGTGGTCAAGCCGCATACGCAGGGATGTTTCCATACTTCTGCTGCGGGTGTGCGATTCTTCCTCAGCCATTGTTGCCTGAAAGGTAAGCGCCATCTGTGAATCATCGTTCAGGGAAAAAATCGCTTCCGATTCAAAGAAAACGCCAACGGGAGGCCGCCTCTCGGCCAGTGAACGAACGGTTCCGATGAAATCTTCTACGTTGCGTGCAAAGCGTGAAACACTCTTTGTGACGATCATGTCAATTTTACCGGCCTTGCAGTCTGCAATCATCCGATTGAATTCATCCCGATGCTTCAGAGAAGTGCCGCTGATCCCTTCGTCGGCGTAGATGTTCACAAGCGTCCAGTTGGGGTGGCGTGTAACAAACTCCTCGTAATACTTCTTTTGCAGCTCATAGGATGTCGTTTGCCGGACATCATCCGTTGAGACACGAACATAAATAGCAACCCGCTGGTTTACGTCATTGTCATAGTAATCAGCCTGCTTTTTTTGCAGGGATATATTCATAGTTTTCGGGATCGATCACCACATTGTATCGCTGCTTGATCTGTTCCTTTTGCCGCTCCTTGCGTCGTCTGGCTTCCGAATTATGCATCTGAATGTTCTCCTGCTAAAAGAAGACTTTCCTCGGAAATATTGTCCGGGAGGACTGACCAATGATCGGGGAACATGCCCCAATCGTGCAGGGTATCCTGATAGCAGGAAGCCATCGTAAAAATATCTTCGGATACAAAATAGATGCCGACTGGTTTCGCCAACGCTGCGAGGATTCTTGCAAGAAATGTGATCTCGTAGTCCTTTTTGGAAACGTTGGATACCTTCTGTGTGATGATTAAATTGACTTTGCCGCGGAAGCAATCCTGTAAGAGTCTGCACCATTCCGGTGCGCTTTCCATGTTCGGTGCGGTGGCTCCTTCGTCTATGTAAAAATCAATAAGCTCCCAATTTGGGCAGAGAGCCATGGTGTCCTGATACTGTTTCACATGGTAGTCCAGATAGTCTACATGCTTCGTCTGGTTGAAGTAACGGATATAGATTCCGACCTTGTAATGCTGCTGGGGATTTGGACGTTCTCCCCGAAGATTGCTGAGCAATGTCCTGCACGGGGAGCGTAATAGGGGTTGCATAGATTGATCTGCTGAATTGTGAGACAGACTCTGTGCTGCTGAAGATGCTTGGCTGTCAGATTCAGATGCTGCTGTTTTCAGAAGCGAATCCTGCGCTGCTTGATCCTGCATATCGGACATTTCATATCCCTCGCAACAATAAAATTATTTGATTGTATTTTAGCCCGCGCGAATGCAAAAAGAAATAAACTGAGAGTGAAGATATCCACTCCCAGTGAAGGTACAGAAAAATCGGGCTTTTACAACTGAAGTTTTTATGTGATACTGAAACGATAGAAAGGCAGAATCGGCTGATTTTCTCGATCATTATAATACTTCCGACTTTTTTAAGGAGGTATTATTTATGGCATTCAACACAGAGGCATTGGGAAGGCGTATCGGAGAGATCAGAAGGCGACGGGGCCTTTCCCAGATGGCGTTGGCAGAACAGATTGAAAAAGCGCCTACATTCATCAGCAGCATTGAAACCGGGCAGCGGGGCATGAGCATCGAAACGTTCGTATCCATTGCCAACGCGCTGAACGTATCAGCGGATGCGCTTTTGATAGACAGCATTGAGAATACGGAGCGAATCTCCGGTTCCTTCTTTGCCGCCGCTGCTTTTGACTGCAATGAATTTGAGCGGCGCGTTCTGCTGGAACTGCTGATTGCATCGAAAGAAGCGATACGGAAAAACAAGCACTTCTTGCGATATAAGGACGTGAAATGAAAATAATTCCAGCAAACTATATTTTCCGCAAAAGTGATTACATTTTCATAAGAGGCGCGACTTTTGAACGCAAATCCTGTATAATACGAAACAGATTAACTTATGGGCAGGAGAGCTTATGATTTTTTACATCGCAGATATGCACTTCGGGCATGAGAATGTGCTGCGGTTTGACGACCGGCCGTTTTCGGAAATCGGGCAGATGGACGAAACGCTCATCCAGAACTGGAATGCTCGCGTCGCAGACGATGATACCGTCTATGTTCTAGGAGACGCTTTCTGGAAAAACGAAGAAAGCAGCGTGAAGATCCTGCAGCAACTGAACGGACACAAGCATTTGATTCAAGGCAATCATGACCGGGTCAAGGGCAAGCTTCGTCTTTATTGGGAAAGCATTGCGCAGTACGCAGAAATCAATGACGAAAACCGCTTGGTCATTCTGAGCCATTACCCAATGCTGTTTTATAAAAGCCAGCACCACGGAGCGGCAATGTTGTACGGGCATGTGCATAATTCGAGAGAGTGGCAGCTCGTGGAGAAATGGAAACGTGAGCAGTGGGCGCTGGGAATCCCTTGTCGGCTTATAAATGTCGGCTGTATGCTGGACTATATGCACTACACGCCGCGTACACTGACAGAACTGCTGACAGCCGAAGCAATGCCGGATATGGATTTGCTTGCGCGGATTGAGGAAAGCGCTGCCCAATACGAAAGTGCAAAGACACGGGTTTATGAACTGTGCAAACAGGCTGTAGATGAGGTTTTAACCGGACAGCTTACCGATGAAGCGCAGATCGACCGGCTGCTGGACAGGGTAATTGAGTTCGGCGACGACGCCCGTTTCCGTGAATTGTCCAAACAGCTTTGCCGTCATATCTATCATCATTACCCAAAACTGATTGGCAGTTTCCCCAGCATGTTCCGAGCACTATTCGAGGAAAAGGAAACCTGAAACAAAAACAGGAATCAGATTACACAGTGCCCCGGAAAAACAGTTACCAGCCGACACGCGCCCGCGTGTCGGCTTTTCTGCGTCCCGGTAGGGACGCTGCACCAGAAACTACAAAAACCGCGCGTTGGCGCGTGTAACGCGAAAGGAGACACTATGGAGAAAAGAACCTATCAATCCCTGCGGGAACTCCCGCTTATGCTGAGCATGATGGATGTTGCATCCGTGCTCGGTATTTCCAAGGCAGGAGCCTATACCCTCGCCCACAGCAGAGATTTTCCTGCGTTCCGGGTTGGGCGCAGGATCGTTATTTCACAAGAAAAATTTCTGGACTGGCTGGAAAAGCAGGCTACAGAAAGTTCTCTCACTTAGGACTAGCTATTTCGCTGTCTTTGTGATATTCGTTTGAGCTGCCGAAAGGAGGAACGCAAATGGCAAAAAAGAGAGTCAATGGCGAAGGCACCATTGGAAAGCGAAAAGATGGTCGCTGGGAAGCGCGGTATATCGTGGGCCGCGACCCGGAGACGGGAAAGCAGATCCGAAAGAGTATTCTCGGAAAAACACAGGCAGAGGTTCGGGCTAAACTGAAAGACGCACTTGCGGAAGCGGCGGAGATCGATGTGGTCAAGTCGAGCGGGTACAGCGTGTCCGGCTGGATGCAAGCTTGGTACTCGCTGTATGCGCAGCCAAACGTGCGCGAAACGACCGCGCGCTACTACAAGGGTTATATCGATCACCATGTCCTCCCGCGTCTGGGCGATATTCCGTTAAACAAGCTGACGTCGCTGGACATTCAGCAGTTCTATAAAGATCTGTTGGAAAACGGCAGAATTCGTGAGGATACAAAAGCCAAAAAACCGGGGCTCAGCAGCACAACTGTGCATGGCATCCACGTCATGCTGAAATCTGCTTTGAAACGCGCCGTGCAGGAGCGCTTGATTCCCTTCAATCCGGCAGAGTTCTGTATCCCACCCAAGATCACAAAGCCGGAGTTGCAAGTGATTCCATCGGAGCGATATCAGTCCTACCTGCACGCGGCAGAACAGCGCGGTGTACTGCCAATGTTCTACTTAGAGCTGTCCACTGGACTTCGGAAAGGTGAAATTGTGGCGCTGCTCTGGTCGGATTACGACGCGCAGACGCAGACGATTCATGTGACAAAACAATATCTCTTCTACAATGGTCAGGGCACTGTGTCCCCGCCCAAATCAAGCACCTCTGTCCGCTACGTTTCCATCCCGGAGGAAGCTGCAAAGCTGCTGGAGCAGGAGCATGAAAAGCACCCGAAAAATCCCTACATGTTTCCTTCCCCGGTAACCGGTGAAATGTATCACCCGGACGCCATCGTGAAGATCCACCGGAAGATCTGCAAGGACATTGGATTGGAGAACGTCAGATTTCACGACTTGAGACATAGCTTCGCCACGACCGCGCTGCAATGCGGCGTGGACGTAAAAACAGTCTCCACGATGCTCGGTCACAGCAGCGCAGGCTTTACGCTGAACGTCTACACGCACTCGACCAGCCGAATGCAGCAGGAAGCGGCTAGAACCGTCGGAAAGGTCATGCCAAAGATGCTCGAGCGTTGAAAACCGCAATAATAAACTCCCGGCTGCCTGAAAAAAGCAGCCGGGATTCTCGTTTTCATCTCATTTTGTCCAACCAGGCACGTTTCGTCCCATCGCCGTTGGCGTCAGGGTTGGCGTCAATGTCGCTGAGTGGAGGACATCAGCCCAAGTTGCCTTGACCTTACGGTGCGGACGACAGCCGCGTGAAACGAAGAAAAATCAAGCCTGCCTGCGCAAAAACACGCCGCGTCGGCAGTCTCGGTTCTTCTTCAAAAAGTTCGGATAAAGCAAAAATCCGCACTTTTCAGTGCGGATTATTCTTAAATTTTTATCAGAAATTTGTGACATACTGCCGTGTCTATCATTATGAGTTCCTGATGGAGAAAAAGTCCATTTTAGGGAATCTGGGAAACATGAGCTGTGATACGCTGCAGTCTTATCATCAGATGATCCGGCCTGCGGCAAATACTGTGACTCCTCTTAATTCTGTCATTACTACCTTTGGAGGCTTATCTCTTATGTTCCAAGGAAGACAGATTTTGTCAGGAGATTGGACCAGGCAGTCGGCCAAGCAGTTGTTTTTACTGCTAATCTCATTTTATGATATCCCCATGAGCCGGGAAAAACTTATGAATATTTTATGGCCTGATGCGGACGAACGGACAGGACGCAATAACTTTAAAGTGACATTGAACTGTCTGCTTAATACATTGGAACCGGAACGCCGGCCACGGATGCCGAGCACATTTATCCGTAAAAATAAGACAAGTCTGCAATTTACAGCATTCAACGACTGCCATCTTGATATCCGGAATTTTGAAGAATTAGTAAAGAAAGGGCTGCAAATGCTTCCCCAAAAAACAGATGAAGGACAGGTTTTGATCCGGGAAGGGCTGGATTTGTATAAAGGAGAATATCTCAGTGGTGAAATATTAGGAGAAGTCTTGTTACAGAAGCGGGATCAATTAAAATTGCTGGCCCTGAATAGTGGCACCCGCCTGGCCGTATCTTATCTGGACCAGAACCGGTATGAACAGGCAGAAAAACAAGCAGAATGGATATTGACCGTGGACCCTTGCTGGGAAGAAGGGTATCGTATTTTACTGCGCAGTTATGGGAGTCAGAAAGACACGGTTATGGTAGAGAAATGGTATCGCAACTGCTGCCAGGTACTGGAACGGGATTTGCATATGCCCATATCGGAGCGGACGAAAAACATATACCAAAAGTTTATGAAGTGAGATGAAAAAGCCCTGTGCAGCATTCAAGAAGCTGGACAGGGCTTTCAATTATGGGTAAGATATTCATTTGTGCATAGACAAGGAAAAAGCTCTGGCCTATAATGGAACTAAACTTATATTTTTATCAATAGGAGCCTTTATCATGGAAACTGTGAAACATGCGGATCATTATAACCGCAATCTGGAATGTCCTGCCTGTGGCAAGAAAAGCCGGTTTAAAATATGGGACCGCATACAGATAGACAAAAATCCCAGACTTCGGGATAAAGTACGGGATTTATCTCTCTTTCGGTTTCAGTGTCCGAAGTGCGGACATGAAACATATCTCGATTATGATTTCCTTTATATTCAGAGCAATCTGCGCCTGGTCATTTATTATGCTCCCGGCGGAGGAGATGTGACAAATATGCATCAGTCACTGCAGAAGCCGGAATATGAATTCATGAAGCCATTCCGCTATCGCCTTATCCGCCAGCGGGCGCAGTTACTGGAAAAACTTGCCATTTTTGACGCCGGATACGATGACAGAGTAATAGAAATCATGAAAGTAATGATTCAATCTTTTCTGGCAGCACAGGCCAGCCCGATTCATGCCAGCCTGATTGAATTTACTCACAGTGAATCGGGCGATGCCTTTCATTTTGCTGACCAGAGCCAGCAGAAATCAGGCATGCTTCCGTTTAATGATTCCATGCACCAAACGTATCAGGCACTGGAGCGTGATCTGGGAGAGGCGCTGCCGCCGGATGACATGCTGGAAATCACACCCCAATGGGCAGTTTCCTTTGTAAAGGACCATCAGGATTTATTTGCCTGACGGGTCATGTAGTCTTTGATATCTTTCAATGTAATGAAGGGCAGATGATACATATCTGCCAGGTGCCATAACTGAGGTGTACGCATCATGGTTCCGTCTTCGGCCATGATTTCACAGCATAATCCGGCTTCTTTCAGGCCAGCGAGACGCATGAGATCTACCGTGGCTTCTGTATGTCCGCCGCGGGTGAAAAGGCCGCCTTCTTTGGCGATGAGGGGAAACATATGCCCGGGACGACGGAAGTCTGACGGACGGGAAGCATCTTCTGCCAGCATCCGCGCCGTATAAGCCCGTTCCACTGCGGAAATACCCGTTGTTGTTTCTACGTGGTCTATGGAGACGGTAAAGGCCGTTTCATGGTTGTCCGTATTCCGGGCTACCATAGGCGGCAGAGCAAGTTTTTCTGCAAAGGCCGAACTGATGGGAAGGCAGATGAGACCTTTTCCATGAGTCGCCATGAAATTCATATTTTCTGTTGTGCAGTACTGGGCGGCGCAGATAAAATCACCTTCATTTTCTCTGTCCGGATCATCTGTGGCGATGATAATCCGGCCCTGGCGCAAAGCATCCAGTGCTTCATCGATAGTGTTGTACGTTCGTTTCATTGTCATAATGCATGCCTCCGTATATAAGGGTATTGGGAATTGTCTTCAGCAAAAAAATAACCCTGACCAGGACGGTCAGGGCATACAGGCACAGCATCAGACAGACTGCGGACGCAGCCTGAGATTGCCTTCTTCCATCCAGACTATACTGTCGGTTTTGGAATTGCACCAAATCATGCGCCATGCGCTCGCGGACTTTACCGCCGGTCGGGAATTGCACCCTGCCCTGAAGACATTTTTATTATACCATTAATTTTACGCATTGCAACTATGTAGCAGGAGAAATTTAAAGAATCAAAAAGATATCATTATGAAAATCAAAATAGACAAAAACGGTCAGGCAGATATAGAATCTGCATGCGCTGAACAGGAGGAACGATATGAATATAGCTCATTATGTTAAAGCAAAAAGCCTGGAGGAAGCCTGGCAGTTAAATCAGAAACGGTCAGCGGTTAT
>ERZ780178.1891-NODE-1891-length-12634-cov-5.660307_pt1 | contig 12634 bp, 13 predicted proteins | sample MGYA00511018_ERZ780178 | MGnify/ENA primary metagenome ERZ780178 (study PRJEB29588, sample SAMEA2151439) | human gut metagenome | biome: human gut; feature: human-associated habitat; material: faeces | place: Denmark | collected 2008/2010 ...
TCAGGCTTATTTCTTTTCCAGCAGCTCCAGCGCCGCCTGAATCTGGGGATCGTCCTCCGGCTCCAGCTGGTCGTAATAGATGGCGTCGGCGGTTTTCTCGTCCACCGGTACGATCACATCCGGCGTGATTCCCACGCCTGCCAGACTGATGCCCTTGGGGGTAAAATACTTGCCCACAGACAGGCCCACTGCGGAACCGTCGCTGAGACGTATGGTATTCTGGAAATACCCCTTGCCGCAGGTCTTCTCCCCCACCACGTCGGCAACGCCGTACTCGCTCAAGGCCGCCGCGAAGAACTCTGCCGCAGAGTAGGAGTCCCCGTTTACCAGCACCGCCATGGGAATGTCCAGGCAATCCGCGTCGGAATGGTCCACGTTCTCCTTCCCGGCAAAGTCCACCGTGCGGAACAGCTCTCCCTCGGGCAGCAGATAGTCCAGTACCTTCACCAGCTCTTTTGCGTAGCCGCCGGGGTTATTGCGCACGTCGAAAATCAGCTTTTCCGCGCCCTGCCCCAGCAGATCGTCAATGGCCGCGATGGTTTCCTCGGCGCACCGGGAGTCAAAATTCTCAATGGTCACGAGCCCGATCTTGTCGGTCAGCATCCGACCGCTGGCCACAACCGTCTGCACCTGCCGCCGCTCCACGGAAAGCGCCACCCGCTCCCCCTGCCTGAGAACCGTCAGAGAAACACAGGTGCCTTCTTCTCCCCGCACCAGATTCCGAACATCCGTGGCCGTCATCTCCCGGACGTCCTGACCTTCCACCTCGATCACCAGATCGTCCACCTGAACGCCCGCTTCCCCGGCAGGCCCACCCTCATTCACGGCCTTGACCAGAAAGCCCTCCTGCTCCTTTGCCTCGATGGTGATGCCGATGCCCACATAGGCATTGTTCACCTGCTCCTCATGGGCGTCGTATTCGCTGGCGGGGATATAGTAGCTCCACCGGTCGCCAAGGGATTTGACCATGGCAGCCGCCGCGGCATCCTCCATGGCAGTCTGGTCGGCGTCTCCGATGAATCGTTCCAGAATCAGGCTTTCCAGCTGTTCCAGCTTGGTGCCGGAGGCATACCCCGGGTAGCCGATCGCCGCCAGAGTCGCCACTGTAGCCAGCATTGCCACAAGGAGATAGCTCAGGGAAATCAGAATTTTCTTTTTCACGGAATAACCACCTCATAGAAAGGATTCCCACAGTCCATAGTATGAACTGTGGGAACATAATTCAATCTGAGGAAGCTCTGAATAAATCGGCGAGAGCTGACAGCGAGAGATTTTTCTCTGGACGAAGGGTTCCAAAGCGGAGGAATACTTTGTGTATTTCCCGCTTTGGAAGCCGCACGGCCAGAGGAAAAGATCCGCTGCTCAGTCGAAGATGGTTTGTTCAGAGTTTCCTGAACAAATCAGTACAGCGGCACGTAATTGCAGGGGTTGACGTAGACGCCGTTGTAGGAAATGCCGAAGTGCAGGTGGTCGCCGGTGGCAACGCCGGTGGCGCCGGTGGCGCCGATCAGCTGTCCCGCGCTGACGATCTGCCCGGCGGATACGCAGTAGCTGCTCATGTGCATGTAGATGGACGAGAAGCCGTCCTGATGGTTGATCTGCACATAGTTGCCGGCGGCATTGCCCCAGCCTGCGATGGTAACGACGCCCGCACGGGTGGCGTACACGGGGTCGCCGGTGCCGGTATCCAGGTCAACGCCCTGATGGTAGGAAGAAGCGCCCGCCGTGGGAGATTTACGATTGCCGAAGGGACTGGTGATGGAGGTGTAGCTGCAGGGAACCTGCCAGCCGCCGCTGCTTCCGCCGGAGTTCCCGCCCGAATTTCCGCCGGAACCGCTCGAGCCGCCGCCCGCAGTCGTGGCGGGTACGGAGGTTGCCTTCCAGGCTTCCCATTCCCGCTGCTTCGCCGCGTTGAACTGTACTTCCATGGCGGCGATCTGCTTCAGGAACGCATTTTCCTGCTCCTTGCATTCCTCTTCCAGCGCCTGGAGATCGTCGGCCTTTTGCAGCAGCTCCTGGAGCAGCGCCTCCGATTCCTTATTTTTCTCGTTCATTTCCGCCTGGGTGTCGTCCAGATCCTTCTTGGTGTCTTCCAGCTCGACCTTTTCCGCTTCCAGCTCGTCCTGGGCTTCCTCCACCTTGTTGGCGGCGTCGCTCAGCTCCTGCAGGCGGCGCTTGTCGGAGGCGGCGATCTCCTCCACCATGTTCAGCCTGTCCAGCAGGTCAGAGAAGCTGTTGGCCTTGAAGACGACTTCCCAGTAGGATACCTCGCCCTCTTCCTCCATGGTGCGGATGCGCTCTTTGTTTTCCTGATTCAGCGTTTCCAGACGGTCTTCCGCCGTGTCCAGCTCGTCCTGCTTGTCCGCAATGAGCAGGTTATAGGCGGATATCTGTTCGTTGATGTTGATGATCTGGGTGTTCAGAAGCTGAATTTCCTGATCGATCACATTCTTTTTCGCGATCAGATCCGCAATTTCGTTTTCGTTCTCCTTGTACTGCTTCTTCACGTCCGCGATCTGGTTCTGTACCTCCTTGCGCTCCTGCTGCAGGGCAATGATCTGCTTGCGGATCTCGCCGGAGGACGCCGCACCGGCAAAGGTGGGCAGAATGCTCATCAGAAGCGTCAACAGCAGTACCGCCGCCATGACGCCGGCGAGGACGGATACCAAACGTTTGCGATTTTTCATAGGAATCTCCTTTTCACGATGGGGACGGGCATTGCATCATACTGAACTCCAATCAAAATCGGAAAACAGCATCAATAGATGTATGCCAATGGGTTTACATAAGTTCCTGCGTAAGAAATGCCGAAATGCAGATGCGGCCCGGTAGAAAGGCCGGTGCTGCCAACATATCCAATGAGTTGCCCCTGGGACACGCTCTGTCCCGCGGAAACAACGTAATTGGTCATGTGCATATAGATGGACGAGAAGCCGTCTAAGTGGTTGATGCTGACATAGTACCCCGCGCCGCCGGCCTGATAGGAGGCCACCGTAACGGTGCCCGCCCGGGTCGCGTAGATGGGCGTTCCCTGATTGCAGGCCATGTCAATGCCGTTGTGCATTCTCTGTGTGCCAAGGATCGGGTGGGTGCGTATTCCGAAGGGGCTGGTAATGGTATAGCCGGACACCGGCGTCGTCCAGGAGGCATTGGAGGGCGGGTTTTCACCCTGCAACGCCAGCTTGGCCAGATACTCGTCGTACTTTGCCTGCTTGAGGTCCTTTTCCTTGGCGGCAATTTCCTGCATCAGCTCGTCCTGAAGCGCTTCCGACTCGTCCATCAGCCGCTGGTATTCCTCGGATTTCTTTTCCAGCTCCCGCAGCATGTCGTCGGATTCGGTGCGCTTTTCTTCCAGCTCGGCTTCCGCCGCCGTCAGCTCCTCCCAGGTGCCTTCCAGCTCGGTTTTTTCCGATTCCAGGCTCATGCGGGTGGCGGTGACGATGTCCGACGCGATGCGCATTTCCTGAAGACGGCGCTGGTCGGCCTCGGAGATCTCCTGCATCATGTTCAGCCGGTCAAGGAGGTCAGTAAAGCTGTTGGCCTCGAAGATGACCTGCCAGTAAGTAATGGTGCCGCCTTCCTCCATCGCCCGGATACGCTCCCGGTGCTGCTCGCTCAGGGTGCGCAGCTCCTCCTCGGCGGCGTCCAGCTCGTCCTGGGTGTCCGCAATGAGCTGGCTGTAGGCGGAAATCTGGGCGTTGGTGGTTTCGATCTTGTCCGTCAGGAGGGCAATTTCCTCGTCAATGGCTTCCTTCCTGTTTACAATGTCGGCCATGTCGTTATAGTTGGCGTCGTACTGGCTTCGCACAGCGTCGATCTGCGCCTGGATGGCTTTATTCTTTTCCTCCAGTGCGTCAATCTCCTTCTGGATCTCACCGGAGGTGGCGGCATCCGCCGGAACCGGCAGGATGCTCACCGCCATCACCGCCGCCAGACATAGGGCGACAAGTGATCTCACGGTTATCTCTCTGTGTTTGCTCATAGTTATACGTCCATAAACTTTCGGATAGAAGTCCAGCTGCCCACGATACCGACGAACATACCGGCGGCGGCGAAGGTGGCAACCATGGGGAGCAGAAGCTCCTGGAAGGGTACGAAGTTGAACAGCTGCAAGGCGTCCACGCTGCCGATCTTCGCGATCATCGCGTCATAGCCCAGCCATTCCAGACCGAAAGCGAGAATTGCGCCGATCATGCCGAGGGAGAAGCCCTCTACCACGAAGGGCAGCCGGATAAAGCCGTTGGTCGCGCCCACCATTTTCATAATGGCGATCTCGTCCCGTCGGTCGTACATGGCCAGCTTGACGGTGTTGGAAATGATCAGCAGGCTAACCACCAGCAGCACCGCGATCACGGCCACGGAGACGATATGCAGCACGCTCTGCAGGGTGGTGAAGCCCTGCGCCAGCTCATAGGCCGCGCTGACCTTGGCCACGCCGGGCAGATTCTTCAGCTGCTCAGCGGTCTGCTCCATCTTGGTATTGTCTTCCAAAGTGACCACGTAGCGGTGGCGCAGATCCTGCGCCTGAACGCCGCTGAAGGCGCTGTCGTTGTCATGGTCGCTGACGAAGTTCTGAAGCGCTTCCTCCCGGGAAACGTATTTCGCGTCAAACACATTGTCCAGAAGGTTGATCTTCGTGCCGATGGATCTTGCCTCGGCGTCGGAAAGGTCGCTGTCGATGTACACCATAATTTCGCTGGTCTTATTCAAATCCTGAACCATGATGTCCAGATTGTAAGCCAGCGCGGAGAAGCTGCCCACGATGATCAGACACGCCACCGTGACGCAGATAGCGGCAAAGGACATGAAGCCGTGCTGGAAAATGCTGCGGAAGCCCTCCTTGAGCAGGTACCCGATATTATTGAGCTTCATGTTTGCTTTCCTCCCCGATTCCATCTCTCACCACGACGCCCTCATTGATGGCAATGGTGCGTTTATGGAACAGCTTTGCCAGATTCTGGTCGTGGGTGACCACCAGCATGGTGGTTCCCAGATTGTTGATCTCCTGCAGCAGCGCCATGATTTCAAAGGAGCGCTCCGGGTCCAGATTGCCGGTAGGCTCGTCGGCGATGATGGTGGACGGATTGTTCACCAGCGCGCGGGCAATGGCAAGTCTCTGCTGCTCGCCGCCGGACATCTCATTGGGATGGCGGTTCATCTTGCTTTCCAGACCGACCAGCTCCAGCACGTAGGGAACCCGCTCTTTGATCTCGGATTCCTTCGCGCCCACGACCCGCATGGCAAAGGCCACGTTCTCATAGACCGTCATTTTTTCGATCAGGCGGTAATCCTGAAACACGACGCCGACCGTGCGGCGCAGGTAGGGAACTTCGCGCTTGCGAATTCGTTCCAGAGAATAGCCGTTGACGTGGACGGTGCCGGAGGTGGGCTTCAGCTCGCCGGTGATGAGCTTGATGATGGTGGACTTACCGGAACCGGAAGGACCGATCAGGAAGCAGAACTCGCCGTCCTCGATCTGCATGGTAACGCCGTTGAGGGCCTTGTTACCCTGCGTATAGGATTTTACAACATCAGTAAATTCAATCATATTCGCATCTTTCTCCCGTCATAGGCGGTACCGGAATTGCCGTTAACGCAACCCCATACCGCCCGCAGTGTAACCGAATTGTAACACATCACAAAATCAATGTCAATCATATTCCGAAATAAATAGGCCAAAAGCGCAGATTTAACATATTATCCACAATTATTCCCCCAATTTTTTCAGCTTTCTTTCATATTTCTCTTATATTACGCCCCAAAAACGGAAAACACTTTCCGTAAAAACCGGGTCGGGCATACAGAAGCGGGGCTGCCGACGCAGCCCCGCGGGACATGTTTTTTACCGGGTCTCCCGGGAAGTGAGGTACTTGCGCACCATCAGCGCTACCTTGAAGACAATGGCGTGGTCAAACTGCCGCAGGTCAAGCCCCGTGAGCTTCTTGATCTTTTCCAGACGGTAGACCAGCGTATTGCGGTGGACAAAGAGCTTCCGGGAAGTCTCGGAGACGTTCAGGTTGTTCTCAAAGAACTTGTTGATGGTGAACAGGGTCTCCTGATCCAGAGAATCGATGGAATTCTTCTTGAACACTTCACTGAGGAAGATCTCGCACAACGTGGTGGGCAGCTGGTAGATCAGGCGGCCGATGCCCAGATTTTCGTAGTCGATGATGCTCTTTTCGGTGTCGAACACCTTGCCCACGTCAATGGCAGTCTGGGCTTCCTTGTAGGAATCCGCCAGCTCCCGCAGATGGTCGGACACGGTGCCGATACCGATGACGGTCTTGATCCGCAGTTCGTTTTTCAGGGTGTCCTCCATGGACTTTGCGATCTTCTCCAAGTCCTCGGGGGTCGTCCCGCCGGTGATCTGCTTGATGACCGCCACGTCGCTTTCGTTGATGGACAGGACGAAGTCCTGCATCTTGTCCGGGAACATTCCCGCCAGCACATCCACGGTGGCAACATCGCTGTGACCCACCTGACGGATGAGGAACACCGCCCGGGGCGCGTCGGTGGCAAAGTGCAGCTCCTTGGCGCGGATGTAAATATCACCGGGCAGAATGTTGTCCATGATGATATTTTTCACAAAGGTGCCCCGGTCGTGCTTCTCCTCATAGAAGGTCTTGGCATCGTTCAGGGCGATATAGGCCATCTGGCAGAAGCTGCGGGCAGTCTCGTCGTCGCCGGAGCAGAAAACGGCATATTCCAGCACATTGGAATTGCCCAGAATGGCCTTGAAGCTGCGCTGACCGAAGGTGACGATGCTGTCGGCGGCGTTAGCCACCTTCAGCGCGGCGTCCGTCCAGCGCTCACCCAGAATGGACATATCGGTGCAGGAAACCACGCACCCCTCGGTATCGATCACGCCGAAGCTGCGGTCCGTAATATCCCGCAACTGAACAATGACACTCTGAAAAACGCTGTTGGACATATCTACAGTCACTCCTTAGTATCTTGCATAAATGCGCATTTCACAAAAACGCATTATTATTATACACAGCTTTTGCGCACATTGCAAGTGCCTTTTGACATTTTATTGCAAAATCTCTTATGTTTTTTAGGTAATATACCAAGGTTTCCCGGAAGGCGCTTCCCCGAAAGGCTGTATCTTCCATCAAAATGACCGTTCAGGGCTGGGTTTTGCCTTCCAGCAGGGCGATCTCCCCTTCCGTCAGCTCCCGGGTCCGGCCTCTCGGCAGATCGCCCAGCGTCAGCGTTCCCTCCTGTCGGCGCTCCAAATAAGTCACGGTCATGTTCCGGGACGCCATCATCCGCCGCACCTGATGGTACTTCCCTTCCCGGACGGTGATCCGGCTCTCCCCCGGCCCCAGCGGCTCCAGAAGCGCGGGCAGGCATACCGTGCCGTCCCGGAGGGTCAGGCCCGCGGCAAAGGCGGATATGTCGTCGGCATTTGCCTGCCCCTCGTGGCGGGCGTAGTAGACTTTCGCCACTTCCTTCTTTGGGGATATCAGCCGGTGGAGCAGCTCGCCGTCGTTGGTGAACAGCAGCAGCCCCTCGGTGGCCTTGTCCAGACGGCCTACGGGCCTTAAGTCCATGTGCCGCCACGCCTCCGGCAGCAGCTCCATGACGGTCTTCTCCGCCGCGTCCTCCGTGGCCGTGACGTAGCCTGCCGGTTTGTTGAGCATCACCACCATCCGGCGCTTTCCGCCCAAAGGCTGCCCGTCCAGTGTAACGGTGTGGACAGCGGGGTCGATTTTCCGGGAGCCGTCCTTTTCAGGATTTCCGTCCACGGTCACCCGCCCCGCTTTTAAGATATCCTTCACCTGAGAGCGGGTGCCCGCGCCGCTGCCGCACAGGAATTTGTCCAGTCGTTCCATAGCTCCTCCGTTCTGCGTCCCGGTTCCGGCGCATAGGCTGTACCACCGAAATATGAACCGGGAGGGATTTTTTATGATGGTTATGACCGCGAAGGTCAATCTGAAAAAGGTAATGATCGCCCTTGCCGCCGTGGCAGCGCTGATCGTGGCGCTGATTTTGCTGCTGGGCGGGGGCGGGGATTCCGCCGAGACTTCCGCGCCCACGGCTTCCAGCAACGACGGCCGGGTGAAATTTCTGACGGATCTCGGCTGGGACGTCACCACATCCCCCACAGATTCCAGTCAGGTACGCATTCCCGCCGCGTCCAGCGACGTGTTCGAGCGCTACAACGCCCTGCAAAAAAGTCAGGGCTACGACCTGAGCGAATACGCCGGGAAAAAGGTCATGCGCTACGTCTACAAGATCAACAACTACCCCGGCGCTACCGAGCCGGTCTACGCGACGCTGCTGGTCTACAAAAACCAGATCATCGGCGGCGACGTGACGGACACCGCCGCGCAGGGAAAGATCCGGGGCTTCAAGATGCCGGAAGCCACGACTGCTCCCACCGCCCCCAGTCTCCCCACGGAGACCGCCGCCACCGCGCCGGAGACGACCCAGTAAACACGGGGAAGCAGCCGCGTTTTTTATCTATGGTATCACACAATTCCGCTCTTGACAAGCGCCCCGCTCTGTGCTACTGTGTACCCGAACTGAACAGTATCTTCAGGGCGGGGCGAAATTCCCCACCGGCGGTAAAGTCCGCGAGCGCGTCAGCGTTGAATCGGTGAAACTCCGATACCGACAGTACAGTCTGGATGGAAGAAGATACGCAAAGGATATTTGCGTTTTTTTCACGCCCTGGGAATATACCCAGGGCGTACTTTTGTTTTGAGGTGATACCAATGACCGATCTTTGGAAACAAATCTTGGACAATCTGGCGTTCGTGGGCGTGAGCCTCGCCATCGTGGTGGGGCTTGCCCTGCTTGCCCGGCTGGCGGAGCATTTTCTCCCGGAAAAGCGGAAGGTCAGCCCCGCCCGACGGGTCAGCATCATCGGCATCAGCGCCGCCATCGCCGCCGTGCTTCATGTGCTGGACTTCCCGCTGGTGATTCTCGCGCCGGAATTCTATAAGCTGGACTTTTCCGAGCTGCCCGTGCTGCTGTGCGGATTTTACTTAGGCCCCAGCGCGACGGTGGTGTGCGAGGGCGTGAAAATCCTGCTGAAGCTGCTGCTGAAAGGCACCTCCACCGCCTTTGTGGGCGATCTTGCCAACTTTGTGGTGGGATGCTCTCTGGTTCTCCCCGCCACCGTTTTCTACCACACCCACAAGAGCAAGCACAGCGCCATCATCGGCCTTGCCATCGGCACGCTGGTCATGACCGTGTTCGGCAGTGCCTTCAACGCCGTTTATCTTCTGCCCAAGTTTGCCCAGCTGTACGGCATTCCGCTGGACACCATCATCGCCATGGGAACGGCCATCCGGGGCGGGGTCAGCAATGTCTCCACCTTCGTGCTGCTGTGCGTCGCGCCCCTGAACCTGCTGAAAGGCACCGTCGTCTCCGTGCTGACGATGCTGCTGTACAAACGGGTGGCAAGACCTCTGTTCGGGCTGCATCAATAACGGCCAAAACTGCCGGGCGTCCTATTGAAAATCGAGCAATTCCTGTGATATAATATGTATGCATTGGGGGACGAAATTGTTGACAATATTGTATCAGAGGAGTTCATTATGAGAATTGAATTTGAAAATATCGTCCTTCGGGATATGATCGAGTCCGACATTGAGGACTATGTGCGTTGGTTCACCGTGGAGCGTGAATGGGAAAACTGGGATGCTCCCTGGGAAAAAGAGGACACGGATGCGGAAGCTGAGCGGAAACGCTGGACGGAATATTACGAATCCAGGAAAAATCGTCCGGATGATGTCCGTCGTTACGGGCTCGAAATCGAATGGAACGGAAGGCATATCGGCTCGGTAAGCGCCTATCGCATTGACGAAAACTATGAATGGATCAGAAATGCCGAGAATGGGCAGACTGTCCATTTGGCTGTCGGCATTGATATTTACGAACCCAATTTGTGGGGCAACGGAATCGGCACAAACGCTCTGCGTGCCTTTATAAATTACCATTTTAAAAATGGCGAGGACGAGATTTACGCGCAAACCTGGTCAGGCAATGTTCGTATGATTCATTGTCTTGAAAAGCTTGGATTTGTTGAGTGCGATCGTGACTCATGCACAGAAGAGGTTGACGGACAATATTATGATGGACTGACCTTCAGACTGGAGAAAAAATGATACGACCGGTCAAAACCTATGACGAATGCCGGACGTTTGCCACCAGCTTTCAGGGTGACCCCAGCTTTTCAGCTCCCATGCTGAGCAGCGAAGAACAGGTGCAATGCAATCTGGTCAGGCCAATCGGAAATCCTGACCGGTACTGCGTCTTTGGCGTCTACTGTGAAGAAACGCTCACCGGCCTGTTCGCATTCCTCGTTATCCGGGATGAACAGTACATGGAAATGCTGGCAGGCTTGTCCCATGAGAAAAGCGCCTATCTGGAAGCGCTCCAATATCTGAAGCAGCACTTCCCCGGTTATGGCATCGATTTCGTCTTCAATCCCGGCAACTGCCTGCTGCGGGAACAGTTGCATCTGCGGAAGGCCGATTTTGAGCCGGAGCAGCAGAAAATGGTGCAGGAAGCCCCTGCGCCGGATATGGACACCACCGGCATTGCGCCCCTTTCCGGCCAATACGCAGAGCAGTACTGCGCCATCCACAATAAAGATGTGTACTGGACAGGCGAAAAGGTCGTGCAGGCGCAGGATCGTTTCCACACCTTCCTCGCAATCCGCGACGGCAGGGTCGTCGGTTACATAGATGTGACCTGTACGTTTAAGGAGAACGAACCATTTGATCTGCTGGTTCTGGAAGAATACCGCCGCATGGGATACGGCCGGAAGCTGCTGGCAAAGGCGCTGGAAGTGAACGCACCCAACGCCATGTCCGTCCTCGTGGACGCGGACAATGTCCCCGCCATCCGCCTGTATGCGTCCATGGGCTTTGCGAAAAAACAGACTATTCTGACGGCACACTGGACAGTGCCGTCATCAGAATGATAACAAACAGGAGGTAATTTTTATGTGTGAACTTCTGAAAACCCGCCGCAGCATCCGCAAGTACCGCCCCGAGCAGGTGCCGGACAAATTGCTGGACGCCGTGCTGGAGGCCGGACTTTACGCCCCCTCCGCCATGAACAACCAGAAGCCCGTCATGGTCGCCGTCCGGGACAAGGCCACCCGGGATCAGCTTTCAGCCATGAACGCCGCCGTGATGGGTACGGACAGGGATCCCTTCTACGGTGCGCCCTGCGTCATCGTTGTGCTGGCTGACCCCGGCTATCCCACCTGGGTGGAGGACGGCTCTCTGGTGCTGGGCAATCTGCTCAACGCCGCCCACGCCGAGCATCTGGGCAGCTGCTGGATCAACCGCGCCCGGGAGATGTTCGACACCCAGGAGGGCAAGGCGCTTCTGCGCCAGTGGGGCATCCCGGAACACTACCGGGGCATCGGCTGCTGCATTTTGGGCTATGCCAACGAGGCCCCCGCCCCCAAGGAGCGGGCGGCGAACCGCATCCTGAAAATCTGACAAAGGAGAAAAATGATGGACTTTCTGGAAATTGCCCGCGCACGACAATCCTGCCGCAGCTATGACGAGACCCGGCCTGTGGAACAGGAAAAGCTGGACGCCGTGCTGGAAGCCGCCCGTTTAGCGCCCTCCGCCTGCAACGCCCAACCTTACCACTTCACCGTCTGCCGGGGGCAGGCCGCCAAGGCCGCGGTCGCCGGTGTGACCGGCATGGGCATGAACAAATTTGCCGCTCAGGCGCCGGTGCTGATCGTGATCTCCGAGCGTCCCTACTCCAAGAGCGCCGCTTTGGGTTCTAAAGTGACGAAGGTGGACTACCGCTCCATCGACATCGGCATTGCCGCCGCCTATCTCACCGCCGAGGGCACCATGTCCAGCGCCGCCACTCTGCCCGTGGCCCTGGAATGCGCCCGCAAGTCTTCCGTCCTCAGCCGCACCATGGTGGAATTCATGGTGCCCCTGGGCGCCACCGTGCATCTGTGCGGTTCCGTGCTGACCGAGACCTTCTTTGTCATGACCATCAGCCTGATGCTGTACGGTTCCCTGCCTTCCGTGGGCACCATGCTGCTCTTCTGCGTGCTGCTGGGCATCTTTGCCGTGGGCGCCCCCGGCGTGCCCGGTGGTACCGTGGTGGCCTCGCTGGGCATCGTGACCGGCGTGCTGGGCTTCGACCCCAATGGTGTGGCCCTGCTCATCGCCATCTTTGCCCTGCAGGACAGCTTCGGCACGGCCTGCAACGTGACCGGCGACGGCGCTCTGACCCTGATGCTGGAAGGCCTGTTCAACCGCAATGGCGAACTTGGGCCGTTGCAGGACGTGGCCCCGGCGGAAAAGGTCTAGCCGTTTCAGTTTCGATCGTTTGACGGGGAGGGGCCCGGCGGCAGGTACGCTCCGGCCCCTGTCTCCGGGCCTTTCCCGTCTTGTTGTGCCCTCTCCGGCAGTCCTTTCCCCTTCGTGGCTGCCCGTGCGTCCCCTGTCTTGCCGGGGTCCCTGAACGGAGGGGCCGCCGAAAGTGGCGCCCCGCTGTCCGCGTCGTGCCGTTGCCGAAAAGGGCATCTGCCCGCTATCCCCGGGAGCCTGTCTCCCGTTCCTTGCTTCAACCTTCTACATCGTGGGCCTCAGGCCCGGAGAATGCATGAGTCTGTCTCTTGCCGACAGGCAGG
>ERZ780178.1894-NODE-1894-length-12630-cov-2.445249_pt1 | contig 12630 bp, 4 predicted proteins | sample MGYA00511018_ERZ780178 | MGnify/ENA primary metagenome ERZ780178 (study PRJEB29588, sample SAMEA2151439) | human gut metagenome | biome: human gut; feature: human-associated habitat; material: faeces | place: Denmark | collected 2008/2010 ...
GTCAAAACCGCCCTCAGGAAGTCCGTCAGCGCTCTTGACAAAAAGTCTGCCGAAGCCACCAAGGAAGTAACAGCCGCCTGCTACCACTACTGCAAAGAATGTGGATACGATGGTGCCTGTTTTGATAGCCTTGTCGTCTTTTATTGCATAGAATTTCTGCACCATTTGCGGAAGTCCCCATGTGCCGAGAGAGGTAAGAATAACAACGCCTGCAAGGTTTATAGGGTCAGGGCCGAATAGTGACGAATATGCACCCTTTTCACCGCTTGCGTCAGGAATATCACCAAGCAGGTCAAGAGAATTTCCAAGGCCACCGTTTTCACCAAGCACTGCAAGCACTACCGCCGCAATGCCTACAAGCATTACTATTCCCTGAATAAAATCGTTCAGTGCTGTAGCCTTGTAGCCACCCATGATAACATACACCGCAGTGAAAACTGCCATGCCGATTATACAATATTTGTAAGGAATGCCAAAGCCCTTCTCAAAAAGTCTTGACAAGCCGTTGTAGACCGAAGCCGTATAAGGGATAAGGAATACGAACACGATAAGTGCCGAAACTATCTTCAAAGGCTTGCTGTTGTATCTCTTTTCAAAATACTCAGGCATGGTCTTTGCCTCAAGGTGCTTTGACATTATCCTTGTACGTCTGCCCAAAACTTTCCATGCAAGCCATGAGCCTATGACGGCGTTTCCAATTCCTACCCATGTGGAAGCCACACCGTAATTCCAGCCGAATTTTCCTGCGTAGCCTACAAAAATTACTGCCGAGAAGTATGAAGTTCCATATGCGAAAGCTGTGAACCATGCTCCAAGACCTCGTCCTCCCAGTACAAAATCATTGACGCTTGCCGATTTTCTGCGGTAATAAACACCTATGCCTATCATAAGTGCAAGGTATAATACCAATACTATCCACCTTGCTGTCAATCCAATACACTCCTTTTACTTCATGTGTCGCTTTAAAGCTTTTATGCTTTTGCGTTTTTACTTGCTAAAGTACAATGATACTATTATAGTACAAAGCGGAGTATTTGTCAATACGGACAGGCATAAAAAAAGCCACCGCAAAGGGAAATTTTGCGGCAGCTTTTTTGGTAAAAATCACGAAGTTTACCTGTGTAAAACATCATCGTTCATCGTGACGGTCGCTTTCGCCTGCGGTGATACAAAGGCACATTGTCACAACGCCCACAAAACCGCCTACTAGCGTTCCTGCAAAAAATTCAAGCATAAAAACACCTCCTGCGGATAGTGTGGGCATTTCTTGACAGCGTTATTCAGCGGTATGGTCACATGAGGGCGTAGTTTCCGTTTATATCCTTGACATGGCGAAGCTCAACATAAGCCGAGCGGTAAAAACCGAAGGTTCGGGATAGGTCAAGAAAGCGGTAAAAATCATTGTATGGTCGGTCGGAAAGATAGAAAACAATGATGTGCTTTTTGTGTTCCCCCTGACGAACGCTTGTTATCTTCATTGGATAGCCGAACTTGTCAGCCAATTTTTGAAGCTCTTCCGCCATGCGCACGAACTTTTCTTCCTCGGATTTTATTTTGGCTTTTTGTGCGGAAGAAAGATTTTTGTAGCGTTTATAACCTTTTTCAGCCGCCCAAAAGGGGCAGTCCTCAAATTTCTGAAAGAAAACGCACTGCTTTTCACCGCATTTGTGGTTTCTGTAAATGCTTTTTGTAACATAGCCTTTGTGCAGGTCGCAGTGACAGAAGCCTATAAGCTTGCGCCTTTGAACATAAACATAATCTCCCGAAACAAGCTTTGCGCCTTTAAGCTCATCGTCTTCACGTTGCGAAACGGCTTTTTCCTTTTTAGGAATGTAATTCATGTTGAAACTATTGATATACTTGTCCCAGTAGTTGTCATCACTTTGCTTCATAATGCTTGCACCTTTCACCTTTTTAAAGTATTATACCATACTAAAACAAATTTGTGGTAACATTTTTTGGACAGATGAAGAATTATACTGCGATCATTATGATAAGAGCCATCACAGCGAGAAAAGCGATATTTGCGGCTGTGAAATATGCGAAATATCTGCCTTTGATATGGGGGTGGCTGCGGCATATCTGCTTGTAGGATATAAGGCTTGCCATGGAGGCGATAAGAGTGCCAAGGCCGCCTATGTTCGTTCCTATTATAAGTGCGTTCAGCTTGTTGGTGAAGCCTGAAAGGAGTATAGCGCATGGAACGTTGCTTATTATCTGACTTGCGGCAACGGCAATAAAAAGCTCGTGACCGTTTATTATGCTGCTGAGTACACTGCGGAAAATCTCTACTCTGCCCATATTTCCGATAAAGATGAAAAATCCGCAGAAAGTAAGAAGCAGTGAGTAATCAACTGTTTTAAGCACGTTTCTGTCAGCAATGGCAGAGAAAGCAAGTGCGCAGAGGGCTGTTATCTGCCATGGGACAAGCCTTGCAACTGTAAGCAGGCAAAGGACAAAAAGCAGGACGTATCCTGAAAGCTTTGTCTTGTCTTTAGTCGAATATGTATCGAAGTTTTCAGCAGTTATATCTGTCTTGACAGACAGCTTTCCTGACTTTTTACACACTGCAAGCGTCCACAGAAAAAGCATCGCTCCTGCAACAATAGTAAAGGGAAGCATAAGTACAAGAAAATCTTTCAGCTTCATATCCGATACACCAAAAAGGTATAGATTCTGAGGATTGCCTATAGGCGTGAGCATACTGCCAAGATTTGCGGCAATGGTCTGCAGAACGACAATGGGTATGAGAAGCTTGTTGCCTGCTTCACCGAGAGTTGAGAGGGCGGTGAGAGTGAGGGGAACAAAGGTCAGAAGTGAAACGTCATTTGTTATGAACATACTTGAAAAGAAGCAAAGCCCCACAAGCACTATGGAAAGCTGAAATGCGGTATTGACTTTGCTTATGATAAATTTTGCACTGCGTTCAAAAATGCCAAGACCTTTGCAACCCTCGGTCACTGTCATGAGAGAGAACAGAAGTCCAAGTGTCCGGAAGTCGATATAACTTGCATATGCTTTGTCAGGTGTGACGAAAAATGCAGATATAACGGCTAAGAGCATTGCCACTATCAGGACGGTTTCTTTTTTAGCAAAGGCGATCGCTTTGTTTATGTTTTTCATTTTATCATTTCCTGTCGTTTATTCATATGATAAAATTATATCATGAAAATGATATTATTACAAGATTTTGAGCTGCTTTAAGAGAAAAAACTTGACAAGTTTAAATAACCATGTTATGAAAGAGAAAAAGAAAAGTTCTTTTGCAGTTCTTGAAATGGTGTTTTATATCACTGCGCTAATGTGTTCTCACAAGGCAGCGTTCAGGGTGCAGGCTAACATGAGAGTGAGCCTGAGGCGCTTAAAAAGGCTAACGGTATCTACAAGCACATGGTTGAGATGCAGCTTTGCTCGGAGAAATGGAAATACTGATATGAATAGAAACCACCGCTGGGAGGAAAGCTCTCGGCGGTGGTTTTGGTTTGTTTGCGTATTATTTTGCGGAGATGTTTCCGCTTTCTGATTTTTTGATAAGACCTGCGGTGAGAGCTTTTTTCAGGGTGTAGCTTATTACGCTCTCCGTTATGCCCACAGCTCTTGTGTAGCCGAATTTCTTGGCTGTTTCTCTTATGAGGTCGGCTTCTGAAAGGCTTATCTGCTGGCAAAGCACTTCTTTCACGGCGTTTATTATCTCCTCGGAGGGGATATCCTCCATGCTTCGCTTGTTGGTATCGTCGCTTGTGCGATAGATAGAATAGCTTTCAGGGGATTGCCCCTCTTTCCAAAGGAAAACTCTGTTTTCATCGGCTGTGGCGAATGGTGAAACGCCTTGTGCGGCATCGGCAAAGACGCTTTCCACTCTTGAGCCGCTTCGTGTTATGCCCCATGCGGTGAAAACTTTTTTCATGAAAAGCTTCTCGCTTATTGGTGCTTCGACAGCGATTATCTTTTCGGCTGTTTCCCTTATTTTCTGCTTGTTTTCGGGCTTATAAAAGTCATCAGATGTACCCATTATGCCAATATCTGCGGTCACATAGGGCTGTGCAAAGGCTGATGTGAGGGCGGAAGCTTCTTCTTTTTCAAACTGCGATGTGGAATAGACGGCAGGCTTTGAGGGGGGAGCGGTTTCGGCTTCATGCTTTGGTGCGCTGTCTATGGCGGCTTTTATGTTTCTCAGAACTCGGTCCTTATCGTCAAACCAATCGAGCGTCCACACTCTCAGGATATTCCAGCCAAGACCGTTAAGCACGCTTGGCTGTAGGATAAATCTATCCTGTGCGGTTGAGCTGTGGAGAGTGTTTTCGCCGTCAAGGAGTATTCCCAAGAGATACTCCTTTTCGTTGTCAGGGTCGATTATGCCGATATCAACTTTGAACTCGGAGCTTCCGATGTTGCATTTCACCCCATAGCCAAGCTCTTTTATGGCTTTTGCGATACACTCTGTTACAGTGCTGTCGCTTGTGCTTTTTGTGGTGCTGTGGGCTGTTACGGCAAGCTTTCCACGCTCGGCAAACTCCAGAAAGCCTTTAAGTCCTGCAACGCCCTCGGAACGTGTCCTTGAAAGGTCTATCTGCTCAGGTCGGAGGACAGAGTAGACTATCATGGCTTTTCTTGCACGGGATATTGCTACATTAAGTCTTCGCCAGCCGCCGTCACGGTTGAGAGGACCGAAGTTCATTGAAACTTGTCCCTTTTCGTCAGGACCATAGCCGACGGAGAAGAGTATAACGTCACGTTCGTCGCCCTGGACGTTTTCAAGGTTTTTGATGAAGACCGGCTCTGGTGACTTTCTGTCAAGCTCTTCAAGCTCAGGGTGGTTTGCCCACTCTTCGCAGAGCATATCGTCAATGAGATTTTGCTGAACGGAGCTGAATGTTACAACACCTATGCTGTCATTGCGGAGCGTTTCGTCGCTCATGCGTCTTATTATCTCGTCAACAACGGCTCTTGCTTCCGCCTTGTTCTGCTTTGTTCTGCCCTTGTCATAGTGACCCTCGGGGTGGATAATGCTCACCTTTGAAATGAGGTCGTTATGGGACGGGAATGTGAGAAGCTTATTGTCATAGTATTTCATGTTGCTGTAGGCAATAAGGCTCTCGTGGCGTGAACGATAATGCCATTTGAGATACTGCTGCGGCATGGAGATAGCAAGGCAATCGTCAAGGAGGCTTTCAAGGTCTTCTTTTTCGCTGTTTTCTTCGTCTATCCGATTTGAGGAGAAGAAGTTTGTTGGTGGGAGTTGTTTAGGGTCGCCAACAATAACAACGTTCTCGCCCCTTGCGATAGTGCCTGCGGCTTCGGCTGTTGGCAGCTGTGAAGCTTCGTCAAAGATAACAAGGTCGAATTTCGGGAATGACGGGTCTATATACTGTGCAACTGATATGGGGCTCATGAGCATACAAGGGCAGAGCTTGCGGAGAAGATTTGGTATCTTATCGAAAAGGCTTCTAAGTGACATCATTCTGCCGTTGCTCTTTATGGCACGTTTGAGTATGCCCATTTCAGAGGTGGAAGCACAGGCTGAGCCTTGGGCAGGTATTTTTGCAGAAAGACGAGCCAAAAGCTCCTGTATAGTCAGGCGTGAGAATTTATCGAGAGTGTCTTTGAACTGTGTGATAAGGTCGTTTGCACTGTTACTGCTGAACTGGCTAAGACGTTTATCGCTGTTTATTATCATAAGTGCAAGCTGATAGTTTAGCGTGCAGGAGAATGCTTTTTCTACGTTTTCGCTGTCAACTTTGCCTGTGCGGTAGCTTTCGCTGACACCTGAAAGTCCGTTGTCTGAAAGCTCTTTGTCAACGCTGTTGAACTGGGCGGCGTATCTAAGCTTATCGGCGTTTTCGGCATAGGTATTAAGCTTTTCTGCAGATAAGCCAAGCCAATCTGCACTTGCTTCTATGGCGGTCATGTTGGCTGAGAAGCTGTCCTCAAAGGCTGAAAGCTTTTCAAGGAACGAGGAGAGAGCCTGTCCTTCAGAGGTGCAGTTTGCTTTTCCGATAGTCTGAGCCATTTGTGCAGGGTCAGCACCCGCTTTCTGCTTAATGGCATTCATAATGCTGTCGGTTTTTGAAACGGCTTTTTCAAGGACATTCCAATCGGTCTGCTCGTTCATGTAAATACCTGTGAGAAGCGCTGTTACATCTGACGGCAGGCTTCGCAGGAGGTCTTTCTTTTCGCTTATGGTGCAAAGCTTATCGAGAATTTCACCAAGGTTTGCTTTTGTAACGGAAGCAGGGTCTTTGGCGTGGAGCTTTAGGCTTTTTACAAGTTTTCCAAGCTTCATGGCTTTTGGCAAAAACCAGCTTTGCTCTGCCTGCTTATAGAGCATTTTCGATTCTGACGCAGGAAGGTCAAAAATGCTTTTTTCAAAATGGCTGAGGATATCGGTGCAGAGAGCGGTATACTCTTTTCCTACGGCAAGAGTATCTTTGATCTTTTGCAGGGTGATATCATAGTGAGGTGCGCAGAGAAGTCCGTCAAGAAGTTCACCGTCAGCGGTGGAAACTTTGTATATGTCAGAAAGCATTTTTACTGCTGTCTTGTCAAGGTCGCCGCTGTAGCTATAAGCCTGTGCGAGAGTTTGTGCGCACTTAGAGGAAGCTGTGGCTTTTTGGGCAAGGTCGGCGGCTTCAGTGTGGAACTTGTCACGCTGTTCCATAGAATATGATGTAATGCCGATATCTTTAAGTGGGAAGTTGGCAAAGTCGCCTGTTTCGGCTATGGCTATTGAATATCTATGCACAAGGTCGCTGAAACGGTCGAGAGTTTCTTTTGCCAGGTTTGCGAAGATATCTTTTGAAACTGATATTTTGCCTTTTTCGGATATACTGCGCTCATAGGCTGATATAGCTTCGTAAAGGGTCACACCACAGTTACGCTTTTCGTGAAGTGCGGTTATGGTATCGTTGAGCTGGGCTTTCTGAGCTTTGAGCCTTGCGGCTTCGGCTGAATACTCCTCGGGAGATTTTATTTTGCCCACTTCAAGGGCTTTGTCAAGCTCTGCAAGGACAGTGGTCTTGTTTGTTTTATTGGAGTGGAGTTCAAGGCAGAACGGGTCAAGACCCAGATTTGCAAGACGTTTCTGCACCACGTTGAGGGCTGCCATTTTTTCGGCAACGAACAGCACAGACTTGTCATTGTAGAGGGCATTTGCTATCATATTTGTGATAGTCTGAGATTTTCCTGTTCCCGGAGGGCCGTGAAGGACAAAGCTTTGTCCGCTTCCTGCTGCGGCAATGGCGGCAAGCTGTGAGGAGTCTGCGCTCATTGGCACTGCCATGTTTTCAAGGTCAAGATCGGAATCTATATTCTCAGGGGTTATGCTTATATCCTCAGGGGCATAGGTGAGAGAACCAGCCATAAGGCTGGACACCACCTTGTTTTGGCTTATCTCCTCTGAGCGGTTGCGAAGGTCGTTCCACATTACGAACTGGCTGAACGAGAACAGACCGATAAAGGCATATTCCTCGATGTTCCAACGCTTTTTGCCCATGACAGCCTGACGGATAGTATTGAAAACAAGGGGCAGGTCAATGCCATGTTCGTCAAGTGGTAGAGGGTCAAGACCTGTGATACTGATGCCATGGTCTTGGCGGAGATATTCAAGAAGTGTGACGTTTATCTGAGTTTCTTCCTGTCTGCTCCTTATTATATAGCCCTTATTGCGTGTGTTGCGGACGATATCTATCGGTATGAGCACGAGAGGTGCATAGCGTGGCTTTTCGGAAAGGTCGCTTTCATACCAGCGGAGAAGTCCCAGAGCGAGGAAAAGGGTGTTGCTGCCGTTTTCCTCCATGCTCACCTTTGCGGAGCGGTAGAGGCTTTTAAGGGCAGAGTCAAGGTCAGTTTCGCTGAGGAAAGTTCTTATGCGGTTGTTTTTGAACTCGTTCTCGGCGATATTTGTCACAAGGTCCTTTTCGTTCTCGATAGCGAATATTTTTGCGTCACGAGTGGAAACTGTCCACTCGGTAGGTATTTCCATGATACGGAAATCACTTCCACTTGCAAGCTCGTCCTCAAGCTTTCCAAGGTCTGCGGTCATAAGCTGCATGGTGTTCTTTGTAACACGGAAGTTCAAAAGAGAATTTCGCAGGCTGAAATCAAGGAGCTTTCTTTCCCATATACGCATTTTTGTGACGGGCTTATCGTTGCCCTCTGCCACTTTGCCAAGAAGAGAGCTGTTAAGCTCGGAGGGGGCGAGAATCTCTTTTGGCTTGTCGGATTCTTCTGCAAGCTGCATACCTGAAAAGGTTTGCTCGGGACGCAGTGGGATAGGTCTTATGCCACTTCCACGGGTGCGGATAATGTCTATGACGCATTGAAATTCCATGTTGCTTATATGGTCTTTGCCGTGTTTCATGGCATGGTCGAAACGCTCGATATCGTGAACGTTGCTGTCAACAAAGTCTGTACACTCCACAAGGAGCATTTCTTCGGCATTTTCTGCAATGCGCTTTTCAATAGCGGAAACATCGTCAACGCAACAATCTGCGAAAGTTTCGTTTTCAAGCCAACAGCCGCAAAATGCGTGACCTGTCATGAAAAACAGCAGAGGGTGAAGTCCCACCGCTTCAAGGCAGGCGGCATAAAGCACCGCAAGGTCAAGACAAGTGCCCATTTTTTGCTCCAAGACCTTATGCGGCAGGCGTATCCTCTGACCTATGACTTCATAGCTTGCAGGGGGATCGTTGTAGACTATTTTCTGCTGGACAAGGGCGGCAAAAATTGCTGCCATTTGAAGCTTCACGTTGTTTGGGTTGTTGGTCTGATAGCCTGTGAAAGAGGGGTCGCCTTTCCACTTTTTCAGGAACGTGGAAGCGTCATGGATAACTGGGGAGAGCGCAGGGTGATTTGGCGTAACAAATGCGGCTATCATCTCAGGCATTATGTTCAAACCGCTCCACTGATCGCAGGCGAGAAGCTCTATAGTGTTCTGATAGGTGAAGATATTTTCGCCATTTTGAAGCACCTCAATGGTGATATTGCCCACCATTTTTTCTGTAAGAGAGAAAAGAAGATCTGTGTTGGTAGATATCCTCACGGGGGATATTTCGGCAGAACTTTTTGCGGGGATAGAGCCGATATAATATGTAAATTCCTTTGCAAACTCAGGCTCAAAGGTTATTTTAAGGCTGATATTCTCAAGGACTTCCTCTGAGTTGTTATTTACTACAAGGCTTCTTATGACAGGGACATAGTTTTGCTGCATGGCAAAGTTTATAGATGCGTTTATGTGTCCGCCGACAGTGACGATATTATCCACTTTTACCCCTCCGACAATAATTTTTTTAATAAGGAACACCGAACAAGAAGCGTGCGGTGCAGTCATATATACTCATTATAGCACAAATAAACACATTGTGCAATATTTTTCCTTAGGACAGGATATGCTATATAAAAAGTAAACCCATTGTTCATAGTATCTTTATTGAATAGGTGGGAGGGTTGTGCTATAATACACTTTGAAATTCAATAGAAAATTTGGAAAGGTGAAAGCTATGGAAAGAATACTTGATTGGAACAAATATCTTGATACTGCGGCGAAAATGGTTTCTGAGGGAATCGTTATGCTCAAAAATGAAAATAATGCTCTGCCACTTGATACAGACAAAGAGGTGGCTGTTTTCGGACGCATACAGTTTCATTATTATAAAAGCGGAACAGGCTCGGGAGGAATGGTGAACGTTACTAAGGTCGTGAACATTCTGGACGGGCTTATTGATAACGGTGTAAAGGTCAATGAGAAGCTTCTTGACACATACAGAAAATGGGACAAGGAAAACCCATTCGACTTAGGCGAGGGCTGGGGCGGAGAGCCTTGGTCGCAGAAAGAGATGCCACTTGACGAGGGGCTTGTCAAAGAAACTGCAAAAAGCTGTGAAACTGCCATTGTGATAATAGGCAGGACGGCAGGCGAGGAGCAGGACAACAGGCTGGAGGCAGGCTCTTATTTGCTAAGCGATGACGAGATAGCTATGCTCACGGTGGTGAGGGAGAATTTCAAGAAAGTTGTTTTGCTTCTTAACGTGGGAAATATCATCGATATGACCGACATAAACAGAATTGCCCCTGACGCTGTGCTTTATGTTTGGCAGGGGGGAATGACAGGCGGAAAGGGTACAGCGGACGTTTTGACAGGAAAGGTCAGCCCAAGCGGAAAGCTTCCTGACACTATCGCATACAAGGCGTCGGACTACCCTTCGGACGCTAATTTCGGCAGGGAGGAAAACAGGGATATTTACGCTGAGGATATTTATGTGGGATATCGCTATTTTGAGACTTTTGCTAAAGAAAAGGTGCTTTATCCGTTCGGATTTGGTCTTTCATACACTGCGTTTGAGATAAAGACGGAAAAGGCTGAGATAACAGAGGGGGCTGTGAAGCTTTCTGTATCGGTGAAAAATATCGGTTCTTACAAGGGCGAAGAGGTAATAGAGGTCTACTGCGAAGCTCCGCAGGGAAGGCTCGGCAAGGCGGCTAGAGTGCTTTGCGGCTTTGAAAAGACCAGGGAGCTTGTACCACAGGAAGAGCAGGTGTTTGAGATAGCAGTGGATATCGCAAAGCTTGCTTCTTATGACGATTCGGGTGTGACGGGCAACAAGTCATGCTATGTGCTTGAAGCAGGGGAATATAAATTCTATGTGGGCAGTGACGTGAGAAGTGCTGAATATGCTTGCAGTTTTGAGCAGGGTGAGGATCTGGTAACAGAAAGGCTCACTCAGTCGCTTGCTCCTGTGGAGAGTTTTGAGAGGATAAAGCCTGTTTGCGAGGGCGGGGCTTTCAGCATTGGCAGAGAGGCTGTGCCTGTATCTGAGGTAGACGAAAGTGCAAGGCGTTTGGAGAAGCTTCCGAAAGAGATAGCATACACTGGTGACAAGGGCATAAAGCTTTGGGACGTTAAGAACGGCAAGAACACAATGGACGAATTTATTGCACAGCTTTCAGACTATGATCTTTCCTGCATTATAAGGGGCGAGGGCATGGGAAGCCCTAGGGTAACTGCCGGTACGGCTTCGGCGTTCGGAGGAGTGTCGGAAAATCTCAATGGCTTTGGCATACCTGCTGGCTGCTGTTCTGACGGTCCGTCGGGCATGAGACTTGACTGCGGCACAAAGGCTTTCAGCCTGCCGAACGGCACTATGATAGCTTCTTCGTTCAACAAGGAGCTTACAAGTGAGCTTTTCGCTTTTATGGGGCTTGAAATGGCGGCTAACAAGGTGGATTGTCTGCTTGGCCCTGGAATGAACATTCACAGACACCCTTTGAACGGCAGAAACTTTGAGTATTTCTCGGAAGATCCTTTTCTTACGGGCAAAATGGCGGCGGCTGAGTTAAAGGGCATGGCTGGTGCAGGGGTGACAGGTACGATAAAGCACTTCTGTGCGAACAATCGTGAGACAAACAGGCATTTTATCGACTCGGTGGTATCGGAAAGAGCACTCAGGGAGATATATCTAAAGGGTTTTGAGATAGCGGTAAAAGAGGGAGGAGCTTCCTCTGTTATGACCACATATGGCAGAGTAAACGGCTTGTGGACGGCAGGAAACTTTGACCTTAACACAGTGATACTTCGTGAGGAATGGGGCTTCAAGGGCTTCACCATGACGGACTGGTGGGCGAACATAAACGTTCGTGGAAAAGAGCCTGACAAGACGGATCTTGCAGCTATGGCTAGGGCGCAGAACGATGTTTACATGGTTTGTCCTGACGGAGAAAAGAATGACGACAACACGCTTGTTGCCCTTGAAAATGGCGGTATAGAGAGGTGTGAGCTTCAGAGAAATGCGGCGAACATATGCGGATTTCTTCTTCACACTAATGCTCTTAAGCGTGCGGAGGGTACAGGAGATACTGTCAAGGTGATAAACCGAGAGGACGAGGAGCAGGAGGACGACAAGCCTGTACAGTTTTACAAGGTAGACCGTGACATAACTCTTGACCTTAGTGATGTTGACACAAAGAAAGGCACTTCTTATAGCTTTGCTCTTGACCTATCAAACTTCGGTATTTACAGGGTGATAGTTACGGCAAGCTCTACACAGAGTGAACTTGCGCAGATACCTATGACGCTGTTCAGCATGGGAACTGCGGTGGGTACGTTCACGTTCAACGGCACTGGTGGCAAGGCTGTTTCAATGGAAAAGGAAACGCCTATGTTCTCACGCTTCACAACCTTCAGGATATACTTTGCGCAGAATGGGCTTGACCTGCACAGTATCAGGTTTGAGCTGACGGACAAGGAACGTTGATTTAAGGCTGGCGTTACGTTTTGTGCAAGTGAATAAACAGCAAGATCGGTCAGTAGATCCCAAATGGGATTACTGACCGATCTTTTTGTGGTATTTGTGGGTGATCTGGGCATGAAAAAAGGACTATCAAACGATAGTCCTGAAATTGTATAATTGCTATCAAATTTGCATATTAGTTTATCACCGATATAGACCTGATTGCTTTCACAGAACTAGGTCCCAGTTTCTCAGCGGCATCGTACAGAAAAATGTACAGCATCAATAAATATAATGGAATAAACTTCGTTAAGAGGACGTTTCTGCCAGTCCTCTATCTGCGGAAGGAGGCGGTCTGTGATATCGGATACCATACTCCTCGAGCAGCATTCCGATGATGTTCTTT
>ERZ780178.1899-NODE-1899-length-12615-cov-4.277946_pt1 | contig 12615 bp, 9 predicted proteins | sample MGYA00511018_ERZ780178 | MGnify/ENA primary metagenome ERZ780178 (study PRJEB29588, sample SAMEA2151439) | human gut metagenome | biome: human gut; feature: human-associated habitat; material: faeces | place: Denmark | collected 2008/2010 ...
GAGACGTACCTGCTGCATTTCCGCGGCACGGTGCTCGTCATCAGCCACGACCGGTATTTTCTCGACCGCGTCGTGCAGCGCTCGATCGACTTCACATCCGGGCAGGCGGAGTTTTACAGCGGAAACTACAGCTTTTACGTCGTTGAGCGGCAGCGCCGCTTTGACGAGCAACTCAAAAAATACGAGAAGGATCAGGCCAAGCTCCAGCAGCTCACGGAGGCGGCGGCAAAGCTGCACCTCTGGGCGTTCATGGGCAACGACAAGCTGCACAAGCGCGCGTTTTCCATCGAAAAGCGCATGGAAAAGCTTGAGACGACCGCCCGGCCGACCGAGGCGCGCAAGCTCAATGTGCACTTCACCGCGCAGGAATTTCGCGGTGACGACGTGCTGACCATGGCGGGGCTCGGCAAGCGCTACGGCGCACGCACGCTCTTTCACGATCTCGACCTGACCGTGACCGGCGGCGAGCGCATCGCCCTCATCGGCGACAACGGCGCCGGCAAGACAACGTTTTTGCGCCTCGTCATGAACGAGGAGACGCCGGACACCGGCTGGGTGCAGCGCGGGCCGTCCGTGCGCACGGCATACCTGCCGCAGATCGTGCGCTTTGCCGTGCCGGAGCGCTCCATGCTCGACACAATGCTCTACGAGTGCAAGTGCACGCCGCAGGAGGCGCGCGATCAGCTTGCCGCCTACGGCTTTTGCGGTGAGGACGTGCTCAAGCCCGTGTCGGCGCTCTCGGGCGGTGAGCTCTCGCGGCTGCGGCTGTGTATGCTCATGCGCCGGGAGATCAACTTCCTCATCCTCGACGAGCCGACCAACCACCTCGACATCGCCAGCCGCGAGTGGATTGAGGACGCGCTGAGCGACTACACGCAGGCGCTGCTGTTCGTGTCGCACGACCGGTACTTCATCGAGAAGTTTGCCACCCGCATCTGGCTGCTGGAAAACGGCACGATCACGGACTACCGCGGCACATACGAGGAGTTTCGCGCCTACCGCGCGCGCCAGACCGCACTGCAGCAGACGGTCAAGGCCGTCGAGCGAGAAAAGAAGCCAAAGCCGAAGCGCGCCCCGAACACCACGCGTCAGCGCGAGCGCACGGAGCGCGACATCGAAAAGCTGGAGGCACAGCTCGCGGCGCTCGATGCCGAGAGCGAGGCCAACGCCACCGACTATCAGAAACTCATGGAGCTCGATGCGCAAAAGCAGACGCTCAACACGCAGCTCGAGGCGCTCTATGCGGCATGGGAGGCATTATGCGACTGAAACGAAAATGTTCCGCACTGATCGCGCTCCTGCTCATCCTTGCAGGCTGTGTGCTGCGCTTTGCCATGCCGGGGCACGACTATCTCGGCTATCTGCTCTGGGGTGTCGCCGTGCTGGTGTTTCTGTTCCCGCGGGTGCACCGCGTGGGGCGCGCCGTGCTGGGTGTGCTCGTGTGCGCAGGGCTGATCGTGTTCACGGTCTTTGAGATCCCCGTCGTGCGCGACGCGCACACGGACACCGACGCGCACCCCGACACGATCATCGTGCTCGGCGCGGGCGTCAACGGCAGTACGCCGTCGCTGTCGATGTGCAACCGGCTCGACGCAGCGCTCGCCTATCTGAACGCGAACCCCGCCGCCACGGTCATCGTCTCCGGTGGTCAGGGGCCGGGCGAGGATATCACGGAGGCCGAGGCCATGGCCGACTACCTCACGGCGCACGGCATCGACAGCGCGCGCATCGTGCAGGAGGACCGCTCGCGCACCACACGCGAGAACCTGGAAAATTCGTTTGCGATCCTCCGCGCACGCGGCGGTGACCCCGCCGACGGCGTCGGCATCGTGACGAGCGAATACCACCTCTACCGCGCCAAGCGCATGGCGCGCTCTCTGGGCGCTGATCCCGCCGGCATCGCCGCCGAGACCACTCTGCCGTCCATGCGCATCAATTACTTCATCCGCGAGGCCGTCGCCGCTGCGTATATGCAGCTGGCCGGCACGCTCTACTGAGAGGAGCCCTATGGAAAAAGTCAACGTATACGACTGGGACAAGACCATCTTCCCCGTGGACAGCACGGTGGCGTTCGTGCGCTGGTGTCTGCGCCAGCACCCCGGCGTGATTTGGCCGCTGCTGCGCACGCTCGCGCTGCTGCCGGGCTACTGGCTCGGCAAGATCAGCAAGACCGCCGTCAAGGAGCGGATGTACGGCTTTCTGCGCCGCGTACCGGATGTGGACGCGGAGCTCGAGGCGTTCTGGGCAAAAAACTTCCCGCGCGTGAACGCGTGGTATCTCGCGCAGCAGCGCCCGGATGACATCATCATCTCGGCCTCGCCGGAATTTCTCGTGCGCATCCCGGCGCAGAAGCTCGGCGTGCGGCTGCTGGCCTCGCGCGTGGACAAGCACACCGGCATGACCGACGGCGAAAACTGCCACGGCGCGGAAAAGGTGCGCCGCCTGCACGAGGCGTATCCCGAGGTGCAGATCGCGGAGTTTTACTCCGACTCCCGCAGCGACAGCCCGCTCGCAGAGCTTGCCGAGCGCGCCTACCTCGTGCACGGGCAGGAACGCACCCCCTGGTGACACAAAGGAGGTTTTCTATGTATTGCGCATCCGATTACCGCAGCATGGCGCGCCGCGCGCTGAAAAACTTCTGGTGGCTGGCCGTCGGCGTGACGCTGCTGGCGACCGTGCTCGGCGGCGGCACGTCGTCGCTGACCGTGTCGTTCCAGAACTCAGACGTCAGCCGGTACTACCCCGAGGCCATGCGCCGCTTCACGCACGTCCTTGTGCCGGTCGCCAGCGTGCTCGCCATGGGACAGTTTGTTCTCCGCGGCAGCATCTCGATCGGGCACGACCGCTTCTGCCTGAAGCTCGTCGACGGCGAGCAGGCGCAGTTTGAGGATCTCTTTTCCGCCTTCGACATCTTCGGCAGCGCCTTCGTGCTCAACCTGCTCATCGCGCTCAAGGTGTTCGCGTGGTCGCTGCTGTTCGTCATCCCCGGCATCATCGCCGCATACCGCTACTCGATGGCAACGTATATCATGGCCGAAAACCCGACCATCACGCCGTCGGACGCCATCGAGCGCTCCAAGGCGCTCATGGACGGGCGCAAGGGCGATCTATTCTGTCTGGATCTGAGCTTTTTCGGCTGGGCACTGCTGACGGTGCTGACCGCCGGGATCGGGGCACTGTGGCTCACGCCGTACATGGCCGTGTCACGCGCCGCGTTCTACCGCAGCCTGCCGCGCAGCATGGGCGACCGCGCACCCAACGGTTGGCAGCCGCAGTCCGGCGATCGACCCAACAGCAGCTGGCATCCATAAAACAAAGTCTGGGAAACAGTTTGTCCCCGGCAGCTGCGCTGCCGGGGACAAACACATTTTCAGACACGGTAGCCCGCATCCTCCCGCACCGGGCAGGACGCGAAGAGCTGGCGCACCGCGCTGTCATACTCCGTCATATCCTGCGCCTTGCGGATGCGGCGCAGCGGGCGCTCAGCGTCGACAAAGCTGCAGCCGAGATAGCGCCAGGCCTCCTTCATGCGAAACAGCAGCGCACGCCGGTCGGGAATACGCGCGCGCGTGGCAGCGTAGAGCCGGTCGTGAAACAGCTGCAGCTGCGCCGCCGTCGGCGCTTTGCCCGTGCGCAGCTGACCGATCAGGCCGGGATTGGCAGCCAGCCCGCGCCCGAGCATGACGCGCTCCACCGCCGGAAACCGCGCCTGAAACGCGTGCACGGCCGGCGCGTCGAACAGATCGCCGTTGTAGCACACCGGCGCGCGGCTGTGCGCGAGCGCATAGGCGAACGCCTCCAGATCCGGCTGCCCGTGATACTGATCCGCCTGCACGCGCGGGTGCACGATCAGCTCGCGGATCGGGTAGTCGTTGTAGAGCTCCAGCAGCGCGGGAAAGCCCTCCGCCGTCGTTTTGCCGAGGCGGGTCTTGACCGAGACCGGCAGCGGGCAGGCGGCAAACACGTCGTCAAAAAACTGCCGCAGCAGCTCCGGCTCCGTGAGCAGGCCCGCACCTTTTTTCTTCGCCGTGACCGTGTTCGACGGGCAGCCGAGGTTGAAGTTCACCTCGTCGTAGCCCATATCGGCAAGCTGCCCCGCCATCCAGAGAAAATCCTCGGCGCAGTGCCCCATGAGCTGCGGCACGACGTGGATGCCCGCATTGTGTGCCGGGTCGATCTCACGCAGCTCGCGCGGGGAAAAGGTGCGGTTCGCCGTCGGCGAAAGAAAGGGCGTATAATAGCTGTCCGCCGCGGGAAAGGTCTGCCGCTGCGCCTGCCGGAACAGGTCGCCGGTCACGCCCTCCATCGGCGCGCAGAGAAATTGCATCGTCATCACCTCATCGTTCGGCTCATGATAGCGGAAAATCCGCCGCGCGTCAAGCGCCGTCTGCATATCAGAATTATGTAAACCGAAGCCGGCGCATATCCGCGCTCCCCCGCGCATAGGATGAGGGCAGAAAGCCGGAGGTGGTGCAATGCACAAGGTACGCCAAGCCATCAGAAAGCACCGGAAACTGCTGAGCGCGTGCGCAATGGTGCTGGCCATCGCGCTCATGTTCTGGGCGGTGAACAGTCCCGCGATCGTGGGCGTGAGCGCGGCCAAGCGCGTGCTGCCCATCTACAGTGTGCAGCGCGACGACCGCGTCGTGAGCCTGACGTTCGACGCGGCGTGGGGCAACGAGGACACACAGACGCTCATCGACATCCTCGGCAAATACAACGTACACGCGACGTTTTTCGTCGTCGGCGAGTGGGTGGACAAATATCCGGAGTCGGTCAAGGCGCTCGCAGACGCGGGCAACGAGGTCATGAACCACTCGAGCACGCACCCGCACATGGCGCAGCTCAGCGCCGAGCAGATCGAGGCGGAGGTCAACACCTGCGCCGACAAGATCAAAGCCGTCACCGGCACGCGCCCGACGCTGTTTCGCTGCCCCTACGGAGAGTACAACGACACCGTGATCTCCGCGATCAACGCCCTCGGGATGCACGCCATCCAGTGGGACGTGGATTCGCTCGACTGGAAGGGGCTGAGCGGAGACGAGATCACCTCGCGCGTGCTCACGCGCGTGCAGCCGGGCAGCATCGTGCTGTTTCACAACGCGGCCGAACACACGCCGGAGGCACTGGCCGGGATCATCGAGGCGCTCATCGCCGACGGTTACACGATCCTGCCGGTCTCACAGATGCTCCTGCCCGGCGACACACATATTGACCCCAACGGACGGCAGTGTCCGGCAGACGCCGACGCAGGCACATAAACCAGACAACGAAAGCGGGAGCTGCGCCCCGCTTTCGTTGCATTTTGCGCGCAAAAACGCTATAATGAAGAAAAAATCTCTGCCATACGGCAGCTCAGGAGCAACATATATGGAAAACTTTCAGAAAATCGCCGTCTTGATCGATGCCGACAACACGCAGCTGACCAAACTTGAAGCCGTGCTGCACGAGGTATCGACCTACGGCCGCATCGTTGTGAAAAAAGCCTACGGCAACTGGCGCAAGGACTCGCTGAAAAACTGGGAATCGGAGCTCAAGCGCCTCGCCATCCGCGCCGAGCAGCAGTTTGACTACGTCACCGGGAAGAACACGACCGACATCGCCATGGTCATCGGGGCGATGGATCTGCTGCACACGAATATGTATGACGCGCTCGTGCTCGTGTCGAGCGACAGCGACTTCACGCCGCTGGCCATCCGGCTGCGCGAGTCGGGGCTGTACATCATCGGCGCGGGCGTGACGACAACGCCGGAGTCATTTAAGAACGCGTGCGATGACTTCATCCTCATCGACTACCTCGCCAAGGCGGACGACAAGCCCGCCGTCGAGCACACGGCCGAGCCCGCCGCCAAAAAGCCCGCAGCGCGCAAGGCGAAAAAGACCGTCCGCAGCACGAAAAAGCCCGCCGCCGAGCCCGCACCGGCCGCCGAGCCGGAGCCGGCACAGGCTCCCGAACCCGAACCGGCGCCGAAAAAGCCCGACATCCGCGAGATCCACAACCTGCTGCACATCGCCTCCGAGAAATATCAGGACGCCGACGGCTTTGTCAACGTCAGCTCCTCGGGGCTGTACATCAAGCGCGTCAAGCCCGACTTCAACGTCCGCGCCTACGGCTACAGCAAGCTGCCGGAGCTGCTGGCAGCCTTCCCGAACAAGTACCAGATCAAGCGCTACGAGGGTAAGGGCGGCGCGACGATCATCGCCTATAAATGCCTGTAATATTGAGCATTGAAAAGTCTGATAAGAATGCGTTCAGATATTCAAAATATCTCTTGACTTTTGCTGCCGCGCGCGCTAAAATTCCTCTCCTGATCAGGGGAAACACCGCCGCAAAGCAATCGTTTCTTTCTTCGCTGCCCTGCGCCTGCGACCCCCGCAACATTCAGGAAGCAAGAAAGAAGGTCTTTTCCTATGACTGCTCAAATCCTCGCCGCCGTCATCTTCGTCGGCATGTTTGCGCTCATCATCATGGACAAATTCGAGCGCCAGTATGTCACGCTCGGCAGTGCGGCACTTGTGCTCGTGGTCGTGTTCGGCATCTGCATGCATAGCTGGGACGCGATCAAAAATGCGCTGAATCTCGGCGCGTTCTTCCGCACCGACTTCTGGTACGGCGCCTCGGAGAGTGCAAGCTCCGGCGTCAACTGGTCGACCATTTTCTTCATCACCGGCATGATGATCATGGTCGAAGGGCTCGGCAAATCCGGGTTCTTCCGCTGGCTGTGCCTGTCGCTGGCCAAAGCCACGCACTATCATGTCGTGCCGCTGCTGGTGTGCTTCATGGCCATGGCCGCGTTTCTGGCCATGTTCATCGACAGCATCACGGTCGTGCTGTTTCTGGCGACCGTCACGCTGGAGCTGGCGCAGATCCTGTGCTTTGACCCCGTCCCGATGATCCTGTCGGAGGTCTTTTGCGCGAACCTCGGCGGCGCTGCCACCATGTGCGGCGATCCCCCCAACATCATCATCGGCACGGCACTCGGCTATACGTTTACGGACTTCATCCAGAACACCGGCATGATCGTCGGCATCTGCTTTGTGTTCGTGCTGCTGTTTTTCTGGCTGTGCTTCCGCAAGCCGCTCAAGGCGAGTGAGGCTGCCCGCCCGGCGGACGCCGTCTGCCCCGCCCCGGCGACCGCCATCGCCGACCGCAAGGCGTTCATCGCGGATGTGGTCGTGTTTCTCATCGCAGTCGCGCTGCTTGTGACACACGCGCAGACCGAGCTGACCGTCGCGTGCATCGGCGTGATCGTCGCAGCGCTGACGCTGCTCGTGACCGTGTGCACCAACGGCAGCACCGGCGTGAAGGAAGTGCTGCGCGGCGTGGACTACAAGACGCTGCTGTTTTTCATCGGCCTGTTCATCTCCGTCGCGGGACTGGAGCAGACCGGCGTGCTCAAGCTCATCGCGCAGTTCATCTCGAGCATCAGCGGCGGCAGCATCAAGGCCGTCATCGTCATCATCCTGCTGCTCTCGGCCGTGTGCAGTGCGCTGATCGACAACATCCCGTTCGCGGCCACCATGGTGCCGGTCATTCAGTCCATCGCGGCGACGCAGGGCATGGATCTGCGCGTGATCGCCTGGGCGCTCTCGCTCGGCACCGACCTCGGCGGCAACGCCACGCCCATCGGCGCGTCGGCCAACGTCGTGGCCACGTCCGCGTCGGCCAAGAGCGGTCACCCCATCAGCTGGGGCAAATACTGCAAATACTGCGTTCCGGCCACCGTACTGGTCATTGCGGTCTCGCTGGGATGCCTGTTTCTGAGATACCTGTGACCCTACTTTGAGAAAGGCGGTAACGCATCATGAAGCAAATCATCGTGACCGTCGGCCGTGAACACGGCAGCGGCGGCAAGTACATCGCCGAACAGATCGCCAGACAGCTCGGCATCGCGTTTTATGATAAGGAGCTGCTGCTGGCCAGTGTCTTCAACGCCGAGGACGCCGCGCGCTATGACGAGAAGCCGGTGCACCTGCTGTGGTCGCGCCGCATCGGCGAGAACTTCAACGCGCCGGAGGATGCCCTCGCACGCGAGACGTTCGATCACATTCAGGAGCTTGCCGACAGCGGCGAGTCGTTCGTCGTGCTCGGCCGGTGCTCGGATTATGTGCTGCGCGCCAACCCGAACGCCGTGCACCTGTTCATCGCCGGAAAGCCCGACGTGAAGCGCCGGCGGCTCATGGAGGAAAAATCCCTCACGGCCGATCAGGCGGCGCAGGAGATGCGCCGCGTCGACCGCGACCGCAAGGCCTACCACAACTACTACTGCGACACGAAGTGGGGCGATGCGCGCGGCTACGACCTCGTCGTCAACAGCGGCAAGCTCGGCATCGACAAGACCGTCGACACGCTCGTGAACTACGTGCGCGCCTATCAGGCGAAAAACGAAACCGAATAAATCGCGCGGCGCCCCGGATGCATCGGCATCCGGGGCGTTTGTACTGCTGCGCTGCGGTGCAGGCGCAAACAGTTCTTGACGAATCGGCAGCGCGGTTATATGATGGCATAAAACTCCATGCATGCGTGCTGCACTGGGAAACGCCGCAAATGCCGGTGCATGAAGTTTTTGTGCATCGTTTCCGGTTGCCCGCAGGGGCGAGGAAATGACACATTTCTTATTTTTGCATCGCAAAAAGCAGTTTTTCGCCGCAGACCTTGGAAAGGAGCAAGCATGAAAGTATCCCAACTCCCCTACCGGCGCGTAACGCGCGAGGAGATGACCGCCGGACTCCGGCACGTGATCGAGCGCGTACGCGGCGCACGGAGCGTCGAGGAGATCCTCGAAGCGCGCGCGGAATATCTCTCGCTCAAGACGGAGTATGATACGGCACAGTCGCTGTCGTATATGCGCTACACGATCAACACCGTCGACCCGTTTTATCTGGCCGAGAAGGACTACTACGACGAGATCGGTCCGGAGATCGAAAACCTGGATCTGCAGTATGCCTCCGCCGTGCTCGACAGCCCGTTTCGGGCAGAGCTCGAGCAGGCGCTCTCGCCGATCCTGCTGCGCAGCATGGAGCTGCAGCGGCGGAGTATGTCGCCGGAGATCGTGGACGACATGGTCGAGGAGAACAAGCTTGTGAGCGAATATGCCCAGCTCATGGCGGGTATGCTCTTCCCCTTCCGGGGCGAACAGCTGCCGCGCCCGATGCTGATGAAATACGCCCGCAGCGCCGACCGCGCCACGCGCAGAGAATGCTATGAGGTGCTCGGCACGACGCTGGAAGCACACAGTGAGCAGCTCGATGACATTTTTGACCGGCTCGTGCACGTGCGCGACCGGATGGCCAAAAAGATGGGCTATGAAAACTTCATCGAGCTCGGCTACTGCCGCATGGAGCGCATGTGCTACGATGTGCAGGCCGTGCAGACGTTCCGTGAGAACATCGTGCGCGACATCGTGCCGGTCGTGTCGCGGCTGCGGCTGGAAAACGCGAAACGTCTCGGCATCGACACGTTCCGCCTCTACGACAACGAGGTCTTTGCCCCCGGCGGCGACCCGACGCCCTGCGGCAAGGAGGCGCTCTTTGCCGCAGCGCAGAAGATGTATGACGCCATGGGCGACGTACCGGGCACGTTTTTCCGCATGATGTGCCAAAACGAGGCCTTCGACGTCGATGCGCGCCCGAACAAGTGGGGCGGCGGCTACTGCACGGAGTTTGTCAAGTATCATCAGCCGTTCATCCTCGCAAACTTCAACGGCACCTCCGGCGACGTGGACGTCGTGACGCACGAGGCCGGCCACGCGCTCAACGCCTACCTGATCGCGAACAACCGCTTCGCGCTCGAGCTCGGCTGCGGCGGCATGGAGACCGCCGAAACGCACTCGATGAGCATGGAGTTTTTCGCCTGGCCGTATCTCGACGGCTTTTTCCCGCAGGCGGGCGATGCGCAGCGCTACCGCTTCCAGCACGTGCTCGATGCGCTGAGCTTTCTGCCCTACGGCACGATGGTGGACGAATTCCAGCACCGCGTCTACGCCGAGCCCGATCTCACCCCCGCCGGGCGCAACGCCGTCTGGCTGGAGCTGGAGGCGAAGTACCGTCCGCACATCGACCAGCGCGGCATCCCGTATCTCGAGCGCGGCACGCGCTGGCAATACCAGATGCACATCTATGAGACGCCGTTTTACTACATCGACTACTGTCTTGCGCAAACAGCGGCGTTCCAGTTCCTGCTCGCGTCGCAGGGCGATTATGACGATGCGTTCGCCCGTTACCTGCACCTGTCGGAGCAGGGCGGCGAAAAGCTCTGGACGGAGCTGTTGACCGAGGCCGGCTTCCGCTCCCCGTTTGCGCCGGGCGCGCTCGCGCAGCTCGCCGCGCAGGTCGAGCCGCTCATCCGCCGGCAAAACATCTGAAAAAGGAGGACGCCCCGATGTACGAACTGACGCAGGTTTCCGCAAACAGCTACTATATCCAGAGCCCCGCCAAGATCGGTCTCGTGCGCCTGAACGACACCGACGTCTGCCTCATCGACAGCGGCAACGACAAGGAGGCCGGACGCAAGGTGCGTCAGATCCTCGACGCCAACGGCTGGCATCTGACCGCCATCTACAACACGCACTCCAACGCCGACCACATCGGCGGCAACCAGTACCTGCAAAACCAGACCGGCTGCAGGGTCTACGCCCCCGGCATCGAGTGTGACTTCACGCGCCACCCGGTGCTCGAGCCCGCGTTTCTCTACGGCGGCTATCCGCCGAAGGATCTGCGGCATAAGTTTCTCATGGCGAAGCCGAGCGACGCGCAGGAGCTGACTGCGGCGTGCCTGCCGGAGGGGTTTGAGTGGCTGCCGCTGCCGGGGCATTTTTTCGACATGGTGGGCTTTCGCACGCCGGACGACGTGGTGTATCTGGCCGACTGCCTGTCGAGCCGCGAGACGCTGGAAAAGTATCAGATCGGCTTTCTTTACGACGTCGCAGCGTACCTGAACACGCTCGAGACGGTCAAGTCGCTCCGCGCGCGTGCATTCGTGCCGGCGCACGCCGCCGTGACGGAGGACATCGCGCCGCTGGCGCAGTACAACATCGACAAGGTGCTTGAGATCGCGGACATCATCACCGGGCTCTGCCGCACACCGCAGACGTTCGAGTCCGTGCTGCAGCAGCTGTTCCGGCGCTTTGATCTTGTGATGGATTTTGAGCAGTACGCGCTCGTCGGCAGTACGGTGCGCTCCTACCTCGCGTGGGGGAAGGACACCGGCCGGCTGCAGGTCATCTTTGACGATCACCGCCTGCTCTGGCAGCAGGCATGAAGTACAGATAAAAAAGTCTCCGCATCCGGTTGGATGCGGAGACTTTTTTCATTCCAGAAGCCCGTATTTTTCTTTCACACGCGCAAGCTTGCTCAGGAGCGGCTTGTACAGCACGAGCAAAAACACCGCCGTGCTGCCCGCATGGATGAGGTTGAAAACGACCCCGGATGCGCACGTTGCAAGCCAGAGCTGCCACGATGGCGCGGCGTTATACATGAGCATGCTCGCCGTGTCAAGCAGCACGCCGTAGAGCACGAACACCGACAAAAAGCCGTAGAGCAGCAGCGGCACAAGGCGCACCCTGCGCCCCGAAAACAGCACGCCGCCGAGAAAGCCCACGAGCCCGAAGCCGAGCATCTGCCACGGTGTCCACGGTCCCTGACCAAAGAAAAAGTTCGAGATCAGGCCAGCCGCCGCGCCGGTGACGAAGCCCGCCTCCGGCGTGAAGGCCACCGCCGTGAGGATCACGATCGCGCATACGGGCTTACACTGCGGCAGCCAGTAAAACGCCGCGCGCCCGGCCACAGCCAGTGCCGCCATCGTCGCCAGCAGCACGAGCTCGCGCGCCTGCGGTCTGCGTCCCTCAAAGCGCAGCACGAACGGCACGAACATCAGCCCCACGAGCAGCAGCGACGTGAGGTAGTATTTGCGCTCGTCCCACACGCACACGAACACCGCCATCAACGCCGGGATTGCCAGAAGCAGGATCGCCAGCGCGGCCCATGTGCGGCGCGTCAGTCTGCGAGACATTGCACGACCTCCACGCACAGCACCGCGCCGGGTGCAGCGGTGCGCGCGATGCGTGCCGCCGCCGTGGTGTAAAAATAATTGCCGGAGAAAAACGCGCGCGGGTCGTTTTCCGTCACGACCTCGCCGCGAAAGAGCAGACCGCAGCGGTCGGCATACTGCGCGCAAAACTCCACATCGTGGCTCACGATGCACACAGCCGTGCCCTGCACGCAGAGCTTGCGCAGCAGCGCACCAAATTCCGCCTTGAACGCGCCATCCATGCCCTTCGTCGGCTCGTCGAGCAGCAGCACGCGCGGCTGCATGAGCAGCACCTTCGCCAGCGCAGCGCGCTGTTGCTCGCCGCCCGAGAGATCAAACGGGTGCCGCTCGAGCAGCGGCGCGAGCGCCATCTGCCGCACGACCGTGTCCACCAGCGCGGCATCCCTGCCGAGCGACGCGAGGTCGGCGCGCACCGTGTCCGCCGTGAAGAGCGTGCGCGGGTCCTGCGGCACGGCGGCGATGCCGTCGCGCAGGGGCTGGAGCGCGCGCTGTTTTTTTCCGTCCAGATACACGCTGCCGCGATACAGACGCAGCTGCCCCGCAAGCACGCCGAGCGCCGTCGTCTT
>ERZ780178.1912-NODE-1912-length-12546-cov-3.106156_pt1 | contig 12546 bp, 10 predicted proteins | sample MGYA00511018_ERZ780178 | MGnify/ENA primary metagenome ERZ780178 (study PRJEB29588, sample SAMEA2151439) | human gut metagenome | biome: human gut; feature: human-associated habitat; material: faeces | place: Denmark | collected 2008/2010 ...
CACGAATATACCCTCCAATCCAACTAGGCCTACTTATCATATGCATGTGTTCAATAAAAAATGCTTTGCCATTCAGTGACAAACATAGTTTTTTTTGTTAAAATTATGGGCAGTAATAATGCGAACTATTGCAAATTTTATATAGCCAAATAACAGATTTAAAGATTTAAAAATGAAATCAAAATAATAATTTAAAGATTGGTAATTAAGTATGGATTATAGTAATTTTAAAATTGATATGCCTAATGACGTTGAATTTATAATCAACACAATTAAAAGCCACGGCCATCAGGCTTATGCTGTAGGTGGCTGTGTCCGCGATTCTATTATGGGACTCACTCCTAATGACTGGGATATAACAACCTCTGCACTCCCTTCCGATATCAAAGAATATTTCAACAAGACAATTGATACCGGAATTGAACACGGCACAGTAACAGTTATGTTGCACAATGTTGGATATGAGGTTACAACCTACAGAATTGACGGCGAGTACAAAGACGGCAGACACCCATCTTCTGTTGAATTCTCCGACAGGCTGACAGACGATTTATGCAGACGTGATTTTACAATAAATGCTATGGCTTACAATAATATAACTGGGCTTGTCGATGAATATGGCGGAATAGACGATATTAATAACCGCATAATAAAATGCGTTGGCAACCCAATTGAGCGTTTTACAGAAGATGCTTTAAGAATGATGAGAGCCATAAGATTTTCTGCACAGCTTGGCTTTACCATTGAACCGGATACATTTAAGGCTATTGAAAAGCTTAACCGCAATATAGATAAAGTCAGTATGGAACGTGTATGCGTAGAACTTAAGAAGACTCTTTTATCAGATAACCCTGATTATTGCAGTCTTTATGCAACAACAGGTCTTTTTAATAATATTCTGCCTGTAATAGCAGATAATCTTACCGGCAGATATGCCAAGAAGCTGCTTCTTACCTGCAAATATACTGATAATGAGCTTCCACTTAGATTAGCCGCAATTCTTTTTGTATGCTCACCTGATGAGGCAAGAACAGCTTTAAGAAATCTTAGAATGGATAACAAGACTATTGATACTGTTGTAAAGATATTAACATACACCCCGCTTCACATTGATGAAACTGAACCTGCTGTAAGGGAAGCACTTCATCAGTGTGGACGTGACATTTTTATGTTAGTAATAAGATTACAGCGTGCTTCTATTAAAGCAAGTGAAGAGATTACATTTATAAGTAACCCTGCCAAGTATAACCATCTGAATAAATTACAGCGTATGGCAGATGATATACTTGAAAGAGGTGACTGCTTTACAATAAAAGACCTTGATATAACAGGAGTTGACCTTATCGAATATGGTCTTAAGGGTGCAGAAATCGGCAATACACTTAATACACTGCTTGATATTGTAATTGAGAACCCTAAGCTTAATGATAAGGCTACTTTAATTGCACTTCTTGATAATTTAAAGTAGTCATATGTGCACCAATCACAGGTGCTTTCCTAATACATAAAAAGGCTCAGCCCTAGCTGCTGGAATTATCCATCAGCTTGAGGCTGAGCTTTTTATATGACAAATATTTTTGATATTCTGTATATAGCACAACAGTTTCCTGCACTATTTTAAAATGCTGCATTTTTAAACACTATGTTATCTTAAAACATCGTATTTATCAGACAACTATCGCTTATATTAATACTTCATATAATCCTTAATAACATTATGGTCTTTAAGAACCTTTTCAATTACAGTTCCCTTTATCCTTCTAAGTAGTGGTTTCTTAATGTTATCAAGCACGCCAGGAAGTTCTATTTCAAGAGGTGACTTGCCGTCCATAAGCTTAACTGAAGCATCTAAGAGATCTCTTACATCATATACGCTTCCCCATACTTCTGGAACGCCCCTGTCTACGCCAAGAAGTCCGTATACAGCCTCCATAGCTGTTCTTACTGAATATTCTGTTGTGAATATAGTATCTCTTGGTGTCTCAGCAAACTGTCCAAGGAATGCAAAGTTCACACAGCCATCTGGTATAACGTCTGGTCTGTCACCTTTTCTTCTTGGCATAAAGAATGCTGTGATATAAGGCATCATCGTAGGTGTTGTATTGCAGTGGTTCTTAGCAAGTTCATCTATTTCATCTACTGGTATTCCAATATGGTATAACCACTCTGCTGTAATCTCTTGACCAGTACACTCTTTCATAGGCTTCTTGACATAATCACCAGCTACATCTGTAAATAAGCTGTATACCCATACGCATACTTCATCTTTCTTCTGTTCCTTGAACTGTCCCTGTCTGTTAATTGTCCAGCTAAGAAGCCAGCTTGAATCCTTACAGCTTACGATACCGCCTGTAACAACATTTCCTGTTCTAGGGTCTCTTTTACATATCTTCTTAATATGATCGATAATCTTTTCATCACTTGTTGTAACTGTAGCTGACTCCCAGTTAGACTTAGATACATTGCCACAGAACTTTTCTGGGTGTCCAAATGATGGATCCTGCTTTGCAATATTCTTCCAAAGACTCCAGCAGCCGCTTGTTCTTACCTCTGCATCTCCTACAGGTGCGTGAGTATGGTCACCATAGATTGTACTCTCTGTACAGCTTCCGTTAGTTACAAACACAAGGTCATTCTCTGTAAGCTCAATTGTTTCTTCCTTACCCTTGACATTGCACTCTATTGTCCTGGCAATCTTCTTGCCATCCTTGAACTCAAATATAACATTTTCCACCCTTGTATTGAACTGGAACTTAACACCTGCTGCCTCAAGATACTTCTGCATAGGCAGGATAAGTGATTCATACTGGTTATACTTAGTGAATTTGAGTGCTGAGAAATCTGGAAGTCCGCCTATATGATGAATAAATCTCTGGATATAAAGCTTCATCTCTAACGCACTGTGCCAGTTCTCAAATGCAAACATTGTTCTCCAGTAGAGCCAGAAATCCGAGTCAAACACTTCTTCATCAAAGAAATCCTCAATCTTCTTGTCATACAAATCTTCATCTTTAGTGAAGAACAATTTCATTATCTCCATACAGCCCTTCTGGCTTAAATTGAATTTGCCATCTGTATGTGCATCTTCACCCTGATTAACTGTTGCCCTGCAAAGTGAATAGTTAGGGTCGTGCTTATTAAGCCAATAATACTCATCAAGCACTGATGCACCCGGCTTCTCTAATGATGGAATACTTCTGAACAAATCCCAAAGGCACTCAAAATGATTCTCCATCTCTCTACCGCCACGCATTACATACCCTCTTGTTGGATCATTAATGCCATCGCACGCACCACCAGCTATATCCATAGCTTCAAGAATGTGAATATGGCTTCCCTTCATCTGTCCATCTCTTACAAGGAAACAAGCTGCTGCAAGTGAGGCAAGTCCGCTACCTACAATATATGCTGACTTAGCATCAACGCCCTCTGGCTTTTCTGGTCTTGCAAATGCTTCATAATTACCATTTGAGTAATATATACCCTTGCTGTTCTTATCATATTTACCACGCTCAGTATTTCTGTACTGCTCGTATTCTTTCTTCTGTATTTCTTTTATCTCTTTCTTCTCTGTACCGTTCTTATTCTTTGCATTAATAGCCGCAACTCCTGCTCCTACTGCAAGGAGTGCTGCTCCCGCCTTTAATGTCCTGCTTCCGATTGACTTCTTACTCATAAGCTTCTCCTTTCACATATCTGCTGACCTGCAATCAACAATGTCCATAATTCTCATAGCTACTCTTCTTTACAGGAGTTTCACTCCATATCTTATCAGCATATGGCTTCCACGCATTGGCATATGGAACACATTTGCTGCAAAGATGCTCTGCTGTCTCTGGCGACTGTAAATCTGTTGATTTAGCACCTGTTTCCTTGACCATTTTCTGTAAAATCTCAGGATTTTCAAGCATAGGACAAGGTCTTAAATGATTCTTATTAAATGGCTGGTTCTTTCTATACGCCATAAATAATGGCTGGTTAAGTATCTCAAGTAATGTATTAGTTCTTATATTCGCACCTGAATAATGAATAAATACACAAGGCTCTGCATCACCATTTGCATTAATGTGGAAATAGTTTCTTCCGCCTGCTATACAGCCACCAACGAACTCACCATCATTCTGGAAATCAAATGTAAATAAGCCCTGTCCTGTTGTAAGACTTCTTATCTGTCTTATGCGGTCTTTCATATATATTCTCTGCTCTGGTGTTGGAAGCAATTCAACTGAAGCATCATTTCCAACTGGCATATAATGGAAATACATTGCATAACGGCAGCCCTTATCTACCATAAGCTGTATGAATTCATCACTTGTTACTGTTTCTGTATTCTTAGATGTGTAGCATATTGAAGTACCGAATACAAGACCATTTTTCTTTAAAAGATCCATTGCATTCATAACCTTGCCATATACGCCATCGCCACGTCTTAAGTCATTGACTGCTTCAAATCCCTCAAGACTTATTGCAAGATAAAGATTGCCTACTCTTTTCATCTCCTGACAAAATGCTTCATCAACAAGTGTTCCATTAGTAAATGAAAGAAATGCACAGTCATTATGCTTCTCACATAACTTTATTATGTCGCTCTTTCTTACAAGTGGTTCACCGCCTGTAAACATATAAAGATATATTCCTAACTCCTTGCCCTGTGTTACAACACTGTCCATTTCGTCAAATGTAAGATTAAGCCTGTTGCCATATTCTGCCGCCCAGCAGCCTGTACAATGAAGGTTGCAGGCACTTGTAGGATCCATAAGAATGAGCCATGGCACATTGCAGCCATACTTTTCACGATTTTTACGGATGGTTTTTGTGCCGTAAACAAATGCCTCAAAGCCCAGATTGAGCGCGATTGTCTTTAATACATGAGGATCTATCTCGTTGATAAGACGATGCATGTACTTGTTGAGCGTGCAGTCCTTATCACAGATCATCTTGCGCGCACTGTCATAGTTTAAATCAATCTTCTCATCGCCCATAAATTTCTGCCACATGTCGATAAGCTTTACAACCTCTGTCTCCGGGTCCTTGCAAAGTCCTTTTACAATGTTGTCACATATTTTTGATGCAGCAAGTCTCGCTGCCTGATGTCCTAAATTTCCCACTTTGTATTCCTCCTTATTGTTTCAACGGTATTTCTGACGACAAATAAATTTAGTATTCCGTCAAGACTCAAATTCAGTCCTATTAATCTCACTATCATGCCTGCGGTCTCAAATGGTGTCACAAGAAGCAGTATTCCCACAAATGCCACTACAAACGACATCACGAGTATGAGCCACCATCTCTCGATGCCAAAACGCTTTGCTTCCACTGCAGTCTGTATCTTGAACGCTCCATCTACCAACATAAAAATGCCTATTGCTGTAGACAATATCTCTATAATATACTCAGTTTTTTTAATAATTATGATTCCAAGCACTATTGAAACTATCCCAAGCGCCAGGTCAAACTGAAACGCAAGCTGAAATAAATCCTTTGCAAAATATCCGGACAACTTTGTCACTCCGTATACTATGAGAAACACTCCATACACCACGCACAAAGTCCTAAGTCCAAGCTGTGGCGCAAATAACAAAGCTGCCCCCAATGCAATCAGGCATATTGTCATGACAGTGTATGCATTTTTCACACGTACCAATGTGTGCATAAAGTATCTCCCTCCTTTTTGTCTGCTATTCTAATCCACCATAATCGTCTTTAAAATGGACAAAAAAATAAGAGTGTCTGAAATTCAGACACTCTGTCAAATCTGTTCGAATTATTTTGTCATACAATATCCGCCTGCCTACAGACAGCACTCAATCATATCATAAATTGTGGCATCGAAAGAGTCACCTATTCTCTTAACAATATCTCTGTTGTATTGGCTTTTTGACAGTCCAACGCCATTTGCCGTAATGTTCTCAGGCAAACGGCTCATCATACTGCCTCTCTCAATCCACTTAATTGTACTGCCCACGATTCCGTTGCTGTAAAACGCCGTGATAAAAGCAATGTCACTATCATCCAGGCTGTAGCCCTCTGCCTTTTCCAACACAAAGCGGCGCACCACCTGCGTAACCACGGCATCCAGATATGTCCTTAATACCCTGCCGTTTTCCGATGCATAAATGTGCATTATCGCCTCGCGGTTATTAAGAATAAGGGCAGCGACTCTGGCATATGCATCATGAAATGTCACGCCTTCCTTTGCCTCATCCATCACAAGCCTGACCTCGTCCTCAAATATGGCCTCAAGCACATCATATATGTCCTTGAAATAATAGTAAAATGTATTTCTGTTTATCTCACACTGCTCGCATATATCCTTGACTGTAATCCTGTCAAGCGGTTTGTTTTTCAGTATATGTAAAAAAGTCTGCATTATGGCTTTTCTGGTAAATGTTGCCATGTGTATATCTCCTGATGTGCGTATTATACATAAACCCTACTCTCAACCGCCATTATATTACGATTGTTATATTTTTGTCAAACTATGTCTTCGTGTAACTTCAAAGTAAATTCAAAGGCCAACACCAAAAGAAAGAAACTTATCCATTAAAATCCAAAGTCCGCATAATCCTGCGGCAGAAATCTATGGTAAATAATATGGCAGCCCTCATCATGGAAGCAATAGTAGTATGTGTCATCCGGCTCATTTAAGAAGCGGATGTAACAGTCAAACTCGCCGTTTTGCATTTCCTTTTTTTCGATGTCGTCCGAGTATTTGTAAAACAACTCAGTTATCTGCTCCATGGTGCAGCCATGCGTGCCGACAAGTGTAATCAGCTCCCTTATAAACTCGTTGTCAGCTGTGTTTTCATGCACATACTCACTGCCCTCAGGTGGTATCTCTATGCAGAAACGCTCATTTTTTGCGGTGACCTTTATCTCACCTATGGTGTCAGTAAGCTGTTTTGGCAGGTTGTCCGGTGCAAGTATTTCAAGCATCTGCTGCTCTGAAATTACGCCGGCTGCAATTTTATTGTCATCCCCTGCACACTCAAAGAAATGTCTGAGCGTGGAAAGAGGATAATACAGTCTGACTATTTCCTTCCTGTAGCCAAGCTTCGCCTGCTGCTCTTTTACTATATCAATAAGACTCTTCGCCAGACGAGCGTAACCGGTGGCGCTATAATCGCTGCTGTAATTGTCTCTATAATCGCCGCTGTAATTGCCTTTATAATCGCCACTATAATTCACTTTGTCGTCAAAATCGCTTGTTTTCGTCATACCGATAGCTTCTCTTCCTCCCGGCTTTTAAGGTTTTTCTAGGGCATGCTCACCTTATCGAGTATTCCTGTCAGGTGTGCTATAGCCACGCCATAGTTTGTCATCGGCACATGCTGAGTGCGTGCCCTGTCTATTCTTGATAATACATATTTTCTGTTAAACATGCAAGCACCGCACTGAATAACGAGATCGTACTGAGAAAGATTATCAGGGAAGTCTGTACCGCTTGTAATATCCACGGTAAGCTCCTCACCGACACGCTTTCGAAGCAGGTTCGGAAGCTTCACCCTGCCTATATCCTCTGCAAGAGGCGCATGTGTACAGCACTCTGCGATAAGCACTCTTGAGGATGGCTTTAAGGCATCAATTGCCCTTGCGCTCTCCACATAATATGGCAGATCACCCTTGTATGCTGCAAAAAGCACTGAAAATGATGTGAGCATACTCTCCGCCGGTTTGTGCTCGTACACATAGCCAAACACCTGTGAATCTGTCACGATGAGCTTTGGCGCGTGAGATAATGCTGCAAGCGCATCTGTCATTTTGTCAGTCGTCGTGCTCATCACAAGACATTTTCTATCGAGCAATTCCCTGAGTGTCTGCACCTGTGGCAATATGAGTCTGCCCTTTGGCGCCTGGATATCCTGCGGCATAACAAGAAGCACCAGGTCTGTCTGAGAAACAAGGTCTCCCAGGATAAATTCCTGTCCGAAATCCTCCGGCAAAAGGCGTGTAAGTGCAGAGATGACAGCATCCATTCCCTTGCCCTTTAGCGCGCTGACTGCTACAACCTCAAAGCTATTATCTGCATTTTTGCCCATCATAGCACTGTTTTCCTCATAAACCCAGCACTTTGCGGCCTCTATTGCAGCATTGTCAAGCTTTCCCCTGCTCTTTTCCTGAGCCTCTGCGGAAAGCAAAATCTCGTCTATCTTGTTTAAGGCAAATACAACCGGGGTATGTTTTTTTGCAAATAACAGGCTCCACTCTGCCTCATCCTTAAAAGCCTTTTTAAATGGTACCCCTGCCTTCTTTGCAGCAATGACCTCTGCAATATCAAGCACTACAACAGCTATGTCTGTCTTCTCTGCTGCCAGATGAGTCTTTTCCACACGTCTTTCACCAAGCTCACTGTCATCATCAAAGCCCGCCGTATCAATAATCACGCACGGTCCGAGCGGATGAATTTCCATCTGCTTGTACACAGGGTCGGTTGTCGTACCTGCCACGTCAGCTACAATGGAAATCTCCTGCTTTGTAACCGCATTTATCAGAGATGACTTACCACTGTTTGTCTTTCCGTATATACCTATATGAAGTCTGTTGGCAGAGGGCGTCTCATTCAAATTTCCCATATTTCCTCCTTTAGAAACGGAAATCACGCTTTCCGTCTGCAATATCATGTATATGCTCATAGCAGGTCTGCTTAACCTTTGGATTGGTAATCTTTTCTATTTCCCTGTCGATTAGCTTCATTCCAAGCTCTCTTGTCTGCGGGCTTGCATAGTCCTCGAGATACTCCTTAAGTGTCATGAGTGCGTTCGGATGACAGCAATTAAGTATCTGCATGCTCTTGCACAGTGCCATAAAACGGTCTCCCGTTCTGCCTTCTCTGTAGCAGGCTGTACAGAAGGACGGAATATAGTCCATCTTCATAAGCCAGTTTACCACCTCGTCAAGTGTTCTCTGGTCGCTGACATCAAACTGCTCCGATGTTGCCTCTGCATTTTTCTCAGCCTCCGGGTCTGCATAGCCTCCAACACTTGTCTTTGATGCGCCGCTGATCTGTGAAACACCGAGCGGCAGAACCTTTTCACGGACAGCTTGGCTCTCACGGGTTGAGATTATCATTCCTGTGTATGGCACTGAAATACGGATAAGTGCGCATATTTTGGCAAAGGTATCATCACTGATGCCATTGTCAAATACATCCGGGTCTATATCATCTGCGTGCTTTATACGCGGCACACTGATGGTGTGAGGACCTACACCGTGCACTGCCTCAAGGTGCTCTGCATGCATCAAAAGTCCGGCAAACTCGTACTTGTATTTGTCAAGTCCGAAAAGTACACCAAGTCCCACATCGTCAATGCCGCCCTCCATAGCACGGTCCATGGCCTCTGTGTGATATGCATAGTCATGCTTCGGTCCATATGGATGAAGCTTCTCATACGCTTCCTTATCGTAGGTCTCCTGGAAGAGGATGTACGTTCCAATTCCTGCCTCGTGCAGCTTCCTGTAGTTCTCCACTGTGGTCGCCGCTATATTTACATTTACACGCCTTATTGCACCGTTCTTGTGCTTGATGCTGTATATCGTGTCTATACACTCCAGGATGTACTCGATAGGATTCATCTGAGGATCCTCACCGGCCTCAATGGCCAGTCTCTTGTGACCCATATCCTGCAGTGCTATGACCTCCCGTCTCACCTCTTCCTGGGTGAGCTTCTTTCTGGCTATATGCTTATTCTTGATGTGATACGGACAATACACACACCCATTTACACAGTAGTTGGACAGATACAACGGCGCGAACATAACTATTCTGTTGCCGTAGAAATCCTTCTTGATCTGCTCCGCCAGATCATATATCTCGTTTATCTTGTCCGGCATCTCACACGCAAGAAGCACGGATGCCTCCCTGTGGGTAAGCCCCTTCCTGAGCTTTGCCTTCTCTATGATACTGTCGATAAGCTCCACATTGTCCTTGTTCTGATCCGCATAGTCCAGCGTCTCACGGATCTCGCCATCATCTATGAAGTCCTCTGCCTTCATGGATCTCACATCATACATTTTTTGTCAGCCTTCTTTCTTGTATACTGTATGCCCTTCCAATCTTATACACACAATATTATTCAGTGGTCTCCGCCTCTGTTGTCTCCTCACTGTCAGCATCCCCGGAATCGACCGGCGTACTCATGCTGTCTATTTCATCCGGCATACGGACATAGTCCACATACCAGCCATCGTCGCACTTCAACATACATTCCTGAACGTGTACCGTGACCTCGCCGCCATCCTTGCCTGTCACTATCCAGTCAGCTTCCACACTTCTGTACTGGGACACGCCCTTAACTCCGTTGTCCGCAAATTGCTGCTGCACATCCTCTATATTGCTCACCGCCTGTATATCGGTGACCTTGCACTCGATCGTATCTATATCCCCAACCTGCTCATCTGTATACGCTCTGAACTTGTTTATATATATGTCCTGTATGTCACTCACCGACAAAACCTTTGACGAATCCTCAAACTTCTTCACGTATCCCGGGGCTATCATGTCAGCCATCTCTCCGCCATCGCCAAATGCGTATATGCGGGCGGTCTCCTTTGCCAGCTTGTCCGCCTGATATGAAAATCTGTAATAGATCACATAAAATACCGCAAATACTACCACGATCGCCACTGCCAGAACTATTATAAGCTTCTTGAGGAATCCGCTTTTTTCATTACTGTTTCTCTCTTTACTCTGTCCCATATCTCTACTTCCCAATCCTTATTTTGTGGTTAAATACCCTTTTATATTGTATTCACCTGATTTGATATAGTCAACACCAAGCTTCCGTAACCCCCGAACGGGCAGATCATCAACATGACCTGCCCGTTCAGAATAATTATCCATATATCGTTACCAACAATTCATTGTCTCCATCGTATCAAGCTTCCTCTGGATCTTGTCAACGACCATATCCCTGATCTCTGTGGTCGTCTTATCCGCTATAACCTCATATGGGATCGGCTCCAGAAATGCAAGCTGTGTCGTCACACGTCTCAGTGACCATCCCTCAAATGGCTTGAAGGAATCATACAGCACGACTGGAACGATAGGACACTTCGCCTTCTTGGCGATCTTGAAGCTTCCCGGCATGAACTCCTTGAGCTCATTGTGACTGTGATCGTATCCTCCCTCCGGGAATAAAATATATCTCCTTCCCGCCTTGATCTCCGTGGATACATCGTTTATAACCTGTACCTGCTGCTTTATGTCTTCCTTGTCAAGTCTCTGTGCCTTCACAAGATCCGTAAGCTGATCTGCTATGAACAGCTTCGACCTCTTTGCATCCATGACATACGTAATCGGTTTGTCATGGGAAACTATAACTCCCAGTACATCATACTTACCCTGATGATTGGCATACATGATATATCCGCCCTCCTTAGGAAGGTTCTCCATACCCGTGGCAACCGTCTTGATAAAAGCACGACGTCTCACATGATTGCACATAACCTGTGCCATCTGATAACATATATCCTCACCATATTTTTCCGGGTGTCTAGCATAATACGACATCTTTGGCACATAGTACATGATCAGAAACAAGCACGAAACTATTACCCAAATAAATCTTAACATAAATACCTCTAACCAAATACCTTTAACTCAAAAATGTGTGCATATACATGCACACGTCCTCTTTTTCATAAACTCTTATATACATAGTTCACTGTATATACAGTTCACCATATACTATCTAGTAATTTTCTCAGTAAAGGCAAAAGTTGTCAAGTAACATTTTACCTATTGTGTCTGCACATAAAAAGGCAACGCCACATCGGTTTCATCGTCCCGCTGCTGGCACTGCCTTTTATAATAGACTCGAAGTCCCGCGCTGACGCGCTCTATGTTCGGCTTACGCCGAACGACTTCTCGTTAAAACCGCTTGAAACCCCCAAATGCCTGCAAGCAGGCGCTTGGGGTTTCTGCGCTAGGTTTTATATCTTTTCTGTTACTTTGAGTCTTGTGAGTGCACGGGCAAGTGATGCCTCGCTCTGCTTGTATTCCTTCAGACTCTCTTTCTGTCTGAGTCTCTCTTCCGCTCTGATCTTTGCCTCCTTGGCTCTGACCCTGTCGATATCCTCCGGCTTCTCTGCGGAATCCACGATAAGGACAACTCGGTTATTTACTATCTGAACAAAGCCCTCACCGACAACACCGACTACCTGCTCACCCTTGCTGGTGGTAATCCTGATCTCGCCTATGCTGGTGGCTATGACCATGTTCTCGTGATGTGCAAGAACCGCTTTCTCTCCATCTTCAAGTGGAAGAACTATTTTCTCTGCCCGGCCGTCGAAGAATATCTTATTACTGGAAATAACTCTCAGATAAAATGTATTCATCTATGCACTTCCTTTACTGGCCCTTCTCGGCCTTTTCCTTTACTTCCTCTATAGTACCTACATTGAAGAATGCCCACTCAGGATACTCGTCCATCTCACCGTCAACGATCATCTTGAAGCCCTTGATCGTATCCTTGAGACTTACATACTTTCCAGGAATACCTGTGAAGTTCTCAGCTACATGGAATGGCTGTGACAGGAATCTCTGAA
>ERZ780178.1922-NODE-1922-length-12517-cov-2.029771_pt1 | contig 12517 bp, 5 predicted proteins | sample MGYA00511018_ERZ780178 | MGnify/ENA primary metagenome ERZ780178 (study PRJEB29588, sample SAMEA2151439) | human gut metagenome | biome: human gut; feature: human-associated habitat; material: faeces | place: Denmark | collected 2008/2010 ...
TTTGCCCCCGCCAGTTTCTCCTTCTTTGCTTTTTCTTTCTGTGCATTCTTCAGCAACCCAAGAAGCGTCGGCAGATCAGAAGTGTCCCATGCGCTCATGTCGTTGCCAATGCGCATTTTGGCCTGTGCAAGGATAACCGGGCCACATTCTTGGAAGAGCGATGCATATTCAATGCCTATAATTTTCATAAAAGCATCATTAATCTTTGCACTATCGTTCAGAATGGCAGCGTCCATAGTGGACAGTGTGTTGATTGCGTTCTGAACACTTTGATCAAGCACGCGATTATTCTTCTGCACATCAATCAACGTGACAAAGTCCTTTTTGAACTCCTTTGGAATAATCCAGAGCAGCGGTGCGCTATGATCGGAACACCACGCCTTAACAGACTCTTTGCCTGTTAAGCTAAGCCAGCGTTCTTGAAGCAGCGCACGATTTCTAACCTGACTAATGCGACCAATCTGTGTTTTCAGCTCTTTCTCAAACTGAGATAACGATGTATCGCAGGTCATATCTTTAAGACCAGCATAAATTGAATCAAGTTCCTGCTGTGTGCAGTCAATATCCTCGCTTTCCAGAATATCAGCCAGCACAGGTCTGGCATCTTTCAAGCAGTCCATGGCATTTTTCCCATACTGCGTCAGAACTGCAATGTCAGCAGCACGCTCTTCTTGCGTCATATGGAGGATGCCATTGTACGAAACTTTATACAGAATTTGCATTGCTGCAAACCAAGGTTTATCCAGCTTTGCAATGGCTGCCATAGAAATTCGCAGGAACTTGAAAAGGTTAGCAAGGTCTTTCACAGCATCTTCGGTGCTGTGGTAGACTTTTTCCAAGGCACTGTTCAGCGCATCAAGATAGCCGTATTCGCTTACGATGTCCGGCAGCTTTCCCTTTACCTGCTCTTCTGTCCAAGTATAGATGGCATTCTGCATCACCATGTGCAGCTTGTCGCTAAGCGCTTCTGGCGTCACAGAGAGCTTGTCCGCAATCGCCTTCAATTCAGGCGATGCATCAAACAGGAAGGTGCGGAAAGCAACAGCCATAACGTTCTTATCTTGGAATGCCTTTGTGAGATTGACTCTCAGTTTGCCGCGGCCGTTAAAAAGCTGAATGACATTGCTCATGGCACCTTCACTGTTATTTTCAGCAGCAATAAATTCTTGCATATTATCAATAATTTTCATTGCCACCAGTTTGAAATCAGGGCTTCCATAAACTGCATCTGGCAGATACTTGAGCGCCCAGAAAGGAGAACCTGTCTTCGTCACAGCTTCACGCATATTGTGCCAACATGCTGTTTCATTGGCAATCTCTGCATCCGACAGATTCAGAATGTACTTGGCATACTGACGGAATTGCTGGAATGTAACACTGCCCGCAGAGAGGTAGTCAGTTGTCATGATTCCCTTAACCATGTTTAGAATCAACGTTTTGAGCGTGGCATCACCCAGATCGTGTGTGCTTTGTACATTGTCCGTCCAGTTAAACGTACTATTCTTATAACAAGAGAATACATAACCAAGCAGAACGCCGCAGGCAATGCAATTGTAATAACCGAATGGCGCTGCTTGCAGCTTTGCCCACAAATCACTTAAAACGACTTTTTGACCAGACTCCATCTCATCACGAATTAACTTAGCAAGTGCACTGACGGATGTTGCTTGCTTGCTGCCATTGGCATCTACCATGCTGTTAATGGTATTCAGCGAAAGCAGACCGGGCTGCTTCAAACCATCAAGAACGTTTTTCAACTGAGAATTTGTTGTTGCGCGAGTAATGCCCGCAAGTGGTGCCGGATCATTGCAAGGCTTATAGGCTGTGCTGGTGACAACGATGGTTTCCGGCGCATACGGGAAGAGTACATCCTGCACGTTCATGCGGATGGTTTTTCTCAGATTGAGCATACCAAACTGGTTAGTAAAGACATTTTTCTCATTCCACGCAATGATGTTGCTGACGCTTACAGCTTCATTGACCCATGTGCTTACAATAATGCGGGCATCGTTTTCGTACTGGGAAGCAGCTGCAGTCTTCACGCTGCTACTTGCCAATTCCTGCTTCGTGATGTTTGTCAGCCACTGCTTCCGCTTTTCATCAGTAAACGGCGTTTTGACCAATGCAATAATCAATCGAGGTTCACCAGAATTTGCTGCGGTGTCTTCCAAATCCTTCTGAATAGACTTGTACTGGGCCTCATCCTTCACTGTAACAATCAGCAAGCCGAGCTTATAGGGACACTTATCCAGTTCCTTCTTGATTTCTTCCAGACGTGTTTTAATGGAACGCGTTTCAGCACAGCATACGCAGATTTTCATGCGCTTGAAAGCAGCATCGTTTTCATCCCATGCCAGCTTCTCAAAAGCTGATGAAAACTTTCCATCCTTTGCAAACATTTGATAGCGGCTGTACTTGCCGTCATTTTCTTCGTACCGGATTTTGAAATCATCGCCGTTAGCACCACGGAAAGGCAGCTGTAAGCGGATAACACCATTCGTAGCCTCATCGCGAAGCAGTATTTTGCAATCCTCCAGGGTTGTAAGCAAGTCCTTCACCTTGTCAGCAGACATTACACCAGCCAAGCAATTGATTAAGCAGTCTTGTGTGGCAGAAATACCGCCATGTGCCTTCATACCACCATAAACGCCTTTTGTGGAGGACATGACTGCAAGCAGCAGCATAGCTGTCTTAAACACGCAATGCGCATTCTCATCGTTTTCTACCAAATGCTTACTTTCTTCGTAGTGATGGATATATTCGGCAGCTTTGGTGTCCTTGTCGCTGAAGTCACTTGCTCGGGTGAAGAAATAGCCCCCCAGCCAGTCGGGTGTGAGCCAGCAAAATTGGTCATCCGGGCCGTACTTGCTGATATAGCCGAGGAAGCCCAATTCAGTGCTGGAGCTATCCTTCATAAAGCGAAACATCGTTCGCTGCGCCGCGGCAAAGCTCTCTGCAACGCGGGAGAGCAGACGAATCGTCATGGGGTGCATTGGGCAAAACAACTGGATATGTTCGCTGATTTTATCATCCAGCCCGGACATGTCCGGCAGGGAAGGCTGAATCCGCTTGATGACTGCCTTCCGATCTTCCTTCCACGTTTCGCTCATGCCGTTGCGGACGTTAATGGAGCCAGCAATCAAGTCAAAGGCGGCATCCGCACTAACATGGAACTCTGTCTGGTGGAAGCGATTGGTAATCATCTGATAGCGGTCTTTGCCCATGCTGTCCACCATTTCCTGACTGCGGTGAACGACATAGAGCATAAACAGCGGCTGCACCTTGCAGAACTCAGAAATCTGCTGCATAACCGTATGATCATCGCTGTGGGCAACGTACTCGGTAAACTCGTCCCAGATAAAGAAAATACCGCTCTTGGAGAGCCCATTGCTTTCAATCACATCGGCAATCCACGCCTTGAAGGTATCAAGGTTGTTGATTAAGCCGCCGCGCCGACGAATTACGGCAGCTGCCGCTTGAATAGCTTTCAGATTTCCCTCATTGACTTGGGCACGCAGTTCGTCGGCGGAGCTGTAATCATCACCCAGCGAGGTTGTTTCAATCAGATAATCCCAGTTCGTGCCGGGGTCGTTCAGCTTCGCCTTTACAGCATCAAGCAAAGAACTGCTTCCGAGCTGCGCTTTGTCACCGAATTTTGCAACCAGCGCCTGCTGTATTGCTTGTTCCATCTCCAGCAGCATCATGTCGCCGGAGCGTATACCGTTGCATCCGGTCTGCCATACGACGAGGAAGTCGCCCTTGCTGCGGAATTTCATCACGCGGTTCTTGTACTTCGCCAAGCGGTTGGATGCCGCGAGAAAATCGCCCACCACTTCCGGCTTTTCTTCCATCAAGTGCTTGACGAAGATGGCGGCATAGCTCTTGCCAGTTCCGTAAGAGCCGTGAATCCAGAAGGAGCGGCGCAAGTCGGGTGCTTCATTGCCGATAGACTGGCACATCTGCTCGACAAGGGACTCCATATCATCCCCGACGATATACTCGCGCCATAGGTTTGTATTTCGCGTATCCGCATCAATGTCAACGACCGACTCGAAAGACGGGTTGATTTCAAGATAATTGCTGTATTTGGCGGTGGGCATGGCTGCATATTCCTTTCTGTGTTATTCTTCAGCAAGCACCAGAACGTCCAAAGAAGAAATTCCGGGTGCAAGAATGATGTTATCCAGATTGGCAACGAAAGACACGCGGATGTACTTCGGGAAGCCCACCGCCAGCCCTTGCACATGTTCGCGGAAGTTCTTCACGTCAATACCGAAGATGTCTGCCGGGGACATGCCCGCGCCGTCAGGGTTGTTGTGGGCGTTCACGAGGTCAGTGAATGTGAAGCTGTAGCGGCCGGTGCGCTCCGCGTAGAGATACAGCGCATAGAGCAATGCGGCGGCGTGAGGGTAATCCCAACCGGCGCGGAGGTAGGAATATGTATTCTTTGTAATCTCCATTGCAACCCCCTGCTTGATAGCTGAACCAATGGGGGATTGGCGGAGTGTTTCAGTCAGTGCGGTAATTGCGTTGTCACGGCTCGACTTGGAACCATTCTCGCCCAACATGACGACGAGGTCGCCCTTCTCATAGGTTGCGCCAATTTCGGCATTTAGGCAATACCAATGACAAATTGTGGAGTTATACGCCAAATTTGCCCAGATAACAGCCCAAGTAATCGGTTTATAGGGCCCGAACTTGATCAGTTTTTCTCCAATGGGTGTGATGGATAGAGACTTGTTTTTGCTGTTACTTTCCAGTATCTGCGATTCCTTGAGCCAGACTTTCAATGCATCATATTGACGATTGCCAAGAACTCCTTGCCCGAAGCACTCTACGCCTTCAGACATAAAATGTTCAACCCAAGCCTGCCTTAATCCAAAGTGCTGATAGGGATTCATGCCCTTCATATCCATACCGTTTCCGCCTCCATTTGTTGTGCTGAGCGACTTTGCAAGCAAACAGCTTTTCTCTGAAAAAGTTAGACAGTTATAGCAATGGACACAAATTGACTGTCTTATTAGAATTGAGCCATCTGACTGAATAGTAAACGCGCCCGTTGGACATTGCACAACACATGCGCGGCAGCCTTTACAGAAAGCACATTTATACGCAATTCCTCTTAGATGGCTGATAACAAATCTGTCCATTTTTGAGAATGGCTTATACGAAACTTTTAATGAACTTTCTTCCCTTACTATTCGATACTCATAATTAATTCCGCTAATTTTGTGAACACCGTGTATGTCGTTCTGTTCAGTAATAGAGCCGAGAATGGGTGCAACCGATAGCCAATTCTGTGTCGCGTTATTGATAGTGAAAGTGAGTTCATTATTCTGAATTTGCTCTGTTACTCGATTTCCTCCGTTGAGGAGCCCTCGTCCCCCCATTCGAGCCTTCCATCCACCATCTTCAATATACTTTTTGACTTCGTTTTCAGGCTTCGTTCTTTTTGCATATTCCTCTACACGTTGCAGCAAAGGTTCCATTTCGTTTTTGTAATATGCGTTTGCTATACCATCCCACCAATCGGATGACAACGGACAGACCATACATCCGACTCTGACAAGCCAAGACGATAAGCATTGTTTATCATCAATGAATTTTTTAGAATATAACAGTATAATTCAGCTGTATTCCATTTGTGTATTGGGCTGGCATTCACCTGACTAATGTTCTTTGCTCCTTCACTTACATCGTCGTATTTGGCTCTTCTTGCACTTTCTTCTGCTCTAACACCATCAAATACAACAGCTTTGGCGTTATAATTACCAATAATCTCACGCAACTTGATAATGGTCGGAACAGACTTGTGAACAACGCAACACCAACGCATCCTGCGACCGGGAGGCCCAAACTCATCCCAAGAATCAGTCGGTTTCATATGGCACTTTGCTTCTTCAAACCGCAAGTTCGGCCATAGTCGCTTTGCCGCATCGACTGCTTTTAGTGTGTCCGATAGTTCCATGCCAGTATTGCTAAATACAACATAAAAATCTCCGGGAGCTAAAGCCTTAGAGGTTAAATCGAGTAGAACAAGAGAGTCTTTGCCGCCTGAAAAGGCACAAATGAACGAATAGCCCTTAGGCTGATATTTCTCGTGCTGCGTTTGAATAAATTGTATTGCCTTCTGTTCGAGGCTTACCATAAGAGCCTGATTAACCTCGTAAAGGCGTTCAACATCTATTGGCTTAAGTTGAAGTCTATCTTCGGTCAACAGTTTGATTGTTGGTTTTGTGTAGAACCCACCACCCTGTGCCTCTGCCACACATTCACCATTTATTACATAACGGCGAATACCTTCAGCCCACAATAGAGGATTATCGGTATCTTTGGGATAGTCCCAATATTGATCCATCCCAAAAAAGTCCAGTTCTTCATGAAAGACTGGACGAATTTCTTTTTGAATCTTTGCATCAATGGTCAGACGGAAGATGCCATATTCCGCTGTCCACTCATAGCCATACATGGACTAACTACACCCCCGTCAGCGGAGTAAATTTCCGCATTTTTCTTTGCTTAACCATGGACGATACTGATGCAATGCTGTATGACAATTCGGACACACGGTGATAAAGTCACAGGATGTGTATTTTTTACTGCCATCCATATCGCTTGGTGGAATAACAAGGTGCTTCTGAAGTAAATTGCCACAGTACTGATATAAAGAATCTGGTGACAATTGGCATATCATGCATCGTTCCTCTAAATTATATTTTTTACCATCGCGATTTTCAATGAACCTATGAAGATGACTTAGCAACGCACCTTCTGGGAAACCATTCTGCTCTAAATCACTGCCAAATGGTACGAGTGCATAGTATGGAATGTTTCGACGAATTGCCTGTGCTACGGCATGTAATTCGTCATGTTTGCCTTTATATTCTGCATCAACCTGAAAAAACAGACAGCCGACATTCCATATTTTTTGATTATCAGAATAGCCCTTTTCAAAACGCTCTATCTGGTGACTTACACCAACACAATTACGAAAATTATCCGGACGTTTTTCTAACGGATGAATCGGCAGTTTGTTTAATACAGCGCTAAGTTCTTTGATGCTCTCAGAAGCGGGCGATAAGCTTTTCCCCTCGGCGGAATATAACACATCTAATGAAAGGATAATTTCGTCTCGAGTAAAGCTAACATTCGCCATAACCATCACACCTTTACTGCAACATATTTCCCATCGGCATCCCAAGCAAAGCGCCCGTCTTTTGCCAGCGCCTTGGGCATATTCCAAATCAGCTCATTACCCGCAATCATGCCGCGCTGAACCAGCAGCTGACGCAGTTCCTCTGCTTCAAAACGGCGCTGCTCAACCTGATCATCAACAAGAAATGCAACCACCGCATCAGCAAATGTGCTGATTTCGCTGGTGTTGCTGACAATCATGGCATGTAAGGTATCGAGCGCCTGCGTATTCATCGCGCAAATCGTATGTGTGCCTTTCAGCTTCTTGCTGAAGTGCATCAATATGCTCTGCAACAGCAGGGGTGTCCAGTTCCTATTTCCCGGCAGTGCTGGCAGCTGCGTATACCACCACGGCTGAATGTCGCGCAGAACAACGTGATCACCCATGTCGGCAAACAAATTATCCAGCGCCTTCTGCGCGGTTGCAAACCATGCATCATCAAAGCCGATGCTTTCGGCTGTAATGAATGTACGCGGTGCATAGAAGAGGAAGGTGGGTTTTGAGTATATCTGCATCTGCGTGCGCATACCGTTCGTCTTAATTCCGACGCTCTTCAAGTATTCTTCCAGCTCGTCCTCCACGAAGAAACCACCCTGCTCACGCGCGAAGTTGCGCATGATGTCAAGGTTCGTAGTAACCGCGGTTTCTCCTCTGGAAATATGGGTCTTGGACTGGAATACGAGATGCTTCCCGTGGTAATCGACCTTCTCGAACAGGTGCTGCGCCAAGTCATACACAGCCCGAGTATCGTCCATATTGTTGTCGTTCAGGAACATCTGCATATCCGCATGGACATACTCGTAGAGTTGCGCGGCGGACACATAGCCGTTGTTCTTGGCAAGCAGTTTGTCAAGAATCTTCTCCATCTGGTTTGCGCCATCTTCCCAATCCACAAAGGCATCTTCGTGAATGAGCTTGCCAGCGACGGAGACAATTCGGGGAGAATCCGCCACAGCCTGCTTTGTGGCTATCATGGTTGTTCGCAGTTGACTATAAAGGTTTTCCATCGAAATACCATCAATATCAGCTGCAAGGACAATCTTCTCCGCACGTTCCGTAAGAAAGGCATTCGCCGGAACGAATGTCTTGGCTTCAGGCTGTGAGGTGGGGGTGATTTCGGGCTGACTGGCAGCCTCGGGTTGCTGGGGAGGTACGGAAACATCAGACTGCTTGGGCACTTCCGGCGACCGAGGTGTCGTCGGCTGACTGAGCGTCCCGAGTTGCTTGGGGGGCGCAGAAACATCAGGCCGCTTGGGCAATTCGAAGTGTTGCGACGGCTCAGTCTGTTGGGGAGGCTTTGTTTCTTTGGGTGCATTCTGATGCTGCTCGGATTCCAGCTTAGGCTGAACAGTATTAGCAATCGGCTGCTGTACAGCAGATTGCGCTTTCTGAGGCTCTGACATGGAAACCGGACAATCAGGCTCGTTGCACATTTTGCAAATCCACTGACCGTAAACCACCGCAGCTTGTGCAGTAAGCGAGCCTGTGATGTAAGCAACCGGGTTCATCAACTTAGCGCAATCGCTGGATGATGGCGTTCGGGAAAGTACGATAGAACCTTTTCCGTTATACGGCATGTCCAGCAGCGATCTGATTTTCAGCGGATACTTCTGCGCAATATTCTCGCAGAAAGCCGCGAAAGACTCAGCCGGTGAGTTGCCCTGATAGGAAGTTGCTTTCGTCTGAAGGATATACAGCTGTTCTGGGGCACTCTGCTTGATAGGCTTGAGGCGAGATATAATCTGCTTATAGATGGCCTGACGCTGTCCGATGCTATACAAGCCGTAACGATTCATGAATGCCCAAGGATTTATCTTCTCGAACTGCTCTACCGTCGTGATGCCTTGCTGAAGCAAGCATTCCAGTAGCGGTGCATATTCATCTTCGGCCAGCAGTGCAAAAAGTTCTGGACTTATAGAATTTTCGGGATTGACAGCTTTCGGTGCTTCCATTGGCTGTAATGGACTTTCAACGACAAGCTGCGGTTTCTTTTGCAAATACCATCCCGGTCGCCCATCAGTGGCCTTTGCGCCGCCCTTGGCATATTTGAAATCATAACCCATCTGATGCAGTTTGATCGTATGTGGATAGATGCTCATATCGCCAATCAGCCAGAGGCAGCCGTTTTGATGACGCTTATCAATCCATGCAATTCCGTTTTGGTCGGCATAAACCAGAACCGGATCAGCTGCGACACCTTCCATTACAAGCTGCTGTGTAATAACAGGTTTCTCTGCCGGCAGTTCTTTAACTGCGGAAACAGGAAGCACCTGAGCTTTTGTTTCTTGCGGCAGCGGTTTTGGTATTGCAGAAGGCTGATTAAGGGGAACGTTCTGTTTTGCTTCAGACGCTTTAGCAGCTTTATTCGCTTTCAGCATCCGCACATAAAGCTGCACGGCAGATACACAGCAGTCATTATATTTGTGGTTTAACTGATGAAACGCATCATCTGCCAGCAGCGAAAGAAGTATGTGATTGACTGCGGCATCGCCCGTTAGTTCGAGTATACTTCCACCATATCCCGCATTCTTTGAAATAAACTCATCAGTAGCTAATAATGCATCAATTAACCGCTGAATAGCTGATGCCGAATTTCCTTGCTTGTTCAAAAAACTACGAAAGCACTCTATCGAGTGAGCAGCAGCCTTGGAGAGCGTTGCCGATGCGGACGTTTGCACAATCACAGTAGAATGTCCTGCTGCAGTAGCCTTATGCGCAGAATCTTTCGGTCTACTATTTGGCGCGGATGCCGCTGCGTGAAACTGTACTTTCTCGAAAATATTAATGGATATATATTTCGCATAATATTGCAAAAATGACAACATGCGATCTACCTTTTTGCGATTGAAAAGCTTAAAAATCTTGTCACGAGAAAGGCAGACACGAAGGCGATCAATGGTAGCTGCATCAGATACTTCGAAGATAGGTTCGTTCAGAAACTTTTTGTTTACACAATACGTTTCAAGATCTGTGGCTGCTACATACAGATCTGACAGACATGCAGGCGATACGTTCTGTGCGAGCCACTCGAAGAAAGCGCTTCTTGCATTGGCATCAGTCTGCTGTTGCGCCATAACTCTCATCCTTTCATTGATTACAACAGGAGTGCTTCTTCTCAGTAGCGACGCAACTGATAGCTTACGGCTACTCAATCCACAGGAAGGTAGAGAGCTGTAATGCAACGTTCGTCTTTTTGCCTGCTATATCAATTTAGTCGGGTTCCTTTGAAAGAAGTGCAACCTTTACCAGCATTTTCTTTTGGCAATGCTAAAAAGGTAACTAAATGGCGATGACATAATCCGCGAATCGTCACCGACAAACACCTCCAATCTACCAATTATCATTATATAGTGCATTTCCGTCATTGTCAATATTGTTAGCCTTTATTTTCTACGTATGATGCACTAATAGAAGAAAATAAAGTTTACAAGCATTATTGTTTTATAGCGTAGCAGACAAAAAAAGGGAACGTATGAGTTAATTGAACCATCGCATATAGCGACTCGGAATAAGAAAGCATTGTACTCCAAAACCCCAGTGTTATGAATCGCACTGGGGTTTTGAAAATTCTTCAGAGCTTGTTATTTGTAATCATTTATGTTTGAGCGGATCAATTTCAGAAAATGCAGGGATGGCACTTAGTTCAATCGGCTTATTGATGGAGCTTGCAAAAGTATTGTCCTGTGGAATCTGCGGCATTGGAATGTCGGAGAATCCAGCAGAAGTGGGAACGGTTGTAGGCATGGCGGCATTGTTGTTGGGCAGCGAAGTGAGGTGGGGAGTAGCAGTCGGTTTTACAGTAGGCTTAGGGGTAGCAGTCGGTTTTACCGTGGGCTTGGGAGTAGCGGTCGGTTTCACCGTAGGTTTGGGGGTAGCAGTCGGTTTCGCAGTCGGCTTCGGCGTAACCCGCGAAGTCGGTGGATTGGTGATGATGGTGCTGCTGTTATGCGTGGGTGCAGCCACCGAACCGTGCGAGGAATGCGAAACAGACTGGTGCGAGCTATGTGATTCATGCGAAGAATGTGAACCGTGCGAGCTACCGTGAGAACTGGAACCGTGCGAGCCATGCGAACTGTGCGAACTATGGGATCGATGCCCCGCAAAGGCCTCATCAGCATAGAGAATGCTGAGCAAGAGAATCATAGACCCAAGCGTCAGCAGTTTATTGCGCGGGATGTTTCCTTCCTCCTCATACAGGAAGTCTGTGATGCTCTTTTTGACTTTCGGAAAGAATGAATCTGCCATGTTCTTCCTCCTTTGCGTTACTGTACGCGAACGCCGTTTTCCCACTGGGTACGGAGCACGCTGCCGCTTTTTGAAATATAAATGAGTACCCCGTGGGGAAGATTGTTGATGAAAGTTCCGGATAACTGCGCTGGAGAAGCAGAAGCATCATAGTAGTAGATACCCTGACCTTCCATTTTGTCCTGCACCCAGTGACCGGTGAAGTGCGCGCCATCCGCCCATGTGTAAGTTCCGGCGTCATCTTCCTTCAGGCTGTTGACCAGAATGCCGGCGTAGGTATCCCCATTCGCATACTGAATCTGCGCCTGACCATTGAAATAACCGTCCGTGTAGAGTCCGGTCACGGTTGTACCATCCGCATAAATGATGGTTGTCTGCGGATTCAGCTGAAACTGTTCGACCGATTGTTGCCATGTGATACCGTTGAATTTGTAGACAATCGTGCCGTTTTTGAGTTTCCCGGCCTCAAAATCTCCTGACAGCGTGTATCCTTCGGGAAACTGGAGCACGCCGAAGCCGTCCATTTGGTCGTTTGCCCATCCGCCACTGTAAGTGACGTTGCTTGTCCAGCGGAATGAACCCGTGCCGTTGCGTTTCCCGTCTTTGAGGTCGCCGGAATAGGAACCGCGGAAATTAGACGATGATGCAGTCTGCCCGGCGCTTGCGTAAACATCAGCAAAAGCGGGCGCAGCGGCAGAATCATCAACCGAAAGCGAATAAGAGGCAATAGAGGGTGTATTGTTTGCGGGCGTTTTATTGTGGTCGGAGAACGAATTGGCGAACGCGGCAAGTCCGCAGACAACAAGCAGGGCAATGCCAACTTTACGCAAGCGTTTTTTCTTCTTCATGGTGTTGCTCCTTACGAAATCCATTGCTTCAGAAAGGCGATTTTTTCATCGTCCTTGCGGTAAAACAATTCAAACAGCGTATCCAGCATGCCATGGTAAATTTTGCAGCGTTCACTGTGGAGAGGATTGCAGTGCAGCTGTCCAGTCTGCGCATAGTGAACGACAGGGCAAACACCGCAGTACGGCTGATAGACGCAGTCGCAGCAGCCGGGCTGCGGTTCAAGCAGGG
>ERZ780178.1923-NODE-1923-length-12504-cov-4.258173_pt1 | contig 12504 bp, 16 predicted proteins | sample MGYA00511018_ERZ780178 | MGnify/ENA primary metagenome ERZ780178 (study PRJEB29588, sample SAMEA2151439) | human gut metagenome | biome: human gut; feature: human-associated habitat; material: faeces | place: Denmark | collected 2008/2010 ...
ACCGAAAATAGGTTGGGGTAAATTTATAGGTACCGCCGGATTATTTGGCGCTTACGATTCATCCGCGTGGATCAGGGAGAAATCGATTAGTACTTTAAGAAGCTCTTCATAGAGGATGTTCAGATGAATCTCTGTGGCACGCATCATCCAGTTGAACATGGTGTTTGTCTCGAGGTTCACGCCACTGTCTTTGTAGCAGCGTGACTGCCTTTCCAAGGGAAGATGATTGTTGAACTTCCCGTTGATGATGGCGGCTACCAGAGAAGCGGTAGTAATGCTGTTACGGTAGAGATCCGGTGAGCGTCTCGCCTTGATGATCCTGCCGTCATTGTCTTTGGAAGTATACTGGTAAATCCGGTGCTCATCTACCAGGAAGGTCTGGGGAATGATAGATAACCGTTTATACACAACGGGTTTCATTTCCTTATAGCCATTAGGGAAATGCTTGTTCAGTTTTTTTTAATTCGTGTCATAAACACGGACAGGAAGTCCTTTGAGATTTTCTTCCCTGAGAGTCTTTGGTTTTCTGGTATGGGAAGAGACGATGATCTCGGACACTTCAGGTTCTTCAGAATCATCAGAGAAGAACTCAGGTTAATTGAAGACCTCAAAGAGGGACATCTGGTGCTTATTCCACAGAATTACGAGACTAGGAGAAGTGACCGTCTTCTACGCGTTTGGTGAAGAGAAGGAATCCGTCCCCCTCCCAGAGGAGCCCTTTGATCTTGGAAGCACGCCTGCTGCAGAAGAGAAACAGGGTGTTTGGAACAAAGAGGGGCAGGTGGTGATACCGTGTTTCAATGATAGCAGCAGGGGTATCCGTGCCGTAGCGCATATCTGTGTAACCGCAGACTACATAGATAGCGGAGAAAGAGGAAGAATCCGCATACTTAAGCATGGCGCAGAGCCGTGATGATACAGCAGAGGCGGAAGAATCAAGAGTGACGCTGACACCATAAAGTGAGACAGAGATCGTGTTGTTAATACACGATTCGGGCGAATTGCGCAATTCGTGTAATGAAGCAGGAACCTGTGGGCAATAGGGACGATGTCCGGGAGAACAGAATCTACATAACTTTCTTTCAGACGATGCTTCCAGTAGTTGTAGGTGTGAATGGTATAGCCGTTCTGTTTACACCATTGCCTGACGGTCAGACCGCTTTCGGATTGCTCTTTACAAAGGACAGCCCACTGGTCAAGTTTGGCCTGTTGTAATTTTTTAGTAGTGTTCATGAGAAACTCCTGGTATAAGACGTAAGGAAATGCGAATATTTGGAACAATTATTTCCTGAATGTGGTATTATGGTAAGGTATTCATGATAGAGTGTGTACTATATCCTGTTTATTATTGCATTGGTGGGGGATTACAAATGAATCATATAAATGTATTAAGTAAAAGAGAAAATCCAGAATTACATTTTTTAGATAAAATATATCTTACCGAAGACCAGTCTATTTATGTTTCGTTAAATACATGGACTATAGTGTTTGTCGATGATGATGGACAAGAACATCCATACCCAAAATCAAGAAAGCCAGAATGGTTTTATATGCTTCGTGAACTGATAGAGCAAAATGGTAGGCCAGTATCTCCAGAAACGATTTTTGAGGCTTCGGTATTTGGCGATAAGATAAAAAAATATGAGTTGATGATTGACCAAAAAGTCACCGATATATATAAAGAATTACTTAAGCAGGATTTCTATAAAGTTGCTAAAAATAAAGGTTTGATAATTAAGAAGCAGAGCCTAAAAGGAGATTTTGTATCAACATACGGGTTTGGATATACATTAATATTGCCTAAACAGGGAGATAATCTATATGAGGATTACGATATAGATCAAGAACCATTAAGACCAATATTGACCAATACTGTCGTACCTGATGTTAGCGGCATCATACATCGTGAACTTTTTGTTAAGCAGATTAAAGATGAGATTATAACTGGTACTAAAGCAATAGCTATATCTGGTTTTGGTGGCTATGGCAAAACTTCTGTGGCACAGATATTGTATAGGGATTATGCTGACAGTTCGGACAAAACATTTGATCATGTGGGATATGTAAGCTATAAAGGTGATTTGAAGAATAGTATTATTAGTTCGATGCCTTATTTATGTGTGGGGATTCCGTCAAAAGAAATATGGCAACGTTTATCTGTCCGTCTTAAGAATAATAATAGAAAGAAATTATTGATAATAGACAATGTAGATAGAGATAAGAGTTTGAATCAAGATCCATTAAGTGAAAGCGAGTCGGAATTATTTCTGGAAATATCTGGATGGCCTAATATGACTGTAGTGCTTACCACGAGATTGGAATCGATTCCTGGCTTCCTTACCAAAAGGATTGATACTTTGGGAAATGATAGTAATCCACAACCCTGCATTGATTTATTTAATCTATATAATAGTAAATTTGAAGATGAAATAGATGTTATACAAGAGATAATAAAATATTGCAAGTATCATACTTATGCAATAGAGCTTGTTGCTAAATCTTCAAAGTCACGAAAATCACTGAAAGATTTTTTTATAAAGTTCAAGGATGAAGGATATGATGCTTCAAGCCTAAATATTAAGACAAAATATAAAAAGATTGATAATAATACCACTGCGTCTATTCAGATTAAGAAGTTGTTTAATATAACTACGCGTAATTCAGCAGAAGAGGAAATTTTGAATAATTTTGCAATATTACCTGATATGGAACAGATTTCTGATTCTGAAATGGAAAGTTGGTTTTGTCATACTGAAAATGATGTGGTTCGTTTGGTTGATGAAGGTTGGATGCAATGCTATAGAGGGCAGTATTATATACATCCACTTGTCAAGGAGGCAATACTTCTTGGTTATGATGAAAAAAAACTGCCAGAGTCTGTAGCCGGAAATTTATTATTCTGTGTTGAGGACGATATGTTTTTCTTTCAAGATGAGGATTACAATGATACATCTCGTAAGATTAGAATATTAGATAGCGTCATGGAACATATTTTAATCAAAAAAACAATTAGAATAGCGACATTATCCTTGAAATTAGCCGATATGGCAAGAAAAATCAATAACCGAGCGATTGCACTTCGTCAGTATGAAAAATCTGAATCTGCATTTAGAATGATTGAGAGAGGACTCAATTCTGATGAAAAAGTAATGTTTTGGAAGGCAAAGTATTATCGAGGTTACGTATTATCATATACAAGTAGCAAGTTTACTGAATCCGAAAGGTATTTGAAGGAAGCTTTGGAATTAAGTGAGGAATTAATTAAGGAAAATCCTACCCGAAAAAATACAGAGCACTTAGCGACAAGCTTGGATCACTATGGATATGTTTTGTCTAATTCAGAGAAAGATAAAGAGGCTGAAACATGTATTAGAAAAGGCTTGGAAATCAGAATACAGCTAGAAAGGGATTATCCCGGTGAATATCTTCAAATGGTAGCTTGGTCAGCTGATAACTTGGGTTTTTTGTTATCCTTTAATGCAGAAAGCCGAAAAGAAGGCGAAGAATTGCTTTTGATGGCTCTGAAATATAGAAAACAACTCGCAAAAGGGGAAGCTTCAAGCGAAGTTGCTTGGACATGCAGCAATCTTGCTTGCTTGTATTTGCTTGGTGGATATAATTTTGAAGAGGCAGAACAATTAATTAATATGGCTTTATTTGAGTATCAAGATTTAGAACAGACTGCTCCTAAGACGCATTATGCGAACATGGCATATATTTGTAATAATTATGGTATGCTTTTATTAAGAGGATTTGGGAAGACTAAGGAAGCAATATTACAGTTAAAGAATTCTTTAGGGATGTATAGGAAGCTTGAAAATGATTATCCGGATTCGTATTTTCAAGAAGCAGCTATGGTATGTAATAACATTGCTAATATACTCCAAACTTATACTGATGATATTTCTAAAGAGGTAGAGGGATATTATCAAGAGGCAATAACGATTATTGATGATAAATATAAACACTCATCAAAATTGAAAGGCGATAAAAATCTTGCGATGATGCTCGCTGATATCAGTTATAATTATTGGGTGTACATGCTCAGAGATACAAAATACGAAAATAATCGCCGAATGTATAGGCGAAGATCTTTAAGCTATTGGCAAAAGCGAGATGCAAACGATTCCAATATTTCCTACTTCATAGATAATTCAGTTAGAGACGAAATAGAAGGAAGGATTAATAGAAAATATGCTTTAGTCTATTACGTACAAGGTGGGGCACGAAAAAAAAGGATATGGAGCAATGAATTTAATATATGATGAGATAACAACAGCCGACCGGTTTGGTCGTTAGCGCCAAATAATCCGGCGGTATCTATAAATTAACCCAACCTATTTCAGTTTGGAGTATTATACTACAAATTCATTCTCATATTTTTAGAGTTTGGTGTTTCTTGTATAATAAAAATATCCAATACCGCAGAGCGTGCAATCCATCCCTTCACCCTCGGGCGGAAGAACAGGGTCGACATAGATTCTATCCGCAGAGTAGAAGCCAGTACCATCATGTACAGCCTGGTAGAAACAGCAAAAGCAAACGGACTCTGGGTTTACGAATATCTGGAGTATGTGTTGACCGAACTGGCAGCACACCAGGATGATACCAACCGAGACTTCCTTGCTGACCTTCTTCCCTGGTTCAAAGCCGCCCAGAAAAAATGCGGACGGTCTGAGAAAAGTTTCCCCCAAAATTTAATTTAATTGTCAAAGAACAAATCTATAGGAATCGCCAGTAAAATGGCGGTTTCTTTTATTTTATGGTAACCATGTTTGAGTACTTACCTTCCACGATTGCACAGAGTCCGTCAATGGATTTGCGCATATCTGTATAACTCTTGAAAAAAATGGATTTACTCTATCATTTGTCTCTCAAATACCTTACCCCCACTTCAATGCCACCTGAATCCCACCTGGCGCGTGTTTCTCTATATACAAGGAATCAATAGATGAAATATTTCTCCAATTTCTTATAGTCCCCAATTGATTCCCCCACCAGGTTACTACCTAACAAGCTTTATAATTTTATCAAACAAATCATTCACCCAGGAAGGACATACAAATGATATGCAATCCTGCATCGGAGGAAAGATCTCCTCCAGCAAAATATATTTTAATCTGTCTATTGCTTTCTAAGGTTAAGGTGTTTACCTTACTCATAAGGGCTCCTTTGGGTTATTTTTTAAGATTCGACACCTTAATTTTACCACAAATGGATGCTCTTTTTTTATTCACTTGACAGGTGAAAGGCAATATTCAGTTAAAATACAGTAACTAAATGGCTTTCAGCCACTTACACGGCTATGCCGTGAATAATCTAGGTTAAATTGGAGGTAAGAGGAAATGAAGATTTATTTTAATGACAATGAGAATTGTGAAAACTGCGGAAGTGATGATGTTATCACACTGAGTGATAACAATGGTTCTTATGATCACTGCAATGATTGTGGTCATGATTCTCGAAATTAACTTTCCTGACGAGAACGGGATGGTTACCAGTCGAAATTCAGTGGCCAGTAGAGACAAAGCTCTGCCTGGTCATTGGGTAGTGGAAAACCACAAAATAATCTATGGAGGATATGGATATGAGTAAGTGGGATGGAAAATTTAACGGTACATATGAAACCTCAAGATATGCCGAGAAATCGTTAGAGGACGATATTTTAGATGCAGGCTGCGGCAAGTTTGCATATGAAGGATCTAATGGTGAACTGATTAGAGAGACACCAGATAGAATTAATTGATGTTTTGTGAGAAGGAGATGGCAAGGGTCATTATGATCATTACTATTACAATGGTCCGGAGATTACGGAAAGACTTCAGATGATAGACATGATGATTAAGGTTAGAGCAAAGCTTCACCGCTTAATAAATGGAAAGGAGAAAAAAGATATGGCAAAAGTTTATTATTGTGATCCGGAAGGCGTAGAGGTTGATTGCCCGGATTGCGGAGAAGACGCAATTGTTAACGATGATGGTCTCGTTTGCAGCAATCCTGACTGCCCTAACAGCTAAGCCCACCTGAACGAGCAACCAGATGACTACTGGTCGAAACGGGATTCTTGATGATTGCAAGAATCCCGTCGTGGGAAGTCAAAAGAGATAAGAGAAATGACAAAGGAATGTTTTAAAGGGGAGAGATACGGAATGAGACGGACAACAAGAAGGAAAGTAGATCATTCTACGATTGCAAAAGATGATTATATTATATTTTTGGAAGCTGTGGCTTATATAGGGTCGGTGGTAGTATATTTTGCAAATTTTTTTCTTGCAGGATGTATGTCTTCCAAACAAGAATATTTAACTGTAATGATATTTGTGTGGATAGCAGCCGGTCTTACCTATTTTTTGACTCGTAATTGTAGAACTCGAATGCAGGGATTTTCCGGTACTTTAATTGGTATTTCAGGTTATACGCTGTTCATTTATTGGGACAATTTTCCAAGGATGTGTGCAGCATTTGTACATATTTCTTTAATGATTATAGCTGTTGACATCATATTATATTTTATAGTTGGGAAAAGAAAGAAACAATCAATTCTTTCTTATTTTATTTCCAGGATTTTTGATAGCTTATATCTGAGTAGAATAATCATTGTGGGGATAGGACTTACAGCTTGCCTGGCGCTTCCGGTTTTTAACTATTTGCAAGTTAATTCACTTGATGGTATGGCGGAAAATTCTACGATAAGCAGTACTTTCTCTGAAGAAGAATATCGGGTGAATCCGATATATGGAGATGAGTATAGGCTTGGCTTAAATATAGACAGAATCAAACCGGCAGTGGATGAAGAAGAGTGGGAGAACATTAGTTTGGCTGAGCGTCAGGATACTGTCGTGGCAATTATAGAATGCGAAGCCAGATACTTAGGCATTCCGTATAAGATAGATATTCAATTTAGTGATGATATGGATTACGAAAATAAGGGGTATTATTCTCACTCTGAGCATTTGATTTGTATCAATAACGATGGATTGAGAAAAGATGGTGGCGAAGCAGCAATGCTCACAGCAATCCATGAGGTAAGGCATTGTTACCAAGAGGCATTGTGTGAGACTTATGCAAAATTAACGCCGGAAGAAAGGAATCTTTATTGTTTTTCCGGTGTAGATAAATGGTGCGAGAATATCAATAATTATGTAGATGCGGAAGAAAATTATTATGCTTACCGATACCAGGTTATGGAGGCTGACAGCAGAAGATATTCGCAGGAATCGAGCGCTGTTTATGTCAGGGAAATAGAGAATTTGCTTGGCCAAGAGGGACAATAAACAGTTGCTTATACGAGGGGAACGGATGTGAAATTGATTTTGAATACTTGATGTGAATGATTACGGAAATGGAGGATGAAGCAACATGAAGAATGAGAATCTTGAAAAAATTGATAAATTAAACGTTTCTAAGGAAGCTAAGAAAGTATTGGTACGGATTAATAAGGTGTCTGGTTCCGAAAATGTTGCTATGAAAAAATCCATAAAAAATCTCTTTATTACTTGCCCTCATGGAGCCGGATTGAGCGAATATGCAAGAGTCTATGAAGCCATTATTATCTCAAACGGAGTGTATCCGGTAAGAGGTAAGGGTTCTTATTTGGAACTTGCTTTTCCATACATGGGATCAAAAATGGATTATAGTGCTTTTTATAATTCACCAAGACTGGTAGCTGCAACACAAAATAATTATACCGGTGTTTTTTTGATCAGTTTTGAACAGTGGCACAATTTTAGTGAATTGAATCGGGATGCGGTATTTGAAGAACTGTTAAATTATATAGATAAAAATAAAAGTAACATATCATTTGTATTTCATGTGCTGCCGGAATTTGGTGAAGCTGATAAACTTGCCAGAGCGTTAAATGGTCATGCAAATATTGAACAATTGCAGCTGTCAAAACCGAGATTGAAAGAAGCCAAGGAATATGTAACAAATGAAATGGAAAAAACAAAAATTTATTTTACAGATGGAGCAAAAGAGCAACTTGAATTTTTGATTGAAACCAAGGTAAATACGGAATCGCAAGCATACTTGGGGTATGAGACTCTTAAAAGATTTACAGAGAATCTTGTTTATGAAGTTGCATGTATATGTGAGGCGGATTCGGCAGGAATCAGGAAAATAGATTCGAAAACGATGATAGATTTGTCTGGGACAATAGGATTTTCTTTGGATGAAAGGGAAGAAAAATCTAAATTGGGATTTATGGCGTAGGAGGTGTGAGAATGAGTTTTGATACAAAAATAAAACCTAATTATACGCAAGCTTCTTTTGCTACACAGGAGGAAATTTTTCTTAGATTTCCAAGGATTGATCTCAGAATGCCGGAAGCCGACAGGGGTGGAGGAATCGTAGTTCATTCAGATGGAACGATTGCGTACGTAGATGATAGTGATAATTCTTCTCTCACGATTGGCAGTATCGGAAGTAAAAAGTCAAGAGATGTCGTTATGCCACACATAGTATCTGCTGCAAAGGTAGGGACTTCCATGGTAATCCATGCTCCCAAGGCGGATATATTAAAAATGGTCAGAATATATTTGATGAAACAGGGATATAGAGTTATGGTTTTGGACTTTAGGGAGCCGGAACGCGGAGAACGTTATAATCCATTTGAACATGCTGCAAAATTGTATAAGAGCGGAAAAAAGAATAGAGCAAGGGAAATGTTTATGCATTTTGCCATGACGATATGTGAAGCTGTAAAAAGTGAAAAGGACAGTTTCTGGCATGTCACGTCGGCTCGTTATTTGGCAGGTTTAGCGGAATTGCTTTGTATCATAGGACCGGCAGAGGAAGTTACCATTGATAATATATATAATCTTCATTTGCAGGGAGATGCAAAAATCGGTGGTACGACGTATATGAAATCTTATTTTGATGAGTATCCGAACGAGAGATGCTGGAAATTAATATACCCTGTTGTAACGGCACCTAATGAAACCAGAAATTCTCTGAATTCTGTGTTCACTTCAGCTATTGTTAATTTTATTCAAAATGATGCCATAGTTGATCAGACATCACATTCAACATTTCAGGCAGAAGATCTTCTGAAATCCAAGACAGCATTGTTTCTTATATCAAGAGATGAAGGTTCTGTTTACGATGCTATGATTACGGCTATAGTTGATCAGTTATATTCAATTTTAACAGATATCGCTGAAAGGCAGGGTGGGACTTTGGATAGAAAGGTGTCATTTATCCTTGATGAATTTGGAAATTTGGCAGCTTTATCAGATGTGCAGAAGAAGTTAACTCTTAGCAGGGCGAGGGGAATCACATGGCATTTTGTGGTGCAATCATTAGAACAGTTGTCGCTGGTATACGGAGATAAAAGTGTGCGCAGATTATTATTGAAAATTGTAATAATATCATCTATCTTTATTCGCCGGACATCAAACTGGTTAAGCATATTTCTGAATTATGTGGTGAAAAAGAGGGAGAAAATAACCCGGATGTAAGAGTGCCATTGTGTCCTGTTGATATGTTAAAACATCTTGAAAAAGGGGAGGCTTTGATGCTGATTGATCGAATGCGCCCTTTCATTACTCGTTTACCCGATATTAGTCAGTATTATGGAATAGAACAAACTGTAAATGTTGATGTTAAGAAAAGAAAGCAACAAAATCTGAGGATAGTTGATTTTAAAAGTATAGTTGAAAAGATAAATGAAGACAAAATAAATAAGATAATGAACAGAAGGCAAGAAGAGTATGAACTTTGCCGGAAAAGAAATGTACAAAAGGCAAAACAGTCTCCGCCCCCGGATATAGAAGATGTTATTTCGATTATTAATAATGTAATATTTGAAATGATGGGAGGCTGATAGTATGCACAATAGGGAACATAACAATAAAAAAGTGGGTTCAGCTTTTAAATATGGAATGACGCATGAACTTCCAGCGATTATTAGAAATAATGGTATGGGCAATGCGGTTCATCTATATGCAAGTTTGGTATACTTAAGCTTAAACAATATCGTTGATCCTAAAAAGATATCAATGCTTCCGAGAATGATTTTTGTGGAATCATCCAGTAAAGAGTCATTAAAAAAAGTCGTTGAAATCGTGAGTAATATAGTTGTCGACCAGGTGAAAGGAAAGTTTGATTTTACGAATTTTGAAGAGTTGCAGGATCAGATGGATCAATATTCTATTCCTGACTGGTGCTTTACGTATGCGGAAGATTTTTTGAAGCACTATATAGAGAATATGATATTTTTTCATAACGAATTATACTTTATTGGTAAAAGGGATTGTGATACAGAGAACTCCCTATTACGAATTAATGTAGGATATTTGGGAAAAAATCCAGAGCTGATTGAAAATGCTGAAATAGAAAGACTTGCCAGTGGCTTTAATGAGGTGCTGGGATTCGACGGTAAATTGCAAAGAATTTATTTAAAATTGTATAGCCAAAGGAATAGTTATGCTTATTATGACATCTTAACTGATAAAGTGGTTATTGGTAGAAACAGATTCCATTCTGTTGTATCAGGGAATTTGTTTGTAATAACACGGGATGATTATCTGGCAATGCTTATTGATGATACGGAATATTGCATTAGCAAGTACAAAGAATATGAGAATTATGAAGCAAGAGCTGATTATTTTATGGTAAAACCGAATAATTCAGGTGATAGATTTTTCTATCCTTATTATTTATATTTTGATGGAAGAAAAGTTACTGCGGAAAAATCAGAGTGTGAGAAGATTCTTTGGGAATATATGACACAAAGATTAAAGGAGCCTAAGCTTTCTTATTTTGACAACGGAGTTTCGAGTAAGAAAGCTGCATTGCCACACAAGTTTTCGATGAATGGTATCACTGAAACTTTAGATTTCATAATTCCCAAGGAGAAGCAGTGTAGGAGTAAGGACTTCGTTTTGATTAAAAACATATTTGGAATATTGGAACTGTATTTGGATAAAGATACAGATATTACCGGACTTCTCTATTCATTATGTGAAGCGAGTTCCGAACTCAATCCAAATATAGGATTTCCTTCTGAAAAACTCTATTGGAGATTAAAAGAACTGCAATTAGAAAATGAAGATGCAGATATGTCATTATCCATGCTGATTCCTGACCATAATTATGGGATGCTGATTAAGAAATTAACCAATGAAACATTTGATAATGAGAAAATTGAGCAGTCTGTTGAAAATAACAGTTCAGTGAAAAATATTACTTATGATCCATGGAAAAGTGAATACGAAAGAGATCATATTGATGGCAATGGTGGTATGATTGGTACTTTTTCGGTTTATGCAGATGGGCTTAAAACGTCGCCTGTTTCTTTGGAAGAAGGAATCTTTCTTGGAGACCAGATAATTCCAAGAGTGAATTTTCTTTATGAGACTGGGATTGTAACTTATGATGCAAGGACAAGAATGCACTATATAACATGTGAACACGATATAACATGTGAACAAAAGCTGCAGATCATAAAAGATTTTGATATTGATGAAGATATGGTCTCCGTTATAAAACAGGGGCTGTCCAGGACGAAGAGACGGAGAAAAACAGGATTAGAACAAAGAGAAAGCACATGTGCTGCAGGATAGCGCCTAATTTGCCATAAAACGACAAATATAGAAAACGAATGGGGTAAAACGATGGATAATATATTGATAACAAGGTTGAGATTTTTTGAAAAATAAAATACTATTGTGCATGCAAAAGTTCTATGCTAATATGATGGCATAGAACTTTTTCTATTATCTAATCTATTTTCTATAATATCCAATGTCAGAGAATTTTCCAATCCATTGAAATTAAGTAGAAAATATGCTTTTAATTTTATACTTGCAACTAAAAACAGTTGCAAAAAGCGAGCAGAAAAAATATAATATAATTAACAAGGGGTACAAATGGGACAAAAGGAAAAACTAATTGAACAGCTAAAGAGCAGACCTAAGACATTTACCTTTCATGATGCGGAAGTTTTATTGGATTATTTGGAATTTACGAAATCCAATAAGGGGAAAACCAGTGGTTCCAGAGTAATGTTTATCAGTGAGGAGCACGGGAGTATATTACTGCATAAGCCGCATCCGCAAAAGGAATTGAAAGCATACCAGGTCAGACAATTATGTGATCTGTTGGAACAGGAGGGATTGATTTGAAAAATACGATGGAATATAAAGGGTATGTCGGCAGCGTAGAATTTTCCGAGGAGGATGGGATTTTTTTCGGAAAGGTAATGGGGATCCGTTCGCTGATCTCTTATGAGGGAACCGATGCCAGGAGTCTGGTAGAGGATTTTCATGGGGCGGTAGATGATTATCTGCAACTGTGTGAAGGACAGGGGAAAGCTCCGGAAAAAGCATACAAGGGAAGCTTTAATATCCGGATCGCACCTGAGACTCATAAGCAGCTTGTGATCCATGCGACTGCATGCCAGATGTCACTGAATGAATATGTGAGGGAAACCTTGGAAAAAGCAGTGATGTAGGAAACTCCGGGGTTGACAAAACCCGTATTTTTGCATATCTTATTTAGTAG
>ERZ780178.1927-NODE-1927-length-12495-cov-11.177572_pt1 | contig 12495 bp, 6 predicted proteins | sample MGYA00511018_ERZ780178 | MGnify/ENA primary metagenome ERZ780178 (study PRJEB29588, sample SAMEA2151439) | human gut metagenome | biome: human gut; feature: human-associated habitat; material: faeces | place: Denmark | collected 2008/2010 ...
GCAGAATGTTGTAAATGTTTACTTATAGTCGCTTAGCGCGAGAACATACATAACATTCTGCTGCTGCCGCGGGTTAAAAACCCGCCCTCCAATTAGGCCGACAAATTGCAGTTTATCTTTCTCACTCTACCCAAAGGCGGAGGGTTTGGTCTTGTCCATTTGACAGTGTAACACGGAGAATGAGAAGTCCTGCGGGACAAGGCATGGTGAGCGCGTGAACGTAATCATACCGAGCCGTCGACAACAGACGGCCTGTGACATCGTAAAGCGTGACTTGCTGAATGCGCAGATCTGATACTTCAGGAAGTGAGAGAGAAAGCACACGATGCGATACAGAGAGTTGGAGAGAGGAGGTTTTCTTCTCGTTTGTAGGCGCAACTATGCTATTCACAACCGATGGCGTTCGTTGCAATACAAAACGATTGAGTACAACAGAGGAGCCTTTGAAGGACAAAGGCTGCGTACACTGCAGAGGCTGCTGCACATTTACTTTTGTATCTATCAGTTGATAGTCTGATAGTTGCACACCACCTATGCTCTCAGCCTCAAGGGTTAAAGAGTCGCAATCAGCAGCATATATGCCTAAAGGAATACGCTCCGTCTTTGTTGACACTTGAGCCACGTCGAAGGGCTGCAGCGTCTCGTCTATACTAAATAATGATAGTTGGGGCTTGGCCTCAGCATCAAACAAAGTGGAAGAGGTTATATTGCTCTGAGTCGAATCTTCAAGCAATAAGGTAGAAGCTTTCACGCCATTGGGAGCAATGGCTGTTAAACGCAAACCACGCACCTTGCTTTGCGTAGTCGTAGTGGTAGAGGCATTGCCCGAAAACATCTGGGGAGCGAACTGTAAAGTGCAATCGGGGGCAGCCTTCGATAGTTCTACAAAGAAGGCTTCTGCGGGGGCGATCGTGCTAGCCGCACCACACGTTATCAGCTCTCCGTCAGCCTTTACGGCCGTGTTGATCGTATTGCCGTCATACGTCTTAACGGTTTTCACCGCTGGGTTGGCGGCTAAGAAGGCCGACACGTCGAGGTAACTTTGGAAGGGATTGCCCACTAAGAAGAACGTGGTCGAATCAGTGGCCGTAAGGTGAATGCTCAAAGGCGCATCGGTTGTCACGGCATGTGTGTAGACACTGCGCTGCTGCGTTTGTTCCACACCATTGATATAGCCCGTATATGTAGTGGTAAGGGGCGCAGCGTCTTGTGGTTCGTAAATGAAGCGTCCTACATGGTCGCGCACCAAGCCTGTTTCGCTCACATTCATGGGTTGACGGTCGAAGTCGTTGTAATAAGTATAAGCCGTATGCGTCTTGGGCAAGCGAAAACGGAATACTGTATTATCCGACAAAGAGTCGTTGTCCACCCAGAGCGAGAAACCCTCGCCCAGCGTGTAGTTGTGCGCCAAGTGATTGAAGTGGTGACTCCAATGTGCCTCATCAACGCTGATGTCGGTAATTATCCCATCGGCCAAGCGTCCTACGGCCGTTTTATCCCAAAGGCGCTGATAGACGATCGGATTGAAACGATTTTGGGGGGACGTCTCGTCATTCAATTCGGTAAAGTAATCGGCCGTATGTACGCCCTTCATGCTACGTGGCACGAAGTAATCACCCGAGTAAGTATTCTGCAGTGTAGCAGAGAGCAAATAATAACGATTGGGCGCAAACGAGTGTTCTATCCACGCTTGGTGATAATTGAGCAAGGACGTACCTGCCACACCTGCCTCAGGGGCGAAATGAATGTTATTACAACAGTATTCGTCTACGTTGTCGGCCGTGATAGATTCCTCTAACACAGGGTAACGCGCAGCTTGCGAAGGGAGAATGACATCGGTACAGCAATAGGGCGAACCCTCTGTCCAATTGTTCCACTCATTCCAATCGCTGCTATTGGCATCGCGTCGCCACGTGGTCACGTTGGGCGAAACGGTGTAAGGCGCATTATTGAGCAAGTTGCCACTGGCGTCGTAGAACAACATGGAGTAACGCCCCGCCGTCTTCATCGTATAGCTGCGACTAAACGATCCATTCGTTTCTGAGGTGAAACGATCATCAATGTCTTGTTCCTTCATCACGATACGATAGTCAGTGGCTGAAGTGCCAACACCGCTTATCGTAAGCTTTCCGTTTTGACAGACGCGATTTAATTGTATGTCCTTAATCGTTGAGTTACACGACTCAGTGTCTTTACAGTCGGGTATGCCGTCGTTGTCTATGTCGCCACGAATAAAGATGCCATAGAACTTTTGTATGTCAAGTGCCGAAACGACTCCTGCTATCGTGAGTCGCACTTCATCATACACATTCTTGGGTTGCATGAGTAAGAGGTTCTTCTCGCCATAGCCTGCCACATTGGCACCTATTACATTCCAATCAGTAAACTTATCGCCTGTCTTTTTGCCCTTGTAATAAGTCTCAACGGTGAGCCAACCACCTACGGATGCACCTAAGGCATAGGTCTTTTGGTCAACCACAATGCCCAACTGATGACGAAAGTCGAGCGTGCGCCCCATATTGACAGCGATAACAGAGCCGCCTCCTACGTCCACCGAACTGACAATGGTCATGGCCGTTTGGAGATTACCGTCAACGAAGCAACTCAAGTTGTCGTCAACTCCCGCCACACGCACGGCACCTGCCATTTGACAAGCATTGGCATTGATTGTAGTACCCGTCGTATCGCTCAACACCACAGCGCCACAACTCAAGGCATTAGCACAAGGGGAGTTAACGTCTTCAAGGAAGGCATAATAGAGCCTGAGTTTTGAAAGTCCTAAATCCAACACACCCGACTTCCATAGTACGATTTGATCGAACTTAATCGTTTTGGCATCTTTGTCTATCGGTTCGACACGAATACTAAAGCGCACCTTTTGCGTCTTTGAACTGGTGACGATACCGGCCGCAACAGCATTGCTCTCAGTGATAACATGGCGATAAACTTCCTTACCGCCGTTGTAGCATCGTATTTGGAAGAACTCTAACACTTTGGCATCTATCACCTCGTTGTCACTCTCTACGACAAAGCCCACATTCACGGCTTGCTGCCCTTCTTTATCACCATCAAACATCAAGCCGTCTGTGCGTTTCACACCAGCTATGGCCAAGTTGTTGGCCACACCTAAACCGCCCACGTACGTTGCATAATTGCCATAATCCTTATCAAGGATGTTCTGTCCATTCTCAAGGTTTGATATAGAGATGAGCGCTCCCGTTCCGTCGGGAATGTCCTTGTCCATTAATTCATACGTACCTTGCGCTGCCTCATCCAGATTGACAAAGTCCGTTCCGCAGTGCTCCGTCTTATCGGAATTGAACCCCGTACCTACTGATAGCGTGACGAAGTCGTAACACCCATCGGCTGCGGTGGCACGGAAGGTATATTCACCCGGTTCGTTCATGCCCGTTACGTAGCCTGAGGGAGTAACTTTAGCCGAAGCACCTTTAGGTTGGAGTTCGAGTGTCCACTTTACCGATAGCGAAGGATTGGAGTGGAGTTGGAAGGAGGTTTGCGTGTCACACACATTCGTATTGGGGGTAGGACGAATGTCGCAATGGTGGTCAACATCGGGTTTTTCCTTTACAAAACCATAGTAAACCAACATACCACCTAAGTCCACCTTCAGTCCGCCATAAAAGGCTATGCGCGCACCTGAGAAGTCCTGTTTGGCCAAAATCGAAACGGTGCCGTCGCCTCCTGAGGCTACTCCGAGTCCGAGCACACCTGCTGAAAGCGTTTCGGTTTGTATCTTCTTGCCGTCGCGGTTATAAAGCTCTATATTGATAGCCGAACCGAGAGTGAGGTCCAATACTGCCGCGTTTTTATACTTAAAGCCCACTTCCGACCCTGCACGAAACACTTCCTGTCCCGTGTCGTGTTCACCACCAGGAGCTGTCTGTATCTTCACACCTCCCATATAGACCAAGCCTACGACTGGAGTAATTACAGCACCATTCGTCAAGTCATCGTCTACCAACTTTTCTATTTCACTGCTTACTAAAGGGAAGGGAATACCCAACAAAACGGGGTTCTCGCCCGAAGCTTTCTTGATATAGGCCCCTGGGGCAGGCGTATTCTCAGCCTCGCCATATTCTCTCACACCTTTTTCAGTCAGATAGGTATTATTCTCTTTGCCCACAAAGGCATACTTTATTTTAAGTGCTGTACCCAAGTCGAGGTTGACACCGCCTGAGGGTTGCAGACAGACTTCGTCAAATATTTCCTTTGCTTTAGCCGTCAAGCAGATGCAAGCATCGTCAGAGCCAGGCACTTTGATCAGCGTCAAACTCACGCCTCCGGCATTCTGACCTTCCTCTACGGGCACTGTGCTACCCAACTTGCCGTCGCGATAGAACACCAAACTCATCGCTTTCACTACATCGAGTGACAACACACTGCTTCCCGACGAGGCCACAATACAGAAACCGGCCTCTGTGCCCTCGCCATAATAATTGTTTTTATCGCGCACGCTCACAATCGGATTGACCGTTACGCCAACTTTGAGCACAGCGGGAAAGGTGGCATAATCGGTCAAGTCCTCATTCGTCACGTTGCCCAAACTATCGGCCCAAGTGGCTACACCGACTGCACTTACCAACTTGTTAACGTAGCACCCCCGACCGACTAAAGCTCGTCGATTGGTCAAGTAGCGCCAATTCTTCACCGTGGGTTGATTTTCATTCGGATCGCGGTCGTACCAAATGGTACGACGACCGTCTAATTGTCCGTCGGCCGTGGGCGTATCGTCTGCTCGAGTGGGAAGGGCGAACAATAGTTGGAGGATACATATATAGAGAAGAGATAAACGAATGCGTTTCATGATGATACTTATAATTGCTATTCTAACTCCGTCTTTGAGGTGAGTGTGGAGAGTTTACCCACAAACTTATAGCGTTGATTGCGACGCAAATAGAACGTATTGTCTACCACGTCGGGCGAGATAATGCCTGTACCCGTCTCGGCCGATGATAGTTCGCTCACTTCGATGGGATAATTGTGGGCATAACGTAATAAAAGACCATCGCGTATAAACGTGCGAATGGCCAATTTTGTGGCGGTTGGCAAGAGCCAAGCGGTAAGGGTGACAGTGCTGCCCACGCTGAGTCCAGTATTGACAAAGCCTACCAAGGTGTAAGTGCCATTTTTCATTGTAGTGTGAATGGGATTGAAAGGCTGAAGAAAGTCGTCGTAGGCTGATAGTTTTACCGAAGTACGCGTTTCGTTGGCCAAGAGTCCTATCCATTGCAACGTACCGATTTTGTTTAGCTTATCAATCTTGAGCGTAAGTTGCACCTTTGCCATACCCCGATAAAGCACACCTGACAAGGGGTAGGTAGAACTGATGCTATCTGCAGCATTCTTTTCGTGAAAGTGTATCACTTTATTTCCATTAACGGAGGTACATTGACCATAAAACAATTGAGGAGCGTAACACAACTGACCGCTCAAGGAACGGGTGTTGTGTATTGCAGGATTGTGTTTTGTAGTTTTGTCTGTTCCATTTCGGAACTCTGTCCAAGAGTCATGGCCCACGTGCGTAAGGTCTGCTTCAAATTGATCTAATGTAGTATGAGCTGCGAGGTTAAGCGTAAACAGGTTTTCTTCGCCCACATCGGCTAACAGATGATTGGAAAAGGGGAGGCTGCGCGTCAAACTATAGGCTAAGGCTACGACCCGATAGGCATAACCTTTCATTTTCTTCAGCTGACCATGGGCCGTGAGTCGATGCGCCGAAGTGGTGGCACGACTGCACGTGACGGTTTGATCGTTGGTAGGATCATAGACAAAGTCGGAGTCGGCATAGTTTTCGTCATTGGAATAGGACACATTTTCTTGTGTCTCTTTACAACGAAAGGCGATTATGCGTACCGTGTTGGTTTGTTCCGTCTCTGCCTCACCATCTACAGTGGGATTCATCGGGTCGGTACTCCCCGGTGGTGCAGAACGAGTCGCACGTTGTCCCAAAGTCAAGGTGATAGGTACTGTCGTTGCCTCATCAGCAGTCGCTGGCTGTAGTTCATCGTCCGAACAGGCCGTCCATAACAGGCAGGACAATAGATATATAATGGTACGAAGTTTCATAATTTTCTAATCATAGTTTATAATCACAGCATAAGTAGGCGACCATTCGCACATTTGCACATTCGCACATTCGCACATTAACCCAAGGCAACCATTCGCACATTTGCACATTCGCACATTTGCACATTAACCCAAGGCAACCATTCGCACATTTGCACATTTGCACATTAACCCAAGGCGACCATTCGCACATTTGCACATTCGCACATTTGCACATTAAAGAATCTCATACTCATGGTCTTTCTCAAAATTAGGTTCAACCTCTATCACTATATCGCCTTCGGCCTCACCCAAACTTACGGGTTCGTTCTCTTGCTTGTTGAGTACCCCAATCGTATAAAAGCAATTTGCGCGGAGCGGATAGACATAGTTGCGCGCCTTCATCGTACCCAAAGCCACGTTATAGGTCTTATACAAAGTCGTTCCCTTATAGGCCTTGAGTTGTAAGGTGTGACTATCGGTCGCAGTCGGAGCCTCAATCGGCAGTAAGTAGCAAGCGGACAATACGCTACCCACTTGTTTGGTCAATTGTGTGCCCGGTAGAGTTGCGCCTTTTAGGGTCGCATCTGTGACGGGGAGGTCGAGCAGACAGGTAGAGTTGGGCAAGAATGATGTGCCGTGGTCGGCATAAGTGCCGTCCGAGGTGTCGGGCTGCTTTACGAGAGGAACGTCCGCATGTTGATTGGAATAAAGGTGGAGTTGGAGGTCGGTCACGTCGGTGGGAATGTCGGTGACGTACACTTGTACGCCCACCACGCGTCGATAGAGTTCGATTGTCACGGCATTGTTGCTCGTAGGATCAACTTGTAAGGTGGACGTTCCAGCAAAGAGTTCGGCACGTGATAAGTCAGTGGCCGTCCGTCCCTTAGCTAACCGCGCCACGGCATTGCCTAAAGTCGTGCCTATAGTGACGGCATCGGGCAGGCCGTAAGCATAGGCTGCGCCCTCGGTCGTATTGGTAGGGTCGTCATCTAAACCTACAGCCAAGAAGGTGTAAGTAGTTGATCCGTCAGGACTAAATTCACTGAGCGGCAAGGCATAGGCCTGTTCGGCCGTAGCTCCTACGGGCTGCGTCCACCGTACGTTGCGGCTTACGATGCAAGGCGCATCGGCCGACATTCCTTTAAATATATAGAGCTGCACATAGCTGACGTGCTGCACATTGTCCGATGAGAGCAATGTGGTGCGCATGCCATGCTGTACAGCAGTAGTTTCAAAACGAAGGGTTAGTTGTGGTGCACAATCTATCACGGGGGCGCTTTCTTCCGCACAACCCATCAACAATACAAGGCAACACATACTAACTGCAAAAAGCAAATGCTTCAGCATAAGATTGTTTATATGTCATTCGTAGCGTTTGATACGCTATCTAAAAGAGCAAAAAAGGGGCTGTGCTGTGCCACAAAAAGTGAGTGTTTGTGCACGGCACAGCCTTTTATATTGTACTTGGGGATTATGAACTCAATAATAATAACTGAACAAGTATAATGTCATTCTCCCCAAGTTAAAAGAGTTCGCGATTAGTCACCAATCGTCATGCGGTTGATTACCTCCCAGTTATCGTTCACACGGAGGATCATACTTTGTGACTTATCAAGTGGCTCGGGTTGGTCAGGAGTAGTACCTGGCTTGTCCGTATTGTCCACCTTCTTACCGAGGGTGTACATATGGTTACGGAAGAAGCTGAAGTTTTGTACTGTTTCGGGTACGGTTAATGCTACTCCATCTACGCCTTGACCAGCAGATTGTTTAGTAGCCATTGCTACCGTCCATGACTTAAGAATTTCGCCATTTACATCGAGCAATTGCAACTCGAGGGTAGCAGCATTAGCAGCGGCGAAAGGTACGGCGAAACCACCAGCGAAGATAGTACCCTTTTGATAAGTCAAGTAGCCCTTACCGGCCAATGCATTGGTCCAATCATCCTTCTCATCAAGGATACCATCCTTGTTCGTATCGCCTTGAGTAAACCAATCGGCTACCTTGATATTGTAAAGGGTATAGGCATCGTTTTCTGCACTACCATTGAACTTTGCGTCCTTAGTAGTTGCGGGTTCTGAACCATTGACTACGTACATGATTTTGTCGTTCGTCGTAGTAAAGTTTGAGTTGAAGTTGCCATAAGTCAACTTCGTGTTCTTGCTACGTGCTACCAAACGTACATCGGTAACTGTCTTGTTATTTACCTTAACTGGAATAGAAGTGAAGTAACCATAGTAACCTGCTACTTGACGGTGAAGCGTTACGCTTGTGTTAATAGCTGCGTGGTTTTCAAGCAAATTAATGCTTGATTCACCTGCAAATGCCTCTTGAGCTGCCTTGCCGTCAGCCACTTCAGCGGTGAAGTTGCCAGCTACTACACCCGTTGTTGCACTCTCAATGGTGTTGTTCTTGAAGTCTGCTGCGGTGTAACCTACGGCAGTGATGGTGTATTCACCTGCATTCAAACGCTCAGCACCTTCAAGTTTCAACGTACACTCACGGCCGTGACCATTGTCCGTATAAGGTTTTGACACTGTTTCTGTGTTCCAATTGGCAATAATCTTGTGATAAACCACTGCGTTCGTTGCCTTATTGCGAATAACTACGGCTACGTTTTCAATGTTCTGACCAGGCTCTTCGCTATTCAGGTCACGGCTACGCGTTGACTTGTCACCTGTGCTGGCTACAGCAATCTTAATCGTCTGTACGTCGTTGTCGGCAGGAGATACAATGTCGTCACTGCTACAAGCTGCCAATGACATCATACCTGCCAAGGCAGCAACACTCATGAAATACTTTTTCATAATGTTGTGTGTATTAAAGGGTAAGCTTGAGGAGTAACCCCGACAGTTAGGAATTACACAAGCACTTTTTTTGAGCCAAGGTCATTGCTCTTCAGGTTTGCCCAAGGTTATTATTTATGTTAGTTTGTTTCTAATAATTCGGTTTCTTGTTTTGAGATTATGAGATTATAAAGTTACACCACGTTAATGTTAATCATCAACTCAACTAACCTTATTACCCCGTTTTACACGCCCCTATTATAGAGTGCTACTCAATCACCATATTATTAATCACCTCCCAATCATCATTGACGCGCACGTAGATGTCGTAATCTTGTTTTTCGACAACGTAGACGTAGCGCAAGGCGGTAATTGTGTTACGATAGAGTGTGGTAATGACGGGAAGCGGTGTGAGTTGCGGAATTTCATTGCCTTGTTTGTCATAAATGCGTATAGTGACCGTTGTCTTGTCCTTCCCCACACTGGGAGGCAATACGGTATAAGTGGTTACGCCCGTGTGTGACGAGAAACGGCTACGGTTGCTAGTTTGCATCTCGCCGTCGTATGCAAAACTTTTGTCACACTCTTCATAGAGGTCCGTCTCCTTTTTCTGCGACGACGAGGCTTCCCATGCTTCGGGAAGTCCTTCTATACTGATGTCGAGTTTGCTTTTTATACGCTGCAAGAGCAAAGTGTGGTCGGCATGACGTGCATCGTAGGTCAAAGTATCGTGTACCAAGTAGGGATCTTCCGCAGGGTCGTCAAGATTGGTCAGTTCAGGAAATTCTAATCCTTTGGGCATACCCCCCCACACACTCACCACATAACGACCAAAGGGCAACGTGTCGGGCAAGGCAATGTCGTCGCGTTGGCGATCGGTGGGAGCAAGATAAGCAGCTCGCTCGGCCACGACCTGTCCCGTTTCGGCATTGGTCACGCACCACGAGAGGGTGCTAACATACATTGACAGAGGGCCATTGGTTGGTCGCAACGACTCGGTAGCGAATATGGCAGCATTGGAGTAGTTATAGTCTTTTACGCCTACGTGGAGCGTCAAGGCTGGACATGCAGGCAGGTCGTCATATACGCACGCCGTGAGTAGCAGCAAAGAACTAATGAGACTGAGCGCAATGGTAAAAAAAAGTTTCATGTATGCGCTTGATTGGTTCAATACATATACAATTGTACGAGTTACGTCTCCCCCCCCATCAACGACTCTCAAAAAGGGTACAATGGGGGCTGAACTCAAAACGCACGCGTCAAATTCTTACAACGCGTCTAAACTCGTTTAATTGAGCAATAAATTCAAGATGAAAAAACCAAACATGTGTAGGAAGTACTTTCTTCATATCGGTGTCTTGACTTCCCAACGGTTTGAGTAGAAGAAAACGTAAAGTAGAAGTAAGCTTACGCCCAAGGTACGTCTACCTATACATGGCGTAGAGCAAAAGATTTACAAAATGTTTTGATCCGCTTGAGGTGTTGCGTGATGATATGCAATACGCGTATATTGTGTGTTGCGTTTAAATTTAGTTGAATGCGTATGTATGTAACCATTCGCTTTACACCTCAAAATTTAATCGTCAAGTGGCCTTTCAGCCTTAATTCGTTTGCAAATTTAATGAATTCCTTTAATTACCCCCCGTAAGGTTAATAAACATTAAATATGGACGATATTTACCACTTTTCAAGAAAAAAGTAACAACAAAGAGAGAGATTAGTGTGTGTGAGGGGGAGGGAAGAGACTTTCTAATCGCAGTTTAACGTCTCTAATTCCCCAAAAAAAGCGTGCCTTATTGCTCATACAGAACAATAAAGCACGCATTATATATATATGGGTGGTTCTAAAAATTCTGTTTTTAGAGTTCTGCTATTCTGAAATGTGATTTGTACGCTCTCGAAAGTGTCTTTTTGAAAGTTTGTTCGGTCACATAGCCCGCTATGCTCCCTCACAAACTTTCAAAAATACACTTTCGAGAGCGCACAAATCCCTATTTCAGAATTATTAGAACCACCCATATGTGTGTTGAGAATTAGAAAATTACTTCAACACGCCTAATTCCTTACCTACCTTAATGAAGGCTGCAATACACTTGTCGAGGTGTTCACGCTCGTGACCAGCTGAGATCTGTACACGAATACGAGCTTGATCCTTCGGCACTACGGGATAATAGAAGCCTGTTACGTAAATGCCTTCTTCTTGCAACTTGGCAGCGTAGACTTGTGACAACTTAGCGTCGTAGAGCATGACAGCGCAAATGGCACTCTGAGTAGGTTTGATGTCGAAACCTGCAGCCATCATCTTGTCGCGGAAGTAGTTAACGTTCTCAACCAACTTGTCGTGAATAGCATTGCTCTCGTCGAGTATCTTAAACGTTTCGAGCGCGGCACCTACAATAGCAGGAGCTACTGAGTTAGAGAAGAGGTAAGGACGTGAGCGCTGACGCAACATGTCGATAATCTCCTTACGACCTGTAGTGAAACCACCCATAGCGCCACCAAAGGCCTTACCAAGTGTGCCAGTGTAGATATCGACACGACCATAAGTATTGAAGAACTCACTCACACCACGACCCGTAGGACCTACAACACCTGCTGAGTGGCTTTCGTCTACCATAACAAGGGCATCGTACTTCTCAGCTAAGTCGCAAATCTTGTCAATCGGAGCTACGTTGCCGTCCATTGAGAATACACCGTCAGTTACGATGATGCGGAAGCGTTGCTCTTGGGCTGCCTGAAGTTGACGTTCGAGGTCCTCCATATCAGCATTCGCATAACGATAACGCTTTGCCTTGCAGAGACGTACACCGTCAATGATTGAAGCGTGATTCAAAGCATCAGAAATGATTGCATCGTCAGCAGTCAAAAGGGGCTCAAATACACCACCATTCGCATCGAAGCAAGCAGCATATAAAATAGTATCCTCAGTCTTGAAGAATTTAGAAATGGCCTGTTCCAATTCCTTGTGTACATCTTGCGTACCGCAGATAAAGCGAACGCTTGACATACCATAGCCGCGACGGTCCATCATGTCCTTTGCAGCTTGAATCAAGCGAGGATTGTTTGAAAGGCCCAAGTAGTTGTTGGCGCAGAAGTTCAACACTTCTTTGCCCTTTACTTGAATAGCAGCCTGCTGAGGGCCTTCAATCAAACGTTCCTCCTTATAGAGGCCTGCTTCTTTAATATTATTCAGCTCTTGCTGAAGATGTTCTTGAAATTTACCGTACATTGTGTGTATGATTTATAATAAGGTTACTTGTCTAAAAATTAGGACAATGCAAAGGAACAGATTTTTTTTTAAAAATAACAGTGTACAACTTATAAATATCAAAAAAAGATTGCACCTTTGCAACGCATTTTGACGACTGCGCTAAACAATAACTTTCATAGCCTGTCAATAAATGTATCAAACGACACATCTAACAAATACGTGCCAACTTCTTTGCGCCCTTTATATACTATATATATAAGGACTAACTTGCTTGTTAACTCGTCACCCCGTTAACTCGTCAACTTGTTAACTCGTCAACTTGTTAACTCATTAACTTGTTAACTCGTCAACTCGTTAACTTGTTAACTCATTAACTTGTTAACTCGTCAACTCGTTAACTTGTTAACTCATTAACTTGTTAACTCGTCAACT
>ERZ780178.1930-NODE-1930-length-12478-cov-2.111004_pt1 | contig 12478 bp, 7 predicted proteins | sample MGYA00511018_ERZ780178 | MGnify/ENA primary metagenome ERZ780178 (study PRJEB29588, sample SAMEA2151439) | human gut metagenome | biome: human gut; feature: human-associated habitat; material: faeces | place: Denmark | collected 2008/2010 ...
TGTTTCATCTTTATCGTACATCAGGTAATCGTAACGAATACCTGAACGGATGAACACACGCTTCACACCATCCAGTCTGCGGAGCTTGCGCAGAAGTTCAACGTAATCCGTATGGCTGACTTCTACGTTTTTGCAAGGTGAATATCCCAAACAGGTTCGGTCTTTACATACACCCTTCGTAAGCTGTTTTTTACATGCAGGCTGACGAAAATTCGCCGTTGGCCCTCCGACATCGTGAATATAGCCCTTGAATTCGGGCATTTTGGTCATAAGCTTGGCTTCGGCAATCAGCGATTCGTGGCTTCGGGATTGAATGACGCGTCCCTGATGGAAAGTAAGCGCACAAAACGCACATTGGCCGTAGCAGCCGCGGCAGCTGACAAGGGAAAAGCGAACCTCATCCAAAGCGGGAATATGCTCGGTGTAGGAGGGATGGGGAAGGCGTGTATAAGGAAGATCGTAAACAGCATCCAACTCGTTGCGTGAAAGCGGCATGGCGGGTGAGTTTACAACAACAAATCCGCTCCCGTGCGGCTGAACAAGCGTTGCGCCGCTTATCGCATCCTGTTCACGGTATTGCGTCATAAACGCAGCACAGTAAGCTTTTTTGTCGTTTGATACTTTTTCAAAGCTGTCAATAAGCGCGTACTCATACACGCGCGAGAGGTTATCCGCCCAATATGCAGTTCCCTTAACATAGGTAATATCCCGTGCAGCAATGCCGCCGTCCAAAGCCTCCGCAATGTCGATAATCTGGCGTTCACCCATGCCGTAAATCAACAAATCCGCACCTGAGGATACAAGAACGGAAGGTAAAACACGGTTGTCCCAATAATCGTAATGAGCAAAGCGGCGGAGGCTCGCTTCAATGCCGCCGATAACGATAGGAATATCTCTGTAGATATTACGGATACATTTACAGTAAACATTAACGGCACGATCGGGTCGCTTCCCGCGCTTGCCGCCGGGCGTGTAGGCGTCTTCGCTTCGCGGTTTCTTTGCACTCGTGTAATGATTCACCATGGAATCCATGTTCCCGGAATTCACAAGAAAGCCAAGCCTGGGTTTGCCGAAAACTTTGAACGATTCAGCACTTTTCCAATTGGGCTGGGCAATTATTCCGACAGAATAACCGTGTGAAAGGAGAACTCTTCCGATTATCGCTGTTCCGAACGACGGATGATCAATGTAAGCATCCCCCGTAACAAGAACAAAGTCGGGAACATCCTTTCCGACCTGCTCAAAAAGCTCCGCTTTGGACATCGGAAGCGGCTGTTTTTTATCACATTCGCTTCTTTCGGAAAATCTGTCATAGGAGTTGTCCGAATTATAAATTTTATATGAGCTGCAAAAACTTTTGTCGGCATATGCAGCATCGGCGCGGTTCTCATTGCGCTTCTGATTGCTGCTTCGTTTTCCGCGAGGAATGTTTCGGTTGATACCGGCAACGGTTTTATTCTCCGTTTTTTGATCTATCGGCTGCATTTTTGCTCCTTTTATCCCATTGCGCTCTTAGCTTGCGGATGAAACCCGCTCTACGGCGGTGGGTTTGTGAACATATTATAAAGGAAACGCGAATAAAGCGCAAGAAGAACGCACCAAAGCTCCGAACGGTTATGATTTACCCTGCCCGACGGCATACAGTGCGGGATGCATGGGGTACTCGGTCTTATCGATCGGAACCCTGCGAATTATTTCACCATCCAGAGAGTAAACACGATAGCTTTGATATGTGCTGCCTGCAATGGCCTTCCTTTTCAGAACACATTCGCCGGGTTCAAGTGCTGAATCAAGAACGAACTGAGGTTCGGAAGGAGGAGTTGAAGATGTAAGTTCCGAAACGGTGTCCACTCTGTCGAAATCCGACGGAAAAGGACAGCCGTATATTTCACAGCACAAAGTTTTTTGCGATTCATCAACCCACATAAAAACGTAAATATCGGAATCGGTGTTGTTGCGGAAAACAAAGTCCTTGTCTTTGCCGCTCAGTGCTGCATCCAACCCGCCGCCGATATAACGCACCTTGCGCGTGTGCCCGCTTCTTGCAATGATTTCAAGATCGCTGCGCAGAACTGCATTGTACAGCGTTGTGCTGATTTGGCAGATTCCACCGCCGTACTCCTGCCGTGTTTCAGCCCCTCCGTTTGCAAATGCGGTTGCGGGCAGCCAACCGTTTTCCCTGCTTCGCACTCCGAGAGAATCGTTGCACGAGAAGGTTTGCCCGGCAGGAACAATGCTTCCGTCAATAAGAAGTGCGCCCTTTGCGATATTATGAACGCGATTCTCGGAACATAAGGAACCGGCGGCAAAAGATGTTGAAAAGCTTGCCCGCAGTTCAGGCATTTCGGGTATTTTATCGGTGCATAAAACCGTATGTAAAGGCAGTGAGAAACGGGTTTCACCGCTGCATATTTGTTTGACGGCGGCATCACGGTCGATTTGACAGCCGTTGACGGGTGCCGTAAGGCAGAAACGTGCATTCTTTTTCAACACGGGCAGCTCAGAACAGCCTGCGGCGGAGTGAGTCAGGATTTGTGCGGGAACCGGTGTTTTCTCTGCAATTTTTGCGACCGAATCAATACTGTTTCGGAGCTTTATGTCGTCAACGGGTTCGATTGCAGTAGTATACTGTCCCGCCCCGCACTCAAGTGCTTTTGACATAACGGCCTCCAAATCGTCTTTCAACGTCAGATCCGTTCCGTTGATGATACAGATTGAACTGTCGTTTTGCTGAAATTCAATTTCTATGTGATATTCGGATTTTGCTCGTTCGAGCTTGGGAGAGAGCAGGGTGCGCACGGCGTCTTTTGTCATGTTCGAAACGTCGATAGAATCAATATATGTTCCGCTTGAGAATAACGCCGTCTCGAAAGTCGGATCATTGCCGGGAATAATCGTATCTGCATTTGCTCCCTGCGTGATGTCATCGGAATTTTGACCGCTGCAACAGGAAAAAACAAGCAGGAATAAGAGCGCCGCCGTGCTGAGCAAAATTGCGGCACAGGCCTTTATTGCGGGGAAACGTTCATCCATGAAAAATTATTGCCTCCGAAAGTACACATTTTTGTTATTAGGTTGTTCCATTTCGGCTCAAAATATGATATAATTGAGCGATGAAGGAACAGAACGAGATTTCAACGGAATATATGCTCGATGCACTGGATGAAGCCCGCACTGCCGCGGCGGCGGGGGAAGTTCCTGTAGGTGCATGCGTTGTTTGCGGCGGAGAAATCATATCCCGCGCACACAACCTTGTTGAAACACGCAGCGATGCATCCGCGCATGCAGAATTGCTTGCGCTCAGCGCAGCAGCAAAAAAACTTGGCACTCGCCGCCTGAACGACTGCATACTTTACGTTACGCTTGAACCCTGCGCAATGTGCATGGGTGCGATAATGAATTTTCGCATTGCGGCGGTTGTCTTCGGTGCGTTTGACCCCGAGGCCGGATGCTGTGTTTCAAGGTGCGAACTGTCGTGCGGGATGACGAATATCAATATTCCGTACGTTGGAGGCATTCGAGAAGAAGAGTGCCGAAATTTACTGACAGCTTTTTTCAGGAATAAGCGTTGAAAATCGAATGCTTCCGAATCGGGAACATGATGAACGGCATTGTGTCCGCCGACGAAAACTGATTTGTTTTGGCGGAAAACCATCACTGCATTATCAATGAAACAAATGCGGATCATCCGCATTTGAATAAAAAACGGAGGAAATCCATGAAGAAAACCTTGACAAAGCTTGTCGCGATGCTTATGGTCGCGGCAATGGCGTTTTCTTTCGTCGGCTTCATGCCGAGGGAGGCAAACGCAGCTCCGGTGAGCATACTTGAAAATGACTCGCCGGCACGCAAGCGCAGCAGCGAACCTGCCGCCGAACCCGATGAGATCGTTCCGATCATCGTAAAGCTGAAGGATGCACCGGTTCTTGCAAAGACCGATGTATCGAATGAGCGTTCCGCAGAAATGTCAAAAGCGCTTGCTGCAAAGCAGGACAAGCTTTTTGCGGCAATCAACAAGAAGCTCGTTAAGGGCGGAAATCTCGAAATTTCATATCACTACACGCTTCTGTTCAACGGTTTTTCGTTCCGCGGAGAGTATCGTCTCATTGAAGAGATTAAAAAGCTCAACGGCGTTGAGGATTGTTATCGCGCAGCCGAATATGAGCTTCCCGAGGACGCAAAGCCCGACGGAAACCCCACAAAGCTCAGCACTTCCGTGGGCTTCATAAACGCGGATGACATGTGGGCCTTGGGCTATACCGGACAGGGACAGACGATCGCGGTTATTGACACCGGAATCAAAGTTAATCACACGAATTTTGCAACCGCACCGCAGGATCCGCATTTCGATGCGGCAGGAATTCAAAGCGTGCTCAACCGCTACGATCTCTGCGCGGAGGAACGCTATAACGGCACTTTGACCGGCGCAACGCTGTACCACAGCGCAAAGCTTCCGTTCACATTTAACTATTATGCCGGCAATACGGATGTAAGTCACGCAAATGCAGGCAGTGATCACGGCACGCATGTAAGTTCAATTGCTGCCGGCTGCGACAGTTCGTCACGCGGTGTTGCATATAATGCACAGATCATATCCATGCAGGTTTTCCAGAACGGCGGCGCGGCATGGACCGAGATCCTTGCGGCACTTGAAGACTGCGCTTGGCTCGAAGTTGATGCACTCAATATGAGTCTCGGCTCGGACAACGGCTTCACTCAGGGTGAGGCAGATATGGAAGAAGTTTTTGCTCTTCTTACCGCACACGGCGTGAATTGCGCAGTTGCGGCGGGCAACAGCGGTACTGCGGGTTCGGGCAATAATTACGGCAGCAAACAGCCCACATTCAACATGGACAACGGCGTTGTTGCAAGCCCCAGCACCCTCGGCGGTTCTCTTTCCGTTGCGGCAAGCAGCAACAGCTCTTCGGCGACTCCCACAAGCTACAGCTCTTGGGGCACAACGGCCGACCTCAGCATCAAACCTGAAATCATGGCTCCCGGCGACAACATTCGTGCGGCAACGGATTCTCAGTACTCCTACAGCAACTACGGCACAAAGAGCGGCACGAGCATGGCCTCTCCGCATATTGCGGGCAGCATGGTTCTTGTCAATCAGTACGTCAACACAGCGTTCCCGTCCCTTTCCGAACAGGCACGCATGGAGATGGTAAACACCCTGCTTATGAGCACTGCCGTTCCCAGCAAGTCCGGAAACACTCCGTATTCTCCCCGTTGGCAGGGCGCAGGTCAGGCAAATCTTACTGCTGCAATCAACACAAAGGCTTATATTGAGGTTGAAGGCAGTCTCCGTCCGAAAATCGAACTCGGTGACGACGACAATCGTACCGGTATTTTCAATTTCAGCTTTGGCATTGTAAACTTCGGGAGCACTGCAAAGACCTATACTCCCACAGTTTATGTTCTGACTGAAAACACCGGCACGGTATCCATCGGAGGACAGTCATATTACACTATGGCGGGCTCTGCTTCGAACATCACTAACAACGTGAATGTTACTGTTCCTCAGTCCGTGACCGTTCCCGCGAACGGCAGAACAACAGTGAACGTTACCGTTAATGTAAGCGGTTATGCCGCAACGCTGAACGAAAAGTTCCCCAACGGTGCATATATAGAGGGCTTTGTTACTCTTGCAGGCGATGTGAACCTTTCGGTTCCCTATCTCGGATTCTACGGCGATTGGGAAAAGGCAAGCGTTCTTGACAGAGATTTCTATTATGACCAATATCTCGGAAACGGCGATCCTATTCCCGCTGAATGGGGCATCAACACCGCCGGTTCTTCCATCGGCGGCGAAAACTATATCGCATTCGGTGAAAATCCTTTTACCGACACTGAAAACTTCCTGTTTGACCGCGCAAGCATAAGCCCCAACGGCGACGGCAAGATGGATGCGGTTGACACGGCATACAACTATCTGCTCCGCAACTGCGAATACTTTGAGTATTCAATCGTGAACGCACAGACAAACGAAGAGTATTACAACCTTCAGGTGCCGTGGGCACGCAAGTGCAGTGCAAAGAGCTGGTATACTGATATCGAACCTCTCGGAACGTACGAAGAAGAGCTTCCGGATTGGGCCGGCAGCAACCTGCCCAACGGAACGACCGTAAAACTCAGGATGACAGCTTACATGCATTCCTATGATGAATTCAACCCTTCCGCAAATGAATGCGCTTATTGGGAAATCCCGATAACCGTTGATACACAGGAACCCGAAGTTGTTTACTGGAACATGCAGAACGGTCAGCTTATGCTGTACGTAAGCGATAATCATTACGTATCCTATGTCGGCATCTATTCAGACAGTGCCTGCACAAACCTTATCACCTCTGCTGCCGTTGAAGAAACGACACGCGGAGCACTCACCATGCTTGAGTTTGACATCGGCAATCGCACAACGGTTTATGCAAAGGTGGGCGACTATGCATACAACATCAGCACTGCACAGATTACCGAAGGTGAAGGCGGTTCCCTTGAACCCGTCGAGCTTCAGGGAATAAGCTTTGCGGAACAGGAAATTGAAACTTATCAGGGTTTCGGCGCTGCACTTAACATCGTTCGTGAACCCGCAAATGCAAATAACTATGAAGTTGTTTGGACAAGCGCGAACGAAAACATTGCAACCGTCCGCGGCGGCATGACAAAAGCAACCGTAACCGGCGTTGCAGAAGGCACAACAACCGTTACCGCAACTGCGACTGATAAGGACACGGGTGCGTCATTTACCGCAACGATTTCCGTAACCGTCAACTATTATCCGAACCTTAACGATGCACTTAACGTGCAGGGCGGCAATCTGAACTTTGTCTCGACCGGAACATATGCATGGCAGATTGATATGACGACTTTCAGTGCACGTCTTGCCGGCGCAAGCACCAACAGCGGCGTAGGCAACAGTCAGTCCGCCGTCACAATGGATACGGTTCACCTTTCCGCCGGTGATAAGCTCACTTTTGCATGGGCAGTCAGCAGCGAGGCGAATTATGATAAGCTCAAGTTCTATGTAAACGGCAACGTCGTTGAAAACATCTCCGGCGAAACCACAATATGGAACCGTTATGAGTACACTGCTCCTTCCGACGGCAACTACATATTCAAATGGTCCTACGAAAAGGACGGTTCCGTCAATAAGGGACAGGACAAAGGCTGGGTTGACGATATCTCCATTACGTACGTAAACCCGCCGTACACTCTCGGCGATGTTGACAACGACGGCAGAATAACCATTTCCGATGCGCTCATGACAATGCGTTATGCAATGGGAACGGCTGCGCTGACCGATACTCAGATCCTTGCGGCGGACTTTGACGGTAACGGCACGGTTTCAATCACCGATGCGACCATGATTCTTCGCGCAGCAATGATTGCCGATTGATTCGGACAAAATGCATTAAAGGTTAGATTCTGATTCTCTGCCAAAATTAATGCATGACACGCCTGCTCCTTTTGCACAGAGCGTGCATGGGGGGCAGGCATTTCGGTGCGTTTACATAAAATTTGTGAAAAAAAGGATTCACTGACGAAAAGAGACAGGACGATAATAACATGAAAATTGCACTTGCTTCTCAACCGACGCTTGATGATTCAATAGCACTGAATGTTAATCGTATTGAAAAGGCACTTGCCTCACTCCGAAAAAAAGTTGACCTTGTTGCATTCGGAGAAAGTTATCTTCAGGGCTTTAACAGCTTGAAATGGAATTTCGAAAGGGATAGAACAGTTGCTGTAAGCGTTGATTCACAGCCGATAAAGATGCTGCGGTACACGGCGAAGAAATACTCCGTTGCGGTTTCGTTCGGTTATTACGAGCTCTGCGATGAAGCGATTTACAGCTCGTATATGTTCATCGGAAAGAATGGAGAAATCGTAAACAATTTCCGTCGCGTTTCAAAAGGATGGAAGGAGTATGATATTACCGATGAGCACTATAAGGAGGGCGATGGTTTCAAAACCTTTACATATATGGGTAAACGAATCGCCCTTGCCGTTTGCGGGGACTTATGGTACGAGGAAAACATTGAACAGATAAACAAAGAAAAATTTGATTTTTTGCTTTATCCCGTATATGTAACATACAACACGGAAATGTGGCGCACAAAACTTGTTAATGAGTATGCCGAGCAGGCAAAAAAGATTCCGCGTCCCGTTTTCCTTGTGAACAGCATATGCGATGCTGACAATACGCGCGGCGGATGTTATGCTTTCCTTAACGGCAAAACCGTGTGTGAAGTGCCGATGGGACAGGATGGCTATCTGCTGGTGCGCGTGTGACGGGGGTACTGCCATAAATGGATGATTTTCAAATTTTACGCCCGCATCATGTGTTTTGCATTCTGAATTATCGGCAAAGCGGATACAGTGAAGAGTTTATTGATAATATGAACACTATAGTTCGTAAACTTAAACCTGATGCCGATATCAAAATTGTGCCGGCAAGTGATGCCGTTTGCAAGGCCTGCCCAAACCGCACCGAACCGCAGAATTCGGATGACGTGTGCTGCCGATGCGCCGAAAAGGTCAAAAGATATGACTCGGCGGCAATGAGTCTGTTGAAAGTTGAACCGGGCACGGTGCTGAAATGGGGAACACTATCCAAAAAAGCTCAATGCATTATGGCTGATGCACTGCTTTTTAAAACTGTATGCGGAGACTGTGAATGGCATGAAATTTGTCATTCGGCGCATTCGGATACTGCGATTGAGCCTAAATCGGTTTAAAACTGATTTGTGAAAAGAAAATTGAACTGAAAAACAGCCTGTTTTTATGAAAGGGACGGTCGGAGACAAATCCGGCTTGTCCTTGTTTTGTATTGAAAAGAATCGAACAGTTTAACGGTGCAGTGCCGAATCAGATATAAAAAGCGCACCGCACAACCTGATCTGCGGCTGTGCGGTGCGGCATGGGTTCATGAGCTGAGCCATATCAGAGCATAAGCCCGTGCTCAACTTGAAAAATATCAAAAAGAAACCGAATTATTTACGGATGCTTGCAGCACCTGCTTCGATTGCTTCTTCATTGAGGGGGATGAGTGCAGCTTTCTTCTCGCCCAGTTTATAGAGCAGTGCATCAAGAACACTCTTGGTCTGAACAGCCTTGGTTGCTTCAAGGTACGCACCGAGCATTGCCATGTTTGCAACTTTGGGGTTGTTGAGCTTGTCTGCAATTTCGTTGCAGGGCACATAGTAAACATCGATATCGGTGCGGGTTGCCTTTTTGTCGATGATGGAGCTGTTGATGAACAGCTTGCCGCCGGGAAGAACATTCTGCTCGAATATGCGGATTTCTCGGGCGACGCGATGGCGCGTGACGGCGAAAATGCCGCAAACGTGGCGCATACGTATGTTGACAATTCTAACCGCAACGACATCGTTTCCATCAAGGTGATTCACGACGATACCTACGTGTATTTCTATGTGGAAACGCAGGACGACATCACCGCCCACGAGGACGGGGACGAGGGGTGGATGAACCTTTTGATTTCCGCGGGCGATACGAGCAACTCGTTTGCGGGCTTTAACTACATCGTCAACCGCCACCCCGGCGAAAACGGCGCGACTTCCGTCGAAAAATACAGCGGGAGCGACTACAATTGGGCGAGCGCCGGCGAAGCGGAAACGTACGTTTCGGGGAATGTCATCGTGTATAAAATCCCGCTCTCTGCAATTGGTCTCACGGCGGATAACGTCAGTTTTTCCTTTAAGGTTGCAGACAACGTGCAGTTTGATATGCAGGAGGAACTCGGGAAGCATATTCTCGTCTTCTATATCTCGGGCGACAGCGCGCCGATAGGAAGATTCGGCTACGCTTACAACAAATAGAATTCTATAGAGGAGGAAATCATATGAGCAAAACAAGAAAATTGCTTCTTGTGCTGTTGTCTCTGTGCTTTGCTGTCTCGCTCTGCCTGGGCGTGACGGTCGTAAGCTTCGCAGAGGGAGAAACGGCGGTTACCGTCAGCGGTGTTACGACGACGGAATCGCCCTTCGTCAACAACGGCTTTACCATGCGCGTGGATATCGCCACAAACGCAACAAATCTCGGCAACGGGTCAGAAAATCTCACCTATACGTCGGGAACGCAGTCCGGCATCACATATAGCCGCGGTTCTGCTTCTTCCGTAGTGGGAGCGATTCATGGCGGCGGTTCAAATGTTATTCTGTATTTCCGCAATCCGGACGGCGCAACTTTTGAAAGCGGCGTTTCGGAGGAAGGGGATATCCTTACGATTGGCGCGGGGTTTGTCTTTACGAATAAGGACGGCACGAGCTATATCGTCGAGGAAACGGTCGCTTATGAATACGACGGCTCCGCTTGGCAGGTTACGGAAGTTTCCGAAGAACCTGCGGAAGGAACGCAAATTTCCTGGCCGGATATCTTTACCGCGGACGATTGGCAAGGGGATATGGAGTTGCGCCTGCCTTCCAATTTGGAAAACAATAACCAGGGGCCGCTGACGTATGATTCGAGCATGCTCAGTTTGGTAAAAATCACGCGCGGCGATACGACGTACGCCTGCTCGCATATTTACGAGTGGGGCGGAGAAATCACCTTCTACTTCAACAATTCGGGTTACACCGGCAAAACCGCCCCGCAGGACGGAGACGTGCTGAGCGTAGATGCAGGCTTGACCGTAACAAACCGTAACGGAGTTGCTTATGTCAACAACGAAGCCGTTTCGTGGACGTATGATTCCACCAGCGAGCGTTGGATGAAAGACGGCGTAACGGTGGAAGCAACCGAAATCGAATTGGCTGATATCATCGAAACGTCCGATTGGAACAGCAACACCGAGGTTCGCATTCCCTCCAATCTGCAGAATCTGAATAACCAGCAGTTGACCTATGATGCAAGCATGCTCGATTTAATCGAAATCACGCGCGGCGATACGGCGTATGCCTGCACGCATATTTACGAGTGGAACGGCGACCTTACTTTCTACTTCAACGGTTCGGGCTATACGGGGCTGACTCCGCAGACGGGCGATAAACTCACGATTGGCGCGGGTTTGCTCGTCACAAACAGGAGTAATATTGATTATACGACTTCGGAAGACATTTCTTTCACGTATGATGGCGTTCGGTGGATAAAGGACGGTGTTACCGTTACGGAGATATCGTGGCCCTCTTCGATTGCCGCTTCCGATTGGAACAGCGATACGGAGGTTCGTATCCCCTCGAACTTGGAAAACAATAACGAACAGCAGCTGACTTACAGCTCGAGCATGCTCGGTTTGGTAGAGATAACGCGCGGCGACACGACGTTTGCCTGCTCGCATATCTACGAATGGGGCGGAAAAATCACCTTCTATTTCAACGGTTCGGGTTATACCGGTAAATCGGCGCCGATGGCCGGCGACGTGCTCACCATCGGGGCTGGGTTGATTGTGACCAATAAAAACGGCATCACCTATTATAATCCGGAAACGATTTCGTATGTATGCGACGGCGTCGGCTGGATACAGCCGCGCGAAATTCCCGACCGTGACTATGAAAGCCTTACGCCCATCACCATCGAGTCGATTACTACGACGGACATCGTAGGCAATAAAACGGACTCCGTATTCTATATCAATACGACCTCTTCCAACGCGCAGGACTTCGGCGACGCCGACTATGACGAAACCTACACCATGCTGCCGTACATCTCCTTCGTGTATCCGAACGGCAACATCGGCGACGTTTGGTGCGTGCGCGTAAACGGCAGTGTCGCGCGGCTGTTCATCCATGAACCCGGCTCGCCTCAATGCCAATACCATTCCCGAGGGCGGCGTTCTCACCATCCGCGCCGGCTTCGGTATCCTCGCAACGGAAGCGCTCCAGGAGGATATATCCTTTGTATATAACGGTGAAGAGTTCGTCGAGCTGGTCGCGCCCGATTCCGCGGACGATTACACGATTGCAACGCCGAACAACACGACCGTCAAAGTGGGCGAGGACTTGCAGATTGTCGTTGACGACGGCGACACCATCAATGCTTACTATCGGTATTCGGTCAGCGATACGAGCATCGCTACGATTTCTTCCCTCGGCGTCCTGCGCGGTGTAAAGGCCGGTACGGTCACCGTCTCCGTCTGGTACGGCGATTTCGAGGCAAAAACGGTCGATATTGTCGTCGAGGCTTTGGAACAGAACGACATCGCGAGCTTCGAAGTCGTCTCGGATATCGACACGTTCCGCATCCCCGTGGCGTCCTCCGATTGGACGGGCGGCAACTACTTCTGGGAGATTGTCGTCGAGCAGGGCGGCTATGTGCTGATGGGGCAGTATACCCTGAACAGCGGCACGATTATCAACGTCGAAATCCTCGAGGATGAAATCGCAGACATCGATTTCTCGGTGGCGGGCACCTATGCTTTACTGGTTACAGACGACTTGAGCGGGCTCACCTATGAATTGGAAATCGAAATCTTTACCCCGCGCGAAGTGGGCACGTACAGCTCCCTGGGCGTGAGCGGCTA
>ERZ780178.1932-NODE-1932-length-12459-cov-2.613189_pt1 | contig 12459 bp, 9 predicted proteins | sample MGYA00511018_ERZ780178 | MGnify/ENA primary metagenome ERZ780178 (study PRJEB29588, sample SAMEA2151439) | human gut metagenome | biome: human gut; feature: human-associated habitat; material: faeces | place: Denmark | collected 2008/2010 ...
ATCATCGGAAGATGGCTGCTTACAAATCCGGATTATCTGATTCTTGATGAGCCGACACGTGGTATTGATATCGGAACAAAGACAGAGATCCAGAAACTGGTTCTTGATCTTGCTGATCAGGGAATGGCAGTTACATTCATTTCTTCAGAAGTAGAAGAAATGCTCCGTACATGCTCAAGAATGGGTGTATTAAGAGACGGAAAGAAAGTCGGAGAGATCAGTGGAAACGAACTGTCTCAGGAAGGCATTATGAAAGCAATCGCAGGAGGTGGAGATAATGAGTAATACAAAGTCAGGATGGAAAAAGCTTACATCTATGAGACTGTTTCTGCCAATCGTGTGCCTCATAGCTGTACTTTTGGTTAACGTAATCACTACTCCGGGCTTCTTCAAAGTATCAATTAACAACGGAGTTTTGTACGGATATATCGTAGACGTTATTAACCGTGCATCAGAATTAGTAATCCTTGCCGTAGGTATGACGCTGGTTACAGCAGCATCCGGTGGACAGGATATCAGTGTTGGTGCGATCATGGCAGTTGTCGTATTGTACTGGAGTAAGCTGTGGCCTTTTTACATAAGAAAAATCCCGAAAAAAACACAGATGGCACTGCGTAAACAGCCGGCAGTACCCAGAACTGTCCTTACTTTTGTAGAAAAATACTGTGATAAGGATAAGTGGATCCTCTGGTTTAAGATCCTGGTAGCATGTCTGCCGACGATCATCATCGCTCTTCCTTTTAATGACATTATTGAAAAGAAATTTTACAACTATGTGGTCGTTGCCATCATGCTGATCGTTTATGGTGTGCTTTTTATCGTTATCGAGAACTACAACAAACGCCGCAGACCAACCTGCACCAGACTGGATGAGCTTTCCTTTAAGACAGCGCTGATCATCGGCTGCTTCCAGGTGCTTTCCGTGATTCCGGGAACATCCCGTTCCGGATCTACCATTATCGGAGGAATCCTTGCAGGAACATCCCGTACAGTTGCAGCAGAATTTACCTTTTTCCTGGCAATTCCGGTTATGTTCGGAGCAAGTCTTCTGAAACTGGTCAAATTCGGTTTTGCCTTCAGCTCTACAGAGCTGATCATCCTGATCGTAGGTGTTGTGGTATCCTTTGTGGTATCTATTCTTGCCATCAAATTCCTGATGGGATATATCAAGAAACACGATTTTAAAGTATTCGGCTGGGACAGGATCATCCTTGGTATCCTGGTGCTCGGATACTTCGTTGGAAAAACATTTTTAGCATAAAACTGCAATCTGGAGGTAATCATTATGAAATATAAGAAGCTTTTGATCGTACTGACAGCAGTGACGGCGCTTGGTATTGCCGGCTGTGGAAAATCATCAAAGGAAACAGCAGAGGTGACACCAACACCGGTTCCTACAGCCGCACCTACGGCTGCACCGGCTACATCCACACCGCTTCCTACATCTACACCTGCACCGAAGCTGATCGGTGTAAAGACCAGTACTGCAAAATTTGTTTATCTTACCAACAGCACGAAGGGAGAGATCCGTGAGATCTATCTCCGCGCGGCAGGAGGGGAAGAATGGGGCAAAAGTCTTGTTCCTGCAGAAGCTACCATCAAAGATGCGGAGCAGGTGCAGATGTATTACACCCCGGATTCTGCAAGAGATGCCATCTATGATATGAAGCTCGTAGACGGAGACGGAAATGCCTATGAGATCTACAGTGTACAGCTGAGCGATATGGAAAAGGCAAAACTGATGATCGATAACGGAGAAGCATACCTGACCTATACAAGCCTCAGTGACAAGAGTGAGAAGAGCACTATTGGCAATGTGGAAACGGATAACAGTGAGGCGGACAGCAGTGATTCCGCAGACAGCACAGATGCTTCAGATCTGACAGACAGTTCTTCCGGTATCACGGATACTTCTTCCGACAGCAGCGATGGAAGCTATGACAACAGTGATGATGGAAGCTATGATAACAGTGATGACGGAAGCTATGACAGCAGTAATGACGGAAGCTACGACGGCAGCGATGACGGAAGCTACGACAACAGCAGTGATGATGGAAACTATGACAGCAGTGATGATAGCGGCGACTATGTAGATGACAGCAGCAACAGCGGAAGCGGTGACGATTCTCTTGACAACAGTACAGATACAGATGACAGCGGAGACGGAGAGATTGTCTGGGATGATAACGGAGACTGGTCAGAGGAATAAACCGGGATCCTGTAAACAGAGGGAAACATGGAACAGACATTTCTTGAAAAACTGAAACGAGTAAAACCTGGGGATCTGCTTCACATCATCAAGTTTATCCTGGCATTTCCCATTGCGATGGTCTACAGACTTTTTCGCAGGGATCTCTGGCTTCTCTGTGATACAGAGAATGAATGCCGGGATAACGGATTCTGGCTGTACAAATATCTGAGAGAAAATACCAGTGAGGATGCAGTGTACGCCATCAATAGAAAATCTCCGGATTATGCCCGGGTAAAAAATCTGGGACCTGTGATCCAGTATGGAAGCTTCCGCCACTGGATCTACTATCTGGCTGCATCAAAAAATATCAGCTCCCAGAAAATGGGAAAACCAAACGCAGCCATCTGCTATGTGCTGGAGGTTTACGGAATCCTACGGAACAAGCGGGCGTTCCTGCAGCATGGGATCATTACGGCAGATCTTAGTTTTCTGTATTATCCCCATACAAAAATGAGCCTTTTTGTTACCAGTACCTATGATGAGTGGAAATATGTCAATGACCGGTACGGATATCCGGAAGGCTATGTGCAGGAGCTGGGACTGTGTCGTTTTGACCAGCTTCATGATATGAAGGTAAAAAAGAACCAGATTCTGATCATGCCGACCTGGCGTATGTATATCCGCAATGAGATCTCAGCCTCTGATCACGAGCTGGAAGCACAGAAATTCATGGAAACCGATTATTACCGGTACTGGGATGCACTTCTCAAGGATGAGAGACTGATCCGCTATATTGAGGAGAACGATCTTCAGATCATCTTTTATCCGCACAGGGAAATGCATCGGTTCCTGAAATATTTTCATGTGGATCATCCGAAGATCACAGTGGCGTCCTGGCCTGAGTACGATGTGCAGACACTCCTTAAAGAGTCCGCAGTGCTGGTGACTGATTTTTCCAGTGTGGCCATGGACTTTGCCTACATGAAAAAGCCACTGGTCTACTACCAGTTTGACAATGAAAAATTCCGGCAAAGTCATCATCAGATCGGGTATTTTGATTTCCGGAAAGATGGCTTCGGTCCGGTATGTGTAACGGAACAGGAAGTAACGGACTGGCTGATCTGCCTGCATAAGCAGGGATTTGCCAATGAAGAGATCTATCTGGAAAGACACGGAAAATATTTTGATCTGTGGGATACAAAGAACTGTGAAAGAAATTACAAAGCGATCAAAGAAATGTAACAGGTGGTGAAAAATTGCAGCAGTTAATGGAGGCTCCGGCGGAGATCAAGGTAAAAACCAGGAAATTTTCGCTGACAAAAGGAACCATAAAGATCAGTTTTGAGCTGGAAGGATCCAGAGGAAGGATCCGTTCCCTGAAGCTGAAACAGCGAAATGCAGTGCTGGATACAAGCTTTCCTTTTGAAATGCAGACAGCAAAAAAAGGAAATACGATCGTGTATCATGCACAGATCAATGTAGATCAGTATCCGATGGAAACCGCATTCTGGGATGTGGTGGCATCTGTGGATAAAGAAGGAAAAGGAAATTATGAGGATGCGATCCTGGGAGGCCTAAGTTCAAAACTTAAACTTAAGCTGATCCTTTTTCCAAGATGGACCAGAACCGGGGATGGGCATATGGTTTATCCCTTTGTCAACGGAGCAAGGCAGTTTACCATTCAATACCGGAAATATGATCCGAAATATGACAGCTATGCATTTATATCAAAAGAATTTCTCGCATTATTCTGTTATTTTATCCTGAAGCCTTACTGGGATCATAAGAAATTATGGCTGATCTGCGAGAAATACTGTACAATGGCACAGGACAACGGCCTCTATTTTTTCCGGTACTGTATGGAGCATGCACCGGAGAAGGACAGAAGTCGGATTTTTTATGTAATAGATAAAAAATGTCCGGATTATCAGGCTGTAAAAGAGTATGATGCCAATGTGATCCAGTTCATGTCATTTAAGTACATGATCTATCTCAGCGCTGCACGGTATCTGATATCCACCGATGCGATCCGGCATTTTTATATCTGGGATTCGCCCAACAGCATCTACAAGGTTCTGTATCAGGCACGGAAGAACATCGTATTTCTCCAGCATGGAGTGATGGGCTTCAAGCAATGCCACAGGACCTTCCACAAAGGTGGAGGCAATCAGATGGCACTGTTTGTGGTGTCTTCGGGTTATGAACAGAAGATCATCCATGATTATTTCGGATACGATAATGAAGAGATCATCATCACCGGACTGGCCAGATGGGATGTGCTGGAGGACAAGTCGGATCCGGCTCATAAAGAGATCCTGCTGATGCCTACATGGAGAAGCTGGCTGGAGGATATCAGCGAGGAGCAGTTTAAAAAAAGTGAATACTATCAGCGTTATAAAGCATTTTTGCAGGATGAGAGGCTTAAGACTCTTCTGGAAAAGGAAAATATCACGCTGAATTTTTATATCCATCCGAAATTCCGGGAACATATCCGGAGCTTTCAGGTGGAAGACAGGCATATCCGTCTGATCCCATTTGGGACTATGCCGCTGAATCAGCTTCTGATGAGCTGTCATATGCTGATCACCGATTATTCTTCTGTTTCCTGGGATGTCTACTATCAGGAAAAACCGGTGGTATTTTATCCCTTTGATCTGGAAACCTATGAGAAAGTCCAGGGAAGCTATATGGACTACAAAAAAGATGTTTTCGGAGATCTGGCATGGGATCAGAACCAGCTGGTAGACCTTATCGGAGAATATGCGAGGAACGGATTCCGTGAAAAACCGGAATTTTCAGGAAGAAGAGATGAGCTTCTTCCCTACAGGGACAATGACAACAGCAAACGAATTTATGAATATATAGCCAATGCTCAAATACCGGACAAACTGAAAAGAAGGCTGAAAGAGAAAAAATTTTAATGTAAGGATACAAAAGGAGCAATATGAACAGGGAGTATGAATTTTCAGTAGTTGTTTTTGCAAAAGATACCGCAAAGCTTTACAGAACCTTTAAAAATGTACGTGAGGTCACACCGGAAGGAACGGTACAGATCCTTGCAGTATGCATTGCAGGAGATATGGATATTCCTGATGAACGGGACATGCGGGAGCTGGAGGAAGCCGGAGAAAAGGAGAAAGAGCTCAAGGACGAAGAGCTGGATAAGATCTACGGAGAGTTCAATCCGGAGGATCCTCGTTTCCGGGAGATGCTGGATGACCGGGATCTTTTATATATTGACGGACTGGAATGTGGGGATCTTGTGGCGGAGCTGAAGGATAAGATAGCCGGAAGCTATGTTGTTTTTGCAAAAGCCGGAATCCGTTTTTCCCCAAAATCCAGTGCAGAGATCAGACGCTGCTTTGAGGAAGAAAACAGAGATGTTGTCCTAACAAAGATCCGTGGAAAAGAAAATATCCATGTGCGGGAGCATAATAATTACTGTGACCGTTTCACAGAAAAAACAACGCTGGATAACAATGTATATCTTCTGCATCAGCTGTATACCGCTTACACATTTGCCGCAGATCAGGTGAAATGGGTATCCGAGATCCGTCCGGAGATCTGGTATCTGGATGTGATGACCATGGTATATCAGTCCGTTGTAAGCTGCCGGAGTCTGGGAGTGGCTTCAGGGGAAGATATCTATGTGCAGATCCTTGCGGACCATCTCATGGTGGAGGACTGGAAGAATATGCTGCAGGATCCGGACCAGCTGGAGGTATTTTATCAGGAATTTTTCCGAAAGATCGCAGACTGCAGAATAAAAGAAAATCCTGTTCATGAAAAAAATGCAGATTATGTGCTGCTGTATTACAGCGCAAAAATAGCTGATATCATATTTGATAACGAGGAGCTTGATGAAGAGAAAAAGTGCAGATATGAGGAAGGCATCGAAAGTTTCCTGAAGCAAATGGAGTTTCCGGAGATCGTGATGTCCAATCAGCATATCAGCAGGGCAAACAAGGTATATCTTCTCCGGAAATATTATCCGGATATATGCAAAAAAATTCCGGATCAGGCAGACACGATCCTGAATCCCATATATGACAATCTCCGTGTCAAGATATTCCAGCCGGAAAAAGACCAGCTGCACTGTGAATTTTCCATTGTGGAGCCTGTGAGCAGGACAAACCGTGCATATATGATGACTGGTGGCAACACCTATGAAGCCAGATGGAAATATACTCTGGAAAGAACCGGCTGGTGCAGAGAAGAAAGTGCCGTTGAGAAGCTGTATATCGTGGACATTCCGCTTTCCGAGATCCGGGAGTTTATCAGCTGGGGCACAGGCACAGATGGACATATAAACAAAATGTACAATATTTCCTACGGAAAATATGTGCCATTTACAAAGAAGCTGCCGCTTTTCCTGCATATAGAGGATAAGCTTCTGTATCTTAACGAAAAAGTCCGGATGATCCGTGGAGAGGATCAGGAAGATGCAAAGGTTCTGGGCCATCAGTATGAAGTAACGGTAGAGCCATACAGTCAGAGCAGGGAGAAACAGCTGAAGAAAAAACGCACCAAAGCAATATTTTCTCAGGGAAAGGCCGGAAAAAAGGCAGTTCTCGTGCGTAAGCTCTACGAGATGCAGAAGGCGAAGCAGAAAAAGCAGATCTGGCTGATCTCCGATCGTACAACACGCGGAGATGATAACGGCGAAGTGATGTTCCGCTATCTCTGCGCCAATCCGGACCCTACGGTGGAGCCGTACTTTGTAGTCAACAAGGATACACAGGATTATGTGGAAATGAAGAAGCTTGGAAAGGTTGTGGAGCCTTTCTCCTGGAAGCATAAGCTTCTGTTCCTGCTGAATGAATTTTCACTGTCCTCCCAGGCTAACAAACCGGTGATCAATCCTTTTGGAAAGCTGGAGTATCTGTACCGCGATATCATCTATGACAAAAAGCTGGTATTTTTACAGCATGGTGTGACCAAAGACAACCAGTCCAAGTGGCTGAACAAATACAACCGTAATCTTTTCGGATTTATCGTCAGCACAAAGCCGGAATATGATTCTGCCTTTACCTATGACTATTTTTATCCGGAAAAAAATATCTGGCTTACGGGAATGCCGCGTTATGACCGTCTGGTCCATGATGAGCGTAAGTATGTGACGGTGATGCCTACCTGGCGCAAAAGCCTTTCCTCAGGAACCGATGCCAGAGGGGTATGGCAGCTTGGAAAAGAATTTCAGGAAAGCGAATATTTCCATTTTTATGATGATCTTCTCAACAACGAAAGACTGCTGGGAGCGGCAGAGAAATACGGATATACCATCTGCTTCATGCCTCACCCAAATACCATTGACGGTCTGCATATGTTTCGTCATGATCCGCGGGTAAAATTTATGGATTCGTCTTATTCCTACAAGGACATTTTTGCCCAGACAGATCTGATGATCACGGACTATTCTTCGGTTGCCTTTGATTTTGCATATTTGAGAAAACCCATCGTATACTCCCAGTTTGACAGAGACAGCTTTTTCAGTGGCGCGCATTCCTACACAGAGGGATACTTTGACTATGAGAGAGATGGCTTCGGAGAGGTGGAGCATACACTGGACGGAACTGTGGACCGGATCATCGAATATATGGCAGACAGTTGTCAGATGAAAGAGGAATATAGGAAACGAATGGATGAGACCTTTGCATTTAATGATCGTAACTGTTCCAAACGTGTGTATGAGAGGATCATCGAGAACAGATAGTACGGAGGGAAAATACTGTGGAAAAGGAAAGAAATATCCGATTTGATAAATATAATTCCCAGGCAATGAAGGGCATTGCGATCGTTATGATGCTGCTGCATCATATGTATTTGAAAAAGAGTTACGAAGGGTACGATGTTTCTTATGCACCGTTTCCGGAAGATACCATGCTTTATATGTGTAATGTGTTTAAAATCTGTGTGCCAATTTTTGCATTTATTTCTGGATACGGCTTATATTTAAGTTATCGGAAGAAACGCACTACGCCTGTTGGCTGGACAGTGTCAAGACTTATCAAGACTATGTCTGGATTTTGGATCATTTGGATTTTATCCGCAATAATTTTTCAGGCAATGTTTGGATTTGTAACAAGAGTATATTTTTCTCACGGAAACAAAGTCCAGAGTCTGGTGGCTATGGGAATTGATTTTCTGGGATTAAAGACATTGTTTGGAACAGCGAGTATGAATGGAACCTGGTGGTACATGAGTGCGGCAGTAATTTTTATACTCCTGGTGCCATTGGTTATGAAGCTTGAGGACTGCCTTCCAATGGTTCTGGCGCTTGTTGTGGCATTTCCACATATAGTGATGCTGGATATGGCGCGAGAAACGGATGTATATACTTTTATTCCCGTATTTCTTATGGGAATGTGTGTGGCAAAATATGATCTTCTGGAACGATGGCTGCGAGTATGGAATAAGATCCCTCAAAGAGTAGTGAAATTTTTGCTGGAGCTTTTGGTACTGTTTCTTTTTTATAAAGCATATGGAAAAATATTACCATTTTTATATAATGAGATCCGATGGGGAATATTCCCGATCATTGTGGTTGCATTTTGTGCGGAATTTATAAATGTGATTCCGGGAATTCGTCAGATATTGTTATTTCTGGGAAAGCATTCCATGAATGTTTTTCTGGTACATACGTTTATAAGACATTATTTCTGGAAAGACTTTATTTATTCTTTCGGGCATTTTATACCGGATTTTCTGGCGTTGTTAGTAACTTCACTGGCAGTGTCCATAGCGCTGGAATGGCTGAAAAAGGTAAGCGGATACAACCGCCTGATCCAGAACATCTGCATGAAAATAGGATAATAAAGATAAAGGAGAAAGACCTGTCATTGTCTGTGGCAGGGCTTGTTAAAGTATGAAAGCAAAAAAAACAGTTTGTATATATTGGTTGATATTAATAGTGGTTTTTGGAGGAATTATTGGTATCAGAAGTACAGAGATAAAGGTCGAGGCTGCTGAAAGAACGGTACGATTTTGGGATAACAGTGGAAATTATCTTCAGAAATCTGGCGGGAACTGGTATTTGAAAGATTCTAAGAAGCGAAAACTTACCGGATTACGTTATTTGTCAATTCCAAAGACAGAGTTTTTAAAAACAGGATTTTATATGTTTGATAAAAACGGAAAACTTTTGAGAAAACAATCCGTGTATTATTTTGATAAAAAGACAGTTTCTGGTGTCCGCTTTGATAAATACCACATCACAGACTCCAATGGAAGAATTTCAAAGGGAGAGCGTGGCTTTGTAAACGTAGCTGAACAGAAGGTACGGGGCAAAAAAATTATCGCAGGCATTTATTATGTGGAAGCGTACGGAAAACTGGCTGATCGTGGAACAGTACGCTATATAAGACAGAGAAGATTCGGTGGGCGTAATTTTAAAAGTGGTTATTATTATTTCTATGGAACCGGAAGAATCTGCATGCGTCCGTCTTTTCATAAAGTGAACAAAACAGTTCAGGGAAAAAAGTTTAACGGAATCTATTATTTTGGCAATGATAATGGGAGAATGGTACAGAAGGCAGGGTGGGTAACCTGTGAGGGCCAGCAATATTATGTAGACCAAAATGGAAAAATGCTGGTGAACCGGTGGAAAGATGGTTATTACCTGAAATCGAACGGAACCATTGCGAAAAATATGAAAACACCGGATGGTCAGTATGTGGACTGGCAGGGAAGAAAAAGTACAAGATCAGAGTATGCTCTAAGTGCATTTAAATCGGAATTGGAGAGCTTTGTTTCTGCCTACGGTGGAAACTGGTCTGTTTATATAAAAGATCTGAAAACAGGAAATGTTGTAAACATAAATGATCGGGAAATGTATCCGGCAAGTACGATCAAGGCATTTGTGATGGCGTCGGTCTATGATCAGATCCGTCAGGGAAAAATGCAATACAGCTCCGGTGTGTACAGCTTGCTGTGGGATATGATCACCGTCAGTGATAATGAATGTTATAATGAACTGGTAAGGCGTCAGGGAGGCGGAAGCTTTGTAGGAGGAACGGCTGTAGTGAACCAGTATCTTCGAAAGAACGGTTACAAAAATACCGGTTGTCACAGTTCCCTGCATCCATCTTCTTCTGCCTGGAGCAGTGATGGCTGGCGTAACACGGCATCTGCAAAAGATTGTGGGAGACTCTTAGAAAAAATCTATCGAGGTCAGTGTGTTTCTCAACAGTATTCCAGAGAAATGCTAAATCTTTTACTGCATCAGACGAAACGATACAAAATTCCATCAGGTCTTCCGACAGGTATAGTATGCGCGAACAAAACTGGTGAGACAAGCTCAGTTCAGCATGATATGGCAATCGTCTATGGAAAGAAAACAAATTATGTATTATGTATATTTTCAGAAGGCGCTTCCGAAGATCATTTATTGTACGGAATCCGTTCGATTTCTTCAAGAGTATATCAATATCTGAATAAATAAAGATCAGCCAGCAGTCATAGGATCAAGAAACTTCCTTAATTTGGCAAAAATAAGGAGTGATCATTGACGTGTTGGCTGATTTTGTATTATCAAAGAAATGGTTGCAGAAGAATTTTTTACATAAGCGTTTTTCTTAGCCCTAAATATGCCGGATATTTCCGGTGTCAGTAGTATCGTATCCGGTTTGAAGAGCTAAAAACCGGCGGAAAGGTTCGGATGCAATGGTTTCCGCTACGGCCTGAAAGCCGGGGGTGCTCAGATTTTTGGTCTGCATAACCAGGAAGAGTGATTCCTGGCAAACAGGAAGAAAATCCAGCTCTGGAAAGCTTCTCGCTACACAGGCCTCGCCAAGAGCTATGTCTGCCTGTCCGCCAGCCACTGCAGCAGCCGTGGAGTGATCGGTAACAAGCTCATTTCGATATCCGGATATGGAATCCGGTGAAATTTCGTAAGACAGAAGTGTACGGTCAAGAAGGATACGACGGCTGCTTCCTTTTTCGCGGTTCACAAAAATAATATCTGCCCGTGTAAGATCAGAAAATCCCCGGATATTCTTGGGATTTTCTTTTTTTACATAGAAGCCGACAGGATATTGACACAGAGAGATCACAGTCAGTGGGATACCGGGTATAAGGCTATGGATATCTTCCGGTGAGGCGGATGCACAGGCAATGTGGACTTTTTCAAAATAGAGAGAATACAGTCCGTTGTAGGTGTTCATGTGAGACTGCAGAACCGGCAGATTGTCCGGGTGTGTGGGAAGCTGATTTAGGAGAAGATCCAGAGCCGGAGAAGCCTGTCCGCTGATGATCAGTCCACTGGAATGCAGAAGATAATCCCTTTTCAAAAGAGAACTCTCCGGCTGGTGATCATAAGACTGAGCAGAAGACGCAGAACATTCCGAACCCTTAAGATACTGAGACAGCTGTTCCTCGCTGACCCGTAGCTGTTTGCCGACTTTGGAGGAGGAAAGCTCTCCGCGTTTGATCAGGTCATATACTGTGGATTTTTTGATCTTTAGTTTATCTGCAACTTCCTGTGCTGTGTAGACTTTATTCATCGATACCTACCATAACATTGGTTGCCTTAATAACTGCGTAAGCATCAGAGCCTACTTTCAGTCCAAGTTCTTCCACCGCCGCACAGGAGATGGTAGCAGTGATGATATTTCCACCACCGATATCAATGGAAACGATGGAATTTACAGCTCCCTGGTTGATGTTGATGATTTTTCCTTTTAACTGATTACGTGCACTGAGTTTCATAAGTAATTCTCCTTTTCTTGAATATTGAATGAACCGGATCAGGCAAATTCTCTGCTTCCGTTGTGCAGAGCAATGAACCTTGTGTGGGATTTGTCTGTATCAGGAGTGCTGTAAGCCACTCATGATAAGAAACGAAGCGGATCGTGAACATCCGCCTGGCTTGTCAACTATGTATTTATGATAGCACTTGTAGAGAAAAACAGCAATGCCTTATAGCTTGACAAGAAACTTTCCTTTCGGTAAAATTAAACAAAACCATTCAAAACTAAACAAAACTGAACGAAACGGAAAAGGAGAGAAACAAAAGATGAAGAAAAAAATCTTAGCAGCCCTTACCGCGGGAATTTTAACAACAGGCCTTATGACCGGAACTGTTTTCGCGGCGGACACAGAAGTGAAAGGTGATGAGAACCTGAAGGGAGAGGTTTATGCATTTATTGCTGCCAGCCTCAGCAATTCCATGGAGGAGATCCAGAAGGATTTCAATGAGCTTTATCCGAATGTAACGATCTATTACAGTGCAGACAGCTCAGGTACACTGCAGACACAGATCGAGGAAGGTG
>ERZ780178.1934-NODE-1934-length-12451-cov-8.343175_pt1 | contig 12451 bp, 6 predicted proteins | sample MGYA00511018_ERZ780178 | MGnify/ENA primary metagenome ERZ780178 (study PRJEB29588, sample SAMEA2151439) | human gut metagenome | biome: human gut; feature: human-associated habitat; material: faeces | place: Denmark | collected 2008/2010 ...
GGACAAGCCTTTGACCACGTCGGGCAAATCTTTGTCGTATTTGAACCAGAGTTCCCGCGCCGAGACGACGGTTTCGCCGTTCGGCGTGTTTTTCTTTTCTTCCGGAACAGGTCGCAACTCATGCGTTTTCGCATAATCGAGCAGCCAGTTTCGGCCGTCGCAGACGGAGATGGGGCAAGTCGCTTTGGAATCCGACGCTGCCCAGATGCGCATGGCGGCGGGCATGGCGAGGAACATCGCGTTCCCACTGCTTTTCAGCTCCGCGCCCACTTCGGCGGGCGTTCCGGTGCAAAGGAGCTTGCCGCCGTCCATGACCGCGACACGCGACGCAAAGGAGAACGCTTCTTCCAGACGATGTTCGGTCAGGAGGATGGTCGTTCCCAATTCGCGGTTGATCTTGCCGAGGGTGGCAAGGAAGTCGGATGCGGCAATGGGGTCGAGCTGGCTCGTCGGCTCGTCCAAAATCAGTACCTTCGGCTGCAAGACCATAACGGAAGCGAGATTCAAGAGCTGCTTTTGCCCACCGGACAGCTCTGTGACCGGCTTATAAAACCATGTCTGAATCCCGAAAAACGACGCCATTTCCGCAACGCGGCGGCGAATCGTCGGCGTATCGTAGCCGAGGGATTCCAAGCCGAATGCCAGCTCGTGCCAGACCTTGTCGGTCGCGATCTGATTCTCCGGACTTTGCTGCACAAAGCCGATTGTTTCCGCCTGTTCGCGTTGGTCTAGGGAATCAAGATTTCTGCCATCGAACAGGATCTCGCCGCTTCTGCGGCCATGCGGCGCGAGAACGGTTTTGAGCTGCCGCAGCAGCGTACTTTTGCCGCACCCGGAGGGGCCGCAGAGAACAAGAAACTCACCGGGTTGGACGGACAGCGTAAGATCGGAAATTGCCTGTTTTTCCTGTTCCGGATACGCAAAATTCAGATGGTTGATTGTAAAGACTTCCACTGCCTGTCCTCCTTTCGGTCGAGAATCACGGGGGTAAGAACAAGTGCCAGATACACGAACATGAAGCTGATCGTCAATGGCGTCCATAAGGCGGTTTTAACAGTAGGGTAATACCTAAAATACATTCCGCCTGCCAACCAGCCGGAAATGAGGTATGCGCCGCAGAAGATCAGCCACGCAAGCGCGGTTTTGTCGCGGTCATCAAAACGATAGATTGAAAACGCCGTGCGTCCCGGCAGACCGTAGCCGCGCGACCGCATGGAATCCGCTGTTTCAATCGCGTTCTCAAGTGACCATGTGACCATGATGGAGAAGATCTTGACGGCGTTCCCGACTCTTTGGAACACGCTGCCGTTTTTCGTATCTCTGCCGATGCACGCCTGCGCCTCGGAGACGACCTGCATCTGCGCCTTGAACTTCGGGATGAAGCGCAGCGCCATGGAGAGCACAAGAGACAGCGCCGGGATCACGCGCCCGAACAGGTACACGAACTTATCTGACGTCATCACCTCGTTGTAGCTCGAAAACCACAATACGACGCTTGCCAGCATGACGGCTGCGGCCACACCGTAGAACATGGATTCGAGCGTCAGCGGATTGCCGGAGGGCAGATAGGTCAAAATCGTTTGACCTTCGTGATTGAACGCCGGGTTGACGAGCGCGGCAAGCGCCGCCATGGGAAGCAGTCCCATGACGGCAAAGCGCACCGCTTTTCTGCCCTTGAGATAGATGTCATACGCCAGCGCACCGGTCAGGGAAATTGCCAGATAGACCGGGTGCATCAGGCACATTGAAAAAAGCAGGACGAGCGCGTAGTATAAAAAATTGATCGTCGGATGGTAGCCTGAAAAGGCGTCTTTGTTTCTCATTCGCTTCCAGTCGCGTAGCCGCCGCCCACATCATCTCCGAGGTCACAGGTATAGACCCACTCAATCACGTCGCCGTTTTGCAGCTGATACCGGCTGCATCCGTAATTGGGGAACCAGCCGTTGACCTTGTACATCCAACCGGAAGTGTTACCAACGTCAAACTCATAGAGATTATTGATTCCTTCGATATAGGCGGAATTGTAGACCGGCGTGTTCTCAAATTCCATGTGGATCTTCTGTTGCTTGCAGGTGCGCTGTAAGATGTTAAAAACGCTCTCACCCTCATAAAATGTGACGGTCATCGGTTTCAGAATCCAGCCGTCCTCCGGCACCAGCTCACGCTTTTCCTTATTACAAAGGTCCATATTGTCAAGGATTGTCGCGCAGGAGATGGAGAGGGTGCAGGTGTATTCCGCATCGCCAATTTCCACGTCCTCCGGCTCGACTGGAATTGGCTTGCCCTCCGGCACGGGGTCGGTCTGGTACTTGTCCTTGCCCGTGCCGGTGTCGATCATCATGCCGCCCACTTCTTCATATTCGCCGGTTGCACTTGCCTGGATTTCCTCCGGCGAAACGTATTCTGGCTGTTCGGTATTAGCCTGTGCAGATTCTCCCGTCTGCGGGTCGCCAGACGGCTCTGAGACGTTTTCTGTGGACGTCTGCGTCGGTTCTGTCTTAACCTTGTCCGGCGTATTTGATTCCGCCGCGTTCTGCGCCGGTGTCTCCACCGGGGCAGAAACAGTCGGCTGTTCCGACGTGTCTTTCTGTTTCGGCATATCCCGGTCGCCAAGGGTAAAGGCCGCAGCCAGCGCCAGTACGATCAATACCGGAACAATGATTTTCCATTTGTGTTTCTGCCAAAATGTCATGTTAAATCAACTCCGCAGCGGTCAACATATTGTAAAGCATCTGTGCGATCTCGCAGCGCAGAATCGCTTTTGTGGGTTCAATATTGAGGTCACTCTGGTCGAGGATATTGACGGAGTAGCAGAACGCCATCGGTTTCTTCGCCCAGGATGCCACGCTGCGGTAATCTCCGAACTGTGCCAGCATATCCTTTGTCGCTGCTTCGTCCATCGATGGATCAAGGCCACACAGTTTTGCGGCACGGGCGACCATCGCGGCAGCCTCCTGCCGGGTGATGGTGCCGTCCGGATTAAACTTGCCGCTGCCAACGCCGTTGACAATGCCGCTGCTGTTGGCTGTGCCGATGTAACCGGCGTACCATTTGGAGCTGGGAACGTCCGTAAAGGCTTTCGTGTCCTTTGCCGCCAGACCGAGGGCGCGTGTGACGATAGCGGCAAATTCCGCGCGGGTCATGGTCTTATTCGGGGCAAACGTGCCCTTGCCCATGCCATTGATGATGCCGCGCGAGGCAAGTTCTTCGATAGCAGCTTTGTTTGCGTGATTCTTGATGTCCGAGAACGTTGTACCGGGGGCGGTCACACCGGGGACACTCACAGAAGCGTCTACATTGCCCTTGCTGACGCTCGTGGCGGGTTTTGAGGTGTTCTTCGCCACGTCGCTCATGCGGTACAGACTGTTTTGACCGTTTGCTGCGCGGTCAATAGCAACGAGGGCATAGAACCCCTGTTCCGAGGACATTTGATTGTTGCCGTCCGAACCGTCGAGGACGTGATAGAAGCCGCCGTTAGACTGCCGGAACGAGAGAAGATTTTCCGTCAGCGTGTGGCCGCTTTTCACAAAGCGGCTGTCGTCCAGAGAAACCCCCAGCTCACAGAGCGCGACCACGACCTGCGCGACGGATTCGACGTTCGTCGTGCCCCAGGAGGCGTAGCCGCCCTTGCTGTCCTGGGCTTTGGAAAGCCAGGTAAGGGCCTTGTCGGTGGCGGACTGGACGGATTTCTGGTCCTGATATTTGGCGAGGGCCTGCAGGGCCATGGCGGTCATGTCGGGGTCGGAATTGCCGGTGCCGGTGAGGTTCCAGCCGCCGTCAGCAAGCTGGTTATTCAGGATCTCGTTGACGTAGAGCTGGCGCGTGGCCTGGGTTTTGGCGGCGGGGTTTTTCGGGATGTCGTAGCTGCCGGAATCGAGGGCGATGAGCGCCCAGATGGGGCCGTTGAGGCCCTGCCAGATCGTTTTTTCGAAATCGCCCAGCGGGGTCAGGAGGTTATAGCCCGCGACGTTCGACGGGTCGCGGCCGATGGCGGTCAGGGCGAGGATGACGCGGGAATATTCGGTGTACTTCCGCTCGTGCAGCACGCCGGCGCAGTCTTTGACGTACTTCTCGACGCGCGCGTAGTAATCGTCAAAGTAATTCGCGGGGACCGGATAGCCGGAACGGGCCAGGCCGATGACGGCCCACTCGCCGCCGATGGAGCCGACCTCCGGCGCTTTGACGGCGGAGAGCATGTAGGCGGCGCTGCCCTGCAGTTCGCTCTGGACGCCGGAGGCGGCCAGGGCCGGGGCGGCCAGCGAGGCGAGGACGCAGAGCGTCAGGACGAGGGCGGCGAATTTACGGATTTTCTTCATCATGGATCCCTCCTGAGGTGCGGCGGGGCCGCGGCATAAAAAAACGCCGGTCTGTTCGAAAACAGACCGGCGCCCTGCTCCGGATCGGTCGATAGAGTCATCGTGCTATCGGCAAAGGTCTCCCCTCCTCCGCTGGCAAAAGCGCAGACAGGCGCGCTGCGGGCGAAGACAGCGATTCTTCTGACTTGGACTATGGACTTGCGTCCGCGTTCGTCCCCTACCTTCTCACGGGCGGGCCCGCAATGGCGGCCTTTCGGCCAGGCAGCCGGGCGGCCAGCGCTGTCTGACGCTGGGGCGGCGGCTGATTCGGGGAAAAACTCATCCTCACAGCTCCGGGCGAGTAGGTTCGTTGTTCTTTCGCGGAAAGCTTTTTACGACTTCCCGCTACACGTCTTCGGATGAGAAAACCGGGTATATTTGGTTCTTATTATACAGGATGCGCGGGGAAAGTCAAGAGCTGTCCACCTCATCAGTCAGCCTGCGGCTGACAGCTTCCCCTCATAGGGGAAGGCTTTTTTATGGGGAAAGCCCCCGGCGGGGCCGGAGGCTTTGGATTGGGTCAGCGTTCGTAGCGGGACCAGTCGGGGTCGGGGATCATCTGGCGCCAGAGCTCGTAGTTGAAGGTCTTGCGGGTGTAGCCGTGGCTGTTGGTGGCTTCCTGGACGTCGAGGTAGTACCACTTGGAGGTATCCATGTTGTCGGTCCACTTGTTCATGTTGGTGAGCAGGTCGGCCGGGGATTCGGGCTTGCGCTCAAGGACACGGTTGATGAGGGTCATGGCTTCGGCGCGGGTGATGTTCTGGTCGGGCTTGAAGGTGCCGTCGGGGTAGCCCTTGATCCAGTCGTTGTAGTAGGCGATGCCGATCTCCTTGGCGGCCCAGTGGCCGATGACGTCGGAGAAGGTGGCGGACTTGCCGGACTGGGTCTCGTCAAAGCGGGCGGCGATGGCGGCGAACTCGGCACGGGTGATGGGCTTGTTGGGCTTGAAGGTGCCGTCGGGGTAGCCGGTGATGATGCCGAGGGCGGACATGGTGGAGATGGGGTTGTTGTACCACTTGCCGTAGGCCACATCGGAGTAGGTGTTGGAGGTGGTGAAGGCGCCGTCGCGGACTTCGTCACGCAGGAGGCGGAAGAAGATGGTGGCGACTTCGGCACGGGTGATCTGGCCGTTGGGATGGACGGTGCCGTCCGGATAGCCGATGACGTAGGCGAAGTGGTCGGTCTTGTTCAGCATCCCGGTGTCCTTGTTGATGATGGTGGGGATGATGATGGGATAGTAGTCATCAATACCGGTGTAGGTGTTGGTGAAGGAGAAGTTGCTTGTTCCTTCCAACCATTGAATTTTCTTCGTATCATGGAAGAAGCCGAATCTCGATTCGTACACCGTCTTATCGTACTCAACATCGGTATTGTTGCCTGTCACCTCGGTGACTCTGATCGCGTAAGCGTATCTCCGATCCAGCTTCGGGTTTGTAGCGAAGGTGAAGGACGCCTTCTCACCGGTCGACAGCGTTACAGTGCCGATTCCGTCATAAACGACCGTCCCATTCACCGGATCAGAATCATACACGGCAATGGCATTTTCCTCGGCTGCGATGACAATAATCTCGGGGTTTTTCACCCAAATCTCTACTCGGGCTTCGAAGGACTCGGTCGCGCTCTTGCCGTGGCGGGATTCGAAGGTCTTAGTGACATAGTTGCCGAGGTCGAGGGTAACGACATCCGCATCGGGGTCTTCGTCGTATTCGTTCTCAAAGGTGATCGTGGGCATGTGCTCAGCGCCATCCGTCTGCAGCAGAGCCGTGAAGTAGGACCGCGCATTCAGGTTGTTGTCAACCACAATGGTCAGCAGGTACTGTCTCGTGTCGTAGTGGATTTCGTCCACGATACCATTGGGATGAGCAGCTCGATCAAACGCTTCTTCGACGAGATAGGTGTAAGTGTTGGGTTCGGTGAACGTAATCCTACTGCGATTGTAGAAGTTGAACTGGACATCCGTCGTTGTACTGCCAGTCAAACTTAACATACCGGTGCGGATATCCGTCGTGTCTCCCTGCTGCGGCGTGACGGTGACATAGAAGTCTTTCTGCACATCATCAGGGGCGGTGAAGGACTTAAAAATCTTACCATCAAGTTCGAAGGTGCCAGTCGACTTTGTCCAAGTGCCTCTGATGGTCGTGTTCTCCTGAACAGTAATCGTGCCGTCCTGGTTCCAACCGCTGAACTTGTAGGTGTTGCCGTCCACGTCGGTCACGGTGGATGTGCTGGTATAGTCGCTGTTGACGGTGTAGTTGGCGCCTTTATCTACTGTATCCGGCTCGGGAAGCGTCGGTGCCTTGTGCTGGTCTTCGTCAAATGTCACACCAGTGAGGCCGGTCCATTCGTAGGTGACGGTGACTTTCTCGGTCTGCTGGAGTGTGTAGGTATAGGTCGTATTCTGAGTAATAACCGTCGTATTGTTTACAGGAGTTTCACTCCCCCAACTGCCAGTGCTGGTATAGTCGGTGCTAGGTTTGACCTTTGTGGTGTCGGGAACAGCCTTCAGCGTTTCGTTCGTGGCCTTCCACTCGCCATTGGTGTCCATGGTCTTGACCTTCACGGTCTCCGTCTTAGAAGTGGTGTCATCATCCCACTTACCGCCTACGATGTTATACGTAGCTGTGGCGTCGTAGAAGTCAGGGTTGCCGTTGTTGTTTTTGTCATAGCCCCAGACTGCATAGACGATCTTGTCCGCATCCATTGTGATTTTATAGATGAGGTTGCTGGGCTCCGTTTCGTGAATCATCTCGTCCTTCGTTGCAGACCAACCAAGGAAGACGACATCATAGCCGCCAACGGGAGCATGTGTGGGAAGCGGGTTGAACTGCAACGCTACAGACTGGTTATAGTTATACTTGGTGTCATCCCCAGGAACGCTGCCCGTGCCGCCGTTGGCGTCGTAGGTGAGGGTGTAGGTCTGGGTATAGCTGTTCCTTACCGTGACTTTCTCACCAATAACCTCGAGATCACCGTTATTTTTTGTAACTACGCTAAGTTTTAACGTGTACTTCGTCTTATCGTACGCAATACCACTTGTCGAGCCTTCCGTCTCTTCTACTTCGAATTCATATTCGTTTCCATAGGTCAGTGTCGGCTTGCTCGTACTCGTAAATTCAAATGGTTTTATTCCTGCTTCCTTAAACTTGACTTTGCCCGTATAAGACTGCTCTGTCGTCGTTTCAGGTTTTGTCTGCTTTACAGTTACAATGAATTCTTCCTCATTTGTCAATTCATTGAGTCCAGTCATCGCAAACTGCTTCTCAACGAAGTCTTCCAGATCGACAGAAATGGTCTTTGCGGTCCATTGCGCGATAAGCTCTACGTCGTCACCATCGAACATAATATCGCCCTTGCCATGATACGTCTTATCCGTGGTATCGCCACTCTTTTTCCATCCAGTGAAATCATAGCCTGCTCGCTTCGGTTCTTTTTCATCAACCGTTGTGCCAGTAATAAAATACTTGCTGTCAGAGGGCATATCGGTGACAGCTTCACCATCTACGCCAGGGTCGTAAGTGACCTGATAGCCCTTCACAGTCGGAGAGGTAACCGAAACGACGGAAGTAGCGCCCTCACCTGCTTTGTCCAGAATAGACGCATCCCCATTGTTCGTAGGAATCTGGCCACTATCGGAGCCAGTCGTACCGACTTCAACCTTGAACTCAATGATCAGCTTATTGCCGTGCTTCGTCTGGTTACCATTATTCGTATCGAAGCCGCACCACTGTTCTTTAAAGTTGAAGTTCGTTACAGTGATCGTCTTGCCATCTACATTGATCTGCGCGTTAGCAAAGTCATTTTCTGTTGTTTCAAACTTGTACTGACCATCAACAATGTCGTCAAATGCTGCGGTCTTAACTTTAACGTCGTTCAAAGTACCAGTGAACGTAAAGCTATCGCCTACAACATCCTTTACGACCGCATTTTGATCCAAACTGGTCGTCTTGACATCCTGAATCTGGTTGCTGATCTGCTGGAAGACGTTGTTCAGCGAGGCCGAGTCAGACGCGGTGAGATAGTACCCGGTTTTGGAATTCTGTGTGTTGGGAGTAGTAATATTGGTCGCCTCCGGATAGTTCGTGGAGACCAGATGCATGAAGCGGTTGGAATTTTTGATCTGATCTGCCGCGCTGGGAGATTCCTCGCCCAACAACCCATTTGTATATTTCGTATAGGCAGGAAGCGGAAGTTCATTCTTTGCACCGGCAAAGATGCCGATCGTGAACACAGTCGCGTTATAGGTGTTCTTCGTGGTTTTTGCTGCACGGATCGCGCTGTTCGCAGTCTCTACGCTCGCACTTTTCCAGTTGCCAGACAAACCGGGAGCGCCATCGGTGAAGACGATCATGACGCGATTGCGTTTCGGGGTTCCAGAAAGCGGATTTTCTTCAAAAATTTTGTTTGCCGTCTCGATGCCTTTGTCAACAAGCGTACCGCCGTTTGCTGTCAGGTTACTGATCGTATTTTTTACAGAATTGACATCACTGGTATTCGTCATATCCTTGAAGCCGCTGGTATCGTTCGTTGCATCGGATGCAAAGCTGACAACAGCGATGCGGTGTGCAACGTTCTCACCGCCGGTGCCAACTGCTTTCTTTGCAACGCTGTCGACGAAGTTCGACGCTGCGTTCTTCAGCGCCGCCATTCTGGTTTCGCCACCGTTGCTGTTGACCCGCTGCGCATACAGATCCTCAGCTGTAAATTCTGTCCGATCACCTGTAGACGTACCGATCGTCTGCTCCTTGCCTTCTGCATCGGTATACGTATAGGTATAGACATTCTGCGTGGACTTTGTGTAAAGAACCGGACTTGCAACGCCTGTAAACCTTGGGACGGTATCGCTGCCTTTGATATTCGCGGCAATTTTTGTTCCATTTTCCAGCGTATAGGTATAGAAATTCCGCAGACGAAGTCCGTCCCCTTTCAACTTCCGGCTAACAGTCACCTCCTGATAATCCGTCCCCGAAATCTGTGCGTAGAGCGTGACTGCGCCCCACCCAGTGCTATCATCGTAATATTCTCCATTGGTTGTTCTCTCCCCATATGGGGAATAAACAGTCTGCTCTACTTTTTTAACCTCAACTTTGACGTAGGACCCGTCAGTCAGCTTATGGAAGAGGTTGTCTTTGTTTCCATAAAGATTCTCATTTCTTCTGTTGCTCTTAGTGTACTTATTGTATTCCGTCTTGCCCATTTTATTTTCGCCCATCGAGCCAGAACGGTCAAGCACCAGAATGATATCGGTCGGGACCTCCGTAACTTCCTCAGTCGTTGTCGACGAACCGGGGGCATATGCCTCAAGGCGGATGGTGTACGTACCATCATCATTTTTCGCAGCGGTCTTGCTGAGCGTCACACCGTTGGCCGTCTGCGACTCCGGATTGGTGATTGGATTCGCAGTTGTTTCCTCGTCACCCGTGGCAGCCAGCGCTACCGTCGGGAGCAGGCCGACGGTCAGGATCAGCGCCAACAACAGGGCTATGATTCGTTTCCTCATTTTTTCTTCTCTCCTTATGTATGGTTCAATTTTTTTGTTTTCTTCTTTCGTTTTTCTATGTGCAACGGCCGGGGGGCCGGGGTTTAGGGGGAAGGGTGCAATCGGGGGACGACCTCTCAGTCGCCTGCGGCGACAGCTCCCCTTCGCAAGGGGAGCCAAGGGGCTTACAGGAATTTCCTTCTGCAGTTCCTGCAGAAGGAAAAAAGAGGGTACCCTCTTTTGGCAGTTCATGGGGCGGATGATGTAGCAAATACTACCTGCGCGTTTATTCTAGCACAGTTGGCTGTCAAGCGCAAGAAGTTTTACTGGAATTTAACATTTTTTGATTTCTCATGGTATATGAGCCATGGTGTATGAGCCATTATAGCACATTTTTGGGAAAAATGCAATAGGTTCACAAGATTTATGATTTTTTTCAGGAATGTCGAAAAAAATTACAGGCGGCCCGGGCGGGGCCGCCTGCGGTTTTTAATCGCCTTCGATCATGCGGTAGCCGACGCCGGATTCGGTGAAGATGTAGGCGGGCTGGGCGGGGTTTTTTTCGATCTTGCGGCGGATGTTGGCCATGTTGACGCGGAGGATCTGGTTGTCGCTGCGGGCGCTGGGGCCCCAGAGCTCTTTGATGAGGTAGTCGTAGGTCAGGACTTTGCCCGCGTGCAGGCCGAGGAGGGCGACGAGCTTGTACTCGTTCTGGGTGAGGCCGGCGTCGCGGCCGGAGATGTAGACACGGTGCTTGCCGTAGTCGATGGTGAGGTCGCCCGCGGTGAAGACGCCGGAATTGGCCACGGCGGCTGCGCCGTCTGGCGTGCGCGTGTGGCGGATGGCGGCGCGGATGCGCGCGAGGAGCTCCTCGGTGCCGAAGGGCTTGGTGAGGTAGTCGTCGGCGCCGGCATCGAGGGCCTCGACCTTATCGCGCTCGTGGCTGCGGGCGGAGACGACAAGGATGGGGACCTTGGACCATTCGCGGACGCTGCGGAGGATGGTCATGCCGTCCATGTCGGGCAGGCCGAGGTCGAGGATGATGAGGTCGGGACAGTGCGAGGAGATCATGGTGTTGGCCATCGCGCCGGTGCCGGCCATGAGGACGTCGTAGCCGTTGGCGGTGAGGATGGCCTGCATGAAGCCGCGGATGGTGCGCTCGTCCTCAATCAGAAGTATTTTCTCTTTGATCTTCATGGCTCGTTTCCTCCAGTGGTAGTGTGAATTGCAGAAGTGCGCCGCCGGCGGGGCGGTTGCTGGCGCGCATGGCGCCGCCGTGGGCCTGGACGATCGATTTGCAGACGGAAAGGCCGATGCCCATGTTGCGGCGCTTGTCGGAGATGGCCTCCTGGTCGCGGGTGAGGTAGCCGTCGAACAGGTGCGGGAGCAGGGCGGGGGCGATCCCCTGCCCGTCGTCGGAGACCTCGAAGACGGCGAGATCTTCGCTGCGCGTCAGGCGCAGGGAGATCTGCGTGGTGGTCTTGCCGTGCTGGACGGCGTTTTCCATGAGGTTGATGAGGACCTGCTCGATCAGGATGATGTCCATGGGGATCATCAGGAGGGTGTCGGGGGCGGAGATCTCGACGCGGGTGGCGGGGTAATGGCGCTGGAATTTCATGGCCGCCGCGCTGAGGACCTCTTCGCCGGCCTCGAGCTCTTTTTTGATGTTCGACGCGCCGGACATGCGCGTGACGGAAAGCAGGTTTTCGACCACGCCGATGAGCCAGTTGGATTCGTCGCGCATGTTTTCGAGCAGGCTCGTGCGGGTCTCGGGCGAGAGCTTTTCGCCGTTTTCGAGGATCGCGTCGATGCCGCCGACGATGGCGGTCAGGGGCGTGCGGATGTCGTGGGAGACGGCGCGGAGGAGATTGCCGCGCATTTTTTCCTTCTCGGCTTCGGCGCGGAGCTTTTCCTGCTGCTTGATCTGGGTGGTCAGCGCGCTGACCACGACGGAGACGGCCAGCATGACGAGGAACGTCAAGGGGTAGCCGGAGATGGTGAAGTTCAGCTGCATGTAGGGGTAGGTAAAGATCCAGTTGACGCCGAAGACGCCGAGGAACGAGGCCAGCAGGCCGAACAGGTAGCCGTCGGTAAAGCGGGAGACGAGGACGACCGCGCACTCAAAGATCAGAGCGACGAAGACGTCGGACGAGTCGATCATCCGCAGCAGCGCGCAGAGGCTCGCGGCCATGCTGAGAACGCCGAGGCTCACGCCGAGATCCCGCCACGAAAACGGGAACAGCTGCCGCAGCCGCGCCCGGAGGGTCTTCGGTTCTTTTTTGGTCTGTGTATTTCCCATAAGATCTTCACCCATTTTATCATAGCATAAAGAAAAGATTTCGTCGCGTTAAGGGACTGTTAAGAAGCGTTCGCTGTAAGCCTCCCCTGCAAGGGGAGGTGGCCCGGCGGAGCCGGGGCGGAGAGGTCGTGCCGGGAAGAGACAACCTCTCAGTCGCCTTCGGCGCCAGCTCCCCTGGAAGGGGAGCCTTTGGTCCGCTGCGGCGGGCAGTTCAGGCTTTGGCCATCAGTTCGGCGGCGGGCATGACGGGGTCGGTGTTGACCTCGGCCATCTTTCCGGCGTCAAACAGGGCGGCGACCTCCGGGTCGATCGGCAGGGGGG
>ERZ780178.1935-NODE-1935-length-12446-cov-32.537568_pt1 | contig 12446 bp, 7 predicted proteins | sample MGYA00511018_ERZ780178 | MGnify/ENA primary metagenome ERZ780178 (study PRJEB29588, sample SAMEA2151439) | human gut metagenome | biome: human gut; feature: human-associated habitat; material: faeces | place: Denmark | collected 2008/2010 ...
CTTTGCAGTTGCAGTCTTTTCTTTTGCCTTGCCTTCGGCGAGACCTTCAGCCTTACCTTCAGCCTTAGCTTCCCGTCTTTCGTCTAACAAACGTGCTTCCAAAAGCATAAATTCTCGCCTCACTTTCGAATCAAGCTTGTTCAGCCTTAATCGCTTCAACCTGCTCAACGGAAAGTGAAGTAGCCTTAGCAATATCCTCTACAGATAATCCCATACTTAAAAGACGCTTTGCAGTTGCAGTCTTTTCTTTTGCCTTGCCTTCGGCGAGACCTTCAGCCTTAGCTTCTCGTCTTTCGTCTAACAAACGTGCTTCCAAAAGCATAAATTCTCGCCTCACTTTCGAATCAAGCTTAAGATAGCTGATTTCATCATCAATTTGTCTTGTGAAATCGCTATTTATAACGTGGTTATTAACATAATCATAAAAACTTTTGATGTCCTTGGAAATACTGCCATGCGTACCCTTGGTATTCAAAATCATAGTAGTTGCTTCATCGGGAAGCTCCAGCTCCAAATCCTCCAGACAACGCTTTTTAAAGGTGTAAACATAATTTCCCTTGGCAAAAAAATCAAAAACACAGATAAAAATGATATAGGTTGGCGGCAACAGATCATATTCCTGGTTCTTCTGCAGCAAGTCAATATCCATCAATGCCTGATAGTAGCGTGTGCGCTTGGGCAGCACGTAGTTTTTGGTATCAGGATTTTTGGTGTTCTTGACCTGCATTTCCAGATTGTAATGCGTATTCTTGTCATCTGCCACAATGATGTCTAGACGGATACCACGGCTGACGAATTCAGGCTCAAGGGATTTTTCTGCCTCCAAGTAGTTGATATCAGCAATTTTGATCTGCAGTAATTCCTCTAACAGGTGAATACAGATACGCTTGCGCGACATAACCTTTTTGAAGATGAAATCACTTTGAATCGTCAGGTTTTCGAATTTTGTTGCTAAGTTTTGCATATGTTTCTTCCTTTGATTATAGCATAAAGTCAGGCAAAAATATATAAGCCGGCGATTGCAACTGACGTAAAAGAAAAGGCGCCTGCCGAAAGCTCGACAAGCGCCACTGATCCGCATGACCAGGCATAAGCTCCGCAAGAATGCGGCTACCTATGCAACTAAGGTAATTATATCACAGATGTATTATAAAAAACAATAGTTCATAAAAAGAAAAATGCCGTTGCAATTATTGATATATTCCCTGCGACAAAAGGCGTTCTCCCCTGCGGGAGAACGCCTTTACTGTTTATTGAGCTTTATTCACTTGTCACTGCCGACAATTTATTTTGCCAGCTTGTTGCCGTAATGGTCGCGCTCGCCTTTAGTATCGTTTACGCGTACACGTTCGATCTTATCGCGATCGCCGTCTTCACCGCTGATGCGGTCTACACGGATGCGGCCCAATTCAGGCTCAAATTCTTTGATGATCTTTTCTTCCAGAGCTGCGCCGTTTTCGATTGCACGATAGAGCATTGCAGCAAATTCATAACGAGTCATCAGGCGGTCACCGCCGAAGTTGCCGTCAGGATAGCCTTCAATGTAGCCATTGCCTGCCAGCTTAGCGATGTATTCATATGCCCAGTGGTTAGCCGGGATATCCGGGAAGAGCTTGGTCTTGGTTTCATCCAACATACCTAATGCTTTTTCCATCTTAGCCATCTTAGCGCCCATTACTGCCAGCTGACCGCGCAGGTCGATAACCTCACGAGCCAGAGCGGTGCGGCTGTTGCTTACATGGTTGGTGCGGTCCAGAGCAAAGGAGATGCCTGCGTTAACCATGTTTTCACCGTTGCCTACGGTACCGCCAACACTGAACATTACCTTTTCGTCAGGACGATAGTAAGCGCCGATTGCTGCAGCGTTTTCACCGCCGTAGTTGCCATAGCCTGCGGAGAAGGTCAGTTTGTCGTCCGGATCGAAGTCCATCGGATGCAGTGCTGCCAGAGCTGCTGCGCCTGCGCCAACCTTGTTCACACGGCTGCCCAGTTGGTTGATGCGGTTGCTGTTGCTGATGACTTGGTTTTCAACGCCATTAATGCGGTTGTTGGTATCCTTCAACTGACCATAGTTAACTGCATCAGTATCAGCTTCACCTGCTTTCACATTGGTAATATGTTGACCGTTTGCATTCAGACCATCAGAACTGATATAGGTCTTGTCGCCAACTTTTACGCCTTCATCGCTGATGGAGGTCTTGCCTGCGGTTACAGCAGTTGCGGTTACGCTAACCTTATCGCCAACCTTCAGACCATCTTTGTCCATTACAGTTTGGTCAGCTTTAAAGGTATTGGCAGTTACGCTGTTAACAGTGATATTGTCTGCCAGTTTAACATTGTAATTCTTGCCACCGTCAGTATTGGTGGTAGGATCTTCTACAACGATGTTACCGCTACCGCTAACAGTGGTGTGTTGTTTAGCTGCAGTATCTGCTACGTCCTTCAGTGCTTTGTCAAGCTTGCCGATAGAAGTAGTTGTGGTTTCGCCATTAGTAACGTAATTACCCTTACCGCCTTCTACATAGTTCAGATCGCCAACCTTATTGTTCAGGTTGTTTACAGCGTCAACTACGGTAGTAGGTTTGTTTCCGCCGTTTTTAAGGTCGTCGGCAATCTTACTAACATCGCCTACATCGCTTGCTTTGGCTACGTCGTTGATTACTACCTGCTGGTCAAGCTTCTTGCCATCTTTATCAAGAACGTCTAATTTGATTTGGTTGTTGGCACCAACATTGTACTCCTCAGAGGTATCAATATGTGTATCCTTATCAGAAGCAATCAGTTCATTCTTTACAGCTTGCAACTGGCCATAGTTTACTGCATCGGTATTTTCCGTGCCTGCAGTTACGTTTTGGATCCTGCCATCCTTGTTGAAGGTTACATTATTATTGATAGTAACGTTGCCACCGGAAAAGCTGATTTTGCCGCCGCCTACACCGTTAATAGCTTCCATACCATTCAGGGTAGTATTCAAAGACAGGCCGTCTTGGTTAACTACCAGGTTTTGCTCGCCCTCTTTCAGCTTAACGTTAATCTTCTTGTCAGTTATAGAAATACCATCGCCTGCGCTCAATGCTGCGTCCGCAATCTGGTTCTTCACATACTCTACGTTGGTTACAGATTCATTCTTGCTTGCATCAACGTTGGTTACATATGCATTGTTAGTTGTTACGCTGGTCAAATCCTTCAGTTCTTTGTTCAGCGCTACCTTTACATTGGTACCATCGTTGGTTACTTGGATGTTTTGATAACCAGAAGCGTCTTTTGCACCGCTGAAGTCAACCTTTGCACCAGGTGCTACATTGGTTGCTGTACCGCCGTTAGTAGAAACGTTCCAGCCTGCATTTGCTACGTTGCTTACTTCCTGCAGTTGTCCGTAGTTTACTGCATCGGTCTTTTCTGTGCCGTTTGCTACATTTTGGATTCTGCCATCCTTGTTAAAAGTATTTTGGTTAACGGTAATTGCATCGCCAGCAAGGTTTATTGTGCCACCTGCGCCGTTAATAGCTGCCATGCCATTCAGCGTGGTATTCAAAGACAGGCCGTCTTGGTTAACTACCAGGTTTTGCTCGCCCTCTTTCAGCTTAACGTTAATCTTCTTGTCAGTTATAGAAATACCATCGCCTGCGCTCAATGCTGCGTCCGCAATCTGGTTCTTCACATACTCTACGTTGGTTACAGATTCATTCTTGCTTGCATCAACGTTGGTTACATATGCATTGTTAGTTGTTACGCTGGTCAAATCCTTCAGTTCTTTGTTCAGCGCTACCTTTACATTGGTACCATCGTTGGTTACTTGGATGTTTTGATAACCAGAAGCGTCTTTTGCACCGCTGAAGTCAACCCTTGCACCAGGTGCTACATTGGTTGCTGTACCACCGTTAGTAGAAACGTTCCAGCCTGCATTTGCTACGTTGCTTACTTCTTGCAACTGGCCAAAGTTTACTGCATCTTTCGTTTCAGTGCCGTTTGCTACATTTTGAATTCTGCCATCCTTGTTAAAGGTAGTTTCGTTAACGGTAATAGCAGAGCCTACAAGGTTGATTGTACCGCCTGCACCTTTGATAGATTGCATGCCAGTCAGATTTTTACTGACAGAAATTGCATTTGCGCCACTAATTTCGATACCATCGCCTTTGGTATAGGTGGTATCGGTATCTGTAATAGTAGTTTCTGTGCCATCAACAGTAATGGTTGTAGTTTTCTCGGCTGCATTTTTTGTAACACTTACTTTAGAACCGGATTTGATAGTATAATCCTCACCATTGATTTTAATGCCTGTTGTAGCACCCTTATCAACAATAGCCTCTACCTTAGAACCGGTAGCAAATGTTTGCTCAGTTGTACCATTAGAAATCTTAACAAAAGTATCATTATCTGCACCACTGCCGCCAGTACCGCCACCGCTGGTAACGGTAATAGCACCATCAACTGCATTACCGCCATTTCTTACCAATCTGATAATTGCAGAATTGGTATCTTTAGTCAAAGTAACTTCTTTAATAATGTCTTTATTCAGATTCTTGATATTCTGATCTATCACAGCCAGATCACTGTTATACTTGCTAACAGGATAGGTTTCCATAGTAGCACTGGGATCTGTAACGCTAGCTGCCCAATAACTATAGAACTTGCCATTATCCTTTACTGTCATAAGAATTTCATTATTCTTGCCATAAACAGTGCCGGTATAAACCTCGCTGCCGTCAGCATTGGTAAACACGCCCAGCTCGCCGTCAATAACATACATGTTTCTATAATCTACAGCTTTTCCTTTATAAGTATAGGTCTGCTTAGCCGTATCCCATTCCAGTCCATAACCTATAGTTTTAAAGCCTTTAGGCATCTTGTTGCCAATTAAATCAACATAACCATCTTTGTATTCAGCATCAGAATTTTCCCAGCTGGAATCATTAATAATATAATTCCAAGATCCTACAACTTCTGTTCCACCACCGTGACTTACACCGGCATAGCTGCCTGCAGTTATTTTTTGCAAGGAATCGCCGGAATGAGTAACTACACCATTATGCGCAACCGTCGAAGTTACTGATTGCAAAATACCTTCTGCTACCCCATCTTTATATGCAACATCTGCACGAATTGCATTTTCAGAAAGCGGCGTATATTTACCGCCATTCTCATCAACAGTCAGCACATAGCCTTTGCGCACCCAATATTTATTTTCATCAAGTGTATAGGTATAATTGCCTATTTGCTTTTCTCTTCTCTTTTGTGCATCCCATTCAGCTTTTGCATCATCATAACTATTGAAGTGCTTATAAGTATCTGGGTTCCATTTGTTAGGTCTACCATTAGGAAAATCTGCTGCCTTTAATGCTACATATTGCTGAGCATAAGTCTTGTCCGCAGCAGGTTGCTCCGCCAGCACATCAAAGCTTGCACAGGTCATAACACCTGTTGCAATCAGCATTGCCAACAGCTTTTTGGTAGAGCAGCTTTTACTGCCATGATTTTTCGCGATTTCCGAAACAACAACGTATGCGTTGCGTGCTTCATTCCAGATTACTTTGAATATCTTGTTCATTCTACATTCCTCCAAATTTTTTAATATTTATCTGATTACGTGGCCCTAATCCACGCGAGGAAGTATTTTTTATTACTCGACAATATGTTTTTTATTTTAAATAAAACTGTATCTTTGCGCTATTCGCAAGACATTTTATTTTCATAATAACTTTACTGCACTTTATTTTTCAGCGTTTACTGTTATGCTGTATCGTCAGCCACATGTCATTAAGTATATATGATCAAGATAAGAGGCGCTTATGTTTTAATTAATCAAATGATTATTCTCAGCACAGATATCTTATTTTTTATTATACCACCTCCTGCCGCAGGGAACAAGCGTTATTCTTGGCTTTATAGTTTAAGAATGTTACATTCCATAACAATATCACTTGACTATTTAATTGCTTTATTTGCTTAATAAGTTTAACATTTTTCCGCATTGTGCAATATATTGGAAAAAAAGCTAATATCTTAATGCTCTCTTTCCGGCACAATATCAAATAAAAGGCACAAAGCAACGTAAAACGCATACATTTGTCAAAAAGATGCCGCGTAAAAAATTTCATCTGCATGCGAAAAAGAAAAATTTTCCGTATGATATGTTTTCACAAAGACATCATTTTATATCCACAATTAAGTTCCGCTGACATTTTTCAAGAAAATTTACGTCATCTCACATTTTCTTTTCGTTAAAATTTATTTCATTGCTCTCTCAATCTCAGCACTATTTCTACAAGAGATTTTTGCAACATGTTGCATTTTTCTCTTCTAAGCTTGCCTCGCAATGCGAAACTATCCGCCAAAACGCAAAAGCCCCCGAAGCAGGACAAGCCTGCTTCGAGGGCATTCATGGTAAATTTTATTTTGCTTTCGGTCCCAAACCGTACTTCTTCAGATAACGGTACAGAGTTACACGGCTGACATCAAGCATTGTTGCCAGCTTACTTATATTGCCGCCGGCAGATTTCCAGGCTGCAATAAAGGCTTCCTTGTCACACTTCCAGGAGCGCTCCAAGGTTTTGTCACCGGGCAGCTTAATATTTTCTGCTTCGATTATGCTGCCGGGAGTGTGGAAGAAGGCCTGCTCGATAACACCCTGCAGCTGCTTAATGTTACCCGGCCAGCTGCAGGACAGCAGCAGGGAAACAGCCTCGGGAGAAAGGCGTTTTTGCGGCAGGTTGTGCTGTGCGGACATTTCCACCAGAATATGCGAAGCGATAACCTCGATATCCTTCACGCGCTCGCGCAGAGGCGGCACGCGCATGGTTGTATCCAGCACCAGCTCATACAGATTACGGGAGAAAAGTCCCTTGTCTGCCAAACGCTTAAGGTTGGAATCGCAGGCAGCGATTACGCGCACATCAAACATACGCGGCTTGCCGCCCTTTTCCGTTGCGGGCAGACCGTGCGTCAGCGCATCAGCCAGCTTGTCGCCCATTTCCAGCGGCAGCTTTTCTACCTCATCAAGGAACAGAGTACCGCCGATAGCAAGCTCCAGCTTGCCTGCGGACTGCTGTCCGTCCTCATTCGTACCGAAGAATTCGGCCTCCAGCTCTGCCATAGATGCGTTGTGGCATTTTACAGCAATCAACGGAGCGGCAGCGCGGGGGCTGGCCTGATGAATGCCGTGTGCCAAACGCTGCTTGCCGGTACCGGGCTCGCCCTGCAGCAGGATGTTGTGGTCGGTGCGGGCAACGCGGCTTGCCTTATGCTGCAGCGCCAAAAATTCGCTGGTTTCGCCGACCATGCTGTACAGGCTGTAACGGCTGCTGTAACCGGTTGCATGGGCGATGGTTGTTTTCAAATCCTCGATGGACATAGACAGCACCAAAGCACTTTCTACCTCGCTGCCAACCTTAATCGGCATAACAGTGGTAATATCCTCAAAGGTTCTGTCCTGAGTAATCCAGGTAATTTCACGACGCTGTGTTGCTACGCCATGCAGCGCTTTTTTGATAGGAATATGCTCGTAGTTCAGGAACACGTCCTCCAGGCGCTCATGTCCGTCCAGACGCTTGCGGCCGTTTTCGTTGCAGTATTTCACACTGCCGTCCTTGCCCAGCCAGTAAACGGTTACCGGCAGCTGTTCCATCATAATGCGGTTAATGCTCCAGGCCTCCAGCATGTTCAGATGCTGCTCGATGGAATATTTCATCGTCATCAGCAGGCTCAAAAGCAAATCATAGGGCAAATCGTTCTGATCCAAGGAAAAGAAGGAAATAATATAGCGGATTTTGCCGTTTACGCAGATAGGCGCACTGCAGGCATCGCCGGAATGGCTGTCCTTAATCCACATTTCCGGACCGAACATCAAAAAGGGCACATTATGCTCGCGCGCAATGCTGATGCTGGAGGTACCAACATCCTCCTCCAGAACGCGCATACCCTGAATATCCTCGATAATGCGTTGGAAGAACGGCATAGCATAGTTTTTGATTACATAGCCGTTTTCATCAATCAGCAGCATGCTCAGGTTGTGGATATTGAAATGCTGCTTGCTTTGCTCATAAAGACCGTCAACGTATTTGACAATGAACTCATGCGTCTTTTGGTGCGCGATAATCTCCTCGCGGCTCAGCTTGTTGATTTTGGGCATGGTTTCGTGCGGCAGATGCATAGCACGGCAACGCTGCCAGCTGTCGGCAACCCACGGATGCACGTTAGGGTCAACAATGCCCTCTTCCATAAACTTTCTGTAATAAGAAGCAAGCTTATCCTTATTTCTTCTCTCGCGAATCATATTTTATACCCTCCCCCGCTGTCCGGCAGTCGGCTGCCGTCAGCAGAACTTTTATTTATAAACCTCGCCGTTCGTAATCAACACCCGGCGTGCTCCATAATAGCGTTGTTTCCAGTAATCGTCCTTCAGCGACGAAAGCATTACACCCTTGGACGAGGATGCGCTCCAAAATTGTCCGTCACCGGCATAAATTCCCACATGCGATGCGCCTGCGGCGTAGGTGGTAAAGAATACCAAATCGCCGGGACGCAGCTGCTTCTGCGTTACAAAAATCCCCTGTAACGCCTGCTCGTCTGCCAAGCGTGGCAGCTTGGCCTTGCAGTCCTTAAATACATGCTGCACATAGCCGGAGCAGTCAAAGCCCTTAGTCGTAGTTCCGCCGAACACATAAGGAACACCCTTGTATTTGGCGGCACGGCTGACGATTTCCCTGCCCTTAACCTTGGGGATGCCCTCCTTAGTAAAGGCCTCCCAGGTCAGCTTCTGATAGGTTGCATCATTCAGCTCACCGTCCGCCTTCAGCTTATGCTGCTTCTGGAAGCTCTTCAGCGCGCTGCTGGTAGCCTCCGTCATGCGTCCGCTGGGACGTTCGTCACTGAAGCCCAGCACCTGCAGCTTTTGCTGTGCCACCTTCAGACGCCAGTTGCTTTGCTGCACCTGCACCTTGGGCTGCTGCTTTTCCTTCGTTTTTTTAGACTTTTTCTTTGCGGTTTTCTTCGCCTTTTTCTCAGGCTGCGCCTGCTTGGGCGCCTTCACTGCGGCAGCAGGCTTGGCTGCGGTATCGGCCTTGACGGCAGCAGGCTCCGGCACCGCCTTCACAGGCTGCGCCTCGCTTACGGCCGGCGGCGTTGCCACCGGTGCCTTATGCGGTTTGTTGCTGACAATAGGCGCTGCAGCCTGTGCCTGCCATGGCAGGCTGCAGGCCAGCATGATTACGGTCAGCACAGAAGCCAGCTTCTTTTTCATCTTCATCAGCCCCGCTCAAATGCAAAATCAAAAATTAATTGTAGTTATATACGTCCCAGCTTTTCAGCTTGCTGAGCTGAGCAATACTGTAATCAATATCGCGCAGCAGCCTTTGCTTGCCATGCGGCAGCGTTGCTGCCAGCTGAACGTAGTTCGATACATGGTTGCTGCGGAAGAGGCAGTGCCTGTCCGCAGGCAAATCTATATTTTCTATTATCAGCTTCAGCTCACGCATCAAGCCCGCCGGTGAAAGCGGATTGAACTTGCCTGCCTCGTACTGATCCAGCAGCTCGCTGCCACGGTACAGCATCAGGCAAAGCGCGCTTAAGTGTGTCGGCTTGATAATATTAATCGCCTTGGCAGTTGCCAGTGCGTGGCGTTCGCTGCCCTCTGCGCCTGCCAGGCCCAGAATAATCATCATGGAAAGCTTCATGCCGCTGGCGGTAACTCTGCGTCCCGCTTCTACCGCCTGTTCGCCGTCAACACCCTTGTTGACAGCCTTCAGCGTAGCGTCGTCGCCTGTTTCCATGCCGTAATACAAAAGCTTCAGGCCTGCTTCCTTTAGCTGGCGCAGCTCCTCCTCGCTCTTGCGCAGGATATCCTTGGGCGCAGCATAGCTGGCAACTCGCTGCAGATGCGGAAACTGCTCGCGCAGCACCTGCAGAATCTTCAGCAGCTTGGCCGTGGGCAGCACCAAAGCATCGCCGTCCGCCAAAAAGACGCGGCGCACCTTGTTCTTGCCATAATGGGCCGCCAGCGCTATCTGACGGGAAATTTCTTCATCCTTTAAAATCTGAAAGGGAACACCTCTGTACATGTTGCAGTAGGTGCATTTATTATGTGCGCAGCCGCGCGTAACGCGCAAAATAAAGCTGCGTGCCTCACTGGGAGGTCTGAATACTGGTGTGTCATAAGAATCAAAAAACATTTCTACTATTCTACCTCATTTTACTTTGATTGATTTGGCGCCAGTTTGAGATCTCAGAGATTTTGTAAAGTATACTACACTTTAATAATATTATACTAGATTTTTCACCATTTGTAACGTCTAACTGAAAACTTTTTGTTACTTTTTTTACAGAGATTTTGTGAAACATTGTCAGAGTGTAAAATAACTGTGATTTCCCGCGCCTGCAGGCAACGACAAGGGTGCTTTGGCAGGCAAATTTACGCATAAAAAAGCACGCCGGCGGCAAATGCCGGCGCGCTAAAAGGCAGACGCCTATCATACCATATTACTTTTTTCGGTAAGCATAACGCTTTACAGCATCAGCTTATCATTTGCGTTTTCTGCGCAGGAAGAAGAAGGCAGCACCACCGATGATAATTACGCCGCCGATAATCGTCAGCAGGCCAAAGCCGTCATCGTCATCCTCATTTTCTTCCTCATCCTCGGCAGCAGGCAGCTCTGCCGTTCCCACAGCCACCGGCCATTGGCTCTTCAGCTCGCCATGGACTGCCGTAACGGTAACAACACCGTCAGCCTTGCCGATCAGCTTACCATCTTCGATAACGGCAATTTTTTCATCACTCACGCTCCACTCCGGTGTCACACCGTCAGCCTCGCCCACAACGTAGGCCTCCAGCTTCAGCGCCTCGTCTATTCCCAAGTGCGCCGGCAAATTCGGAGCCTCCAGCTTCGCCTCATAGGCGGTAATCTGCGTCATAAAGGCCTTTTCGCCCTTTTCCAGCAGCAGCTTGCCGGTAATTGTCGCAGTTCCCGGCTTCACAGCCAAAAGCTGCACATCGCCGTCCACCTTTACTATATCACTGTTAGAAGAACGCAGATCCGTTACATTATAGCCTACGCAGCCCGGCAGCGAAGCAACTATGCTTGTACGCTCGCCCACCTTCAGGCTGGCCTCCTCCGGAGCCACCGTCACCAGCGGGCTAAGCTCGGAAGCTGCAGTTGCAGGCAGGTCGGGCGCATCCTCGTCACCTTCAAGCTCGCCGCTTTCGATTGCAGGGCCTTCCAGCTCATCTTCCTCTACGAGCGGTGCTCTTTTGGCCGCCAGCATATTAATCGGGTCACCGTAAATAAGGCTTACCTCATCCTCCTTATCGTTGCGGTACACAGCACTCAAATCGGCAGCTACCAAAAATTTGGCAATAACCTTGCCCTCATCATCCAGCGCCGTCAGCTGGTAGAACCAGCCGTCCACAGGCTCCTCCGCATAGAGCAGCTTATAATCATCAGCATCCTCCGGCAAGCCTGTCTGCTTTTCCGGCAGGCCGGCAAGCAGCGCGGCGGCCGCAGCCTCGGATACATCAAAGCTGTCCTCGTTGAATCTGTATTCACCCTGAACATCAAGCGGCAGCGGTCCGTCCTGATAGGCGGTAATGCTCTTATCCTTCAGCACAAAGCGCAGCTCTACCGTATCATTATTTTGGTAATCTACCTCGGCAATACCGTCGCCGTCCTCATTAATTTCAAAAACCCCGGCAGTAACGAAATCCTCCGCACTGTCCTCTTCCTCGCTGCCACGCATAACCTTCAGCTCGTAAAGGTATTTATCGTCGCCCAAGGGCTTGATATTCAGCACGCCGTTATTATACTGGCTGCTTTCGGTCCACACATAGCAGCCTGCCGTATTCTTCCAGTCATTTTTTGAGGCGGCGCCTGCCAGCAGCGTCAGGCTGCACAGCAGCAGGGTAAGCATAACAGTTACGATAATACGCATCATTTTTTCTTTCATTATGCTCCCCTCCTCAAATGCTCAGACGGAATTTGGCAGTTTTGGGATTAACGCCGTCCATCCAATACTTCACGGTATATACGCCCTTAGCACATTTTTTGCCGCTGTTGCCGCTCGCCCAGCCGTTCCAGCTGAAGGCAAAATCCTGATTGGCATTTCTTGCCTTATATTTCGTGCTGTAAACCAGCTTGTTGTTTTTATTGAAAATCTGGGCATAGCAGGTCTTGCCCGTGGAATTATTTTTTTTGAAATACAGGCGCTGGTAAACATCGCCGTTGCCCTTGCGGATAATCTTGGACGCACGGAACTGCATCTTGCTCTGCGGCTTGTAGCTGATGTTGACTGTCTTTTTAACCGCACCGCCCTTGCCGAAGCTGCTGGTCGTTACCAAGCGATATCTGCCGGGCTTCAGGTTTTTCATATCATAGCTGTATGGTACAAAGCGGAAATATTTATCGGCTCATTGTATAATGAAATTGCACACCTGAAAAATTGAATAAAAAATAGTCCAT
>ERZ780178.1940-NODE-1940-length-12435-cov-43.007108_pt1 | contig 12435 bp, 14 predicted proteins | sample MGYA00511018_ERZ780178 | MGnify/ENA primary metagenome ERZ780178 (study PRJEB29588, sample SAMEA2151439) | human gut metagenome | biome: human gut; feature: human-associated habitat; material: faeces | place: Denmark | collected 2008/2010 ...
TGCTCAATTCAGTTGTTTGCTTCCCTAATTAAGTTTTCGGACGGCCTCCCCCATATCTACTCATACGAAAAGCGAAATAACCACTAACCGACATGAAAGCAGGCATATGGAATGAATAAATAAAGTTCCATATATGATTCTGATAACAAGCCTCTGGCATAACCACTTGAATGGCATGGCCAAGAACTACAAATATCATAAGCCATCCTTTCAAGGAATCAGCCCAATGAAAACGAGAATTTAATGACATAAAATATGTTTTATAGATACCAACTAATAGCTCTAAACAAAATTTTAATTCCTTTCAAGATTTTTCCTCCCAAAGAACGATCTCTCCCTTTATTAAAATACGAATCTAATTTAACTTTATCTCTAAATATATTTTTAGGATTATCATTTTCTTTAACAAACTCTTCTGGCAAACAAAATTCACGGTCCAATTTTTTACAAACATGTGTACGAAGATAAGCATTGATATGAGACTCATCATGTACCAAAGCTATTATACCACGATTATAATCATCACGAATATTGGTACTTAACGTTTGAATCATATCTAGATAAGCTTTTGACGTACCTCCATTCAATCCTCCCATGAAATAAACATAATCCTTTCCATAAGGAGCTACATACGCTTTAGATTTCTTGTTTCTCTCGTATGGAAAAAACATAGGATGTTGGTGTTCTCTTTTGCCTGGCCAAATTCCCATTGCTAAACCACTTTCATCTGGAAGGATTTCTATTCCTACAGATTGCTGCAGTTCTGCATTTGCATTGAAGAAATAAATATAATCAAATTTCTCTAATTGTTCTTTTATTTGCAGAAACATTTCAAATCTCAACAAAGAATCCAAAGGAAACCCCTGACAATCTCTCTTTATCAAATGAACTTTGCTTACTGAACATAAATTCATATCATCTGTAAACACAAAGTATTCAACAGATGCAATTCCTTTCAAAAAATATTTTTCGCAAGACTCGTAAAATCCATTGAAAAACTGATTGTACTTACCTGTACAAATGTATAATATAGCTACTTTCATAAATTATTGTTTATAACTTCCATTTTCTTTAACTATTTTAAAGACTTCCTGCTTCGAATAATGATGTGCTAAAATATATGGTACAGGTTTACACAAACTCCTAAATGGATACCTTGCCAACATACTGTGATAATTAATTAAATAAAAAAAACAAAACATTAATCCACATACCACCAAACGTCTAATTTGCGCTGTAGAGAAGAAATATTCTCTTTCAATATCTAAAAACATATATATACCTATAGCCATAAATACCCACCAAATACGGTAAAAGAATACTGCATTACTAACGAATACAAGAGAAAGCGTTAACCAAACTAAAGCCATTTTACACCATTTTGAATTAGAATTATTATACTTGAATAATATAAATGCAAAAGGTAATGCACATAACTTTTGAAGCCAAAAAACTGTAAAACCAATTAATGTCATTTTAGAATATGAAGCAACATTACCTTTACTCGAAAAATACCAATCCATTCGAGCACCAAGAAGTTGAGCACCAAAAGTACTCAAAAAGACATTTACTAAAATCGAACATAATAAAGCCACTAAAACAACTCGTTTAAAACTTATTTTAGCTTTATATATAAAAAAAGACAGTAAGCCTAACATTATAAAAGCTGAATGAAAACATGCAGCAAAACCCAAAAAGAAAAATGATTTTACTTTTTGGTTTTTATCAAAAATAAGATGCAAACCATAAAGATATACACACAGTGAAAAACCAAATCTTACACCACTTGCAGTATATAATAAATCAAAAAACAAAAATAAAATAAATAATCTTACATTAATATCATGATAAGTATACAAAGTTGGGGACTCTTTTATTTTATACTTAAAAATAGAATAAAGTAAAGAAAAAGCAACAGGTATTTCTACCAACCTTATAAAATCATATGGAATATCATTATTTACCATGAATTGATAAAGATAAACAATAATACCATTTAACTGCAAATCCAATATATCTATATCTGAAATAGCTTTTCCTTGCCAATAATAATAGTTTATCATTTGTCTATAAATGTCTTGGAAAGGAACTATTAAATAAGCAAAAATGCCCAAAAATAAAGAAAAAACATAGACACTACCTACATATTGTCTATATATACCATAAATAATATAAAGTAAGGCCAATAAAGGCGAACAAATCATAAATATAAAAGAGAGAACTAAAAAAATAGCCGACTCTTGTAATCTATCTTCATATAAAGTGTTCATAAAACTATTTTTTAGTGTTTTTTGTATTTGCCACAATTTCTGCGAGATATTTTATATATAGACCTTTCTGTATAAATGAGATTCCAATATATAATACAATACCTAATAAAGGTATCAATAATAAACGCAACACTAATAAAGTTGCAATATTATTTAATATATAACATAAAACACCAACTATCAACAAGGCAACAAGCGTGTTGATATTTTTTTTCAGTTGATATCCTAATGAACAATTAATAGATTTTCCTGCATAATAAGAAACAAGCATCATATTAAAAACATTATAACCAACGAGCAACATTAATAATGTCTCTATACTATAAGCTATGCCTATAAGTAGACAACTAACCAAGACTATCTTTCTAACTACTTCCAACCTAAACACCAAATTACTGTTTCCTTTAATTAATAATATATCCATATTTATATCAGCAAAGCAATATATCGATCCTATCACACACATATATCTAAAATAGATAGGTGCTTCTGTCCAAGCAGAAGGAAGGAGTATTGAAAATAAATCTTTTGAAATAATACATAACAATAACATAATAGGAGAAATGATAAAGAAAGCCATACCTACCACTTTCTGGCTATATTCTTTCAGACGTTCATTATCATCCTGAAAAGTTGCCATGATTGGATACGAAACTCTATGAATAGAGAAAGATATTGTTCCTGCTACAGATGTTTGCAACTTATTAGGTATAGTGTAGTTTCCTAACACTGAAGAAGAATAAGCCTTACCTATAAATAAATTTGCAAGATTGTCTGTTATTGCTGCTATTATATTAGTACCTAAAAGATTTAAGGAGAATTTTAAATACTTTTGCACAGAATTCCATGAGAAATTAGCTCTTGGAGTCCAAGTACTAAATACCCATAATAAAATCGCCCTAAACAAAGCAAAACTAATAGTTTGAACAACTAAAGCCCATACATTTTGATACAAGATTGCGACTATAATTCCCAAAACTCCTGAAACAATAACAGAAATTAAAGAAACCTTGGAAACTCTAGAAAAGTTTATACTCTTATAAAGCTGAGCTTGCTGTACAACAGAAAACGATTGAATGACAATGGTGAAGAATGATATTCTAACTAAAGCCCTTAACCTCTCCTCATTATAAAAGTCAGCAATATAGGGGGCCAGTATAAAGAAAAAACAATACACAACAATTCCTATAAGAATATTAAAAAAGAACACTGAGGAATAATCCACAGATGTTACATTTTTTTCTCGAATTAAAGCCTGTCCAAATCCAGCATCTACTAATATCGTAGAAAAAGCCATAAATATGGACATCATACTTATTAATCCAAATTCCGAAGGAGCTAAATATTGAGCTATCACCAAGGTACAAAGCAATTGTACTCCCATAGTTGAAACTCGCTCTATCATACTCCATATCGTACCTTTGACTGTTTTGTTTTGACTCATCATTTAAAAATCTTGTTTATATACTTTTTAATTCTAAAACATTAATAATAGTATTTTAGAAAAACATCTAGAGTTTTGAACCCAAATTCCCAATTAGCATACTCCATTGCTATTTCTAAAACATCATATTGTAGTTCGTTTACAAAAATATGTATATCAATAGGATTGGAAGTTTTGACTCAAGAGAGATTGTCCGTGGATAGACAACCTCTCCTAACCAAATATCTTGACCGTACGATACATAAAGACTGGCATGTCTGTCCCCCCCACGCACTTGTGCCCTAAAGCCTTTCAGCTTAGAGTTGAAAGATTCTGCAGAAGCATTGGTTGATCTGTTGTTAAAATAATTAAGTACATAGTCTTTCTTCTCCATAATCGTGTCTCTCACCGAAATGAGCTCACGTATATGGCTTCTGACTACATTCTTTTCCCACCTTTCCAAAAGAGGATAACGCACATGGGTCAACAAGTCAAGCTTGGTTTCCCCATTGCTTACCATCTCCGGCTCAAACTTCTCATTCTTTCGTTTGCGTGGTCTTCCCAGCTTTTTGCCGGTTTTGCTATATTTAGGATCATGGTTCTTGGCATACTTGGCTCTATTCTTAGCTCTTCGTTCTTGTTTTTTCTTGAATTCACGTTCTTCTCTCTAGCGTTCAGTACGAGCAGCTCGTTTAAGTTTCATTCGCATTTCATCAACGCCTTTGCCTGCCAACTGCATGATATGAAAACAATCGATGACTATTTCTGCATTAGGGAAACATGTTATAGCAATACCAAACATGCAGTCAGAGAAATCCATAGTAATCTCTTTTACTGCAAGACGCTGCTCTTCAGGAAGTTTTAACAATTGTTCGGGCATATCTTTTACCGTAGTGCCTTTGACTGCACCGACAAGAGTTCCTCTCTTGCCATGTTCATCCTTGTTAATAAGAAATGTGTATAAGTCATGGTGCAGCATGGACTCGTCGTAAACCACCAATACAGCGTCCCCACTATTTATCAGCGGGTTAGCCGTACCAGTATTTTTGAATAAAGCTTTGATTTTCTAAAATTTAACAATCAAGCGACGGCTTGGAATGTCTTCGTTACCTCAGTATTCGTATCACCTTCAAAATGGAGAACATAGTCACATGGCAAGAACGTGATATACTGATAACATCACGTCTTTGAAGATTCTTACTCTTATGCTCCTTGAAAATCTGCATTCTTAATTAAATCGTTAATACAAAGGTATTATTTCATCCAAATCATATCCTTTTGTGGCTATATTGCTTGATAAAACATTCAATTCGTTCTCTTCTGATTCGTCTAGCTGCAAAGATGACTCATACAACTCTCTTTGGTCTGGATGAAATTCCATATGCTCTTTGAGATAGTTTATCATTTCAGAAACACTTGAATCAAAACTAACAAAATTAACTGCAAGCCGCAAGATTCTTGGTTTAAACTTCTTCAAGAGTAATTCTACTCTTTTCTTATCTTCTTCCATAACTTCCATTGCTATTTATGTAATGTAACCATCTATTTGTAAACCACCAATACAGCGTCCACACTATTTATCAGTGGTACTGATTAAAATTACGCATTGTTTTAAGTTCTTGAATAATAAGCATCCTGAGCCTCTTTCGGTGGGTCAGTTTCCGAAAGAGAACTGCAGGATGCGTTGTGGGTGATTATGTAGCGCCCACACTACTAAGCTACTTCTCGTTATATATATTTTTTCGTTATTTCTAACTATACAATTGTTTCGTATCGGAAATTTAGGAAATAGAGTTCCTGCCAGATAAGAATCGCTTTGAGGGGATTCTTACCTGGATATTGATTGAGTAAAAATAGTATGAATTTGATATTATAAGAGTTTTTTCTACCTCTCTGTCTCTCCTGCAAAGAGATTTGTTCTAAAATCATCCCGTCCTTCTTTACCATTAAAGAAGGCTCCACCTCTCATCTCGGTCTTCTCCCCTCAGGGAAGAAGAGGGAAACCGCCCTACTCGGTGCTCGAACCGCTACGCTATAAGGTTGGCGGACCATCAAAGGTCTCGCCAGGTTATGCGGGATGGGACCGCCAGGGGTGGAATGGAGATTTGCAAATATTTAAACTTCCTCATCTGGATTGAAGTGCTCAAAGAAACTGGTTCTTCGCTCTTGTAATGTACTTGTTTCCTGACACAAAAAGCGACAGGCAAAATCATACATCGGCGTAGCTGCACTATGTTCACTGGCATCAATAAACTCTAAATTATCAACATAATAGTTTACCAGATCGGCATCCTCAGATAAATCAGCTGCAAATAAAAACAGATACTCACAACCTACAATTTCCATTAAATCAAGAATCTTAGGAACTATGAATTGCCAAAACACAACTGTTCCTAACTTCTGATGTATCCCTGTTTGATACCAAAAATCACGATGAGCTTCATTTGCACAGAAATGCACAATCTCTACTCCTGCGAAAGTGGTACCTACGTTCTTGTTATTCTCACCAAAGATTTTAAGAAGTTCCTCTGAATCCAAAGAAAGATGAAGAGCTCTTGCTACCTCCAGTTTTTTCAATCCCTTCTTGGTTCTTGCCTTTTCAAGTATCGCATTGATCGCATCTTTATCTGTTCCTTGCAATGAAGGATCTTTGCTCAACTGAAAAATATGCTCATAAAAGGCTTTCATGTCTAAGAGTCGATCACCTTCCAGAAACTCATCATACAACAAGCCACACTTCAATGAGAAATAAAACAATATTTCACCAGAATTGTTCTTAACCACATAATAAGCAACTCGGTGATTTGCATCATCCTCATAGGCCTCATTTTGCAGCGTATTGACAATACTGGGATTCCTTCCATTATAAAAGTCATCCACCAATCTGAAATTATCAACATTAGAGGACAATCTTTCACAATGTAAGGATCCTAATATCCGTTCTTGTTCTTCAGTTATTCTCATGCTCTTGACATTTGAAAATCCTTATACTGGGCTAATAAGAATCTACGGATATTGATTCTTTCTGCATCCTTGCGAATATCCGACAAATCTATATCAACATCACATGTATCGTAGGGTGAATAGCCCTCACGCGCCTTCTTCCAAGAATATTCGCCATGACTCAAAGTACTGAGACTCCATGACTGCTTGGGAGCATACTGCTCAAAGACCTTATCAAAGACACCTTGATATTTTTGGAGACTTTCTCGGGATAGAGAAAAACTTAATGAGTTATCTTTATAGTGCTGACGAATTTCAAGTATAACAGGACCATATTTCCATGCCTTGAATTTTGCTCCAAACATGGGTTCTCCTAACTGAACCAAGCATTCACGCTGAGTGAAATAAAGCAACTTATGTAGCTTCATCTCATCAATACGAGTACCATATTGATGCTCGTAGCGCTGGCTGATATAGGATGCTATTTTCACGACATCTACCATAAGTTTGTTCCTTTCTTTATTGTTTACATGGTGCAAATATAAGGGAAATATCTGAAATAGCCAAGGGATTTCTGGTTTTTAACATTGTCCCACAGATTGCACAGATGTACACAGATTTTTTTCTGGAGCTGGGCGACGGGGATATGTACCCTATTTACCTGTAACTTTGTATAGACAGCACGTGCAAAAGATGTAGAGAAAGGAATTACAGATAGTTACTTTGCGTTTTTAACACTTGAAAATACTGGTTTTCCGGATATATAGGGTACACTTCACTGAATCTCCGTTAATCCAACAGGCGGTTCAGAATGAGATTCAACTCCTTCTCTGCCTCTGCCAGCAAAGCAGCCTGATCTGACTCAGAGAGCTTCTTGTACTCAGATCCCGCAAAATAATGAGGAAGATACGACTTCACCCACTTCTTTACCTGCAAGAATGTGTCAACATCCAGATGCACATCGTGATCCTTGTAACTCTTCAGCAGATGTACCGGAATCGCAAAGCGCTCGGTAATCTCCTCCTTGCGCTTGGGCCAATGCTTCTCCTCTTCAGTAAGCGTATTCTCGAACTCATCATCGTGATACTCCTTGGTTACAAACTTGTGGAACTTCTCGATGAAAATACCTACACACTCATGAGGAAGCATTTTTTCCCTCAGACTTGCCCTGGAAATCCTTGATTCCCTGAACAATCTCATTTACTTTGTCCGTAAACAACATTTTCCTTGTTTAAAATTTAAAATTTGTAAATATGCGCCATTTTTGACGCACTGAAAAAATATCTTCAACTCTTATATCTACCTTTGCCCCCGTAAACAATAAACAGTCTGGTCTAAAAATCAATCAAACGACTTAGAGACTAAAAGACTCTGAAAGCAAATAAGAAGCAAATAGATTAAAATTCTTAAACATTAAAAGATCATGAATGATAACTATTCAATCAGCGAGGAAGTAGAAGAGGTTCTGCCCTCTTTCTTCTGGACCATCGCTTCAAGCGAAGGTCATCAGCTTATCAACAAGGACGAGCTAGTAAGAATCATCAAGTTCGATGAAATGACCAAGAATCACACCGAACTCTATCGCAAGCAGGTGCCTATCAGCAAGGCTCTCGCCGACAACACCAAGCTCATGATGCCGGGCATCACTGCCTCGGCGCTCATGGACGGACAGGGTAAGCAGGTGGCCAACATCCTGAAGCCTACCTACTGGCTTGCCGTGGATATCGACAAGATTCCCGACGAAAAGATGCAGGAGGTGATCGCAAAGGCCGACAAGGACCCATACGTGATGGCGAGATACGTGACGGCAAGCGGTCACGGACTCAGAATCCTCGCACGCTACAAGCCGTTTGATGACCAGGAGGTTACGGCGGTGGAACTCTTCGATGTGGTGGTACGCAAGGCGATGGACTACTTTTCCATCCTGCTGGGCGTGCCTGCCGATGAGAAGTGCTGCGACATCACCCGCATGTGCGGCCTTGCCCACGACCCTACCGCCTACTTCTGCTGGAACTCGAAGCCTTTCGAACTGGACACCAAGGACATCAAAAGACTCTACTTCAAGAAGTCGATGGCTGAGAAGTATGAGCGACGCAGCAGCCGACGCAGAAAGCCATCACAGAAGATGGTGAGCCTCGCCAAGCACATCCCTACCATCGACGAAGCTGCCGCATCGATAGAGAAGCTGCTGGAGTCGTGGGGAAAAGCGTTCGAGCCTAACCGCCACAACGACTATGTGTATAACTTCGGACTTACCTGCCTGAAGTACAACATCGACCAGAAGGAGGCTACCGACTATGCCGACCAGCACTTCAGCGCACAGTATCCCAAGACGGTGAGCGTGATGAACCAGGCCTACAAGCACCAGGAACAGCGAGGCACCTGGCAGTTTATGCGCAAGGGCGAATCATACGGCAAGAAGCCTTCCATGAAGATGCTGAAGCAGTGGCTCAGCATGCGCTACGAGTTCCACCGCAACGAGGTGACGGGCTACTACGAGGTATGCAGCCGCGACGTGCTCAAGGGCAAGTTTCACCACTGGACCCGCATGGACGACAACATAGAGAACTCTCTCTGGATAGAGATGGAAGAGGATGGACTGCAGACGCTGCTACCCAGGCTCCACTCCCTCATCAACAGCGACTTCAGCGAGAAGTATAATCCTCTGCTCGATTATCTCACAGCTCTCCCGGCATGGGACGGGAAGACTGACTACATTCAGATGCTTGCCGACCGCATTCACATTGCGGATACGGATGGTGCCCACCATACCCAGGAAGACTTCAGATACTTCTTCAAGAAATGGTTTGTAGCCATGGTGGTGACCTGGGTAACGGATACCGTGGTAGGCCAGACCATCCTTATCTTCGTGGGCAAGGGCGGTCTCTTCAAGACCACCTTCTTCGACAAGCTGCTGCCTAAGGTGCTGCACGATTACTTCATCAATGAATCTACGGCAAGCTATACCGACAAGGACTTCATGGAGGCAATGGCGAGCAAGGCGCTGATGTGTCTCGACGAGTTTGAGACGGCTTTTGGCAAGAACCTGAGTGCCTTCAAGAGCTGCGTAACGAAGCTCTTCTTCTCCATCCGCCGCCCTTACGACAAGTACCGTACGGAGCTGCCCCACCGTGCTGCCATGTGCGGCACAAGCAACAGCGTGCAGATTATCAGCGAGGAAGAAAACCGCCGCTACTCACCCTGGCTCATCGAGTCGATCGACAGTCCGATAGACCATCCCATCGACTACCAGCACGTATATGCCCAGGCAGTGGCGCTGGGTAAGGAGGTGATGGAGCGCCAGCGCAAGCACGAGGATGGCTGGGTATTCTGGCTCACCACCGAGGATATCGAGGTAATGCGCGAGCACAACAAGATGTTCATGATCTCCAACTATATGGAGGACCAGATTCTGCGCTACTACCGCGTGCCTGGCAAGGACGTGGAAGCCAGATATATCAAGTTCCGCTATTCTTCGGAGATTCTGGAGCGCATTGGCGGCTGTCCTGCCCTGAGCCGGTATATCTACCAGCAGAATCTGGCAAGTACCCTGCTGCGTCTGGGTTTCGAAAGAAAACGCAGATCGAAAGGCATGGGCTGGTTCGTGATAGAGAAGGAGGTGGGCGAGATGAACACAGATGCCATCGTATCGCCATCGGAATGGGAAGACGACCCAAACTGACCGGCTTACGCCCCATAAGTGACTTACTTTTTGCGGTAAGTATCTTGTTTTTTCCGAAAACCAAGATACTTATCATCTCTAACCCTTCAACTTATCATATAGAATGCAGAACGAACCAGAAATCAGATATTATACCAAGCAGGAGATAGCCCTGCTGTATTTTCCGGACTCAACTCCCGAAGTAGCCAACGCCCATCTGAGAAGATGGATCCAGAAGTGTACCCCACTCTACAGGAAGCTTCTGGAGGTGGGGTACCGCAAATCGGACAAGGGATTCTTTCCCCGTCAGGTGGCCATCATCTTCGACTTCCTGGGCGAGCCCTAGAATCGGGGAAACCGGAAAAAGTGAGAAGATGGCAGAATGTGGCAATAAGCGTGAGGATGCATCAGGAAGTGTGAGTTGCGGCTCCCGAATGTCGTATCTTTGCATCGTGTTTCATTTAAAACGTTATTGCTTATGCTTTTGTACACTTTGAAAGAGAACAAGAATGAGAAGTTGCCCGATGCCAAGGGCTTGTGGTATGCTTATGCCATCACTACGCAGATGATGGGTGTGGATGGTCTTGCCGCTCACATGGCGGGCCACAACACACCTTTCTCCAAGGGAGCCATCAAGGGTATGATTACCGACATGGCTTTCTGCATCAAGGAGCTCTGCCTGCAGGGTATCTCGGTGAAGATCGACGACCTCGCCATCTTCTCCATCGGTATCAAGAACAAGATGGGTGCGAAGTCTGAGAAGGAATTCAGCATCGCCAAGAACATCGAGGGCTACAAGCTGAGAAGCCGTGGCACCGGCGAGCTGGCTGCCGGCAACCTGGATGTGGAAGTAAAGAAGGTTTCCTCTCTGCTTGCCAGCGAGATGCAGGTTCCGGGGGTAGATTCCGAGGATACTGCGGGGGATAACGCCGGTGGTACCGGAAGTTCTGAAGGTACTGGAGGTACCGGTCAGGACAAGAATCCGTCAGGTTCGGGTACTGATGAGAATCAAACCGGTGGCGGTGGAGACTCATCAGAGAGTGGTGACAATGTAAACTTTTAAAGTTCTGAGAGAGGGATGAAGCCAGGATGGCGTCAGGGATATTCCTATAGCTACAAGGGGGCTGCAAGCATCCATGCTGAAGCCCGGAAATATCTAACATACAGCTATGAAAGGATATTCGCGAGTCCTGGCTCATCTTTATCACCTAGTTTATTCATTTCAAATTTTCCATACTCATGAAAAAAGAAACCATCAAGAAGATTATCAACCTCGTCATCACCATTCTCACAGCCATAGCATCAGCCTTCTGTGTTCAGTCCTGCCGAGGTTAGGCGATGGAGATCGGTGCCCACGAAATCGTACATCTGCCATTTCAGGAGCTGTCGGCACCGCTTCTGCACCCGCTCGCCATACTGGCCGCGGAGACTGTATAGGTTGCGCTGGAACAGGATGCCCTGCGCCTTGAGAGCCTCGTAATCCTCTTTCTTCATATAGAGGTAACGCTCGGGATGAGCCAGAATCGGGGTATAGCCCTTGTTCCTGATGCGCTCCAGCAGTCCACGGAAATTCATCGGTGGGGCAAAGATGCTGGTTTCCACCAGCAGGTATTTCTCTGCCAGCGGCAGGAGATTGCCAGCCTTGAGGCGGCGCTCGAAAAGGGCATCCAGCATGTTCTCGGCTGCGAGATGCAGCTGTAGGGGCTCTTCATCGGTCGCAGAAGATGGCTTTGCTCCTTCTGCTCCTGATGCCTGACTTCCAGGATGTCTCTGGGCAAAATCCAGAAGATACTTCTCCTTGAAATCTTCGAAGACCCGGCGGAGTTCTTCAGGCTCATTCGGAACATCTTCCATAATGTGAGGGGTGAACCAGACTTCACGGATTCCGCTTGCTTCGTAGATGCGAAGCTGCTCCAGGCTCTTGGAGGGGTCCTGGAAGCCATCATCCACGCCAGGGAGTATATGGCAATGGTAATCGATGCCATCAGGGAGACTGCACGTGCTCCCTGATGGCTTTTTCTGATTAAATATTTTCTGGAAGAATTTAAACATCTGTTTATATTATTCTATAATCCATTCATTTAAGATTTTGCCCCCCAGCCCGTCCGAGAACGGCCGTTTTGGGGTGTGTCACATAG
>ERZ780178.1945-NODE-1945-length-12412-cov-7.725176_pt1 | contig 12412 bp, 10 predicted proteins | sample MGYA00511018_ERZ780178 | MGnify/ENA primary metagenome ERZ780178 (study PRJEB29588, sample SAMEA2151439) | human gut metagenome | biome: human gut; feature: human-associated habitat; material: faeces | place: Denmark | collected 2008/2010 ...
GGAGAGGGGGCGACCTGCCTAGGGGGCTTCGGCTTCGCCTCAGAATGACGCTCATCATGATTAGCGTTCTAACGAGAAAAAAAGCGGGCGGCGAAAATTTCGCCGCCCGCTTTCGTGATTCAGCCGATATATCTGATTAACATTTCGGAAAGTTCGCCCGACGACGTTAATCCGACGGTCTTTTCTTTGAGTTCGCCGTTTACGAATATCATAAGCGTGGGTATGCTGACGATATTGTAAGCCAAAGCGATTTTTTCGCTTTCGTCTACGTTGATTTTGACAATTTTTACTTTGCCGTTTACGCTCGGCGCAAATTCGCGCAAGACGTCGCCCTGCATTTTACAAGGCATACACCACGAAGCCCAGAAATCTACGAGAACGGGTTTATCGCTTTTCAAAACTTCGGTTTCGAATTCGCTGTCGTTAATGTTTTTGATAAGTTCTTCCATAAGTATACTCCTTTGTAGTATTTTGAGCAATTTTTAAGAAATTAGTCGAAATAAGTCGACAATTCGTCTATTTTTACTTCGGTTTGCGTTCCGTCGGACATTCTCTTTACACGGCAGATTCCGCTTTCGAGTTCGTTGTCGCCGATAGTCGCGACGTTTTCCGCGCCGATTTTGTCGGCGTACTTAAACTGAGCCTTAACGCCCCTGCCAGCGTGGTCGATTTCGACCTTGATACCTTTATCGCGCAAGTCGCCCGCAAGCGAAAACGCCTTTTCATAAGCCTTTTCGCCCATGGTTGCGATATAGAGTTTTACGGGGTTTTCTTTGGGAATTTCCACTCCCTGCGCTTCCATAAGCATAAGAAGCCGCTCAATACCCATACCGAAGCCCATACCGCAAGTCGGCGTTCCGCCGAGTTGTTCTATCAAATCGTCGTACCTGCCGCCGCCGCAGACCGTCCCCTGCGAGCCGAGCGCGTCGGTTACGAATTCGAACACGGTCTTGGTGTAGTAATCGAGTCCGCGCACGATATACGGATTGACTTCGTATTTAATTTCGGTTTCGTCGAGAAATTTTTTAAGTCTTTCGAAGTGAGCCGAACAATCGTCGCAGAGATAATCGGTGATTTTGGGCGCGTCTTTACAGAGTTCTTTGCAAGTATCGACTTTGCAATCGAGTATGCGGAGCGGGTTTTTATAATATCTCTCTCTGCAAGTCGGGCAAAGTTTATCGAGTTTATCGGCAAAATAGTCTTTCAAAGCGGCGTTATACGACTTTCTGCAAGTTTTACAGCCCATGCTGTTGATATAGAGTTTTACGCTTAAACCGAGTTTTTTAAGCACGGTATAGGCAAGCCGCAAAACTTCGGCGTCGGTATCCGCGCCCGCCCCGCCGTAGACTTCTACGCCGAATTGGTGGTGTTCGCGAAGTCTGCCCTTTTGCGGGTTTTCATAGCGGAATACGGGCGTTATATAGTAAGTTTTAAGCGGCAAAGCGGCGTTAAAAAGTCCGTTTTCGATAAAACTTCTCGCTACGCCCGCAGTGCCTTCGGGTTTTAAGGTGATACTTCTTTCGCCTTTATCCAAAAAAGTATACATCTCTTTATTTACCACGTCGGTAGTTTCGCCTACGCCGCGTAAAAACAATTCGGTATGTTCGAATACGGGCGTGCGGATCTCGTTAAGGCAATATAAGTCCGCGATTTTTCTTACGGTATTTTCTACGTAGTGCCATTTATAACTTTCGGCAGGCAATACGTCTTTAGTTCCTTTGGGTATGTTTATCATTTTTTGCTCCGATTGGTTTTTTGCGTTATCGTAAAGTCCGCGCTTTTCGGCAACGACGAATTTACGGTTCTGACCTCTTCCGTCAACTCCGTTGACACCTTCCCCGATAGGGAAGGCAAACTGTTAAAGGATATATTTCGCGACGCTCTGTTTTTCGATTACGGCGGACAAATGCTCGTCAACGTAGTTTTTGTCTATCGTAACTTTGGTGAGCGGAATATCGTCGCCCGCGTTATAAGAAACGTCTTCGACGAGATTTTCCATTACAGTATGAAGTCTTCTTGCGCCGATGTCTTCGCTCGTGGCGTTTATTTCGGCGGCGAGTTCGGCTATACGCTCGATAGCGTCGTCGGTAAAGCAAAGATCTACGTTATCGACGACAAGCAAAGTGGAATATTGCTTGATTATCGAGTTTTCGGTACTCGTTAAAATGTTGACGAAATCTTCTCTGGTAAGGCTTTTGAGTTCGACTTTTATCGGGAATCTGCCTTGCAGTTCGGGAATTAAGTCTTCTACCGCGGAAACGTGGAACGCGCCTGCCGCGATGAAAAGGATGTAATCGGTTTTTACTATACCGTACTTCGTGGTAACCGAGCACCCCTCGACTATAGGCAGAATATCGCGCTGAACGCCCTCTCTCGATACGTCCTGCCCGCCGCCCTGTTTGGCGCGGTTTGCGATTTTATCTATTTCGTCGATAAAGATAATTCCCTCTTCTTCGGCTCTTCTCACGCCCTCGGTTTTTACGGCGTCGTCGTCGATCAGTTTATCGCTCTCTTCGGCAATAATTATGTTCATTGCTTCTTTGACGGAGATCTTTCTCTTTTTCTTACGCTTGGGCATAAGATCGCCGAATATCGAGCCGAGAGAAATTTCGGCTTGCATACCGTTGAGCTCAAGAGGTTTGATTTCGTCGTTGACTTCGATTTCGATATTGAAATTATCGTACTTTCCGTCGCGAAGGTCGGTTAAAATTTGATTTTCCCAGATATCTTTCGGGGTTTCGCCTTTTTGGTCGGCAAGCGCTTCGGTAAGGACTTTCATAATACGCTTTTCGGCGATTTTTCTCGCCCTTACACTTACCGTGGCGAATTGTTCTTCTTTAACCATTCTTACGCTTGCTTCGACGAGATCTCTTATCATGGATTCTACGTCTCTGCCGACGTAACCGACTTCGGTGTATTTGGTCGCTTCCACCTTTATGAACGGCGCGCCGACGAGTTTGGCGAGTCTTCTCGCGATTTCGGTTTTGCCTACGCCCGTAGGACCTTTCATTATAATGTTCTTCGGCGTGATTTCGGCGCGTTGTTCTTCGGTGAGTTTGCTTCTTCTGTAACGGTTACGAAGCGCGATTGCCACCGCCCTTTTCGCGTCGTTCTGACCGACGATGTATTTATCGAGTTCTTTTACGGTCGCTCTCGGAGTTAAATTCATTTCTTTTCGCCTCCCACTGTTTCGCATCTTATGTTGTCGTTGGTGTAAACGCAGATTTTACTTGCGATTTTAAGTGCCTTCGTCGCTATTTCTTCCGCAGAATAATCGGTTTCGTCGTACAAGGCTCTTGCCGCCGCGAGCGCATAGTTGCCGCCGCTGCCGATAGCGCATACGCCGCCGTCGGGGGTCATGACTTCACCCGTCCCCGAAAGAATGAGCAGACTGTTCTCGTCGGCGCATATGAGCATCGCTTCGAGTTTTCTGCCAACCTGATCTCTGCGCCACTGTTCGGCGAGTTCGACCGCGCTTCTTTCAAGATTGCCCGCGTATTTATTGAGCATCGCCTCTAATCTTTCGCAGAGCGAAAACGCGTCGGAAACGGTTCCCGCAAAACCGGTTATGACTTTGCCGTTATATATTCTTCTTACCTTTACCGCGGTGCTTTTGAATACCACGCTTTCGCCCATGGTAACTTGTCCGTCTCCCGCGATGGCGGTAACTCCGTTTTTCTTTACGGCGCAAATAGTAGTGCCGTGAAATTCGATGTTGCTCATAAACTCTCCTTTATCTCTTTAATCTTTTCTATCGCCCTTTCGGAAAGTAATCTCTTTTTATCGGCTTTCTTTTTGGGCTTCGTTAAAAGCGGTTTCAAAACGCCGTAGTTGGCGTTCATCGGCTGAAAATCGCTATTCGGCGTTGCCACGTAATTCGCAAGCGCGCCTATTACCGTTTCGCTCGTTAATGCAAGCGGTTCTTTTCCGCAAAGTCTTCTGTCTAAATTTATCGCTGCGACGAGTCCGCTCGCCGTACTTTCGACGTAGCCTTCTACGCCCGTAATCTGCCCCGCGAAATACACGGTTGGGTGCTGCTTCATCGAAAAGTCTGCGTTCAACACTTTCGGAGCGTTGATATACGTATTTTTGTGCATTACACCGTAACGCAGAAACTCGGCGTTTTTAAGCGCGGGAAACATAGAGAAAACTCTCTTTTGTTCGGGGAATAACAAATTCGTCTGAAACCCGACTATATTGTATCTCTCGCCGTGTTCGTCTTCTTTGCGAAGTTGCATACACGCGTACGGCCATCTGCCGGTGCGCGGATCGTCGAGCCCGGCGGGCTTTAACGGTCCGAAACGAAGGGTGTCTTCGCCACGCTCCGCCATGACTTCTACGGGCATGCAGCCTTCGAATACTTTCATATTCTCAAAGTCGTGAAGTTCGACGCGTTTTGCGGTTATCAACTCTTTATAAAACGCCTTATAGCCGTCTTTGTCTATCGGGCAATTGATATAATCGCCCTTGCCCGCCTCGCCGTATCTGTCGGCAATAAAGGCTTCGCTCATATCTATACTGTCGCCCGCCACTATCGGAGCGGCGGCGTCGTAAAAGTAAAACCCGTCGCCCGTGATGCCTTTTATAAATTCGCAAAGTTTAGGGGTCGTAAGCGGCCCGGTGGCGATAATCACGTTTTCGCTTAAATCGATTTTATCGACTTCTTCGCTTATAAATTCTATATTCTTCTGCGATTTCAGACCTTGCGTTATCAGCCTTGAAAAGTCGTTTCTGTCTACGGCGAGCGCCGCGCCTGCGGGAACTCTCGATTTATCGGCGCAGTCTATCACGAACGAGCCTAAAATACGCATTTCTTCTTTGAGCGTACCGCAAGCGTTGCCGTATACGTCGTTGCTTTTGAGCGAATTGGAACATACGAGTTCGCCGTAATCCGCGCTTTTATGCGCGGGCGTGTAGGCGTTCGGCTTTATGTCTGTCAGTCTGACGTTATAGCCCTTTTTCGCGAGATAATAAGCCGCTTCGCTCCCCGCGAGTCCGCCGCCTACGACGGTGATTTTATCTTTCATTTATCGGTTTTTTTATCCTCTTTTTCGGGTTTAATAACGTAGCCGCATTCTTTTTGCGAGCATTTTTTTGTTTTTCCGTCTTTGGCAAGTACCATATAACTTCCGCACTTGGGGCATTTTTCGCCGAGCGGCATATCCCAACTCATAAAGTTGCAGTCGGGGTAGCCCGAACAGCCGTAAAAGACTTTGCCTTTCTTTGAAACCATCTTCTGCGCGGGCTTTCCGCAAACGGGGCAAACGCCCGCTTTTTCGGTCATACTCTTGGTTTCTTTACAGTTTACGCATTGCAGATATTTGCCGTATTTACCCGTTCTTACGACCATATCGCCGCCGCATTTTTCGCATTTTTCGGTCGAAACGGTCTGATCAAGCGATTTTATATTCTTGCACGTCGGGTAATTTGAACAGGCAAGGAATTTGCCGTACCTGCCGTTTTTATATACCATGGGCGCGCCGCACTTATCGCAGATTTCGTCGGAACTTTCTACGTCGAGCGACTCTATCGCTTTACATTTGGGGCAGACGAGATATTTGCCGTATCTGCCGCTGCGCTTGATCATATTCGCTTCGCCGCACTTTCTGCAGACGATATCCGTCTGTTCGTCGTCGTCGCTTACGGCGACGTTGAGTTCTTCTACGAAATGCGGATAGAAACCTTCGAGTACGCTCTGCCACGTATAGTCGCCGTTTTCGATTCCGTCGAGACGGTCTTCCATATTAGCCGTGAAAGAAACGTCCATTACGTCGGGGAAATATTTTACGAGCGTATCGGTCATTTCGAACGCGACCGCGGCGGGCTTTAAGCACTTGCCCTCTTTCTGCGTGTATTTTCTCTTTTGCAGAGTAGAAATTATCGTGGCGTAAGTCGAGGGACGACCTATGCCCTTTTCTTCCATTGCCTTGACGAGCGTCGCTTCGGTGTATCTCGTCGGCGGTTTGGTGAATTTCTGCTCTTTTTTAACGTCGGAAGCGGTTGCAGCGTCTCCTTTTTCGACTTGCGGTATCGCGCACGACATACTTTCGTCGTCTTCCGCTTCTACCCTGAAATCGGCGTAAACGGCGGTGAAACCTTTGAAAAGCGTCGTTCTGCCGCTCGCCTTATAGGTGTATTCGCCCGCGTCTACCGCGACGGAAGTAACTCCGTATTCGGCCGCGCTCATCTGCGAAGCGACGAATCTCTCGTATATGAGTTTATACAGATTATAATGATTTCTGTCAAGGAAGGTCTTCGCCTTTTCGGGAGTCAGAGAAAGGTCTATCGGGCGGATCGCTTCGTGCGCGTCCTGCGCGTTTTTCTTGGTTTTGAAAAAGTTCGGTTTTTCGGGTACGTATCCGTCGCCGTATTTTTCGGCTATATACGCCCTTGCGGCGTTCTGAGCGTCTTTCGATACCCTTACCGAATCCGTTCTGATATACGTTACGAGCGCGACGTGTCCGTTTTCGGTTTCGACGCCCTCGTAAAGATGTTGCGCGACCTGCATGCACACGGGCGACGACATATTGAGTTTTGAAGAAGCGTCCTGCTGCATGGTGGACGTAGTGAACGGCGCGGGCGCGGGACTTTTAGCAACCGACGTTTTTACGTCTTTAACGGTTACCGCCGAAGAAAGCGTAATTCTTTCGGCTTCTTTTGCTTCGGCTTCGCACGTGGGTTTATACTTTTTGCCGTTCTTTTCGACGAGCAACGCGCGGAACTTCTTTCCGTTTACGTTGAATTCCGCCGACACGAGCCAGTACTCGGACGGTACGAACGCCTCGATTTCACGTTCTTTGTCCACTATGATACGGAGCGCAACCGATTGAACTCTGCCCGCCGAAAGTCCGTTCTTGATTCTTTTGCAGAGAAGCGGACTTAATTTATATCCGACGAGACGGTCGAGAATACGGCGCGCCTGTTGGGAGTCTACGAGTTTATAGTTTATGGTACGGGGATTTTCGAGCGCGTGGCGGATAGCCTTTTCGCTTATTTCGTTGAATTCTATTCTCTGCGCGTCGTCGCCGAGACCTAAAACTTCTTTTAAGTGCCAACTTATCGCTTCACCTTCACGGTCGGGGTCGGTTGCGAGATATACTTTATCGGCTTTTTCGACTTTTTCCTGCAACCGCTTGATAACCGCTTTTTTATCGGCGGGGATAACGTAGTTAGGAGCGAAATCCTTGCTTACGTTTACGCCCATACGCTTTTCGGGAAGGTCGCGGACGTGTCCGCCGCTCGCGTCGACTTTATATTTGCCGCCGAGATATTTTTCGATCGTCTTCGCCTTGGACGGCGATTCGACTATAATAAGTTGCATATTTGCCTCCGTTATCTTGTTATTTCGTATTCCGAGCCGTTTCTTACGATTGCTCCTTTTAATTCGAGCATCGATATCGCCACGGAAATTTCGTAGGGTTTCAAACCCGTTTCTTCGATTATTTTATCGGGCGAACACACCCCGCGATTTATACTCTCGTAAACTATCGCTTCGTTGCCTTCTAAACTAATCGTTTGTTTTTCTTTTTTGTCTATGCCGAGTATTCCGCATACGTCTTCGGCGTTTTCGACGAGCGTCGCGCCCTGCTTTATAAGCCCGTTACAAAGTTCGCCGTAAGAAACGTTCGGCGCGTAAGGAAACGCAAGAACTTCTCTGCCGTAATCGGCTGCGTAATTCGCGGTATATCTCGCTCCGCTTTTATCGTCGCCCGAAACTATCAACACCGCCCGCGAAAGCCCCGCTATAATGCGGTTACGAACGGGATAAGTGTAATTTTTCGGAGTCGTTTTAGCGGGATATTCGGTTATGATAAGTCCGCTTTTCGCTACCGCTTGGGCAATGTTCGTCTGAGTACGCGGGTATACGCAATCTATACCGCCGGCAAAAACCGAAATTATATTGCCGCTTTTTATCGCTCCGTTTATCGCCGCGGTATCCGCGCCGACCGCTATGCCCGTAACTACGATTTCGCCCGACGAGGATACGCTTTCGGACACGGTTTTAGCAAGTTCGAGATAACTCGGCAAGGTCTTGCGCGAGCCTACCATGCCCGTACGCGTTCTTCCGCTTTTAAGCAAATCTTTATTGCCCTTATAGTACAAAACTATCGGCGGAACGGGGGTGTTTTTGAGTTCTTCGGGATAATCTTCGTCGCCAAGGCATACGACGCCGTCGGCGAAAGCAAGCGACGAATTTATCATTTCGTCTGCCGTATCTGGGCGTTTCAACGCTTCGACTACAGCCGCAACCGAATTATAATCGCCGTTTTTTTCAAAGAATTTCGCTATTTTATCCGCGCCGGAAAAGAGTTCTTCGGGCGAAGAAAACAATCTGACGATTTCAATTTTACGCTTATATTCGAGTTTTTCGAAAGAATCGAGAAAGACGAGTACGCGTTGTCTTAAAGTCAAGTCGGTCAAGTTTCGTCGCTCCTGTAACTAATCGCTTCGAGCAAATGCTTCGGTTCGATATTTTCGGAAAAATCGAGATCGGCTATCGTTCTGGCAACCTTTATTATACGCGCCCTCGCGCGGGCGGAAAGATTAAGGCTTATAAACGAACGCCTTAATATCTCGTTACATTCGGCGGAAAGTTCGCAATATTTGCGGAGTTCTCTTTCGCCCATTTCGGCGTTGGTCGATATGCCGTCGCCCGAAAATCTTTCGCGTTGAATCTGCCTTGCCGCGTCGACGCGCTTTCTCACTTCTTCGCTCGATTCTTCTTCGCCCGTAGCCGTTAGTTCGTCGTATTTTACGGCGTCCACCGTAATTCTTATGTCTACCCTGTCCATAAGCGGACCCGATATACGCGATTTATATCTCGCTATCTGCACGGGCGAACAGGTACATTTCCCGTTTTTCGCTCCGAAATATCCGCAAGGACACGGGTTCATGCTGCCAACGAGCATAAAACTCGCGGGGTAAGATACAGTCTGTCTTGCTCTCGACACGGTTATAACTCTGTCTTCGAGCGGCTGTCGCAGAGATTCGAGCATCGAACGGGTATATTCCGGCATTTCGTCTAAAAACAGAACGCCGTTATGCGCCAGACTTATAAGCCCCGGCTTTGCCGACGACCCGCCGCCTATCATGGAAACGTTGCTCGCGGTATGGTGGGGAGTTACGAACGGGCGTTTGCTTATTATACCCTCTTCGCGCGAAAGTTTGCCAGCCACGCTGTGAATTTTGGTAGTTTCGAGCGCTTCGTCGAAACTCATAGACGGCATTATGGACGGAATACATTTCGCAAGCATGGTTTTACCCGCGCCCGGAGGACCGACCATAAGCATATTATGGTTGCCGCTGACCGCTATTTCGAGCGCGCGGCGGGCAACGTACTGCCCTTTTACGAATTTAAGGTCGTTTTTATAATCGTCTTTATCCGAAATTTCGTCGTAGCCTACCGCTTCGACGGTTTCGAGTTCGCCGTAGCCTTCGAAATATTCGAGCACGGATTTCAGCGAATCTGCCTTTTTGATGGTTATTCCGCTTATATACGAGCCTTCTTTGGCGTTTTCCGCAGGGATAATAACCTCTTTGAAACCTCGTTGTTTCGCCGAAATAAGCATCGGAAGTATGCCGTTTACGGGTCTTATCTTGCCGTCGAGAGAGAGTTCGCCGAGAAGTACCGCTTTGCCGATATCCGCCGAGCCGAGTTCGCCCGTTGACTTTACGAGAGCGACCGCTATCGCGAGATCAAGCATCGCGCCTTCTTTTTTGAGTTCGGCGGGAGCGAGATTGACGGTTATCCTGTGGTTAGGAAACCTTTTACCGCTGTTTTTGATTGCCGAACGCACTCTTTCGCGGCTTTCTTTTACCGCCGCGTCGGGAAGCCCGACGACTTCGAATGCGTGTAACCCCGGATTTACGTCTACTTCGACGTCTACGGGAACGCCGTCTAACCCCGATATTACGAACGCAACGTCTTTTGCAAGCATCATTTCTCCTGTATCGAACGGTGATATCGCCGTTTCGAAGCATATTTTCACTTTTATACTATACACTAATTTTTTGCGTTTGTAAACAAATTTTTACGCTATCTATAATATATATATAATGAAAATCGCGATTTTCGGCAAAATTTTTATGACGAAACGGCGGCGAGGAAACGTAAAGTTTCTTCGCCGCCGTATATTTATCGGTTTTTATCTGCCGCCGAAGCCGCCGCCCGGACGATTGCCGCCGGGTTGACCGCCTCCGCCCATGCCACCCGTATATCCGACAGAAGTTATCGTGCCCGAAACGGTGAACGTCGCCACGGACGAACCGTTAATCGAGAGAACGTAACTGCCGCCGTTTACGAGTTCGGGAGCGGATATTATTATCGACCGACTGACTTTTTCGGTGGTAACTTCGAGTATAGTCGTTCCGTCGGAAGTAGCAAGCGTAACTACCGAGCCCGCCGCAACGGATGAATTCTGCGCGTAAGAGAGTACGCACTGCGAAGAATTCTGCCCCGGGGTTTCTACCATACCGAGCGAACCGCCCGCGTAAAGAGTTCCGCCGTTTACGAGTATGCCCGTTTAGGAGTCGAGAGATCCGTCGCCGCCGCTCGTAGGTCCGTGAACGACCGTTTTACCGCCGCTTATCAGGATACTGCCGTTTGAATCGAGACCGTCGCCCTCGGCGTTTACCGCGATATCGCCGCCCGAAATTATTATATACTCTTTAACGCTCGTATCGTCGCTCGCCGCGTTTATACCGTCGTCGGACGATACGATATTTATCGTTCCGTCGCTTATCTTCACGTAGCCGCCCTCTATCCCCTCGTAAGAAGATTGTATGTCGATAGTACCCGCTTTTATTTCGGTTAAAACGTCCGAAGTTATTCCGTCGTCGTAAGTGTTTATCACGTATTCGCCGCCGTTTATATAGGTATTGCCGCCGTTAGCATGTATAGAATCGTCGGTAGAATCGATATTATAAGTTCCGCTCTGCAAAACTATTGCGTAGTTCGTGTTTTCGGTTATAGTAACGTCGTCTTCGTCGTCGCCGTTCGTATCGTAGTCGATTTCGCCGACCTTTATACCCTTACAACTCTGTACCAAAGCGTATTTCGAGGATAGATTGCCGTTTTCGTCGCTCGCCGTCTTTTTATATTTAGAGCCGCTTCTGACGTATCTGAAATCGTCGGAAGTAAGTCCGTATTCCCTCATATTCGCCGCCGAGTAAGAAACGAATTCGCCCTCGGTCGTGATATAGTTATTGCCGCCGTCCACAAAGACAAAAGTATCGGCTTGTATTCCGTCGCCCTTTACGGTACAGGTATAGGTTACGTTTTTGAGCGCAACGAAGCCCGATTCGAGCGTAAAGTCGTAGGTCGTGCCGTTTTTATTGTCGAAATCGTACTCGGCGTGCAAACCGTCTTTACCCGCCGCGGGAACGGTTATAGAAGTATTCGCCGCGACTATCGTTTCGGCGGAAACGGCGTTTTTGGACGCCGAAACTTTCAAGTCGGTTTCCGTAACGTAAAGACCTTTGGAAACCTTTATTCCGTTGGCGTCGTCGCCGCCCGCGTGGACGGTAAGTTTACCGCTTCCGCAAATATACAGAGTACCTTTGACCTGCAATGCGTTCGCGCCTTCGACAGAAGTCGAAATCGTATTCTGCGTGCCTGCGTTCGCGATTATATAAAAATTGATTTGTTTGTCGCTTTTAACTATAGCCGATCCCGTTTCGGAATAGATATTCGCCCCGTCCGCAAAAAAAAGACGGCAAACTCGAAAGTTACGATCTCGCGTATTCTGTCAGCGTTACCCCCGACGGCGCGTATATAGCGTTTGCGGACTACGATTATCTGCGATCGGCTACGCGAAAAACGATGCTCGTCGCGGGGCTTATTGAGGTTTCGTTTTTACTCGCGATATTTTTGCTATCCGTGTTTTTGGCAAAAGTTGCCGTAAAACCCGTAGAAAAATCTATCGAAGAGCAAAAACGATTCGTCGCAGACGCTTCGCACGAGTTGAAAACCCCGCTTGCCGTGATATCCGCAAACAATGAAATTCTCTTGTCTTCCGCAAGCGCGGAGCAAAAAGAATGGCTTAATTCGTCGCAGGAAGAAATAAGCGGAATGAAAGACGTAATAAACGACATGCTTACCCTTGCCCAGAACGAAGCGGTATGCGAAACCGAAAAGACAGACGCAGACTTATCTAAAATTTTAAGCGGCGTTACGCTTCAATTCGAAGCGGTTGCTTACGAAAAAAACGTCGAATTAAGCACTGATATCGCGGACGGCGTGCGGATAAAATGCGACCCGAAAGCGATAAAAAAATTGTTTACGATTTTAACGGACAACGCCATAAAATACGAACCCGAAAACGGGAAAGCGCTCGTAACGCTGAAAAGCGCAGGCAAAAAAGCGATTTTTACCGTTACGAATTTCGGCTCGGTTATATCGGAAGCCGACCTG